>ERZ808278.219-NODE-219-length-45717-cov-14.001533_pt1 | contig 45717 bp, 42 predicted proteins | sample MGYA00521239_ERZ808278 | MGnify/ENA primary metagenome ERZ808278 (study PRJEB31516, sample SAMN03275600) | gut metagenome | biome: mammalia-associated habitat; material: feces | host: Papio cynocephalus | place: Kenya | collected 2012-07-17 ... | reverse complement strand
CATCACCGCGATGCAGTTTGAGCAACGTGCGCCTAAATATGTGTCAAGTTATCTCTACGAGATAAGTGACACGTGTTTAGCACTCGGCGCAATGTTAACGCATACGCTTCATATAGGGCAACGCAAGCGGGAAAAACCTCTTGTATGCGGAGCATTTGTCTATATCTATACGCTCACGCTTGCAACCATTTTTGCACATCGCAAAATAATTACATTGCTTGCACTTGTCCTCTACTAACATACTTTCTTTGATAAACTTGACGGCAATCGGGTGCTTGGACAACTCGAAAAAGTCGGTGTCGCGGATATTGCCCATATCGTAGCAGTCTACGCAATAAAAGTCGCACGGATAGACCTCTCCGTCGCCTTCGATGACGAATTGGTGGCAACAATGCCCTTCCATACCGCATTGCTCGGCATTTTCAAAATGCGCAAGACGCACGAAATTGTCAAACTGGCGTATGGACGTATAATTGCCCCTTGCAAAATCCTTGGTGTACTGTGCAAAGCACTTTTGCAAGAACTCGAAATAATCCTCGCTCGACATTGAATAGTTTTCACTCTCACTCGGGAAAGGCTCGGCGTACGTTGCAGTGGATATAGGTTGTCCGTTCTCGTCAAGTCGAAGAGGTTTGAGCATAGGAATAAACTGCAAATGCTTGAACCCTTGCTTTTTGAAAAAGGCGTATATGTCGTCTATCCTATTTGCCACTTGCTTGGTGAGCACCGTGAGAATATTGAATTCCACACCGTATTTTTGCAATAATTTGGCACTTTTCAGCACTCGCTCAAAGGTTGGTTGTCCGCCTACGTCTATACGAAGACGGTTTGCCTCTTCGTCACCGTCAAGCGAAAGCCCGATAAGATATCCGCCTCGTTTGAATATGGAGCACCACTCATCGTCAATGAGCGTTCCGTTGGTTTGCACTCCGATATGCACGGGCGCACGACGGACGTTGAGTTCACGCACGATTTGATGAAGTTTTACAAAAAACTCCTTGCCCGCAATCAACGGTTCTCCGCCTTGAAAGGACAGCATAACGTGGTCGTTTCCCGCAAAATCAAACGCTTTTTTGAGAACCTCACGCAAAGTGTCTTCGCTCATAATTCCGCGCGAAGGCATCTCGCGACATTCCGACAGCGAGTGATAGAAACAATATTTGCATCGCAAATTGCAATTTGACGACGCCGGTTTTAGCATTATGCTGATGTTCATAAATGAGTGATATTGCGACTTCGTCGCAGTGATATTCTCGCTACGCGAGAGTGATATTTTTTGCTATCGCAAAAAGTGATATCGTTGCTGTTGCAACGGTGATATTCGCACTTCGTGCGAGTTGTGGATTATTCCGCTTTGAATAGGACTTGGATATTTTGCACGCCTTCGATTGATAAGTCGACGGACTTATTGCCGATAGAGCCCGTAATCAAGACGGTGTTGTTGAACGGACTGAAATACACCGAAAAGACTTCAAACGGTTGTTTTTTCAAGTCCTTTTTAAGTTGGGAATACTCTACTTCTTCAACCTTTTCGTCGCACGTTTTTACTTCTATTTGTTTTTCGACTTGCTCTATAAACGGTTGCAGTGCGACTTTCAAAACGACGATTGCCGATTTTGACAATTGCGTTTCGTTGCTCGTTTCGTCAAGCAAATATATACCCTCGTTAAAATAGAGTTTAATTTCAGTGCCGTCAATCTCGATTGAAGAAAACTCGGTATCGTGAAAACCGTATTGAAATAAGGGTTCAAAAACGTTGTTCATAGTTATACCTATAATTACTCTTCTTCCTCGTCGTAAATCACGTCGTACGTCGCGGTGGCGGTGACGGCGTTTTGAATGGCGCGCTGTGTGGCGCGGACTACTGCCGATTGGAGCACCGCAAGATTTGCCACGGGGCGTTTTCCGCTTGCCAGACAAAACATAGTGTCTCCGTCGTACATCGTATGCACGGGACGGATTGCCCTTGCAAGTCCGTTGTGTGATATGCTTGCAAGCCTATTGACGTCCACTTTGTCGAGTTTTGCATCGGTAAGTATACAGCCGATTGTGGTGTTCGTTCCAAACGCAAGTTTAAGCACGTCGCCCTCGGCAAGGCATTTTTCGGTGTCGATAAACTCACCGTTTTTGCCTTTTGCGCCTGCAATGATTTTGCCCTCGTCGTCTACGATATCACCCATTGCGTTGACCGCTACGATTGCCGTGACGGTGACGCCCAGCACCTTTTCCGTTGCCGCGCCGATACCGCTCTTGCACGCGTTTTTGATACCGCGGATTTTGCCGACGGTTGCGCCCTTTCCTGCGCCCACATTGCCGAAAACGGTGGTTTTTGATGCGTTTTCGCACGCTTTAAGTCCGTATTCTGCGGTTGGATAGTGATATTCCTTTTGATTGAGGTCGTACAAAACCGCACCGCATACGATAGGCACGATTTTGCCGAGGCTCTTATATCCCACGCCTTTTTGGCGCAAGTATTCCATAACTCCGCACGTCGAGGCAAGCCCGTACGCCGAGCCTCCCGAAAGCACTATTGCGTTGACTTTTTGCATCATTTTCTCGTTGTGCAAAAGGTCGGTTTCTCTCGTGCCCGGTGCGCCTCCGCGACAGTCTACACCGCCCGTTGCTCCGCTCTCGGAAAGAATGACAGTTACTCCCGTATACTCGTCGTCGTAATGACCTATTTTGAAACCCGAAGGTATCCTAACTTCCATATCTCACCAATATTTTATACCAAGTCGTCTATGCTGGTTTGTTGATAGATGATGAATTTGTCAAAGAAATCCGCAACGTCTTTTTGCATTTGCGCACCGCACCAATCGTAAAACACCTCGTGTCTTGCGCCTTTGTAAAGATGCAATTCCGTCGTGATGCCGTTGGCTCTATAAAACTTGTCGAGTTTCTTGACGCCCTTGCCCATTTGTCCGACCGGGTCCGCGTCACCCGAGAAAAGACCTATGACGGTTGCGGGATTGAGTTTTGCGCGTGCCTTTTTGCCGTAGAGTTTGGACGTCTCTTTCATCATATAATAGTCAAAGCCGACGCTCATATTTTGATGAGCAAGTCTGTCAGCCATAACTTGTTCGCGTCTTTCCTTGACGCTGTTTGCCCATTGCAATTTTCCGCTGTCGCCCTTGTAGTGTTGCATATTGTCGCTCACCCAATTGACGATGCGAGGACGCCAGTTGCGTGCAACGAGGAAAACGGGCGCGACCGCGATTTTGCCGAGCGTGAAAAGAGATCTCATATGCCCCGAGCCGATAAGCGCGATTGCCTTGACGTCAGTGCCTTGCTGTGCAAACGCTTGCGAAAGGAAACTGCCGTAGCTGTGTCCCATAAGGAAAACGGGCAAGTCGTACTTGCTTTTAAGCCACTCTCGGAAAAACAACTCGTCTTGCAACGTTTTTTTGAAGATATTGCCGGGGTGTTTGCCTCTGTTTTCGTCCGTCTCGGTGAGTCCGTGCGCGCGGTGATCGTCTCCGAATACGATATAACCTCTTGAATTGAGGTATCTTGCAAATTCGTCGTATCTGCCCGCGTACTCGCTCATACCGTGTACGAGTTGGATAACGCCCTTGGGATCGTTCACTTCGTCCCAAAGTCTGCAATAAATCTCGGTGTTGTCAAAACTTTTGAGTTTGAACTCTTTCATAGCCTTGTCCTCGCGTAAAATATTGAGATAATAATATATTATAAACGGAAAAATATAACTTTTCAATACGAAATGCGGAATTTGTGCTATAATATGCTTATGAAAGTTGCAATCGTACTTAACTGCGGACATCAAATCAAACGAAAAATCAAAGCCGACAAGGTGCTTTGTTGCGACGGCGGATACAGCGTATGCCCCGTTGACGCCGACGTCATATTGGGTGACTTCGACTCTCTCGAAATGCCCACCGACGTCGATATCCCCATAGTCAAACACGACACACACAAGGACGCAAGCGACGGAGAACTTGCCGTGTATTACGCCAAAGAGAACCTCGGCGCGGACGAAATCGTGCTGTACGGCGTGACGGGCGGCAGACAAGACCACGTGCTTTGCAACCTTGCGATTATGCGCCTTGCTCACAACCTCGGTATGAAAGTCAAAGCCGAAGAGGACGGACTCGACCTCTATTACGTTGAGGGTGAGTTCGATATGTCCACGCAAAAAGGTGAAACTATATCCATACTCCCCTACGGTGAAAAAGCTCTCGTGACAGACTCCAAAAACCTCGAATATCCGCTTGAAGAGCTCGTTTTGACCTCTTGCGATTCGAGAGGACTCAGCAACGTGTCACTTGGCGGAAAGATACACATCAACGTCAAATTAGGCGGAGTTTTCGTGTTTCGATATATCAAATTTTGATTTTTTGAAAAATTTGAAAATTCTTTTGAAAAATCCCAATAAAATCAAAACGACGATTGTATATATTGCGTAAAACAATTCATCGTTTTCAAACCTTTCTAACGAAAAAAGCACGGCTCGACCGTGCTTTTTGATTTATTGAATGTTTTATTTTATTATTTTTTGGGGTGAGGGGCAAAGCCCCTCCCTCAATTAATAATTAATAATTATTAATTATTAATTTTCGCTTTCGCCGTTGGCTTTTTGGCTTTCGATGATTTGACGGTCGATTTCGTCGACGGGTTCGTCCGCGTCTTCGACTTCTTGCAAAGGCGCGACTTCCGCCGCCTTGTTCAAATCGCTTGACTTTTGCATAAGCGCGGTAAAGGACTTGGACGCAAAGAGTACGCTTCCCGCAACGAGTGCGATGAGCATATCTACGAAAGCAAAGGAGTTGTACGCCATACTGTACGCAATTGCGGTGTTATATTTGTCAAGGTCTGCGTAATCGGCAAACGCAAATACGCCAGAGCATACGTGGCAAGCGTATCTCAACACGACGGCAAGAACTCCGCCGAGCAAGAACGCAACGACTTTTTTGTCCTTGAACACGCCCTTTTCCATAAATATACCGCTTACGCCGATAAGACCGAATGCGAGAGGATAATCGAGCAAGAATTGCATCGGGTGAATGATGAACGGATCTTGCAACGCTTGCAAAACGCCGTATATCGTGCATACGATGAGACCTCTTCTCGTGCCGAACATACAGCAGTACACCATAAGCGGGAGAAGGCTTGCGAAAGTGACCGAACCGCCTTGGGGAAGCTTGAAAATGCGCGCGTACGAGAGTGCAAAGGAAAGTGCGATTGAGATTGCGCCGTATACGATGGAGCGAGTGTCGCTCATCTTGCGCTTGTCCCCTACGAACCACATCACTACCATTATCACCATAAACACGACCGCGGACACTATCATACCAACGAGGTTTGCGCCGGGATAATACTCTGCGATATCTCCGTAGTATTGCGCCATAAGCACCATCGTTGCAATGAAGCAACCGAGCACCGCCACGGCAGTGACGATAAATGAAATTTTGACCGCTTTGTCGCTAAACAGCGAGCTTACGAGCATTGCGATTGCGCCGACAACTACGGTTATGAGCGTTGCGAGTATGGGGTAAAAAAGCTTTGCTTGCATATCGTCTATGTTGCATTGGAACTTGACGTATGCAAACACAACCACCATAGTCACGGCAAAGCCCGTTATGATGCCGATTGCGTACTTTTTGAAATCGGCAAACTTGTCGCGCTTAAAGAACCACACGAGAAGTCCCACAACGATAAACGAAGCCACGATTGCCACGGCAAGATAGAGTGCGACGTATTGCAGTTTGTCACTCAAAGTCTCGATATCCATAAAAAAAGTCCTCCAAAAACTTTGCTTTGGGGAACTTGAATAGACAAAAACAATTTATAATTTGCTTTTTGCTTCCTTACGCGAGGATTATCTCACAAGTTTGAGGGTATCATCTCAGCCATACGGCACCCCTAGCAAATATTATTGTACACTTGCCACACCGCACTGTCAATCACTTTGGAAAACGTGGGAAAAATTTGTAATTGCGCTTACTTTGGGCGATTTTCTTGACTTAAAATACGATAAGTATTATTATTTTGACATCAACGTAGGAGAAAACAGCAATGAAGAAAATGAAGAAACCCGAATTCAAACTTCTCAAAGAATTCAAAGCGTTCATTACGAAAGGCAACGTTGTCGATCTTGCAGTTGGTATGATTATAGGTGCTGCGTTCACCGCAATCGTAACCGCTCTCGTCAACAGCATTTTCAAGCCTCTCATCAACGCAATCCCGATGGGCGATTTGCAAGGTCTTATCACGATGCTCGTTGCAAAGAACGCAGACGGTCTCACCGCGGCGGAATGCGCAAAACAAGGCATCGAATTTGTGGCGGATATGTCCAAATCCGTGTACATCGACTGGGGCGCGTTTATTATGGCAATTATCAACTTCCTCATCACCGCACTCGTATTGTTTGCACTCGTCAAACTCATCAATATGGTGCGTGGCGGATTTACGGGACTTAAACGCGATACCAAGTTTATCGAATCCCTCACCGACGAAGAGAAAGCGACCATCAAAGGCAAAGTTCCCACCAAGAAAGAACTCCGTGCAATCAAAGCAGCTCGCGACGAAGCACAAGCCAAAGCAGACGAAGAAGCAGCCGCGGCAGCCGCTGCAAACAAGCCCGAAACCACCGACGATTTGCTCCGCGAAATCCGCGACCTTCTCAAAGCGCAACAAGTGGAAAAGGCAACCGCTCTTCTCGATCCGAAATCCGATAAGGAATAATTCAATCAAATTTATTAAAAAGATTTACCGCTTATTTATAAGCGGTTTTTCTTTTTGTATTGACTTTACGTCGAAAAAGTGTTAGTTTTAAGCGGTGCGCACGCGCATTAGGAGATAATTATGGTAAGTTCGTTTTTGGGTATGATGGAAGGAAAAACCACGGTTGGTTTCGTTCTGCTTCTCGCGCTCGGCATTTTGTTCGTCGTCAAAGGCGGAGATTGGTTTGTCGACGCGGCAAGTTGGATTGCGGAAGTGTCGGGTATTCCCTCGTTTATTATCGGTGCGACGATCGTAAGCGTTGCAACCACTATCCCCGAGATTTTGGTGTCGAGTATATCCGCAGCGCAAGGTCAAGCGTCTATGGCAATCGGCAACGCCGTAGGTTCGGTCAACTGCAATATCGCGCTTATTATGGCGTTCTCGCTCGTGTTTATCGCTCCAAGCCTCAAACGCAAAGACTTCTTTGCAAAAATCTGCATCTTGCTTGCGACTATCGCGCTTTTGTGGGGATTGAGCTCCAACGGAACGTTCAATTGGTGGAACGCAATCATTATCCTTGCAATGTTCGTTATCTTCCTTATCGAAAACGTTATCAGCGCAAAGAAACACTCCGATACTCTTCTCAACGACAAAGGCATTGAAACCGTCGAGGAAAACAGTCCCAAAGGCAACGGCATTTTGTTTGACTACTTCGAGAAGAAAGAAGCAAGAAAAATCACCCTCAAAAAGACGGGTATGGTGATTGAAAGAAAGGATATCGCCAAAAATATCTTCGTCTTCATACTCGGTGCGGCAACAATTTTCGTGGGCGCGCAACTTATGTGCGACAACGGCGCGGCCCTCGCAAGAAAATTGGAAGTGCCCGAAGGCATCATCGGCGTAACTATCCTTGCAGTCGGCACGTCTTTGCCCGAACTCGTAACGGCAATCACGTCTATCGTAAAGAAAAAAGCGGACTTGTCCGTCGGCAACATCATCGGCGCAAATATCATCGACCTTTCCTTGATACTTCCCCTTTGCACGTTTATCACGCTCGGCAAAACGGGACAACCTCTCCCCGTCGACGCACAATCGCTTACGATTGACTTCCCCTTCTGTATCGCGGTTGCGGGCTTTGCACTTATCCCCGCGTTGATTATGGGCAAGTTCAAACGTTGGCAAGGAATACTCCTTCTTTGCGGATACGTAACATACGTAACGTTGCTTATCCTCAACACGGTAGGAACGATAAGTATATTTAGTATTTAATAGATTGAAATTACCATATAAAAAGCCCGATGTTGTCGGGCTTTTATTTTTCTAATATAGTTTTGTCGTAACTCCTCTAAATGCAATAACCCCCTCTTTCCGGACACGCCGGCATATCCACTTCGGCGTTTGCGCACCGCAATCCGCCTCGTTCGCTTTGGCTACAACACATTCACCGAATGTGTTGCTTAACGCGTCGCGCCCAGCCACTCGTATAGAGGCATTTCTCTACAAAATTATTCGTCGCTCGCGGGGGAGACAACGGCACTCGCATAGATAAGTATCGTCCCCTTATTATGCCACTGCGCTTTGTGCGCCAGCTACGCAACAACACGGCGCAGTCGCTTGTACTAATCGTCAAGCTCGGCACTTATCCGCTCACCGCCTTGCGGTTCGAGTTCCGTCTACAAAATTGCACATACCGTTAATAAGTATGTGCTGTTTTGGGCGTTAATGCCGTAAGTGTGTTAACACAGTTATTCGCTCAATGCTGGGCGTTGTGTTTGACAAGGTCGTACCAAATGCCAAGAACAGCACCGTAGGCGGTGTTAATTCTGGTTTCGTCGATATCAACGACGTAGGTGTCGGCAATGCTCAAAAGCTTTTTGCGGGCACGCACGATGGGCGTTTTGTCGTAATAACCGTTGCCGTCCGAAATATACGCTTTCATACGAATTGGTCCGCACTTGATTTTGACGTCAATATTGCCAACCGTCTTGGCACGCTTAAAGCCGAAAAACGGCAATTTTTCGTCAATGGCAAAGAGTTTTGCACCGTAAGCGTCGTTGACCTCAAAGTACGTTGTGAAAAACTTTTTGAGTTCCGCTTGCACGCGCAAAAGTGGCGTATCGTTTTTGTCAAACAACACGACGTTGGACATAATTCTGTCAAACTGGCGCACGGCAAAGAACACGGCGTTGTCGTTTTCGTCCGTGATTTTGAATTTGTCACCGACCGTGAAATACTTTTGCTTGATGATTATCCTCATATATTCTCCTCTTTTTGAACACAACGTGTATTATTACACTGATATGATAACATACGTGGAGAATATGCGCAATAGTCAATTGATTTGAGGCGTTTAATTGCGTTTGAGTGAGTGGTATAACTCCGACACACGGCGTTTTAATAGCGGGTGCACTTTATTTGGGCAAAGTTCAAGAAGTGGTTTGAGCACAAAATCGCGATTTTGCATATCGAGGTGCGGTACGCACAAATCGTCGTCTTCAATTATCAAATCGTCGTAGAACAAGATATCGATATCGAGCGTGCGGTTGCCCCATCTTTCTTTGCGGACGCGGTCTCCGTCCTTTTCTATTTGCATAAGTGTGTCCAGCAACTCGTGCGGGGTATAAAGTGTTTTGCACTTCACCGCGCTGTTGACGAAGGTCTCCGTCGCAACGTTTCCGTATGGTGCAGATTCAATTCTTCCACTCTCTACGACGTCCTTGAAATTGTCGTCCGACTTCAATCTGTCTATCGCAAAATCGAGGTATGCGTTGCGATCTTCTATATTAGAGCCGAGCGCAAGATAGACCTCGTGCCACCAAAGTTCCGTGCTTACCGCAACGTAATCGAACGTACCGCTCATAGGTGCGTCGGGCTTTTTGACGGTGAGCTTCACACCGCTTGCAAGGGGGTAGGTTTTGAGCAAAAGAGACGCGCCTCTTTTGGCGAGAGTCTCTATCAAATCAAAGCAGTTGTTTTCACAAAACGACCTTAAAGTCTTTTTTACGGCACTATAACTTACGGTTTGTGTCAAATCGTCGTTTTTGGCGCACTTTGAAAAATCCGTATAAATCTCTGCCGTAAACAAAAATCTTTGCGGATTTACCTTCTCTTCGGGATTGACTCCGTGGCAAGCGACGACTTCAAAATCTTTTAGCGTTATAACGTCCATATCACACCTTTGAATAGCACTCGATTACCATTGCGTTTTCCTTGACGTCGTGCACGCGCACGAACAAAACGCCTTGCTTTACGGCAAGCACGGTGCTATCGAGCGTTGCCGAAAGTCTGCCTCCCACTTCACCGCCGAACATAGACTTGCGCGACGTGCCGAGCAAAAACGGATATTCGTCAAACATATCGACGAGCTTGTCGTATCCGCTCAAGAGTTGCCAGTCCTCGTCGTTGTTTTTGTTGAAACCTATTCCGCCGTCAAGCAAGATTTTGTTCTTGTCCACTCCGCTTTTCAAAAGTTTGTCAACGGCAGAAGCAAGCCCCGTTTCTTTGTCCCAAAACAAATCTTTTATCTTGCTGTCGCGTCTATCGTGCATAACGCAAACGGACGCGCCCTTTTCGGCAATGACTTGCGTCATACCGTCGTATTTTAGGCAACTTACGTCGTTTATCATATCCGCGCCCGCGTCTATCGCGCTAGAAGCAACGTCCGGATAAAACGTGTCCACGCTTATTGGAATATCCGGAAATTCCGCACGGATTTGCTCGATTACGGGCAATACTCTCGACATCTCTTCCAAAGAGCCGACTTTGACTGCATTAGGTCTCGTTGATTGTCCGCCTACGTCGATAATCTCCGCGCCTTGCTCGATAAATTTTCTTGCAGTCTCAACTGCGTCGAAGCGGTGTCTGCTACCTTCGTAAAAGCTGTCGGGTGTGGCGTTGAGGATTGCCATAACGTGCGTTCCGCCCGTAAAAACCTTGTCTCTTACGTGCAAATCGTATACTCTCTCCCCTCTCATTGCGCGCCTCCGAGCATCATTGCCTTTACCGCGTCGTCGATTTCACCTCTCACGGCGTAAGTGAGCGTGGTCGAGCCCACTTTCTTCACTCCTCGTGCGGTCATACAAGTGTGTTGCGCCTCTATGACCACGATAACGCCCTTGGGCGCAAGCTCTTGGTAAATCGCGTCCGCAATCTGTGAGTTGAGCCTTTCTTGAAGTTGCAATATCTTGGAAAACACGTCAACCACTCTCGCAAGTTTGGAAAGACCGACAACTTTGCCGTTAGGAACGTATGCAATATGTACCTTGCCGAAAAACGGCATAAGATGATGCTCGCAAGTGGAGGAAAAATCGATATCTCTCTCCACCACGATTGCGCTTCCGCTCTCCTCGAACGTCTTGGACAAATGGCCCGCCACGCTCTCGTCGTATCCCGCCGTAATCTCTTCAAACATACGCGCAACTCTGTCGGGCGTGTCTTTGAGCCCTTCTCTGTCGGGATTTTCTCCTATTGCGACGAGTATATCTCTCACCGCCGATTGTATCTTTTGTTTGTCAATGTCTCTGCTCATAGTTATATTTTTTATATTTGGGTGTGGGCAACGCCCACCCGCAATTATTAATTATTAATTATTAATTATTAATTTTCTTGCTACACATATTTTTCTAATGCTTACTTGTTCATATCCGCAAAAAGCGTGAGCGATCCGCAAAGTATCACGACGGTGCAATCTCCGTCAAGCGCGTTTTGCACGCCTACCTTTACGCTCTCTTGCTCGTCGCAATTAGCACAATACTTGCTTGCGATTTTTATAAGGTCGCTTTTGTCCATAGCTCTCGGGGACGTGGGCGTAACCACGCTAACCCTTTTTGCAAGCGGACACACGAGCGAACACACGCCCTCGACGTCCTTGTCCTTGAGCATTCCCATAACCAAGTGCACGCGCTCGTTGGCAAAGAAATCTCTGATTGCGTTGGCAAGCGTTACTGCACCGTGCGGATTGTGCGAACCGTCAAAAACGAGCACTTTATCTTGCGGAACTGATACATTAAACCTCTCTTTTGCGTCTTTTACCACTTCAAAGCGTGCGTGCCAAACGGTCTTTGCAAGTCCCTCTTGAATAGCCTCGTCTGGGATATTCCAGTGCTTGTTGCGTAGCGTTTGAAGAGCGCATATAGCAATGGAAGCGTTGATAAGTTGGTGTGCGCCGAGCATTGAAATACGGTAGGTTTTGCCGTCGTATTCAAAGGTTTGACCGTCCAAATTTTGCTCCGATAATTGCGCTTTTTTGCACAAAATCACGTTGGAAATTATGTCAATTCTCTTGCCGTTTTCGTCAAAAACGTAGGGGTGATAAATCTCTTTCATCACCTCGTCGCACTGCTCTACGGTGACGCAATCTTTCTTGATTATTGCCGATTTTTCACTTGCGATTTTGCCGAGCGTATCACCCAAAATCGCGCAATGGTCGAGACCTATGGGAGTGATTACAGCAAGCTCTTTTTGAGATATTGCGTTGGTGGCGTCCCATCTTCCGCCGAGGCCGACTTCGAGCACGCAAATATCACATTCCTTGTCAAAGAACGCAAGCATTGCAACCGCCGTTTCTATCTCAAACGCCGTGGGATTGAAATCACCGAGACCGAACGCCGAGCGGAGTCGTTTTTCGCTCTCTATGCACTCCCTAACGACGGTCATATAACGCGCCACGTCGTCGTCGCAAAGGGAATTGCCGTCTATAAGCCATCTTTCGTTGTAGCAAAAGACGGAGGGTGAATTGTACGTGCCGACCTTGTACCCCGCCTCTTTGAGCGCGCTCGTGAGATACGCCGTAACCGAGCCTTTGCCGTTCGTGCCCGCGACGTGAACGAATTTGAGCTTGTCGTCGGGATTGCCGAGCAACGCCAAAAGTTCTCGCATACGCTCCAAGCCGTAGTCCGAGCCAGCCCGCTCTATATTCTTGATATAGTCAATTGCCTCTTGATAAAACAAAAAGCACCTCCTCGGGAAGTACTCGCAAAAAACCTTTCGGTAATATGTGAAGTCTGGAGTGAGCATTGCACCGCGGGAAAACCCTTCGTCCGCCGACACCCCACGTTCGCACGGCACTTAACGCGCAATACCCTACTACTTCCGATTGATGTCTATATTCTATCACCATTCCTTTTGCAAATCAACAAAATTGCGCAACGATTACGCAAGTGCGTTTTATTTGCCTTGGCAAGAAAAAAAACGATCGACAAATATCAAGATGTGGTTTATACTTGTTCTATATTATTAAAATAACGTTAAAGGAGACTGCTTATGTTTGCAAACGCAATAGGAGCGAGAGAATTTAATCTCAACAGTCCTATTATGTACATACTTTACGGCATCGTGCTTGTTTTCGTGGTGTCGCTGTCGTTGTACTATATGCTGACTGCGCTCAAACGAGCAAAACAATTGGGCATCGAATCCGACAAAATCAAGAAGGTCATCACCACTTCGGCAACCTTCTCTATACTCCCAGGTCTCGGCATCGCTTTGGGTGTGGTTACGCTTATCGGCACGCTCGGAATCGCATTTCCCGCAATAAGACTTTCCGTCGTCGGTTCTTTACAATACGAAACGCAAATGGCGGACGCAGTAGCAACCGGTCTTACGACGTCCGGTGACGTAAAAGGCTCTATGGCGGCGTTGATTGCGCGCGGTATGACTGCGCAAGACTTTGCGACGATGGCTATGATTATGACGATTGCAATTATGAGCGGTGGCGTGGAAGTGCTCTTCTTCTACCGCTTGTACCAACCCAAAATCGGCAAACTTATGGGCAAGACCACGGGTGGCGGGACGAAGAAAGGCGGTGTCAACATCGGTGACCTCGTGTTCCAAGTGTCCTTTATCGGTATGGTTATCGGTTATCTTGCAATGAGCATCGCAACCATTACGGGCGGTGTGAAATTTATCGACAACTGGTACAACTTTATTGCGGTTATCGTGGCTATGCTTTGTATGTACGTATGCGATGTGCTTATCAACAAGGCAAATTGGAAGTGGCTCGACAGTTTTTCCACTCCCGTATCTATGCTTATCGCTATGTTCGTAGTGGGCGTAATCAGCTATTGCGCGCACAAATACGGCTGGGCATTGTCCGCTTGACGAGGTGAATTATGGCAAAAGAAAGAGTTAAAGTTTCTATGGATTACAACCTCAAATCACACATTATCGGCAAGATTTGGATGTTTGCCGCGCTCGTCGTGTTCTTTGCAGTGCCAACCACGATATGCCTTTACTACGACGTGAAGCCCGATATGACCGTTTTGGGTTCGACCGCGGTCATTATTCCCTTCCTTATCAACTTCTTGTCGGGCGTATTCGAGCCGATTATCTACTCCCCGATGCTCGGAACGAACAGCGCATACCTTGCCTTTATCACGGGCAATCTATCAAACCTCAAAATTCCTTGCGTGGTCAAAGCGCAAGAGATTTGCGGAACGAAGCTCGGCACGGAAGAAAACGAAGTGGTCTCCACCCTCTCCGTTGCGACGAGCACGCTCGTAACGACGCTTATCATCGCAGTGTTCGTGCTTATCCTTGCGGTGAGCAACTTGCAAGAAGCAATCGTAAAGAACGAGTGGATTATCCCCGCATTCACTTGCGTCGTATACGCACTCTTCGGTTCTCTCGGCGGAAAGTACGTCGTGAAGAATATCAAACTTGCGGTATTCCCGCTCGCAATCATCGTGGTGCTCTCGATAGTGCTCGGTGTGCTCAACCTCAACCCGGGTTCTGCATACTTGTTCGTCGGTATCGCACTCTGTGCAATCTTCGGCATCTTGCAAGTCGTGCGTGAGAAGAAAAAGCAAAAAGCGCAAGAAGAGACCGCTCACCTCGAAGAGATTGCCAATTCCGACGTAGAAATAGTCAACGACCAAGCCGTCCAAGACGAAACTCAAACGGAAGAAGTCAAAGTTGAAGAGACCGCTCTTCAAGAAGTGACGGACGAAGAAGAAATCAAGGAAACCGTTGAAGAAATCGCGGAAGACAATCAAAGTATTGACTAACAATTATTTAATATCAAAAAGAGCGAGGCGTGCCTCGCTCTTTTTTTTAGTGATATTGTGCTACGCACAGTGATATTTGCGCTTTGCGCAAGTGATATTTTTTGCTTACGCAAAAAGTGATATTTGCGCCGTAGGCGCAAGTTGTGGAATATTCCATATAAAAAAAGCACACTGCGAAGTGTGCTTTTTTTGTTAACTGTTTTTACAATTAGTTCTCTTCCGTCAAATAATCGTGGCAAGCATCTTCGAGTGCTCTGCAAATTGCAAACGCGTCGTCAAGGTCTTTGCCTCTTACGATTACGCCGTGATGTCCCATAAAGCACGCGGGGGCGTCACCGATTGCGGCAGCAACGTTTTTGACGAGTCCGCCCGTACCGGGAAGTGCCGCTTTTGCGCAAGGAATCTCTTTGCCGAGAACGTCTTGATACTTTTCAGGAACGGGCAAAGCTTTGCACATTGCCGCAAGCGCGCAACCGTAGAACGGATGAGTGTGAATGGTTGCGTTGATATTCTTGTCGTTCTTCATCAAGATTGCGTGGATACCCTTTTCGCTGGTGGCTTTGTTGGTGCCCGTCCATTCGAGAGTCTCCATATTGACCTTTGCCATTTGCTCGGGTCTAAGCATAACGTAATCGATACCCGACGGCGTTGCAAACATATATTGGTCGTCAATGCGCACCGCAATGTTGCCCCAAGTGCCTTGAACGAGATTTTCGTCAAGCAATCTCTCGCCCGCGTCCTTGATGTCTTGCGCTATCTTCTTGTCTTCGTCGCTGACGACTGCGGATTGTTTTTCTTCCGGTTGCGCCTTTTCACCGCTCTCTGCGGCTTTTTGTTGTTTTTGATTGGTCTTGGAATATTTGAGTTTGAATACGACGTGTTCGAGCAAAGCGTCGAGTGCGCCCATATGTTGCGTTCCGCCCTTGCTTTCCGTCAAAAGCTCGATATTGCAAGCCTTGTCGAGAACGAGCGTTGCCGTAAACACTTCGTCGAGAGTGCGTCCCGTGACCACTGCGCCCGCTTCTGGAAGCAAGCATACGTTGCGTTGTCCGCTGAGAGCCGCAACCACGTCGGAAGCGACGTTCTTGCCCGCGCATTTGATGGAAACACCGCAAACTTGTGCCAAATCGTCAAGAATAGGCATAATGGTCTTTCTCTTCTTTGAGAACTCAACCGTGCTGTCGCTGTCAACGATTGCCGCCGCACCCGCATTCTTGTCTTGACGGATTGCGCAGAACAAAATCACCGCTGCCGCGCGGAAGTTGCCTTCCAAGCTCTCGATGTTCTTGTCGTTGACGAACACGAGGTCGTCTTCTTTGACGTCGGAATAATCTATTCTCGGTTTTGTGATGACGATGCCGTCGTCTTCTTTGACCGCTATGAAACCGCTTTGCAAATACTTCTTTTCCGCAAGCATACGGGCGTATTTGTTGACGTTGGAAACAATCAATTCGTTCATACTATTCTCCTAAAACTACTTTTTGCAATGATATATTATTGCCTTTTGCAATATTATATCAAACATTGCAAAAAAAGCAAACATAAAAATGTTGGCGCACCATCGTGCGCCAACGTTTTATCGATTATTTTTCAAATCTGGATGCGTCTTCGCATTTTACGACGTTCTTGAACACGTTGTCGAAGCGACGGAGTGCCTCGTCGATGATCTCGTCCGTATCTGCCATTGAGGTGTAGAGACGGCTACCCGCGAGAGTAACGATACCGTTTGCCATATAAGCTGCGCCCATTTGTTCCATAGCAACCTTTCTGCGGAGCATTTCGGGTTTCTTTTTGAGCATCGGGATAACAGAACCGAGCAAGCTCATATTGCTGAAATCGTAGCTCATTGCGCCCGTACATTCAAGGTGAACGATTGAACCTTGGTTGTAAACGACGTACGGAAGATTGTACTTCTTGATGAGCTCTTTGAGGCCCGCCGCGAGACGATCGCCCGCGCGTCCTGCGATTTCGCAAGCGTTGTTCTTTTCGATTTCGCAAATCGCAACGTATCCTGCGTAAGAAGAGAGCGGGTTTGCAGCGAGCGTTCCGCCGACGTACGCTTTCTTGCCCATACCTGCAAGACCTGCTGCCATAAGGCTGACGTATTCTCTCTTACCGCCTACGCCACCCGCTGCGGGATATCCGCCTGCGACGATTTTGCCGAATACGGTTAGGTCGGGGTACATATCTCTGCCCGTGCCTTGGCGTTTGAATTTGACGACTTTGCCGTCAACGAGTTTCTTGTCTTGAATGATCCACGGCTTGCCGTCGATGAAGACGGGGGTGTCGTCCACTTTGTATTTGTCGCCGAAGAAGTAACCCGCTGCGCCGTGTACGCCGACTCTAAAACCGGTGACGACTTCGTCGAAGATGAACAACGCGCCGTATTTCTTGGCAAGAATTCTTGCTTTCTCGTTGTAATCGAAATCGATGGGACGAGTACCGGATTCCGGTCCGACGGGCTCTACGATGACTGCCGCAGTACCGCCCTTTGCAACGTTGCGTTTGAGCATTGCTTCGAGCATACCGAGGTCGTTGGGTCTGACTTCGTCAGTGGTCTTGTAAGAACCGGGGATACCGTGAGATTCGAGGAATTGTCTGCTTCCGGGGATTTTGAGGCCGTAAACCATTTGATCCGACCAGCCGTGGTATGCACCGCCGACTTTGATAACGCGTTTTTTCTTGGTTGCGCAACGTGCCACGCGGATTGCCGCCATAACGGATTCGGTACCCGAACCGAGCATACGGAACATTTCGCAAGCGGGCATCAATTCGTTGATCTTCTTTGCAAGAAGAAGTTCACCCTCGTGGAAAAGACCGGTTACAGGACCGCAAGTGTTGAGAAGCTCGAACACTTTTTCTTTGACTGCGGGGAAATTGCTTCCCAAAATCGTCGGACCACCCGCTTGGAGGAAGTCGATGTATTGATTGCCGTCACGGTCGTACAAATATGCGCCTTCGGCTTTTTCCATACACATCGGGAAGGGGAAGTTGAATGCGAGGTTGTGTTGAACACCGCCCGGAATATACTTCTTTGCCTCGGTGGTAATCTCTTTGGATTTTGCACATTTGGTGTTGAAATGTTCCAAAATTTGTTTGAGATTTTCCTCAGACACGCAATAAATAGGTTGGTCTGTCAAATTCTTCAATTCTTTATTGATTTGCTTTGCGTCTTCCCATTTGGAAATGCCGTAGCCGTTTGCCATAATTTACCTCCGAAAAAGTTGTTTTTTTCTTTACTAAAATTATATCAAACCTCGCGCACGTTGTAAATACCAAAAGTAAGTGAGTAAACTATACAAATATCCTATATTGTCAAATACAAGACAAGTTTGCGATTTTGAAACGCGCGCTTTTTGCCTTCTCCCCCCGCTAATTTTGCCAATCTTTCCGCCGTTTTAGCACAAAAACGCCATATTTTTGCGTCGCTTCCGTCCGCCAAACACCTCTCTCAACTCTATTTTTGACAAATCAATGCCAAAATATCGATACATTTGTATAAATACTCGACCGCAAACCTTAATATTTGCTTATAATTCCACTATTCAGTGGCAAATATTAAAAAAGGTATTGCAATCGAGGCTTTTTTACTTTATAATGTCAGCATAACCCCAAGGAGGTCTAATATGAACAAAACAGAATTTATCAAAGCAGTGGCAACGAAAGCCGATCTTTCCATCAAGGACGCAACCGCAGCAGTCGACGCATACACCGCAGTCATCGCAGAAGCATTGAAGGCCGGTGACAAAGTCGCAATCGCAAACTTCGGTTCTTACGAAATCAAAGAAAAAGCAGAAAGACAAGGCTTCAATCCTCTCACCAAGCAACCCATCACGATCGCGGCAAGCAAAGCACCGGTCGTCAAATTCGGCAAAGCTTTCAAGGATTTGTTCAACTAATTACTTTGATACGAAAAATAAAAAACGCTCTTTCGAGAGCGTTTTTTTTTGGCGTATGCGCCATAGGCGCAGTGATATTGCACTTCGTGCAGTGATATTTGCGCTTTGCGCAAGTGATTTTTTTTGCTTGCGCAAAAAGTGATATTCGCACTTTGTGCGAGTTATGGAATATTACGCATTATTTTATTTTGTGTCGGTGTACCGCCCCACCAACTCGTCTATCGTTATATCAAGTGCGTCGGCAATAAGCCAACAATCTTTTACATTGGGGATATTTACGCCGTTTTCCCAATAACTAATCGCGGCGTGCGTTACGCCGATTTTTTGCGCAAGTTGCTTTTGCGTATAACCTTGCGTCAAGCGATTATCCTTGATAGATTTGCCGATGAGATTGTCTTTCATAGTTTTAGCATATAAGAATTCTTACATTTATTCTTGACATTTAAGAATTCTTACATTACAATATGTTCATTAACCGTTACGGAGGAAATCTTATGGGCAAATACACAGAATCTAATTTGATAAAAAACGAACGCGTCGTTCTAAAAGCAAAGAAATCGTTTATTGCGGTTTTTCCGCATTTTATCAACTTTTTGACGTCGGAACTCGCAATCACGGATAAAAGAGTTATCGGCAAAGTAGGATTGATACGCACTCATTCAGTCACGAGTTCGTTGAATAAAATCCAAAACGTGACCGTATCGAGCGGGCTTATCGGAAAAATCTTCAATTACGGAACGATTAAAATCGAAACCGCGGGTTCTGAACCGGTCAAATTTTACGGCATCAAAAATCCCGAGGCATTCAAAAAAGCAGTGTTTGCGCAAATGGAATTGTTTGACCAAGAACGCGTAAAAGAACAAGCAATGCAAATGGCTGCCGCTATGTCACAAGCAATCAATAGATAAAAATACTTTTCCTCACAAGTTTTTTACGGACAAACCACCGACGTGAAAATCGGTGGTTTGTCATTTTTTCCTAATTCTAATCGGCTTTTTACTTTTTGGAGACGATTGCGCCGGTCTTGATATCTACGAGCATTGCCCAATAGTCCGTGCCGTCACCGATAAAAGACACGTAATAGTAATAATTGGTGCGGTCGGCGGTGATAAGTTTGACGTAAATTTCACGGTCGGCTTTGCCTTCGGAATACTCTGCGTCAATCTTGTCTTTGAACTCTTTTTTGGCAATATTTATGACGTCTTGCGACGTGAGTGCGCCCTCTAAAACGGAACTCAAATCAATCTCGCTTTGTTCCTTTCCCGCAGTCACCGTAACTTTATCGGGAACGAAATCGAGTGTGATAGATGCCGTAAATTCACCGAAAGTACCGCCCGTCAATTCACCCGAAAGCGTCTTGTCTTGTCCGCTCAAAACGTAGGTGATTTTTTCGTATTCGTTGGTTTTGAGAGGTTGGATATTTATCTCGCAAAAATCGACCACGTCCGTTGCCGTGCCGTCCGCGATGAAGTTTTTCTCTCTTCTGCCCTTTTCCACGGATACCGCAAACGACGCGCTCTCTCCCGCGTAATACGCTTCGGTGAGTCTCGATACGTTGTCGGACTGCTCTTGGTTTTTGTTTTTATTGCACGCGACGAAACACGCAAACGTGCATATTAGGACGAGTATTGCAACCGAAATCAAAACAATTTTTCTTTTCATACGCAAAATATATGCTCAAAAATATGCGTTTATTCAAAAAATTAGGCACAAAAGCCACTAAAAGCGGATATTTTGTATTGTAATATTTTATAGTTATGTTATAATATTTTATAATATTCACGTGTGCGAACGTATCGCAAAGGGACGACGGAAGATGCCAACCCCCTCCAAAAAACGCAAAAAAACTACGCCCGCCGACGAGTTCGTCGAGAGCGAAGTCATAGAAGATAGCCCCTCGGTATCTTGCGAAACGGTGCAAGAGGCGCAAATCAAGGACGATAAAAATTCGTCCGATATCGCTATACCCTCACAAGCGGAAAACGCCGAGGCGCAAGTCGAGCAAGCCGACGAACAAACGCAAGAGCCTCGTTTCGTCACCGACGTCGAAAAAGGACTTTCGCAAGCGGAAGTGAACGAGCGTATATCGCAAGGCAAAGTCAACGGCGATCAAAACGTAAAGACCAAGAGCGTCGCTCAAATTCTGCGCGAAAACATCGTAACGTTTTTCAATTTCGTATTTATACTGCTTGCGGTGCTTATATTCTTCTTCGTGGACGCGGGAGAGAGTCCGTTGACGGTTTTGGGCAATTTCAGCTTTATGTTGCTCATTATTTTCAACGCTTTGGTGGGTATTTTCCAAGAACTGCGTGCAAAGCGCACTATCGACAAACTTTCCTTGCTTTCCGCGCCCAAAGCCACCGTGCTTCGTGACGGTGAGGAAAAGGAAATCGCGATAAAAGATATCGTTTTGGACGATATAACCTTGCTTGCCAGCGGAAGCCAAATTTGCGCGGACGCAATCGTAACGGAAGGCTCTATCGAGGTCAACGAAAGCCTTATCACGGGTGAGCCCGACTCCATACTCAAAAACGTGGGTGACGAGATTATGTCGGGAAGCTTCGTGGTATCGGGCAACGCAAAAGCGCAAGTCGAGCACGTCGGTATGGACAATTTCGTGTCCAAAATCAGTGCGGGCGCAAAGTATTTCAAGAAGCCCAACAGCGAGATTTGGCGTTCGCTTATGCTCATCGTAAAGGTGATGGCGTCAATTATCGTTCCTATGGGAATTTTGCTGTTTTGCATCAAATTTTTCTTGCAAAAGAACCCCGAAGACGCGGAAAAAATCATCACCACCCTCCTCGGCTACAAAATCAGCAAACACCTCTCTTCAACGGTGCTTGGCACGATAGCGACGGTCATAGGTATGATACCGTCGGGTCTCGTCGCGCTCTCATCAACCGTATTTTGCGTGAGCGTCATACGCCTCTCGCGCCACAAAACGCTTGCACAAGACCTCTATTGCGTAGAGACTTTGGCGCGTGTGGACGTGCTTTGCCTTGACAAAACGGGCACTATCACGGAAGGCACTATGGACGTCAACGGCATCGAGCCGAGCAAAACGAGAGACGAGGAACAGATAAAGCAAATCATCAAAAACGTGACGAGCGCACTCTCCGACGACAACGCCACGATAAACGCGTTGCGCGCGTACGTGCAAGACGTAGAGGTATCTGGTGAGGCGGAACAAATCGTGCCCTTCTCCTCACAACGCAAGTGGTCGGGCGCAAGAATAGACGGCGTATCGTACGTCATCGGCGCACCCGAGTTCGTGTTCAAGAAAAAGACAAAAGCACTCGAACACACCACCGACGAGATGGCGCAAAAGGGCTATCGCGTTATGGTAGTTGCCTCGTCAAAGAACAAATTTGCCGACAACGAATTGCCAAAATCGCTTAAACTGGAAAGTTTCGTATACATCACCGACAAGATAAGGGACGAAGCGCCCGACACTCTCCGTTTCTTCAAGCAAGAAGGCGTTACGGTCAAGGTCATATCGGGCGACAATCCGCAAACGGTGCGTGCGGTGGCAATGCGCGCGGGCTTGGAAGATTGCGACAACATCATCGATATGTCCACCCTCACCACGGAAGAGGAAGTATACGAGGCGGCAACCAAATACACCATTTTCGGCAGAGTTTTGCCAGATCAAAAACTTATGCTCGTCAAGGCACTCAAAAAGGCGGGACACACCGTCGCAATGACGGGTGACGGCGTCAACGACGTGCTTGCGCTCAAAGAAGCAGACTGCTCGGTGGCTATGGCTTCGGGCTCGGACGCGGCAAAGAACGTAAGTTCCCTCGTGCTTCTCGACAGCAATTTTTCTTCTATGCCGAGAGTAGTGGCGGAAGGCAGACGCTCCATCAACAACCTCGAACGCTCCGCTGCCCTTTACATTATGAAAACCATCTACAACACGCTTCTTGCGCTGTTGTTTATGATAGTGGTAGACCCGCTCCCCTTCACTCCGCAAAACCTCACTATAATGGGTATGGTTACGATAGGAATACCATCAGTCGTGCTTGCGCTCGAACCCAATGCGGACAGAGTTACGGGCAGATTCTTGCCAAAGGTGCTCTCAAACGCGATACCGGGCGGAATTACGGTGCTATTCGGCGCAATTGCCGTAATACTGTGCAACCGCTTCTTCCTCACCGACCTTACGGATATGCAGTCCAAGACGGTGTTTATATGGGTTATCACGTTCGTGGGCTTCTTGCTCCTCTTCAAAGTGTCCTTGCCTACGAGGCTTGCAAGTTGGTCGGCGTTCTTCGGAATAAGCGACCTTATGAAAGAGCGCGAGCGCGTTAAGAACGGCGAAGAGCCCGTCAAAAAACGCAAACACAAGGTGAACAAGTCCAAGTGGCTTATCGTCCTCAACCTCGTGACGTATCTGCTTATGGTGTTTATCTTCGTGGGCGTGTACTTCATATCCATAAATATCACCTACAAAGGACAAGTCGTCGATATAGTGGGACTTCTCCGCACCTTCTTCAAGCTTGACAATCACGTCACGTGGGAAATGGGCAAGGCTATGCTTGCTATATGCGCGGTGCTTACCGTCTTGTACGTGGGCTTCGTTGCGATTATGAACCAAATCAAGCTCGAACACGGTGAAAGCATAGAAAACAGATTTGAGCGTCTTGACGCCAAAATGCGCGTAAAAGCACCCAAAATCAAATAAAAAACAAGCAATTTTTGCAATAAATAATCAACGACAGGTGAAATATGAAACGCAATAATATGTGTCCGTTTTGCTATATCCGCTCCCTCTTCATAAAGAAGAAACCGACGAGCGTCAATCCCGATTTGGAAGACTACTCCAACGGCGTCGCGCTCACTCCCCCTATGGGTTGGTCGAGTTGGAATACCTTCCGCAACCGCATAAACGAGAAACTTATCCTCGAAACGGCGCAAGCGATGAAAGACAACGGACTTATCGAGGCGGGATATAAATATATCAATCTCGACGATTGTTGGCAATCCTCTTTGCGTGACGAAAACGGAGAACTCGTCGGTGATTACGAAACGTTCCCAAACGGCATCGCAAGCCTTGCGAGAAAGGTGAACGCAATGGGCTTGAAACTCGGTGCGTACACCTCCAACGGCACGCTTACTTGCGAAGACTTGCCCGCGAGCCTCGGAAGAGAGCAATACGACGCCTACACGCTTGCAAAATGGGGCATCGAGTACTTCAAGTACGATTATTGCCACCATATCCCCGTATCTAAATACGCGCCTTTGGTGTACTCTATAAGCATTTCGCAATTCGACGGTCATCCCATCGAATATTCCGTACACAACGCGGTTTTGGGCGGTCTTGCAAGATTTATGACGGATACCAAACTTCCGAGCGGTAGTTACGTATCGGGACTCGACGCCAATCTCGGCTCTATCACCTACAACAATATCGAAGTGGACGAAGACGGCGAATACGTGCTCACCGTCAATATCAAAAAACACGGCAGTTACGAAAAATACCTCGTTGCAAAAATCAACGACGACAAGCAATACGAGATTCTCTTCCCGCCTCAAAAACGCTACAACGTAACGGCGCGCTTTCAAGTTATCGTGACGCTCAAAGCAGGCAAAAACGTTATCAAACTATTCAACCCCGTCACGTCCAATGCGGACAGCGAAATGTACCAATACTTGCGTATGGGCAACGCACTCAAAACCGCAACCGCAAGAGTTGCAAAAGAGCGCAAACAGAAGGAAAAACCCATCGTTTTCTCGATATGCGAATGGGGTTGGGGCAAACCGTACAATTGGGGCGCGAAAGCGGGCAATTTGTGGCGCACCACACCCGATATCCGTCCTTGGTGGTGGTGGATTAAACTCATCTACGAGCACACCGTAAAGCTCTATAAATACGCCAGCAAAGGACACTACAACGACCCCGATATGCTCGAAGTGGGCAACGGCAAGTTGACGTACAATCAAAACGTGTCCCACTTCTCGCTTTGGTGTATGATGAATGCGCCTCTCATTCTCGGCAACGATTTGAGGACTATGAGCGACAAGGTGAAGGAAATCGTCACCAACAAAAACTTGATTGCAATCAACCAAGACTCGCTTGCAAAACAAGCAAAACGCGTCAAAAAAGGCACTGTGGACGTGCTTGCCAAACCGCTTGCCGACGGCTCTACCGCCCTTTGCTTCTTCAACAAATCGTCGCACGGCGCAAGCGTCAAATTCAACCTCAACGCGCTTTGCAAGGACGAATACGTAGCAATGAAACGAGCCTCGAATTATACTTTGCACAATCAATGGATAGACGAGACGATCGAGAGCGACGGTACGGTGAAAATCGCGCTTGAAAAGCACCAAACCAAAGTGTACATCGTCAAATGATCAGACACGTCAAACACCCTTTTCCGCCAGTAATAGACGAGAACTGCACGACGCTTATACTCGGAAGCGTTCCGTCCGTCAAATCGGTGGAATACGACTTCTATTATATGCACCCACAAAATAGATTTTGGCGGGTGCTTTCACTTATCTACAGCGTTGATTTGTACGGCGCAAGCGTTGAAGAGCGCAAAAAGTTTTTGCTTGCTCACCACGTCGCAATGTACGACAGCGTGGAAGAGTGCGACATCAACGCAAGCAAAGACACCGACATCAAAAACGTCGTCCCCGCCGATATAGACGCACTCGTAAAAAGCAGCAAAATAACCCGCATACTCTGCAACGGCAAAGCGTCTTACAACTACTTCGTCAAGTACAATCCCGACCTCGTGTCCATCGCAACCTCTCTCCCCTCCACAAGCCCCGCCAACGCGCAATTCTCCCTTGAAAGACTTGTACAACAATGGGAAAAAGCGTTGAAAAACTAATATCGTAAAAGGATAAAATATGGATAATAAATTCGTTCATAATCTCAAATCTATAAGAAAGTTGTCGGGACTTACGCAAAAGCAAGTTGCGACCAAACTTGAAGTTGTGGAAAGTTGTTACGCCAATTGGGAGCAAGGCAGAACAGAACCCAATATCGAGACGTTGCGTAGGCTTTGCGTGGTATTTGACGTAACTCTTGACGAACTAATCAACGGGGATTTGTGATACAGCGATGCGATGCGTCGCTGTTTTTTTATTAAGTAGAATTTTCAAATTATACGATTGAATTTTTAGTTTATATACTCCGTTCAAGAATAAGCGCGATATTGAGATGAAGAGCAAGGAAAAGCCACGCTTGGGCAACCCTAGCGTACATAGCGTACGTGAGTTGTCAAAGCGTGGCTTTGACACAGTTATTCGCTCAATAGTACACTTTACGTTCCGATAAGGCGTCCAAACAGATGAATAACGAGAAAGCACCCCCTTGAATCAAAACCCAACGTACTTAGCGTACGTGATTTTGAGGCAAGGGGGTGCTGCCAAAGTTAGTCGCTGTTTGGTGTCTTATTTATGCAATTGCTCCGTTCAAGAATAAGCGCGATATTGAGATGAAGAGCAAGAAAAAGCCCCTTGGATGGCAACCCTAATTTACTAATCGTAAATGAGTTGACAGCCGAGGGGCTTTGCCGACGCTATTCGCTCAATAGCGCGCTTATTCTGAACGGAGAGCGATGGCGGGGTCTTTGTTTGCTGCAATCCGTGACGGAATAAATCCTGCCAACATACTCAACAAAATACTGACGGCAAGCATTACGAGGCAATGCCACCAGACGACGCTCATAAGTCCGGAGATTTGGAAGACGGCTTTGAGGATTGCACTGCCGATAAAGGAGAGTGCAACGCTGATGATTATGCCGATAAGTCCGGAATATCCGCCGAGAATTGCAGATTCCGCAATAAAGACGCGGGATATATCGCGTTTTCTTGCACCGATGGAACGGAGAACACCGATTTCTTTGCGACGTTCAAGCACCGAGGTGTAGATGATGATTGCAATCATTATGGTTGAAACGACGAGTGAGATTGCCGCAAATCCGACGAGTACGCCCGTGATGGTGTTGACCATCGTGTTTACGAAGCCCATAATGGTGGAAAGCGTGTCGCCGTAGACGATCTTGTCTTCGTCCGACGCCGAGGCGTTGTAGGCGTTGATAAACTCGACGATTTTGTCTTTTGCCTCAAACGACGTGCAGTAGAACTCAATCGATACGGGATTGTCAAGTTCCGCTACGCCGAGGGAGCGCATTATGTCTTTCTTCAATACGGTGTTGGAACTGCTACCGCCGCTCAACGAGGTCGATTTGAACTCGATATTGGTCGTGCCGGCAACGAGATAAACCTTATCTCCGTCCGAGCCGTAGTTGATACAGCTTTTATAAGACGAGTTGTTGGTTGCTCTGGCGTCGTCTTCGAGTTTTTGCATTTGTTGAATCGCAGGGTGTTTTTCCGCCTCTTCGATAAGTTTTTCGGTAAGCGCGTGCGTGTAACCAACGACACCGTTGATTGACGTTACGGATACGCCCTCTTTGGGTCTTACGACGCCGACGACTTTGACCGTAAACGGATTTTGCGCGTCAATCCACGCTTTGTCTTGCTCTTTGTGGTTGTGAGCGGTCCAAGTTCTATCGTCACCGGTTGCGTCGGGATCGTCAAGTTCGAGATAATAAGAGTCGGGCATAACCTTGTATTCGAGGCTCAAAAGTTGTTCAAGGCTCGTGGTGATGTGTGCCCATTCACCGTTGGATACGGCTTCGATAACGTCGTCTTGCGATTGAAGACCGAGCATAAAGAGCTGATAGTCGATAAGTTGGTTTTTGTTGTCGACAACGACTATGATTTCGTCCGCGTTCGTCGGCCATTTGGACTTTTCACCGACGAGTTCGTATTGAGCTTCGAGAAGCTTTTGGTTGGAAGATATCTCCGTCCAAGACGAGAACATAGAGCCCGACGAGGTGAAGTTTTGTATCATACTCAAATATCCACCGCCTTCGGTGTCGCTGTTGAGCATATCTTTGATACTGTCGGGAAGGTCTTCGAGGACGCTTGCCATAACCTCGGTGTACGGATTGACTTTCATATATCTGTCGTCGTTCTTGGGGTCTTGTATGAAAGCGTTGAAGCCTACGCCGTAGTTGTATTTGACTGCCGCCAAAGAGTCGTCAAAGTTCTCGTCGACGTACTTTTTGAAGGGTTCAAGATTGTTTTTGCGAATCAAATCGTCGATGTGGTCAACGAGGTTGCCGAGGAAACGCTTGGTGTAGATTTCGTCGCTCTTGGGGTTGGTCGGACGATTTGCACTGTCGGCATCTTCTTCCGATACGATGCCCAAAATCGCATTGATGTCCGCAGAGCCACTGCTTATCGTGAGCGGATAAGTGGAAAGCGCGCTCTCTTCAAGCCCTTGGACGTAATTGGAAGCACCGCTTGAAAGCGACAAAACGAGCACGATACCGATAATACCGATTGAACCCGCAATCGACGTAAGAAGCGTTCTGCCTTTCTTTGCCAAGAGGTTGTTCCAAGAAAGCGAGATTGCGGTGGAAAGCTTCATTGCTGCCTTGTCCGCCTTCTTCCATTTGAGGAATTTCTCTTTGAAAGACTTCTTAAAGCTCTTCTTTTCTTGATTTTCTACGTTTTGAGGAGCAATCTCTTCGGTAACGACGGTTTCGGTGATTTCACCGTTTTCGTCCGATATTTCCACTTGTTCGATTTCAACGACGTTCTCTGCGCCGTCTTCAATCTCTTCCGTAGCGGTCGAGTCGTAAGGCATAGAGTCTCCGACCACTTCACCGTCTTTGAGATACACGATACGTGTACTGTATTCTTCCGCAAGCGAGGGATTGTGCGTAACCATAACGACGAGTCTGTCTCTTGCAACTTCTTTGAGCAAGTCCATAACTTGGATACCCGATTCGCTGTCAAGTGCGCCCGTCGGCTCGTCCGCAAGAATAATTTCGGGGTTGTTTACGAGAGCGCGAGCAATTGCGACGCGTTGCATTTGTCCGCCCGAAAGTTGGTTGGGCTTTTTCTTTGCTTGGGAAGCAAGACCGACTTTTTCGAGTGCTTCCATCGCTCTTCTGCGTCTTTCCTCTCTCTCAACGCCAGCAAGAGTAAGGCTCATTGCGACGTTTTTGAGGATATTCATATGAGGAATGAGGTTGTAAGATTGGAAAACGAAGCCGATACGACGATTTCTGTACGTATCCCAGTCGACGTCGTCGTATTCTTTGGTAGAAACGCCGTCTATTTGGATATCACCGCTGGTGTAGCGATCAAGTCCGCCGACTATATTCAATAACGTGGTTTTTCCGCAGCCGGAAGGTCCTAAAATTGAAACGAATTCGTTCTTTCTGAATTCAATTGATACTTTGTTGAGAGCAAGGACGCTTTCTTCCTCGACCTTGTACTCTTTCGTGATATCTATAAGTTTAAGCATAACGCTCCGAAATTTTATATTTATTTGGCATATTTTATACGTTCGGCAAGCCCTGCCAGACAAACTTCCGACGTAAGTTTGCACGGGCGGAAGAACGGAGTATCGTCGTTTTGTTCCGCAAAACGAGCATTTTCTATGCACGGTCAAAATAAAAAGTGCACGCGCTCGTAGTATATGCAAACTCAATAATAACTATTAACTTTACATATTTTACCACATAACGCCCATAAAGAAAAGCGTTTTTTGAAAAATGCCCGACATTTTAACAAAAGTGTTGGGTTTTGATACGTTTGTATAATATTTGTATGCCATTTCGTGCAAAATGACGTATTTTGAAAAAATGTCGGGAAATTTGAGATTTTCGGGAAAAATTAACGCGTCAAATATATAGCTATCAACGGCATATAATACACTATTCGTGTTTTATTACGCTTGCACCTTAGTTGTTTTATCTTTAATTATTATAAAAACACGAAAAGTGTTGCGAATATAGATACTTGACGATTTTTGACAAAAATAAAACACGATATGTGTATTATATTGAGCTGAATAAGTCGAAAAACGGCATTTAACACACTATTCGTGTTTTCTTAAAGTTTTCAAATATTGTTTTTTATCGTCCGAAATACGATAACTCTCGACTGCCTTTTGAATACTCTTGTTGTGCACCAAAGTGGGCAACTCTTCGTTTTCGATAAGTTTCACTGCAACGTCGTATTGCTTGATAAGCGCAAAACTCATATACCAAGCAATTGCCATCTCGATATAATACTCGTCCGACTTTACGTTCACCACTTCGTATAGTTTGTCAACCGAAAAGTCCTCGTCGAGGAAATGACGCATTGCGCTCACTATCGCAAAGCGCACGGTGTACGCGTGATTTGATTTGAGCCACTCCTCTATCTTTTGCCAAAGAACGCCTTTGCGCTTTTTGAAAGCGCGCGGATTGAATATATCGCAAACCGCCCAATTGTCAATGAAAGGCAAAAACTTCTCCGTATATTCCATCGCCTTGTCAAAATCGGAAATATCCGAAATCAAAACCGCGTGTAAAATATTCTCGTCGTAGTACTTATGCGGAAGCTCACTTAAATACGCCTCTACGTCTTGCGGGCAATTCCCTTGCAAATCTTTTGCGAGTTTTCTTACGTCGGGAACGCGTACACCTATAATCGTGTCCTTATCGACGGTGGGTATAAGCGACGAGTGAAAATCGCGATACTTTTCATCAGCGTTGTCAAATAAAAGTCTTTCTATTTTATCCATTGTCTTAAATCAAATTCTTTACGCAATAATCGAGAAGACACTCACAGCCTTCGACGATATCATTATACGTCGTTTCAAAATCACCCGTCCACCACGGGTCTGCGATGTCGCGAGGACGAGAGGAAAAATCGAGAAGCCTATGCACCTTGTCGCTTTCACCGATAATGCGATAGATTGCACGCACGTTGCGCTCTTCCATTGCGATTATCAAATCGTATTTATTCTTATCGTCACGAGTAAGCACCGTGGCGTAGTGCGGTAAAACTTCAACGCCTTTTTCGTTAAGCTTTCTTCTTGCGGGCGGATAAATGGGATTGCCTTCTTCCTCGTAAGAAGTTGCCGCCGACGCAATACGGAACTCGTTTTGCAATCCGCGCTTTTTCACGACGTCGGTCATTATACATTCCGCCATAGGCGAACGGCAAATATTGCCGAGACATACGAACATTATCTTAATCATATCAGCACTCAAACACGAAAGACAAAGGGCCGTCTTGCTCTTGCTCTATAAACATATGCGCACCGAAGACACCGTTCTTGACTACGATGCCCTCGTCACGAATTTTTTGCGTGACTCTCTCGTAAAGTTCCCTTGCCCTGTCGGGAAGTTCCGCGTGGCCGAAGTCGGGACGATTGCCCGTACCTTTGCCGAGCGTTCCCGCAAGAGAGAATTGCGACACTAGCAAAATTTCTCCGCCCGCTTGCTTGATGTCGAGATTCATTTTGTCGTTGTCGTCTCTGAAAACTCGAAGCTTTGCAATCTTGCGCGCAAGATAATCCGCTTGCTCTTCCGTGTCACCTTTGCTTATCCCGAGGAATATGGTAAGTCCGCTCGGAATTTCGCTTATTAGTTGTCCGTCCACGTAGAGTTTGGAACAGAACGTGCGTTGTATAAGTGCTCTCATATCATTCACCGATTATATATTAGTATTGCAATATTCGTATGTTTATCATATCGTATTTGATATATAAACCGTAGATATTGCGATTTGCGTCTAAGATTTATATTTTGCATAGCAAGACGCAATCGTCTTGCAAGTCTTTATTTTTTATCGTCTTATTTGTCGTTTTTCTTGGGTGGCGGAGTGGCAAGATATTGATAGAAATTGCACTCCAACTCACTGTTATAGAGTTTGCGGATTTTGTCCGCGCGCTTGCCGTAATATTTCTCAAACGCTTTGTAGGAAGTGATTGCGTATACGCACCACTCGTCGAGTTTGGACGTCATCGTGCCGAAGTCGCGATATAGTTTTTTGAGCTCGTCCTCGTCCATAAGTCTTTCACCGTACGGCGGATTTGTGATTATAACGCCGTGCGAAAAACGAGAAGACACGTCACGCATATCTCCAACTTGCAAATGGATTTTGTCTTTGACGCCCGCGCGCTCTGCGTGCTTCAAAGCAAGCTTGATTGCGGACGGATTGATATCGAAACCGCTTATATGCAAATCGATATCCTTATTTATAAGGTCTTGCGCCTCTCGTTGGACGATTTCTCTAACGTTAGGCACACCATAAAACTGCTCGCAAACAAAATTTCTATTCATACCGGGCGCAATATTCATTGCAATCATACTTGCCTCGATAGGAATAGTGCCCGAACCGCAAAACGGATCTATAAGCGCACGAGACGGATTCCATACGGAAAGCAAAATCATTGCCGAAGCAAGCGTTTCGCGAATAGGCGCGTCACCGAGATAGGTGCGATAGCCCCTTTTGTGCAAGCCTTCACCCGATGTATCGAGCGTGACGGTGGCAATATCGCTTTGCAAAGACACCTCTATATCGTATTCCGCTCCGCTCTCGTCAAACGAGCCTTTATATAACGTCGAAAGTTTGGATATTATCGCTTTTTTGGTGATACTTTGCACGCTACGAAGGGCAAAAAGTTTGCTCTTGGCTGACTTTGCATCAACCACGATTTTGGCGTCTTTACCCAAAACATCTTGCCAACGCATTGCGTAAATTCCGTCAAAAAGCTCGTCGAAAGTCTCCGCTTTGAAAGTGCCGAGCACTATACGCACGCGGTTTGCGGTGCGCAAAAACACGTTGGCACGCATTACGTCCGCAAACGTCCCGTCAAACTCTATTCGTCCGAAATTCGCACCGCTCGGTTCATATCCGAGACGCATAAGTTCTCGCTTGGTTACCGCCTCTATACCGCTTGCGGAAGCGACTTCGATTTTGAGTTGTCCGTCAAAAATACTATCCATCGTCTATACCTTGCCGTCGATTGAAATGGCATATAATTTTGCAATATCGACGGTTTATCTATCGATTTTGATTAAATAAAATGCTCGTTTTGCGATTATTTCGCAATCAAGTCTTTGATAACTTCGCTTGCAAGCGTCATACCCGCGATTGCCGGAGCAAAGCTTATACTGCCGGGAATATGTCTGCCTTTTTCCGTCGGAGTGTCTTTGGGGATAATAGGCTCTTCCTTGGAATAAACGACTTTGAGTCTTTTTATTCCGCGCGTTTTAAGCTCCTTGCGCATAACCTTTGCAAGAGGACAAACGCTCGTTTTGTATACGTCGCTCACCTCGAAGCAAGTGCCGAGTTTGTTGCCCGTCCCCATACAAGAGATAACCTTCGTTCCCGCCTCGTTTGCTTTGACGATAAGTGTGAGTTTCGCACTCACCGTGTCTATTGCGTCTACGACGTAATCGTATTGAGCCAAATTCACATCGTCAGCCGTGTCTTGAAGATAGAACATATCGTACGACTTTGAGTGGCAATCGGGATTGATTGACTTTATACGCTCTATTGCGACCTCCGTCTTTTTGCGACCTATCGTGGCGGTGGTGGCAAGAATTTGCCTATTGAGATTGCTCGGTGAAAAAACGTCGTTATCGAGCACGTCAATCGTGCCTACGCCCGCTCTCGCAAGCCCTTCCACGACGTATCCGCCCACTCCGCCGACACCGCAAACGAGCACTTTTGCGTTTTTGAGATTATCGATTTTGTCACCTATAAGCATAGTGGTTCTGGCATATAAATCGTCCATAATCAGTCGGTTATAACTCCTCTTCGTCTTAATTCCTCACCCGTGTTTTCGCGCTTTGGTTTTTCCTCCTTGGTCACGAGCGCGCCGAGGGTGTTGGCGTCTCTTTCGCAGTACAAATCGTAATAATTGAGCTCACCTCTCATACGCTTTTGGTGCAATTTCTTTGAGTTGCACCATATCGTTGACGGAATACCGACGACGAGCATATAGAAAGGTCCGCTTATCAAAGATTGCACGGTGTGGCCGTACTCGTGAACGCGCGCGTCCTTCGTCCAAACCTCGGGACGATTGCCGTTGACGAATATGAAAAGTCCGAGCGAAACACCGCCCCAGTTGCCGTCGTGATAGGTGAGAATCGCGCCGTGATAATACTCGTGCTTGCAATTGGCGTATTTAAGAAAAAAGCACAAACCGAGCAAGGTTTGGATTATGCCCCACGTGCATTGGACGAGCGTATACAGCGCGCATTTTACGAACGAGAAAAATTTCATATATCGCCTACGGTATTATCTTTTTGATTATTTTACTACACTTCTTTGCCAAAATCAACCTCGATTGACCTATGCTCGCGATACTACGTCAAAAAATATGGCAAGCACACGAAAAAATAATCTTTATCAAAATCGCAAAACATCGTTTGACAGAGGCACGATAAGTGTATTATTATATATGCAGTAGCAAAAGAGGAAAAGAGGACTAAAAAATGTTGCACAGTTGTTTTCCCGAAAGATTAAAATCTCTTCGCCAAGAGAAAAATATGCTCCAACAAGACCTTGCGGAGCATTTGAAGGTGTCAAAATCCACGGTTTCGGGCTGGGAAGTCGGCAGAAATCAACCCAATTACGACACTCTTATCGAATTGAGCATTTTCTTCGGCGTATCCGTCGACTACCTCATCGGAAGACGCAACTACTAAAACGAAACGAAATATCGCGAGGACGCCGTCCTCGCTTTTTTATTTTCTTTGATTATATTCCCCTATCCATTCTCAAAATAGTTCCGCTTTGCGTCGTTCGTTTGATTTTCGGCATATTTCCCTTTCGTTTTGGCAATCGGCTGACTTGATTTTAAGCAAAGTTGGCAATTATTAAAAAAACGCGGCGTTTTGAGGCGTTTGCCATTTTGGACAATTTGACTTGTACTATAATAAAATAAGTGTTATAATGTCATAAATTATAAAACTATACAAGGACGTTTTATGGATATTATCATCAGCGGTCTCGGCGCAGTCGGCACGATATTGATGCAAGAACTTGCGGACGAAGGTCACAACATAGTGGTCGTTGACGTCAACGGCTCGAAGGTGGAAGACGCCGTGGAAAAATACGACGTCAAAGGCGTTATAGGCAACGGCGCAAGCTCGCAAGTGCTTAAAGAAGCGGGCGTGAGCTACGCGGATTTGTTTATCGGCGCAACCAATCACGACGAGCTCAATATTTTGTGTTGCATAATTGCAAAAAAGCTCGGTGCAAAAAAGACAATCGCGCGCGCTTCCAAGCCCGAATACCTCGATTTGTTCAAATCCGAGGGTGATTTGGGGCTTAGCCTAATGGTCAATCCGCAATACGAAGCGGCACTCGAAATTAGCCGTATGCTCCGCTTCCCTTCCGCTATCAAAGTCAACGAATTCAGCAACGGCAAGGTGGAACTCGTGGAATTCCGCGTATCGGAAGACTCCGACCTCGTGGGGCTCTCGCTCAAACACCTCGGTGACAAATTCAAGGCAAAAGTGCTTATTTGCGCGGCTCAAAGAGAGGGCAAAGCGATTATTCCGACGGGTGATTTCGTCATTCAATCCGAGGATAGGCTTTTCCTCACCGCGACGGCAAAGGATATATCCCTTTTCTTCAAGCAACTGGGTTGGAACAAGCAAGCAAAAGACGCCATTATCGTGGGCGGTTCTACGACGGCGTATTATCTTTGCGCGGAACTCGACAAAATCGGTATCCATACCAAACTCATTGAAAAAGACCGCAAAAAAGCGGAGCAATTCTCTCAAACGTTCAAGAAGGTCAACGTCATTCTCGGCAACGGCACTGATCAAGACCTCTTGAAAGAGGAAGGCATCGCAACGGTGGACGCTTTCGTCGCACTCGGGAATATGGACGAGCAAAACATCATTATGAGTATGTTTGCAGCGTCCCAAGAAGTGCCCAAAGTCATCACCAAAATCGACCAATTGAGCTATTACGATATGCTCCAAAAGAGCGGTATTTACAGTGCGGTTTCCACCAAAAACTCCACCGTCGACCATATCGTGCGCTTCGTGCGACTTATGAACAACACCAAAGGCAGTACCGTCAAGAGAATGTTCCACATCATCGACGATTCTACCGAGATTTTGGAATTCGAAGCAAAGGAGAACTTCAAAAAGTTCGATATTCCGCTTCAAAAACTCAACCTCAAAAAGCATTTGCTCGTAGCGGGCATTATCCGCAAGGGCGTGCTTATCACCCCGTCCGGTCAAGACGTCATCAAAGAGGGCGACAACGTCATTATCGTCACGCTCGAAGAAGGTCTTGACGACTTGAAAGATATTTTGGACAACTAACGATTATGAACTTACGTCTTTTGACATTTGTGCTTGGCGAGATTGCCATTATAATCGGTGCGCTTATGTGCATACCGCTTTTTATGGCTATCGGCTACGGCGAAGAAAAAACGATTTTGGCATTCGGCATCGCAATTGCAGCGTGTCTCGTGCTCGGCATAATCGGAATTATAGTCCGTCCGCCCAAAGACAAACGCGATATGCGCTCGTCGAGCGGTTTTGCGATGTGCGGACTTTTTTGGATTTTCATTGCGCTTATAAGTGCAATTCCCTACCGTGTTTCGGGCTATATTCCCAACTATATCGACGCGCTTTTCGAGACGATTTCGGGATACACCACGACGGGTTCGAGCATACTTCGCAACGTCGAATTGCTTCCAAAATCCTTGCTTTTCTGGCGTGCGCTTACGCAGTTTATAGGCGGTATGGGCGTACTCGTGTTCGTAATTGCGCTTATTCCCAAAAACGACAAAATGTCCACGGCTTTGGCAAAAGCGGAAGTCCCCGGACCTCAATTTGGCAAACTCGTGAGCAAATTGCGCTTCTCGTCAATGATTTTGTACGCGATATACATCGTGATGACGCTCATTTTGGTCGGCATACTTTGCGCGCAAAAAATGCCCGTTTTCGATAGTTTTTGCACGGCGTTTTCAACGGCGTCCACGGGCGGTTTCGGCATAAAAGCGGATAGCATTGCGGCGTACAACAGCGTAGGCATAGAAGTTACGCTAACCGTGTTTATGTTGCTGTTTTCTATGAACTTCAACATTTTCTATCTCATCATCGTGGGACACTTCATCAAAGCGGTGCGCAACGAGGAACTTTTCTGGTTTATCGGCATATACGCGTGCGCGGTTGCGGTTATAGTGACCAACCTTTGCTTGCAAGGCGGATACGCTGTGGGACAAGCGTTTAGAGATACGACGTTCAACGTTGCGTCCATTATGAGCACATCGGGCTTCGGCACGGCGGACTTCACCAAGTGGCCGTTGCTTTCTCGTATCGTATTGCTCGGCATTATGTGCATAGGCGGTTGCGCGGGCTCTACGGCGGGCGGTATGAAAGTGTCGCGTGTGGTTATGCTCGGCAAGACGTCCTTCCTCAACCTCAAAAAGACCATATCTCCGCGTTCGGTCTACACCGTCAAAATGGACGGCAACCCCGTCGACGAAGCAACGCTACGCAACGCGCAAAGTTTCTTTATCCTCTACGCCGCTATATTGGTGTTGTCAACGTTGCTAATTTCCATTGAAAGAAACGGCTTTTCGGCAGAATTCAACGACTTCGAGACCAACTTCTCCGCGGTTATAACTTGCTTCAACAACGTAGGACCGGGACTTGGCGCAGTAGGTCCGAAAGGCAACTTTGCGGACTACGGCATCTTCTCCAAACTCGTGCTTTGCTTCGATATGTTGCTCGGAAGATTGGAAATACTGCCGATATTGCTCTTGTTCAATATAAAGTCTTGGAAGAGAGCGTAAAAGTCTTGCGCCGAATGCTAAACACGTGTCACTTATCTCTACGAGATAACTTGACACATATTTAGGCGCAAACGTCCTACACAAAAGCAATCGGAGCATTGCTTTTTGTGCGTAAGGTCTCGCAACTTTGAGACGGCTCGGCGGTTGCTCGGATAGAAAGTTGATGCTCACAACAACTTTTCGTCGTGTTATAATCTACGGCTCCGCCTGTCTACGAGCGTCGTTAGGCGCAATATAAAATTGCGCTAATGGAATATTCAACAACTCGCACAAAGTGCGAATATCACTTGCGCAAAGCGCAAATATCACTCTCGCTTTGCGAGAATATCACTGCGTCTACGGCGCAATATCACTCAAAAACAACACCGCACCGAAGGTGCTTATAGGTGGAAAATATGAACGAACAAAACAACATCAACGTCGACGAAATAGTCGAAAACGAAAACACTGTAAGTGAAGACACGCAAAAAATCGACGAGACCCCAACGTCGAAAACTCCGCATATCGACAAGAAAGTGCGCATTTTTGACGTTATATATCTTGCGATTTGCTCGCTGTTTATGCTCGTTATGTGGTGCACGGGTTACAACTTCTTGCCTCTCGTTGCAAACATACTCGCAATCGTGGCGGGCGTGCTGATTTTTGCAAGAGTACTCGTCAAAAAGAACGTCGGGCTCTATATGTGGATTGCCTATATGGTGTGCATCTGCGGGCTCTTCGTATTCTTCCTTATTTGGGGTGCGGAAAGCTTTGGAAAGAACCTTTGGTACAACCTCGTATTGGTGCTCTTCCCCGTGCTTCTTGCCACGCTCGTATACGTTGCCAACCGCTTTATAAACAAGCAAAAGGCGTTGCGTATCACGTGTGCGGTGTGCGCGTTCCTTATGGTAGGCACGGCTATCGTGTACGTATTCTTTATGAATTTACGTTGTCGTCCGACCGTCAAGAGCTTGCAAGAAGGTCACGACGACTACTTGAAGAGCGTTGCGGACAAATACAAAACGAACGACGACTCCCCCAACGTATTGTTTATCCTTATGGACGATATGGCGTACAGCGATATCTCGGCGTACAGCTATCTCGGCAGTGAAAACGCCACGATAAACACCCCCAATATCGACTCTATCGCGGACGGCGGAATTATGATGGACAACTTCTATTCCGCCTCTCCCGTATGCTCACCGTCAAGATTTTCTATCCTTACGGGCAGATACTCGTCAAGAGGATATCTCGACAACGTCGTGTTCCCAAGCGATATTCAATCCAATCCGTGGTCTCCCACGCACTTTCTCAATCCCTATCAATTCCTCAACAACGTGGACGGAATTTTGGGTGACGAAATCACCTTTGCGGAAGTATTGCAACGCGCGGGTTACAGCACGGGTTGCATAGGCAAATGGAATCTCGGTGACTACGGTGAGTATTTGCCGACCAATCAAGGTTTCGACTACTTCTACGGCAGTTATTACGTCAACGATATGACTCCGTACAACTGGGTTGAAGACTACGTGGACGAAGACGGCAACTTCCACTCCCAAGAGGTGCGCACGCACAAAGAAAACCTCGACCAATCGGAAAGCACTCGCTTGCTCACGGCACAAATGATAAACTTTATCAGTTCCTCCGTCGAGAACGACGAGAAATTCCTTGCGTACTACACCACTCCGTGGCCACATTTCCCAATCTATTCGGACAACAACGGCAACGGTAAGGGTGACACCAACGACGACACCTATATCGATTGCATAGAGGAATTTGACAAATACCTCGGTGATATCCTCAACTACCTCAAAACGCACAAAAAAGGAGGTGAGGAATGTGCCGTAGGTGATGCGGGCAACCTCTACGACGACACGCTTATTATCTTCACGTCGGACAACGGCCCGGGTAGAGAGGGCGTCACGGGTGATATGAGAGGCAGAAAAAACACCACCTTCGAGGGCGGTATGAAAGTGCCTATCCTTGCAAGCTATCCCAATGGCAACCTCGGCAAAGGCAGTGCCATCGAAAGCGTAAACTACGACTACTATCCGTGGACAAACAACGACGTTGCGACCTCTCGCGACAACGTTGCAAGCAAAGTCAAATCGAGCGCAACTACGGGCACTACCAAGCATATCGACGCAAGCAGTATGAACTTTGACTTGTTCAACACCATCTTGCGCTACTGCGGTATCACCAACGCCGACGACAGCGTATATCTCCCCTCGGACAGAATTATAGACGGTGCGGATTTGTACGACTTGTGGCAAGCCAACGTCCCAACATCTACGCGCGTGCACGACAAACTCTTCTACCTCAAAAAAGGCAAATGCCAAGCCGTGCAAATGGCGGTTGACGTGGACGGAGTCGTGTACGATTTCAAATACTTTGACAGCGTACGCACGGAAAACTCGGCGTTTATAGACCAAGTTTACAAAAACTACCTCTTCAACCTCGACACCGACCCCGCGGAAGGATATTCTATATCCAAAGATTTGCCGTGGGTTGCCGAAAAGCTGAACGCCGAACTCAAAGCCTTCCGCAAAGAGATGAAGACCAACCGTCGCGGTATTCTGTAAACCCGATTTATCGCATAAAAAAGCACCGCTTTTGCGGTGCTTTTCTTATGCTTTTTATGACATTTTATTTGTGATAAACGAGTTTTTCTATCGTGCTTTCCCACTTTGCGATCTTGGCTTCATCGTATGTTTCGGGGATATTCTTTGCGATTTTTGCCGCCTTTTTGGAGCGCATAAGCATATTATTCATCGCAAGGAGCAACGGAAGTCTCGTCCAACCTCTTGCCACTTTGACAACGAGGTCCTTTGGTGAAAGCACGATAAGTTTGCCCGTTGCGCCCGCAGCCATATTGCTATCGTCCACGACGCCCTTTTCAAAGAGCCAATCGAGGTCTTGCGGTTTTGCGCCGAGCAACCAGCGTTTGAGCACGTCGACGCCCACGTGATCGCCACCGCGCATTTTGTAATACTTCACCTCGTATTGCCACAAATCTTCTTTCTTGACGGAGTTCGATTTGATAATAGTATCTGCGAGTATGCAAGCCGCTTTCATCGAGTTTTCGATACCGCTTCCTATCATAGGAATGGTCATAAACGCAGCGTCACCGATTGCCACGTATCCATCCGTCATCATACGCGTGAGCGGATATCTGATAGGAATAATGCAATTGATACCGCCACGGACGACTTCGTCGCTTATTATCGGATTTGACGCTTTAAGTGCCTTATACGCACGGGTAAACGTGTCTTTTGAGAGTTCTCCCGCTCTTCCGATAAGGATATTCACTGTGCCCGCGGGGTCTATTATGCTCCAACTGATGCCTTCTTCACCGAGGTGTTTGAGATACGCTCTGTTGGTGTTTTCGGGGTCTTTCACGCCCTCGACTTTCTTATTAAACGATCGGTACGCCACGAAGATTTCGTTCTTTTGAGGCATAGCGGTTATGCCCGCGCTCTTCGGCAAGGACGCACGGAAAGGTGACATCGCGCCCGAGTTGTCAACCACGAGATCGGCGTACACTTTCTCTCCGCCAACGACTATACCTTTGACTTTGCCGTCCTCTATAACGAGCGAATCAACCTTTTGTCCGAGGTGAAAGTCCACCACGTCTTTTGCACGGTCTATGTATTGTTGAGCGAGTTTTCTACGCTCCGTCGACCAATCAAGTTGTTCGAGCGGTAAATGAAGATTGACTTCTATGCGCTCCGCCGGAGGAACAAACGTCCAATTGCGCTTGGGGAAATACGTGCCTTCTTTGGGAAGCGGAAGCCCGAACATATCGAACGCGTCACGATTGACGTCGTCGTGCCAGTCGTACGAAACGGTATCGTAAGTGTCTTTTTCGTAAACGCTTACGTCGTAACCTGCTCTTGCAAGCCTCTCGCTTGCCACCAATGACGCCATTCCCGCGCCGATAAATACGATTTTCATAATTACCCCTATACGGTTTATTTTATATGCAAAAACGCATTTTGCAATGCGCTTTCGTCCTTATTTATTGTCCACTGCGTCCACGATACGCACGCACGCCTCGTACGCCTTGGCAATACACTTGTCGTTGACGTTGTCGCGGGAGTCGTATCTCGTGTGCAAATATTGTGGGCATCTTTGGCTGTATCCCGTGATACTTGCGCTCGTGAAGCCTTGACGAGAAAACTCCGCACTGTCCGTCGCTCCGAGCGTCAGTGCGCCTTTGGTGAGCGATTTTGCCGATTTTGCAATGAGATTTACGACGTTTGCGTCGTTTTTGACAAAACCGTTAAGTTCTTTGGTATTCACTCTCAACGCTTCCGTTTCTCTCAACGTATCGAGGCAAACGAAGGTCGTCGGAACGTCGTTATAGTCGTTTTTGTGCTTCTCGCACCACGCCTCTGCACCTCTTTGACCTACGCTTCCGCTACCCGTCAGAATTACGCCGATTTGAGTATTTTGCGCCTCTACGCCTTGCTCTTTCATACTTTCGAGCACCGCAAGCGCCACTTCGCACCCCGTCAAATCCTCGTTTGCGCCGTCAATGACGCGCTTGGGATTGATGAGGAAGTAAAGGCATATCCACCCCGGCAAAAACGCTATTGCCACGAGCCCTACTATGAGCATTGCTCCGCTTGCTATGCTTGCACCGAGACCGCCCACGATAACCCAATTTGCAACGTTCGCGCCCACGAGGTAGACGAGACCGATAAGCGACGATATTATGGCAAAATCCATCGCACCGCCACCGAGCCTATAAAGAAGCGTCCACTCTTTCGTCGCGTCTACGTGCGCAACGAAAAATAAGCGACGTTGAATTTCACCGCTCGGATTTTTAACCGCAGTCACGTTTTGAGAGGTCTTGACCTTGTAGAGAGGATCAAAAAAGTGCTTGCTTGCAACGAACTGAATGACGTAAACCACCACGCCTATAACAGCAAGCAGTATAGACACCAGTGCCGAAAAGAAATACGCCACGAAAGACAGCAACGCCAGCGAAGCGACTATGCTTGCCCACGCGCAATAGGCGTCGGGCGCAACGGAAAACTTCTCCGTTTTCACGTCGTCGCACACCGCTTTTAGACGCCCTTCAAAATATTCGGCTGTCAGTTTTTCCCCCTCACTGCCGGCATCCCTTGCGCCGAAACGCTCGCAAATATCGGCAATGTTGTCGCGCGCTTTTGCCGCGACTTCGTCCTTCTTGTCTTTTAATGCATCATAAATCATTATTATCCCCGCTTTCGAGATTTTGAAGCATCAATTGAAGAAGTGCTTGCAATACGCGCTTTTCATTGTCCTCAAATCTTCTGAAAGCCACCCTATAAAACTTGTCGTTCGCTTCCGAAATAAGCTCGGCAACGCGTTCCCCTTCCGACGTGAGTTCTAGCATTTGTTCCCTTTTGTCGACGGGAGAAATGTTGATTTTGATAAGACCTTTGTCTTTGAGTTGTTTTACGCTACGCGAAACGAGAGCCTTCGATACGCACGCGGACGCCGCGATATCGCTTGCCATACCCACCGTACCTATGCTGGAAAGCACCACGATTTCGTTTGGCGTAAGATCGTAATCTTTGAGTTCCCTCATCTGATAATCCGTGTAGGAACGCAAAAGTTTGCGGAAAACCGCAAAGTAGTAAGCAGTATTTTTTAAGTCCATGGATTTATTATATCATTGATTGCCCCACCTTTCAAGAAAAAAGTTTACAAAATCAACAATATCCATACAGATGTATGCATAAATCACAGTTTTAATATATAAAGTGTATTATAAATATGGAATATTCCAAAAAAATTTAATGCAATGTACCATTTCCTCACGGCGTGTGCGCCTTCGGCTAGATTGCCACGCTTCGCTCCACGGTGATTGCGCGCTGACAGCGCAAGCCTACGGCTAATATTTGCATAACTGCAAATGCAATCACTCCAGAAATATCAGCGTTCGGAAACCCTTGCAAGCAAGTTTCCTCACTCGACATTGGCGCAATGACGATATGGTGGGAACACCCACACCCGAATCGCATTTTTCCTTATGTCATTCCGAGAAGCAACGAATGTTGCGCCGTGGGAATCTAGGCGTTAGCCGCACAAACCAAGCAAGCGATATAGCGAAACTGTGGTAGGATTTTTATCCTTGCAAGAACTGATAGCGTGTATCGGTTGCGCGGTAGCAGAGCAATAAGGCTAGCGTGGCAGTAGACAATGAACTTGTGAGTTGTCTTTTCCACAGCGACGACTTTTGCGGATATATTCCACAACTCGCACGCAGTGCGAATACCACTTTTTGCGTAAGCAAAAAATATCACTTGCGCAAAGCGCAAATATCACTCTCGCTTCGCGAGAATATCACTGCGCCTACGGCGCAATACACCTAACAAAAAAACGAGGCACGCTCGTGCCTCGCTTTTTTGTTATTCATTACTATTATTCTTCGTCGGTTTTATCCGCGTCTGATTGTTCGTCCGTCGTTGCGGCTTGCGCTTCCTCGACGGGTGCTTCTTCGACCGCTTCACCGACCTCTTCGAGTGTCGTTTCTTCGACTTGCTCGGGTGCGACTGCCATACTGTCTTCGTTGGGGAACACGATTTGAGATGCTCCGCCCTCTTCCGTCACTTCGGTGTTTTCGTCTTGAAGTTGACCGTTGGCGCGCTTTCTTGCCTCGATTTCAGCCTTTGCCGCTTGTTGTTCTTTCTCGTTGAACTTGTAGAAGAAGAGCGGGATAACCGTGAGGAAGAAGCTGAGTGCCGCGATACCGACGAGCATAATCCACATAGTGTCTTTGCCCGTTGTCGTAACGGAGTCAACGTTGTTTGCCTCAACGCCAGCCATATCGTATGCCAAAACGCCTACGAATGCGCCGACTGCCATACCGATTTTATTGATGAGTGTTTGCATTGCAAAGCAGATGCCCTCTGCTCTTTCACCCGTTTTGAGTTCGAGATACTCAACGGTGTCACCGATCATCGCGTACGTTATGATGTTGCCGAAGCCCGAAGGAATACCGGCGATAACGAGTGCGATGAGCAACACGACCGTCGTTGCGGTGCTCGTGTAGTTGCCCTTGTCAACCGTCATACCGACGATAAACGCGATGAGCATTGCGACGCCACCGATAATATGTGACCAAATATAGGTGTTTCTCTTGCCGAATTTCTTGGTGCACCAAGGCACGAGCAAGGATGCGATAAGTCCGCCGGGAACGATTGCCATCGTGAACAAGGAATACCATTCTTCCTTATTCATAACGTACTTTGCAAAGTACAAACCGCCCGTGTACGTGAAGAGCAATCTTGCAGCACCTCCGATACCGGAAAGCACGATGAGCATCAAGGGTTTGTTCTTAAACAAAAGTTTGAGGTTGTGACCGAGAGACGGCGGATTTTCAACCGATACGTTTCTTTCCGTCGTATTCTTGAAACCGAGGAAGAAAAGTGGCATTGCGATAACGCAGCAAACGATTGCTATTACGAAATAGATCCATTTGAGCGTTTGAGCAGTTTCTGCGGGGCTCAATCCGTCCGTCATACCACCGGTGATAATAGGAGTAAATACGGTGACGATACCAGCGCCGAGCGTGCAGAACAAACGTGCAATCGTGAGCAAGTTGCCTCTGCGATACGTATCGTTGCTCATTGCGGTGGAAAGTCCCCAATAAGGAACGTCCGCAACCGTATACACCATACCCCAAAGTACGTACATAACCGAGATTGCCGCAAATCCGCCGGGATTGTTTGGATACCACGGCAAGAAGCACAAAATGGTCATAATCGCAATCGGAATTGCCATCCACTTCATATACGGACGGCATTTGCCCCACTTGGTACGCGTACGGTCAACGATAGAACCCATAATCGGGTCGTTGAGTGCGTCGTAGATACGTGCAAAAAGCATAAGAAGCGCAACGTGCAACGCTTTGAAGCCTATTGCGTCCGTCATAAATACCGTTAGGTAAGAACCGATAACCGTGCAAATAAGGTTTTGTCCAAATCCGCAAAGCGAATAGCTGAAACCTTCCTTCGGTTGCATCTCGCCGTCACCAGGCGTTGAACCGAAAAGTTTGTGCACGAAATTGTTTACTTTCTGCTTGCCGGTCAATTTCTCGGCTTGTGCAGTTTCACTCATAATTTCACCACATTCCTTATATTTAGTATACGAATCGATACTATGAATCTATTCTAACAGTATTCTCGGCAACAATCAACCATAAATCTAAATTACTACCCTTTTTTAACCAAATTTGTCGCGCAATTGTCCCCAAATCGGCACAATATTGCAAAAATGCTTGTACTCTTTGAAAAAATGATGTAATATATTGAAGTAAATGAAGTAGCGATATCGACGTCCTCATTGCAACGTATCGATATTTTGCACTTCCCGCAACAATCAAAATCTACCAAACGGGGTCATGGCGCAGTTGGTAGCGCGTTTGAATGGCATTCAAAAGGTCAGGGGTTCGAATCCCCTTGGCTCCACCAATAGGTACCCATCCGCACCAGTGACGTTTAGACTGGCTAGGATGGGTCTTTTT
>ERZ808278.217-NODE-217-length-46190-cov-145.794559_pt1 | contig 46190 bp, 56 predicted proteins | sample MGYA00521239_ERZ808278 | MGnify/ENA primary metagenome ERZ808278 (study PRJEB31516, sample SAMN03275600) | gut metagenome | biome: mammalia-associated habitat; material: feces | host: Papio cynocephalus | place: Kenya | collected 2012-07-17 ... | reverse complement strand
AGCCACCTGTGCCAGAGCCACCACCTGTGCCAGAGCCACCTGTGCCAGAGCCACCTGTGCCAGAGCCACCACCTGTATCAGTTTGGCCCCCACTATTTTCATTGTTAAAGTCATCATTGTAATCAGAATTGTAATCACCACCAAGTGCTTCATACTTAAAGCCACCAAGATTAGTGATAATATTATCAACATCAAATTCACAAGTAGCAGAAGCTAAATCACCTTGTTCTTGCCATTCAACTTCAATATCAAAGCTCATAGCATTATAAGTTTCACCTCTACTAGTAATTTGCTTTTTACTACATAACCTAATTATACGCAAAGCATCACATAGGTACTCAGGTATTACTGTGTTAAATTTATATGTTTTTTTAGAAACTTGGCTTTCAATAAATGAGTAACCAAGTCTTTTTGTTGCTTCTTCTTCAAATGAATATTCTGGCTTTCCTAATTCAGATTTGAGTAGCACAATATTATGAAATGCTCTTTCTGATGGAAAAATAGGATATTTGCCTCCAATATAAAAATTGCCTTCTGGATTCCAATATTCAATCTTAAGGCAATCATCTACATTGATACTAAAGCAGAATACTTCAGAAAATATTGGCTCATGAGACACTTCTTTTATTTCAATAAAATATTGGCCTTCATAATCAATTGTTCCAGTTAAAGGAAACAATCCTAAAAACCATATCATTACACAGCCATTAATCTCTTCAATGTGTAAGCCTGCATCAATAAACTTTTCTGTATAATTTCCTATTCTGCTATTTGTGTTAGCATTATAAAGCCACACTTCAGATATAGAATGTGCTTTACCTGCATTCTGCGTTCCAAGATTAATACAGAAAGGTGTAACTACATTAGGGTTTGTGATGAGTGGAGCAACATGGCCATAAGCAAAACTGCGATAGCGGTTTTGCTTACTGATGTTATCATAGAACTTTAACGGAGATAAACATATTGGATTTGCCATATTGCTGAGATTGTGATTTATGATTTACCTTAAAATACTTCATATCGCAAATATAAATGATATATTCGAAAATAGAAAGTTTCATAACATATTTTATAATTATTTAACCTTGTTTTTATTTTGGACTAAAAACCAAAGTCGCGTCAATCATTCCTGTATCTATGTTAACTGAAGCAGAATCAAATATGCCATTTCCAACTGACGTTTTAATAAGTCCATTTATATCTAAATATTTACTTGTGATAAACTGAATATCTTGTTGTAGAAATTGCTTTATTCCTGTTACTCTATATGCATCTGCTATAGGTGCTCTTGTATATGTAATACTTTTAGCTGGCATATCAAGCATATAATATCTTGCTAAATATAGCCATGAGCACAGATAATTTTGAGGTGTTACAGAATAATCATGCACATATTCATCATCTCTAAGGCTTGATACAGATGCTATTGGAACTTTACCTGTATCTTTATTTGCCATCATTAGTGCAAAACCATCACTTGAAAACTTATCTGGAGCATAAAGCATCAAATCAATATCAGTCGAAAATACTTCAAGATTAACATCTTCTGTTTTATCTTGCTGCGTATATACTGAGTTAACATCAATTGCAATATCATCAAAAGTGTCAGTTTGGTCATCAGCACAGCTAAATTCATATCTTGACACCAAATCATCTTTAGTATAGGACTGTTCTTCTTGTGCATATAAAACTGCTTTATTATTAAACTTATCATACTTTGTAGTTAAATTAAGATATGGTGCTTTTGTCTCATACGATAGGCCATTCATAAAATAACTAATATGCTCAATTCTTAATTTATAGCTGTCATCAATGTACCAATAACATCTGAAACAATCACGTAGCATATTCATTATTTGCTCTAATGTTATTTCAGCTTTTTGAGCTGCTTGGTCATAATTACCTTTTAATACATTAGATTTAGGAGCAATAAATGGCACATAACCAACTCTACTTCCATCAAATGGAATAATTGGCTTATCTGTATCTCCTTCATACAGAAATCTACTATACTCTGATGTTGCTTCAAACTTTATTAATGGGTTGATTTTATGTAGTAAAGCTTTAATTACATCAGCTAGAGAATAAGCATCCTTTAAAGTAAATGTTTTTCTAAATTGTGCCTCAAATGCATTCCACGTATCAGGAATAATAGCCCATATTGCAGTGTTAGCCCATGAACTACGACTAATTGGAATAGGCATATGTGATGTTTTTGTTGTGCTATCTACAAAGTTATTTGAAAAATAATTATTATAATCATTTCTGCCATATTTTGTAGGATGCTGCACAGTGTATGATGATTGCTTAATGCTTAAGCCAGTCAGTCCAATACATTTTCTATAGTTTACTCGCTCAGTTACAAAATCATCTTTTGGTAAATCATATAAAGTTTTTGTTACTCCAGTTGATGGCTCAATTGCAGTATCTACATCAGCTAATATACGGGCCCATATAATATAATCTACTAATGCATCAACAAAATCAAATTGAAGATACGAACCATCTACTGATGGTATACTACTTTTCATAATACAGTTTCCATCTGTTCCAAATATACCATCAAATTTTTTAGCAGTATAGCCTGTACATAATAAGGCAGTTGATTTATAATATGCTGCAGCCATTTGGCTAGTTAATTTTAGCCAAAATACATTATCAGCACTTTCTCCTGCTGTATTAGTTTCAGTTTTCAATGTAGCTGCATTTAAAACTGAACCGAGGGCTCTACTATTTGATTTATAAAGTTTTTTCTCTTCATCAGTTAAAGCAACAAGCTCTAATGTTGCACCTGATGCAGCAGTCCATTTATATCCACTATAGCTTTCATCCCTTACAAAAAGTCCTGTAAAGCCAACAGAAGCTGCGGTATCTGCAAACATATCAGCAGTTATGTTTATCTCTTGCTTTGTGAAATTTTCTGTAAAATAATACTTGTTTTTTAATTCATCTTTATTATCAACAGTGTCATTAACGTCTTGTTCCCAGTATGTGCCATTTGCATAGCATGTAACAGAATCAGCACCTTGTATATAGAATTGATATAGCAAGCGCTTCGTAAGAATTAAAGGAGTTATAGCTGGAGCAAGTTTAATCAAGTTATAAGTGTTATCATATTTGTCTATGATTTTTGAATATTTATCAATTGCTGAAAGCTTCAATTCTATTGAGTGCTTGCGTGTATTAAGCTTACAATCAGTTTTTACAAATGAATTTAAAGATATTAATTTATATTTATCTAGTATCATTAGTAAATACTTTGTTTCAAGCTTTTGTGAATTAATAAAGTCAAAATCGTAGCCAAATACTTTTATAGTTCCATCAATTGATTCTCTAAAGAACATTTGATTTGTTTCTTTTTTAAACTTTTTAGTCAGCTTACTATAATGTGGTTCTTGTAGTTTAAAGCCTGTATAAAACCAAACATGCGTAAGCATTGCATCAATTTCAGATTGTGTCATTTGCTTCAATTCTAAGTCTGTCAAATCGAGTTTGAAATCGATTGCAATTTGATAAGCTTTATCAAGGCCTTGCAGGTTAAGTAAATCAGATAGATTACCTGAGTTTAGTTCTTCAATATCAACATTTGTAAATCCAAGATACTTACTATCTTTTCCATAATAAAAAATATTAGCATTTACGAAATTTACATCAGGAGCTAAAATAGTTAACACATCAATATTTGGTCTATTAGCTGGCCTTAAATCAGTCAGCCTTATGCTAGTACAATATTGATTAACATCTGATGTACTCACAAATTCACCTGTCTGTGTATCATATTTGCCACTAATGGCTTTCATTAATTCGCCTTTGAGAATATAAAAATCTTTATTCATAATCTTATATTATTAGTAAATTAATATATCTCTGGAGCTAAGTTTATAGCTCCAGAGACATGCGTTAGTTATTGATATAAGTCTTTACATTTCCTTTAACAATGAGCGTTCTACCATCAGGCAATGCATAAACTTTTTCTTGGTTTTGCTTCTTTAAAGCCTCAATTCCAGCTTCAATTGCTGACAAATCAGTTTTATTTTCAACTTGCACAAATTGATTTTGAACTGAACCACTACTAGAGAAAGCTTGAATAAACTTATCTTCAAAAGTTCCTTTGTTTAAGCTATCAACAATATCAGGTAATACTTTCTTATATCTTTTTGTATTCCTTTTATTGATTATAGCCATAGCTTCTCCACCTTCAGCTTTCATATTTCGGCCTTTAGAATTTTTCTGATGCAAATCTATATCATTACCAGAAGCATGAGAGCCACCTTCTAAGAACTCAAGACCACCTTCACCATATTCTTGATTCGCAGCTGTTGTAGCTTGCTTAGCTTTTACTTTTGCTACAGCAAAACTAGTCCACATAGAAGCAATAGCTGCAATTGCAAGGGCTGGTCCAATAATAGGAACTCCTGCCATAGCTTTCCATATTTCTGCTGATGCAGTAATAAGAGATGATGCTTGGATTACAGTATTAATAGCTTCTTGTCTTTTTTGAGCTTGCTCAAGTAATTTTTGCTTTTCAGCTTGATTTTTCTTTTCTTGTTGCAGCTCTTTTTTCTTAGTTGCTACTTGATTTGCATATCCATTGTTTCGTCCTTCTACTTCAGCATCATACGCAGTTTGTGCTGCTTCTACTCGTTTTTCAGCAGCATCAACAGCAGCTTGTGCTATATCAGTTTCTGCTTGTGCAATCTCTTGAAGATTAGATATTATTTGGTCACATGCTTTATTCCATGCATTAATACCATCATCATCAAAGCCCATATAAGATAACAAAACACCAGTAGCACCATACTTACCAAGTCTGCCAATAAAGTTTAAGCTATCATTTACTTTTTCCAATTCTTGTTTGAGCTTAGTAACTGTATTTTTAGCTGCATCAATTTGTGCTTGTGACCAATCAAGTGCTCCAGTTTTTGCTAGCCTTATTTTTTCATTCCACAAAGCAATTTCTTGCTCCAACTCATATTTTTTAATTTCATCTGAAGTATGCTTAGCTAAATCAAACTCTGACTTAGAAAGTGATTGCTGTTGTGTAAAGTTTTCAAGTCTATTACTACCTGAAGTTTGAACTTTCTTTTTATTAAATCTTGCATTGATATCTGCTTCTGATTCTTGCTGCTCAATTGGCTTCGCTCTATTTTGAGCTATAGCAAGCTTTCTGGCATTTTCAACTTGCTCTAAGAGTAGTTGCCTTTCTTCTTTAGTTCCTTTACGAACAAGATTTAACTGGCCTTCAATTTCGCTAGCTCTTAAATTATATATGATTTGGTCATATTCAGATTCAAGCTTTACACGCTCTTTATGCCAAGCAGCAAGTTGCTCTTTTGAAGCAGTTCCAGTAACAACTGCTTCTTTGTTATCACCAACTGTAGCTGCTTTTGTAGAATAAGAAGCTTCTCTATCATCAAGTTGTTGTAGTCTAAGCTTTTTCTCTTTTTCAATTTCTTCAGTTACAGTGCTGTATCTGAACTTCATTGTTTGACGCAGCTTAGTAATACTATCTATCTGTCTTTCATCCTCAATATCTTGCTCATCAAGTTGAAGCTTTCTTCTAGTATTTTCAATGATGGCTTTGATTTCTTCTTGTTGCTTTTCAATTTGTTGTTTTTGCTCTTGTGTAAGAGGTTTCATGCCTTTGAATCCAACAAGATATGTTTGATTCTTTCTAAACTTCTCTTGCATTTCACGAATAGTAGCTTCAGCAGAATCAACAGCTTCTTGCTTTCTTTTTGTGAATTCATCCCTTTGAAGCATTGTAATACTAGCTTCATACTTCTTTTGAATTGTAAGGTCATTTTTCCAGATAGTGTCTGTTAAATCTCTTTGGTGTGCTGCTCTACTAGTTTTTGAAGTCTTATGAGCTGTATCAAGTCCAAGTTGCTTATAAATTTTATCAACCTGGTCATAATAGTTATTTGCTATTTTAACTGCTTTATTAGCATAGTCTTCATCATAAGCAATTTCCTTCTCATACTGAGTTTTCATCTTAGGACGAATATGCTTTAAAGTCTCTCTTGTCTCTTTATCTTCTTCTCCAAGAACTGTTTCCTTAAACCATCCAGTTATACCACCAGCAAGGAATGTTTGCCAACCACCAGGTTTATCTCCATATTTCTCTTCAAACTCAAATTGCTTTTGAATAGCCTTACCATAAAATTCAGCAGCCACTTGCATAGCAGCTGCAGCTTTAGCTCTAGCATACAGTGCATTTTTAAAAGCTTCTGTATTATCAACTAAGAGATTTTCAGCATCATGAACATTTCTTATAGAAACATCAAGCTTATCAAATTCGGATTTATTATCTTTTATGAATTGTTCTTGCTTTTTTAAGTTTCCGCCAAGATTTTTCCATCCAATTGATAATTTATCAAGTGCTGCAAGCTGTTCACCAAGTTGTGAATTTTCTTTAGCCATTTTATCGCTGACACTGTTAATAACATCAGCTGTATCAGCTACTGCATCTTGGCCTTTCCACACAATTCTTATCCATTTTAAAATCTCTTCTCCATTATATGATAAAGCTGAAATAAGAACAATAAGAGCTGTTTGCCAACTGAAAATAGATGAAATAATAGTTTTAGTTACAGATACTGTAGGTTTACCCTCAGCCCTTAATAACTTATTCTTTTCTCTTGTTCTGTCTATCTCATCCCATAAGATTGGCAAGTTATTTGAAATAGCTAAAAAGAAAGTATTTAATGAAACTGCCATTGATGGCATTTCACGAACAATTTGGTTCATTGCATTACCAAGTCCATTCCATGCTTTTTCATAATGACCAACAGAAAGTCTATAATTACCAGTAGCTTCCTGTAGATGCACCATTTGACGATAAATTGCCAATGTTTCTTCTTCAAGCTTTTTGCCTTCAGCTGTAGCACTCCTTTGTTGCTGACCCATAGCATTGAGCTTTATTTTGTTGATTTCATATTGAGCTGCAAGTTGATTATATGAACCAACTTCTGATTCATTAAGCTGTGCTTGTAACTTGGCAAGCTGATTAGCTTGCCTTATTTCAGCATTAACTTTTTGCAGTTGCTGATTTTCTTCAGAACGAGCTTGCTCAAGTTTTTGTTTTGCTGCTGTAAGTTGGTCAATAGTTTGCTTTTCTTCTTTTTCACCTCTTAGCAAATCAGCAATTTGTCTTTTAACCTCAATAAGCTTTTTTCCGTCTTCACTTCTTAAATAGTTAAGGCGTTCTTGTGCTTTTTCAAGTTCAGACATCTGAGCAACTTGTGATTTCATTTGGTTATTCAAATCAGCAAGCTTATCTTTAATGCCAATAATTTTAATGAGTACTTCACCACCAACATTAGCATCATTTCTTTCTGCTTCACTAAGTGATTTCCATAAATTTACATTATCAGTTAATTCAGCTTTGAGCTTATTATATGAGCCTTCAAGTGAAGTAATAATCTTCTTTTGATTTACTGAAGATGCATTGAAGTCTTTTGTTTGCTCTTTAAGCCAAGCTACTTGCTTTCCTGTATCAGACATAGCAAAAGCTAATTCTTTCTGAGCTCTTTCAAGTCTTGATGCTGCTATTGCTGCATCATCAATTTCTTGTCGTCCTTCAGCTGTAGCTCCGCTAGCATTTTTCAATGCTGTAGTTATTTTAATTGCACCAGCTCTAATAGCATTAACTACTTTTTCAAAGCTTTTATTTAAATCATCAAGCTGCAAAATCATGTAATTAATGGTATCATCTTCAGCGATAAGGTCACTGAACTTTATCTTGTCATCATCTGCTGCCATAATTATTTTCTCCTTGCTTTTTTATAAGCTTTAGCTTCTGCTTCAGCTTGTTTTGATAAATTATTAAGTGTATTATAGAATTCAAGAACTGTCATGCTTTTTGCATTCATACTAGCTTTTTGACTAATAATCATACATGCAGTTTCAAATTGCTTATCATACTTTATTTCTACTGATGTATTACCATAAAAAGATTTAGGTTTATGTAAGTTAAACAGCATAGCATCTATCTCTGCAATTTTATCAGCATTGTTTGTCCCATTTGCTATGCTCTCTAATTGTAGTAGTGTATGCTGTTTAAGCTTATCATAAACCTCTCTATCTCTTGAACTGCTAAACTCATTTGGAAAGTATACTTCTAGCTCTGATGAGAGTTTTTTTTTGACTGATTGCAAAATACTTATAATCAATGAGTGCTTAGTTCCTTTTAGTTTATCTAAAATTGACTTTAAGTTTTCATCTGAAAAATCTTCTAGCTCTTTTCCATCAATTGATTTAATAAGGGCTGTGAATGCTAAATGTTGTGGTGATATTCCTGAAATTATCAAATGCATAGTTTGACGTAGATTCTGCAATTCTTGTTGAGCTTTATCTTTATTTAGCTTGATAAGCTTAGCAAGATTTACTAGATGCTCATCTATAGAATCAATATCACTACCTAGTCCTGCATCAATAATTAAAAACTTATTATATTTTTGAAAATTAATAATAGGCATTTCATCAATGCTATTATACATTTTCACTTCATGATTATTTAATGTAATAGTTTTCATAATAAAATTCTTGTTATAGGAGTTGATAACACTGGAGTTAAAAGCCAAGTCATATCTTGTGTTATTATAAAAGCTACAATTGAAATCAATAATGACATCCAAAAGCTAAAACAATAATCACAATTAAGCATACTTGCTATTAACACATAAAGTTTAATCTTATGCTTAAGATATAATGAATCAAAAGCATCTCTTACTTTATATCTTATTTCTGTTTTAGTTGCTCCTAGTATTATAAATGCTGTGAGCAATGCTATTATTACTATTTGATATATCGTTGGCATAGTTCTCTTGTTGTTATTGTGAATTCAAATCTAAGTCCAGAATATGGATGCATAAAAAACATCTTATCGAGAGCTTGAATATCTTGACCAGAATATTGATGGCTATTATAGATTTTTTCTATAGAATAACCGCTATATATATTTTCAAATCTCTCGTAGATTTCTGTTATTTCTAGTCGTCCAGCTTGCTTTACTATTCCTGGAGTTGTGAGTACTCTGATAATTTCATCTTTTATTTCTTCTGTGTACATTGCATCATTATCAGAAAAAATAGTGTCAAGATTAAACCAGAAAACAATAGCTCCATTTATTGTAAATTGAGGTGTAGACTGCACTACATTAGTTATTTTCTGTGAATCATAAATATCAAACCAGCAGAAATTTCCATAGTTGTCATCAGGCAAAAGTGATATATATTCTGAATTGCCAATATAAGCAGCAGGATAAATAAACTTTCCGCCATCATTTTGATGTTGAACTAGCTTATATGCTCTACCAAACGCATTATTAAGCCAGTCAAGTTTTTCTTTTAGCCTTGCTTGGATGTCCTGTATAATCTTATCAAGAAGAACAGGATTTTCCTTCATAGGAATTTTAATAACTCTATCTTCCATTCTTCAAGTAATTTTCAAGTTTTGTTTTTAAATTTGGTCTTATATACTTATTAAGAATCATACTCAAATTCTCATTTGTTAATCTGAGAATTAAAGGTCCATATTTTTTCTTTAAGTATCTATTTTTATCATCTGTGCTTGTTATGAAAAAGCCATCCACATCATAAACTAACCTTAAAGAGCTGTACCATTCACCTGTATCTTTGAGTGTTACTCTATTATATGGTTGGCCTTTTCGTTTCTTTCTTTTAATTGTGCTAAGTCTATATGGCTCATACGACATAATCTCAATGCCTCTACCATTTATGCCTCGATCATAAAGCTGATTCTGTACAACAGCTTCTATGATTTCATCTTCATGAGCCATAATTTCATTCACAAGTTCTTTACCTAAGATTTCATCAAACTTTCTTAGGCGCCAAGCTAGATTTCGAATTGAAGTATTGAAATATCGTATAGCCATATTTTATACAGTTCTATATTTTAAACCATGATTTACACAAGGCAAACACACTCTATCAAGTCCTTGCGTTGAAAAATTCAAAGCCTTTAAAGCTAAGTCTAGCTCATAATTTAAGCCAGAATGCTTCATACTAGATGAATCTCCATCTAATTCATAGAGAATATCAGTTCTTGATGCATTGATTGAACGACGATTAGTTCTAACATTTGGGTTATAAGCAAACTCTCGTAAGAAGTCAACTGCAACTTGCTTAGCAATGACATCTTGGAATATATGACGCTGCTTTGTAATAAAGTCTGTTAAATCACAATAAGCAGACAACTCAAGATTAATTCCATAATTGTTATCATATTGGTATGTTATGTTTTCAACGTCCCACATGTGAATTTGCTGTTTTTCGAAGCTGTCATCAAAGTCTTCATCATTGAAATGAACAGCTTGAATTTGGTCTTCATCAATGTAGAAAGGATGAACTTCTATATATTTAGACCAAGCTTGCCAAGCTAAAAATTCACTTCTAGAGCAAGCTTTACAAGGCTGAGTAGACCAATCTCTGTCTCTGCTTATCGCTTCGCTACCTTCTGGTAAATCAGACTGAAAATAACCAATGTACCAACTGCCACCAGCATCATTGAAATCACTTTCATAAGGCAACAGAATATCCTCTTTTGGCACGAACCATTCAATAGAGTTGTTTCTAATCTTAGTGAATTCACAGATATAAATAGGAGCATCATTTGATGAGTGCATTATAAATATCTTATATGTTCCTGGCTTAGTGAACTGAAGGCCAATTTTATTAATTTTTACAGTTACACCTTTACTACGAATTGTATCAAGCTCAAAGCCAACAAAATTGTGGCGGTTTCTAACAGTACTTGTGATTCTGCCAGTTCCATCAAACAGCGTTTTATTTTCAATAAGAGATTTTGAAGCTTTATCTGCAAGTTTCATATTAATAAACTTATTAACAAGTTTAATAATACTTGCTTTTGTTTTATCTTCAAGCCACTCAGAAAATAGATTTGTTTCACACCAAAATTCAGTGTTACTAATTTCTATATTCTGTGGTACATCATTTACTGATTTATAAAGTTTGTCTTCAACTTTAACAACAGTGCCTTTTTTATATGTACTGTTAACACTGTGAGATATAAAATTTGTATTTTTAAAATCAGGAGCAATACTTAATAAATTTTGTAGTGTTAACAGAGGATGCATTTGTTGAAAATACATACCGCTTTCACTTTGCGTAAGATTGCTTGATAAATATATTTCTGATGTATCATAGCTTTGCTGCCATCCAACAAGATGTAAAAGCTGTTCTGTCAGTTCCTTTATTCTAATCATGTGCTAATATTACTTATAATGTTATACAAAAACAGGAGGAATACGCATCAAATCAATGTGCGCATCCTCCTGCCGGACCTATCCAAAAAGTTAATAACAACTAAATGTTATTAGCACAGATTATGCTGTAGGAGGTGCAACAACCTGCTGTACAGGAACAGCGTAGTGTGCATTCTCACTAGAGATATCAAATCCGATAATTGGGCTAGCCAACTTAGTCTTATCACTGTTGTAAGCAGTCATAAAGGCGATATCAACAGCAAAGCCATAGTGCTCCTTACGTGTACGTGTCATATCAGCTGTTGCTGTATCAGCGATAGCTGAATAATCACCTACAGAATCGTAGAAGTATGTACCACAAGGAATATTGAGCAACGGCAATATTGCAATACCCCACTCATGGCCATCACCAGACACAGTGCCGAGCAAGCAGTCACGCTCAAAGCGTGTCATAAAGCCAAGTGAACCTGAATTAATCGCATATCCTTGAGCGTATTTACCGGCTGAAAGAGCCATATTGTTGGTCAAGTGAACAACCTTATTGCCAAACTCATTCTGCTTGTTTACATCATTGTAAAGGCCGTGCTGAGCAAGCTTACGCATGATAGATTCAACACCAGCATCACCAACAATGTGTAGCTGACCGAAGAAATCATTTGCGGCCATGATTGGGTCAAGGTCGCCAAACAGATTCTCACGCTCAGTCCATTTAGCGCTGATTTGTCCCTTTGTAGCAGTATACAAAAGAGGATTCTTGATAATCTGAGATTTCTCAGTAGCAAGCTTAGCGAGAGCATCCTGGTCAAGCTTCTGAGCAAGCTTGTAGATGTACTTCATCATCTTGGTCTCAAAGTCCTTCTGGATGCCAATCTCATTGTTCATGTACATCGCAGGAGCAATTGTAAAGCCAAATGCATATGTTGCAAATGTTACCTGAACCATCTTTGAAGTATTCTCGCTATCATTGATAGTAAGTGTACGCTCATTGCCAATTGTGATGCTACCATCATAATCAATGACTGGCGTCTCAAGGATGTTGCCAATACTTGTACGTGCCTTCTCCTTCAACTCAGGAGTAAGAATGCCGGTAGGGTCGTTAGACTGCTGAATGAAAGCGTCAAGAGCACCATAACGGCTTGGGCGATACTCATACTTATCAAGGTTTGAGTTCGCACGAATGTTTTGGATTCTTGTTAAAACTAAACTCATAATTTAAATTTTAATTGTTGTTATTTATATTATGACTGATATGGTGCATTACCCTTGTACAGCAATCAGTTCGTTATCGAATTGGAAGCTCTGCAACATTGTTCTCAGTTCTAAGTTCAAGTGCTTTTGTACCAAACTCTGCATTATCACGAGTAAGGCCAGTTGAAAGTAGATAGTTTTCAATTGCCTTATCAGCATCAAGCTGTGTTTTAATACCAGACAAATCAAGAGTGCTAGAGCCACCACCTCCTGTATTATGATTTGGTCTTGTACCACCGCCAGGCTGCTGCTTGCCAGTATCAATTACATCCTTGAGGCTAGTCTCCATGATAAGCTCATCGAGTGTGTATGGATTGAGGTTATTCTTAGGATTGTTGAGAGTATTACCATTCTCATCTCTAAGAACAAGCTTTTTGCCACCATTTCCATCATCAATGAAATCAGGAGTACCTTTTGCAAGGATTTCATCCTTAGCAGCTGAAAGTAAAATCTTCTGAACAGAATCAGCAATTCCAGCTTTGAACTTAAGGCCTGCTGTTGCATTTGTAAAAGCAAAACCAACTTGTAAATCTTTCTCTTTCTGCTCATACTGCTTTTTAGCATTTTCAAACTCTTCACCTTTCTGTGTAAGTTGGGTTTGAAGCTGAACTACTTGATGCTTTGCATCTTTTAGCTGCTGCTTAAGGGCTTCATCAGAGCCACTAGCTGCTAACTTAGTTTCAAGCTCAGTAACTTTCTTTTTCTGAGCTTCAAGCTGAGCAGACAATGTTTTTGTGCCATCAAGCTTTGTTTTAAAATCACCAAGAACTCGCTTGAGATAGTCATAAGACTTTTCTCCGTTGTTCTTGGCAATTCCTGAAGTATTGAGAATATCAGCATCATACTGACCATGAAGGGCACCAATTTTGGTACCAATTACAGTGGCTTCATCATTTTTTGAAAGCTCTGCAATAGCTGCCATCTGTGCTTCTGTAAGGGCACTAAGTGCAGTTGTCTGTTTTAACATTTCAATTGTTATCATAACTTAATTGATTTAGTCCTGTGAAACGAGCTCAGCAGCATCGCCATATGGGTCATTGATTACCTCAGTAATCTGATAGCCAAGTCGCTCGTATGATTCTTTGAATAGCTGCCACTCACCGTATGAAAAACATACTGGCTGTGGTTTATTAATCTCCTTACCTGTTCTAGCACTGAAGCGATTACCGAAAGATACTTTGAGCTGTACGAGATTTTCTGTACCTGGCTCGATAGCATTTTCATCCAATGCTTTAATCTGTGCTTCAAGCTGTGCAATTCTTTTTGCATTGCTTGCCAGCTCTTTTTTAACTTCTTCAGAATTATAATCTGGGCTATCAGCAGAATACTGCTTAAGCTCATCCTGTCGGTCCTTCAAGTCCTGAAGCTGCTCTTGCAGGTCCGCCTTGTTCATCGAGTTGTTTGACATATTCTAACAATTTATCTTTAATAATTTTTACTTTATCTCGTAAAGGCAATGATGAGCCAAACTCAACAATATCAATATTCTCTCGCTCGAATCGTGCAACGAGCTCAGAGAAATTAATCTTAAGTTTAACAAAATACAGATTCAAAAGGCCTTCTTTATACAAATCAAGTACCTCTTGCTGTGTTTTGTGAGGATATGGCTCTAATTGCTTTAAAATCAGCATTCTCTGCAGAATCAAAGGATTGTTTCTGTATTCAACCTCAATGATTTGCTGCATTATAGCATCAAGCTCAGTTTCTGTAGCTCCACTGTCTTTTGCTGATTTATACTTAGAATACAGTTCTTGAACTGTGAATACATAAAATTCTGTTCCCCAACTTATTGATGATGAAATGAATTCTTTACCATAACGCAATTTGCAAATTGTATCTTCTACAAACTTTTGTGCTTGCTCAAAATTAGTCTTAAGAGCATTAAGAACTGAAGTTTTGCTTTCAAAATTTGCAGCTACTTGCGTTTCATTGATAGCTTCTTTATCACTGACAGATGCAGAACCACCTTGGCCAACAACAGAAACTACAATTTCATCATGCAATCGCTTACACTCATCAACATTATAATCAAGCGAATCCTTATCAATGGTTGTTATTTGAATTGGATTCCTCATATCATTGATGCCTTCAGCAGAATTTGGAACTGGAACTTCGATAAATGAACCGGGACCAGCTATTCGCTTTTCACTGCAGCATGGGCATTTTTTAACAGAGCCATCAGCAAGTATCTCATAATTGCCATCAGCATCTCTTAAATATCCTCCATCACAGTATTCTCCTGTTTCATTATTCTCATAGTTACAATCAGCTTCATATGCAGAATAAATAGGATATGGTGCATACAAATCTAAGTGCTGCTTAGAGATTGAGAAGAATAAAAACCAATCAAGGCGTGATAGCTCTTTTGTGATTGGATTCTTTTTGATATCTGGGTACTTCTCATTAATAGATGTAGACCAGTAGAATCTAGCTGGGCAAAAGCCCAAGTTGTGTTTAGCTTCTGTTACTAATGACTGGATTTCATTCTTCTCATTGAGTTGGAAAACACGTATAGTATCAAAGTCAAAAACAGCGATTTTATTATCTGGCTGCTTAAATATCAGCCACTCAAATTCTGTAGAGCTTTTCTCTACAAGTTCATAGTCAATAACGTCACAAATATTCAACCAATAGAAATATGGTTCTGGTCTAAAGCCAATCTGCTGTTGAGGCAAATCTATAACCAAAATACTATTTGGCGATACTTGCATTTCCTTCCATCCTTCTGTTTTCCAGATGTCAGGTTCATGGAGAGAGTTCTTTTTGTAATCAAGCCAATCTTCAAGCAGCTCACTTGAAGTAAACTGATATGAAGCCGAAGCATTACGGCTGTAAAAAACTCTCTCCAATTCCCTATACACATCCTCGATTACAGCAGAAGAAGAAAGAGGATACTGAAAAAGGTGCTTAAACGTCTCAAACTTATCTTTTGGTAGGAGGTGAGAAACCCAATCCAAAAAGATTGAAGCTGGAGCATTATAATCATATAAAGATACGCTAGTTTCTGTATGGAACATAACGCGCTTCTGGAGGTTAACAGCTCTTTTAATAATTTGCTGCTTATGCCTTTCCAGCATTATTTTCTTTATTTGATTTAAGTCTAAGACCATATTCTTCAGTATATTCGTATTCACTATCTTCAGGTACGTGCCATCCTCCATTTAGGACTGGTCCCATATCGAGAATTCTCTCGGCGTGAGAGACTTCGAACTCTTGTGAGAGTTCTTCAGTCTCCAACCGTACCATCTTAACAGGCTTTTTAATTTCACGTGCCATAAGCAATATTACTTTGAAGCTGCGTTTACAAGGTCTGTAAGTGGATTGTAATCAAGTGTATCAGACTTAATCATAACCAAGTTATCAGACCAGTTTGGATAGAAGCTCCAGTTGATTGTGTTAGAATCTGGCTCTTCATAGCCACCGAGATTCTTGTCACCAACGAAGAACTTATCAACTGGAATAGGCGAGAAGTTTGTGCCGTCTTCACTTACTGCACCAATGTTTCCATTCTCATCAATCAAGAACACACCGATCTTCTCACATGAGTAAGTTTTAAGTGTCTTAATGGTTGCCTGATTCTCCTGATAGAATACACCAGTAAATGTAGTTGGCTCACGGCCAATAACAATCTCAATACCACCAAGTGTCTGGTTGCCACCACCGAATGTGCGAGCTTCACCAGGCTCTGTAGTTGGATTCTGGATGTAAGGAGAAATAATCAACTTAGTGCCATCAGAAGCAGCAAACAATGGAGCCATAGTAGCTTTCCCTGTAATGGTTTCCTTTGCAAGTGAATTCTTAACTCCTGTAGAGCTAAAAATTCGAGCAAAAATCACTTTCTGAATCTGTCCAAAGCTCTCTTTGCACTCATCAATTGTAAGGTCATTGAGGTGCTTACCTACTGGACATCCACAATTCAATCCCATAATTTAATAATTTTATAGTTTAACATTTTATTGCAATACCAGCAATGAGTGCAGGCTTGCGTACAAATCTTGTTGCAGATACAGGACTCGAACCTATGACCTCTTGGATATGAACCAAGCGAGCTAACCAACTGCTCTAATCTGCGATTTAGCCCTCGCTGAGGAATCGAACCTCACCAGTACTGTGACGAACGAAGAAAGTAACTGGCTACCTAAGACGAGGAATTATCAACTTTTCGCAAATATACATTATTATATTGAGACGAGGAAATTTTTTTAGTTAAAAATCATTAAAATATTAAACTTTACTCCTACGCGTACATTATTATATAAGAGTATAATTAATCATCAAATATATGTGTTTAGCTCTGGAGCTATAAAAATAGCTCCAGAGGAATATTAGTTCATTTTCCTTATACCTTTATGACTTCTTTTACCAATATGCATTTCATAAACTCCAGTTAAGCAATCTGGTGCATCATCATGCTGTGAACGTCTCCTGTTGTCTTTTCTATAACTAGTTAAAGCTTGATAGAATTTTGGCCATCTTCTTTCCCAGCCTTCTGGCATTAATATTTCTGATTGTACATTGGCTGACCAGTTAAAAATACGTGAGAACTTATTTTCTGTTTGAGTAAAGAAATTAATTTGGCATCTGAAATTTCTAAGAACAGTTCTTAATATACGTTTCACATTGCGCCCAAAACCTCTACCACCATTATTTGATTCAATCAAGCATCTCGTAGTTTTATTACTATTTAGCATTCTAGCTGTCTCAGGTTCTGTTACTTCCATTGGGTCTTTAGTAAATACAACATCAGTGACATAAATGAATTCTGGTGTATCAATAAAGCTTATAGAACAGAGTGAATCTGCACCTGTATCTGCAGTATCTGTATAGTTCCATTTATGCTGTGCTTCAGGTCCTTGCGGCAACTGCTCTGGCTTATAAGTCTTAAAGCCATCAGGGTACATAAGTCCTTCTTTTGGCTTTGGGTCTTGCATATACTGAGTATCAAAAATAATTGGATTGAGAGCTCTCATCGCGTGAAGCTCTGCGAGTGTATGCTTCATTGGCCATAATGCAGTTTCATTACCATTTTCATCTATTTGAATTGCTGGCATTGAAAGCACTGTCCACTCGTCAGGCTCTTTATCAAGCAAATAGCCACATAAATCATTTTCATGAAGCCTCTGCATAATAATGATAATAGGAGTGTTACGCGAATTGACACGGTTTCTAATAGTTGATTCAAATCGAGTATTAATACGTTCACGTACAATATCTGATTCAGCATCTTCAGGTTTCAATGGGTCATCTATAAGAATTGCGCCATTAAAGATATTTTTACATGCATCCATTAAGCCTAACACTTGATTCAATTCTTTATCAAATGTAAGGTCCTCATATGATAATTCATCTTCATCAACTTCATCAACCTGTCCTGCACCAAATCCTGTTACCTGTCCTTGTGTAGAAACTGCATAGAACTCTCCTCCTGCGCAAGTTTTCCATTTTTCTGATGAACCTTTTTCCTTTTCAAGTTGTGAGCTTGGAAACAGTGTCTTATAGAGAGGCTCCATCATAGCAGCTCTTATAGTTGCTGAGTTATCTTTTGTAAGTGTATCAGAATATGAGAGGTGTAGAAACTTACATGTTGGATTCAACGCAAAACACCAAGATGTGAACATTTTAACAACAACTTCAGTTTTTGAATATCGTGGTGGCATATTGATGATAAGTCTATTGCATTTGCCATCAACAACATCTTGCAGTGCATTAAACATTAGCCTATGATGATGATTAACAGCAAATGAACGCTTATACTGTGCCTTAAACATCGCTTTCGTATACTTCTCAAGAGATGAGAGCATATCAAGCTTTAACAATTCTTTTGTATCAATCTGATGCCCAGCTATTTTAGCGTGGACATCAGACTGCATTTTTTCTAGTGCTGATTTATTCATATTACATTAACTCCATTAAGTCATTATACTCTTTTCTGTACATCCATCTATAACCTCCAGCTGTTTTATGGCCATTGACATGCTTTAAACAAAGCCAAATGTTAGATATGCCAGTTTTTCTTTTAGCTTCATTTGCATTTAAAAATACTCTTTTTATTTCAAAATAGTCTTTGTCTATCATTAATATATCTTTATCTGAAGGATTTTCTTTGGTTTTTAAAGTGTCATTTTTTCTGACGAGGCATGATATATCACTAAATGGGTCTTCAAAATTTAATGAATTTACTGATAATAATGTATCAAGGCTCTTACAGCAAGCATCATTATAATTATTGAAAGTTCTTATAAATTGCCATTCATTCTTTCTATGGTTTTCAGAAGGTGTAAACAGCTTATCATAAATTTCATCTTCTGAAATTTCATAATATTCTGATGCATGCTTTATGTTTTTAAATAAAAGAGTTGAGCCATTATTGTCTATATGCAAAATAAACCTATTTATTTTATGGATATCAAAAATCTTAAAGCTTCTATCAGTAACAGATTTTGCCCAATAAAAGCCATAAGCATAGTGCTTATACTCTGGCTTAAAGCAGTTATATATCATATTTCCATAATTCAATATTGCATCTGATGCATTAGCATAAACATTATGTATCAGCCCAACTTTATTTATCTGCAGTACGTGTTTATATTTATCATTTAGTGCAACATATTCTTGTTGCATAGGTGATATCACATAGTAATAGCCTTGCTTTGTATATTCGTGATTAATTATAGCCGCCATAACTTCTTTTTTAGAAAACCCAAACAAATCAATACAATCAATATTTGGAAATATTCCTGTTAAGTTGTAATCTAAGTCAAATTGTAATATCTGATGTTCTCCAATAATGCTTTTATAATTTTCTTCTTTCATAATCTGTGCTACTTTAATTGTTATTTACCTATTATTGTGTCTCTGATAATCATATATGCTTCACGTGAAACAACAGTATTTGGAATTATTCCTTGTACTCCTTGAATTTGAGTTCCGCTCTGATTTAGTAATTGGCCTGTAGCAGGAATATCAATCTTAGCTTTGTCAGCTTTTCCAAATATTCTATCCCATAGTTTTTCAATTGTCTCAATGTTTCCAAGCCTTGAATCTTCTTGCAATCGTTTTATAACTGTCTTGATTGCGAGTGGTACTTTTGGATTTGTGTATAGAGCATCTAATTGTGCTTCATTGCAAGTGAGTAAACAAGATAATAAATTGTATGTGTCTGCACGCGTGAGATACAAATTAAGATTTATACCAAGAGAATCAAGCATTTTCGTTACATCTCTTTTTGTTGTTCCAGCGTAAGGAGATAAATCTGAGTGGCCCTCACCTGCTAAAAAGTTCTGTGCTTCAGGAGATTCAGCAACAGCATCCAGCTCTTCAATATTCTGCTCAGCAATTCTTTTTTCTTCTTCAATTCTTCGTGTTTCACTTTCTGAAGTTGGTGTTTTGCCTTTGAGTGACTTTAGTCGTTGCTTTTCAGCAAGTTTCATCTTAGCTAGAGTGGCAGCGTTGTACTTTTGTTGACTACTATTTAAGGCTTGTTGTGCACGTTTCTCTGTAGATTCTTCATAATTAAAGTTTTCATTGTCTGAAGAATGGTCTGGAAGCAGAGAGGCAATGGCCCTTGTATAAGTTTCTTCTTTGTTCATAATAATGCTTTTAAATTAATAATTATACTGCAAAAGTAATAAAAAAAATCGAAAAAACACGTGTTCCAAATAAATAATTAACAAAATTTAATAATAAATTACAAGAATTAAAGAATTACAGCTTAAAACCTTAAAAATTACGCCTAAGTGTTAATTTGGTTTTAACAGTTGAAAATGTCATAATATTTTGTCGTTTCCACTCAACTCATTAAAAATCAATCACTTAGAATTTGTCAAAGGAACGAAAAATCATAACTCATTGAAAATCAATGCGGAACAGAAAAATGTCAATATAATTTGTCGTTTCCACTCAACTCATTAATAATCAATCACTTGGAGGGCCTGGAAACAGAAATTACCCTTGGAATCTAAAATCGGGGGAGTGAAAGGGTTTTTGGTGGATTTCATACATATAAGTATGTAAAATAGCCGTAAATAGCCTTTGTTCTCTTAAAAAGGTCCCTAGGGGATGTTTCTTTTGTTTCCATCTCTCTAAGTGATTGATTTTCAATGAGTTAAATGGAAACATTGGAACTCATTGATTTTCAATGGGTTATGCCTAAGTGATTGATTTTCAATGAGTTATTCGGACACCGTCCCTGCGATTAAAACATAAATCGCGCTTCTTTATTGACCTAACTATATACATTTGCTGTTTTTTAACATAAATCGCGCTTCTTTATTGACCTAACTATATACATTTGCTGTTTTTTAACATAAATAAGGATTGTAGCCTAAGTTGCATAGATTAGTGAAACAAAATTGCATATATTGGATTGTAGCCTAAGTTGCATAGATTAGTGAAACAAAATTGCATATATTGGATTGTAGCCAAAAAATTTTAGAACGAGAATGCGACAATGTACATGTACTTACAGGGGCCTGGCTTTATGGCAATCATGAAGGGGGCCTAATTTTTATTAATTTATATTAAAAAATTTCCCCATATCAGGAATTTTTATTATAGCCTGCCTGCCATTCACTTATTTTAACGAATTCGTGAAATTAAGTGAAATATCGTCCGTGGGGCATTATTTTTTTATTTATATATAATTTATCGTCTTTATAATTTCGACGTCCCCAGCCATATTTAAAATTAATTTGGGACGATTTAAAATTAATATTTATATATAGCCCCTACCCCCTATACCCAAATTTTTTAATACGCGCGCGGCACGTCAGGCACACCCGTATACCTGCACCCCTGCACCCAACACGTACGCCCAACACGTACGCCCAACACGTACGCCCAACACGTGCCTGATACGTACGCCCGACACGCATCACACCTGACGTGCATCACACATGACGCGCCCAAATTATCTATACCTACGCGTGCCCAAATTATCTATACCTACACGCCTTCTACCTTATACATAGGCCTGCACCCCACGCGCGAAACGTACGTACATCTTATAGCGTGCATGGGTGGACGCGTCGCGCGTGCGTTCCACTATATATGATGCCGAAACGTGAATTTTTTAATAAAAATTATTTGACAAAAACGATATAACTCATTAAAAATCAGTCAGTTATAAACGTTAAAATTTTTAATGAATGTTAAAATAAACGTTAAAAAACGTATAAATAATATTTAATAAAAAAAAAATTCGTACTTTTGCACTGTCATTAAAAAATAATGGCCAAATATATTAATTATAAAAATTATATAAAGTCCGTATACGTAGGGGCTGGGCACCCCATAGTTAGCTGTAGTCTATAAGCAGCAAGGGTTAGGCCAACTGGACCCGTGGCCGAGTGATATTTGACATATTGGACAATGCACCCATAGGCAGTGAACAGATGGGATAATTTTAGTCATAAAGGTTCGTGGCCCTGGGCAGGAATACGCCTGCCCAGGCTAGGGTTCGACTCCCTTAAACCTACTATTATTAACAATTAAAATGACAAAAATTATGGACACATCAGTTACAATTATTAAGCAAGCAAAGGGTACTAACGTATATAGCGCTATGCGCAAGGCATGTAACACACTATGTGGTGGGCAAGACGCCCTAGATGGCATTAACGACATTCGCGTAGCCGTCCCAAGACTTATGCACGCTGACGAGGACATGTATTGGGTGGCCGAGATTAACTTAGACCCACATGATGACAGCTATCATAAGGATGTGCAGTTCCGTGTGTATGATGACTGTGTAATTACCCTTGACGAGATTCGCGTCGTCGGCTAACCCTACTTGGAGCACTGCCAGGTTCGATTCCTGGCTAGGGTTCAAAGGCACTATTGCCCCATAACACTAAAATTCAACAATTATGACTAAGAAGAACAACGCCGTAAAGGCACAGGTAGAGAACAAGAACGTAGTAGAGAACCCTTCAGTAGAGGCTATGGCCCCTAAGGCAGAGAACCCTACACAAGAGTTGGAGACAAAGGCTGAGACTGCAAAGGCTGCGGCTGCCCGCCTGATGGAGCAGGCCAAGAAGGCTGCTGAAGAGGCCAAGAAGGCCGCTAAGGAGGCACGCGAGGCTGCTAAGAAGGCAAAGGCCTTCACATCACGCCCAGTGCGTAAGAACTACTTCGAGGTACGCGTATGCCAGAGTATGGCCGAAGTAACCCTAGGAGGCGAGTTCATGGACAAGTCCGACGTACACTACTGCGCAGAGAAGTCTGCTATCAATGCCCTCATAGAGCTTAGAGCCGAGGGCAGTAACGACGATGACATGTCTAAGGTCTATCTTATTAACAAAGTGTCTAAGGAAACTGACGAGAATGGTGAGCCAAAAGAGCGTACACTCGTATCTAAGCTGTACTTAGACCTCGAGACTAATCAGATAGTCATCGACTAAACCCTATTTGGAACTAGGCCTAGTTCGACTCTAGGCTAGGGTTCAACACTAAAATTATAAGAGCTATGGATAGAATTATTATCATCAAACAAGAAGTAGGCCAAAATTTAAAGAGTGCCATCAAGTCGAATATCAAGTCCATTAGTGAACTCTTGGGCAACCCAGATATCAACAGTAATGATATCTGCGTGATTGGCTCATATTACATAGCCAAGGATTCTATGCGTCCAGCAGAAGAAGCCAAATATTGGGCTGTAATAACTGACGAGAATGTTGAGTACAGTGAACTTAGATTTGAGGCTAACTGTGGCGAGTATGTATTTGGCCTAGAAGAAGCTGTAATAGCTACAGCGAACTAACCCTACTTGGAGCACTGCCAGGTTCGATTCCTGGCTAGGGTTCAAATTAACATTATCAACCCTTTAAATGACAAGAATTATGGAAATGAAATTTATGGTATTAAACGAGATTAAAGCTGTATTCGAGCTTGTGGTTAATGACGAGAATTTAGCATTCTCTATTGAGAGCCATGATTTGATTGCTAGTAAGTTAGTCACTGTAGCTAAGAATTATGAGGCTGACCACCCAGATGAGGTTAGTAAGTCTCATTCTACTATAATGGGACTACGATTGCACTCAGAGGCTAAGAGCTTATTGGATTCGCTTTCTACAGTAGACGAGAATAAGCCAACTTTTGGCCAAGTAGAGCTTACTATGACAGGAAGCTCATCTGACCACTATTGGGCTGTACGTATCTATATTGATAGAGAACTTAGAATTGAGAACTATAAACTAGTATTATACAAAATTACTTACAAAGATTAATATGGCAGCTTTCCTAATCATTTCATCAGCCCTTGTGATATTCACAGGGCTGACACCAAAAGAATGGTCTGAGGTATTGAAGAATATCAAAGACGAGTAACTAACCCTATTTGGAGCACTGCTAGGTTCGATTCCTGGCTAGGGTTCAAATTAACATTATCAACCCTTTAAATGACAAGAATTATGGAAAAGAAAAATTATTTAATCGTTCAGAAAGCAGGTCTTAATGTGTTTGATGTAGCCTATATGGTTGCTAACAAACTTGGCCTTAGTAACAGTAACAGTGTCTATGTTGACTTCTATGATAACAAAAATAGAGGTTGGTCAGATGCAGGGGTAACTGAGTGCTCAGATAAACCTAGAATTTGGGCTGCACAGGTATACAGTATAACTGATACCCCAGGAACACGACCAACACATGATATAGTTACTTATGGCCTCATGATAAACGAGGAATACGAAGTTTATCTAACTGAATTAGAACCAATTGATGCCTAATATGACACATCAAGAATTGTATCTGGACTTCAGAGACTATTGCCATCATAAAAAACTGGAATTCATAACTGCAGTTCCAGTTGGCAAGTCTCTAATGCTGCTTGCTAAAGGCAAGAATGTAGTCAAGCTAATGAGAGACTACTTGAAAGCAACAGGATTAGAATTCACTGAGCCTGCTGTAATGCTCGATGCTATTGGCACTTATGTAACAATAGCATAACCCTATTTGGAACACTGTTGGAGTTCGATTCTCCCTTAGGGTTCAAATTAACATTATCAATCCTTTAAATGACAAGAATTATGGAAACAAAAGAAGTAACAAAGCTAGTTTACAAGTTCAATCCTAATAGTAACTATGATTTTGCTAAATTGACAGAGAGCAAATCATATAAGTTGTTGGTTATGCTCTGCAATGGCAAAGAGGCTGATATTTCAAAGACCGATAAAGTCTGGCTTATCAAAAAAATGCAGTCACAGAGCTATTTTCCAGCTGATAGCCATTGTATCATGGGTTGGAGAATATGCTTCAAACCATACTTAAAACGATTCATATATCGCTTAGTTGGAGAAAGCAAATTCACTATCATTTATGGCATTGGCCAGAAATCAGTAGAGGCATACATTGAAGAGTATTTGGATGAGCTCTATGAGACTACTAATCGTGGATGTGAGCAGCTAGCTGAAATCTTTGAATTGCCTGAAAATACAATTATTCGTTGATGGCAAATAACCCTATTTGGAACACTGTTGGAGTTCGATTCTCCTCTAGGGTTCAATGCAGTATCGCAGAGAACTAAAATTATAAGGAAATGAAAACATTTAAGTTAGTAAGTGCCATTGACATAATCGAGGGATTGTGCCAATTAGGTAATGTTGAGCAGTGTGGCAAGTTTGAGATGCCTTGGTCTAAAGACAACTCAGAACAAGAAGCAAAGCTCATTCATATGTTTTTGCCAAATGATGGTGGCAAGTCTAAAATGGAAACTACTGTTAACGATGATATGGTAATTGAAGTTGGTGGTAGTAACTGTGACCAAACTCTACCTTTGGTATATCCAGCTGGCTGGTATGTTTATAGCTATAATGAATCTCTTCCACAGTTACATAAAGACTACTGTATCAAACTTGAATTGTGTATTGATATTGGAGTCGGATGTACACCTCAGTTCGAAGAAGTTTATCTTTATTGCATAGGAGATTAAGTTTATGGCAAGCAAGAAAAAATCAGAACAGGAAGTTATCTATATGAGACTTCCTGATACAGCTAGATATATGATAGCTGTCAATGGAGCTTATTCAGTTCAAACAATTCCTTGCGGCACTAATACAAAGCCACGAGGGTTTGGTGTATTCATAACTACAAATCCTAGAGTTCCAGCTCTTAAGTCACGTTCCCATAAACTCATAATCAAAAAGATGTATAAGCAAAAAGGAAGTGCTATTGAAGCTATGAATAAGGTCGCTGAAAGCAATTCTTTAATTAAATTAGAGTTGCAAATATTTTAAATTAAAGGAGCCTAGCAAGCTCCTTTTTTTTTATGTTAAATAATGTAATAATGATATTTATTTAAAAATAAAGCAGTACTTTTGCAGCAGAATTAATAATTTAAAATTTTTAATAAATATGGCAAATAAAATTTATCTTGAGGGCTCAAAGCAAATTGTTGTTGACCATTTTATTGAGGGAGTACTTAGAACTAATGGCTTTAAGTTTATTAAGTATGGTGAGATGTGGGACGCTCAGAGAGCTATTAAAGCCAAGCTTACTTATACTGTGGCCGACATATATTATATAGAACAAGGCATAATGCCTATGCACCTCGCAAGTATTATTATAGACGAGGCAATGCCTATAATTAATGCCCAATAATTAAAGGAGCTTTTTAGCTCCTTTTTTTATGCTTTTTCTCCAGAAACCTTATTTATCATAATATAGATTACAGAAAAAATCGTCTCTGAGCTATTATTTTTATTTAAATATATAATTTATCGTCCACTATATTTGAATGCTCTAGAGTAGCTCCAGAGCATTCAGAGAGCATATATTTATATTCTCATACACTCACATGCACAAGATAGTATCTTTTTGATACTTAGTATCCAAAAGTAACTAATAGCCAGAAACGATTATTTTTATCTAAGTATATAATTTATCGTCTATTATATATGAACGCTTCTGGAGCTAAAAAAATAGCTCCAGAGGCATACTGCACTAGAAGATATAAATCATATCTAGAAAAATGTATAAACCAAATTTATGGTATTCAAATTTGGTTTATATTTGTAAGCATAAAAAAATGCCAACTAGCTTCACAGCTAATTGGCACTCAGTTAACCTAAAATTCTAACAAATATGACTTATTCACTCCCCTATAAGAAATAAATCATCTAATTGACGTATGAAAAAAATTACATGAGGTCCTCGCTAGAACCTTCCTCTGAACCTTCCTCTGAACTATTCTCATCAGTGTTATCAGCAGGAGCACCAGTGCCAGCATCACCTGTATCATTGGTATCACTAATCTTTGCCTTCAACTCATTAATCTTAGCAGTCCATTTTTCAATGTTTGCCTCAGCCTTAGCCTTAAGGTCCTCAGCCTTCTTGAGCTGCTGCTCAGCGATAGCAAGAGCCTCCTCAGGTGTCTTAGCCTTGTATGACTTTGATTCGCTATTGTGACGAGCAACGAAAGCCTCATTAATCTTCTTACCCTCGTCATCGAGCTCCTCAGCAATAGCCAACTTACTGTTTGTTGTTACCTTGTGGGCATACTTCTTAGGAGTTCCCTCTGGAGCATCCTCTGCAGGCTGAATCTCGATACGATAAAGAATTGTATGATTGCGCTTGTTTAGAACCAGTGAAACAATACGGCCAAGGATAGTTGGAGCATTCTCAATCTCCTTACCAAGAGCACCAGTCTCAACGTATGAAATCTGCTTACCGACATTGCCAATAACTTCCTGAATTGCCTTCTCAATTTCCTCAGCAGTCCACTCTGGAAGTTCCTCCTTCTTAGCATGACCACCACGAGGAGCGTGAGCCAACTCTACAACCTCATCAGAAATCTTGATAAGCTCAGAGCCATAAGCCTTAACGATACGGCGGCCATCATCAGCCTTAACAGCGTAGAGGCACTTGTTTGTGCGCTTCTCCTCAACAATGCTTACAACGACACCATCAACCCAAGTAATAGAATTGAATGGTACTACCTGACACTTGTGGCCTACAGCCTCTTCACGAAGCTTAGCAGCGAGAGCGATTCGCTCCTCATCAGTTGGCTTTGCCTTCTTCTCCTTAGCTGGCTTTGATTCGCTGCCCTCAGCACCACTTGCATTAGCTGCATCAATTGCTGCCTGCTCTTCTGGTGAGAGCTCTGAGTTAGAGCCTTTAGGCTCTGCAGCAGGAGCATCATTCTTTGGTGCTAGCTGGCCACGCTTTATAAGTACAGCCTCAATAGCTGCTTTCTCAGTTTCATCTGTAGTTGTCTCCAATAATGCTGTCAACTTCTTAGTTGGCATCTGTGCATAATTCTTCTGTGCCATAATCTTTTTATTTTTAAATTGTTATTATTTAAATTGAACACTGCAAAAGTAACTGTTTTTTTCGATACTAGAGCGTTTTTTATGTTAAAAAGTGTTCAACATTTATTAAAATTAGTGAAGTACTTATTTTTTACAAGTTAACCCTAAAGTCAGTCCAATAAGATAGGCTTTCATTTCTTTATGTTTAAACTTCAAAGCCTCATCGATACACAATTCTTTATATTGTTTATCATGGGACCTAGCCCAATTTGTATAATCGAGTTGATACACATAAGCAGTAGAAGCTGGAATCAAGGTGGCAACGAAATAGTTGCCACCTAGTAGTGTATTAAGTTCTCCAACCAACTGATTTATATCATTTGATTTTTGCTTTGGAACCCAAAGTCCATCTAACGGTTTACTCATAGCTAGTCCTCCTCATAGTAGTCTTCACTGTAGTCTTCTTCATCATGGCCATTTCTATACTTTGAATTAAGTTCTTCAACCACATTTAAAGAAACAACAATTAAGTTATTATAATCTTGCGATTTAGCCTCAGCCAAGTATTCATCAATCTCTTTTTTAGATTTGCCTTCAGCCTTCATCATGGCTGCAACTGAGGCCATAATGCTATATGCATTTCCATTGACTCCGTCTAAGCTATATTTCTCCATAGCTAGTCCTCCTGTTTATTATTGACAATGAAGCTAAAGCCGATTGCAAATAACATTCCAAATAGAATTGGGTATGCTACAACAAAGGCTACTGCAAAAAATCCATTTGATACACTTTTGTCAATGCTTATAAAACCAAGTATGGTACATGCAGCTATTGCTACTATTGCTAATACTAATATAAATTTGGCTAATGTATTATCTACTTTCATATCTTTAAATACTATGTTTATTAATATACTCTGAACGAAGCTTTTGTAGTCGTTCCTCTACATCTGATATGTTATCAGCAGTTATTCGCTCAACAAAAATGTTGTCAACTATCAAAGCTGTAAATGTGGAGCCTTTAGCATCAGTGTAATCTGATATTCTAATTTTAGCTTTTGCCTCGGCTTCTAAGGCTTTCTGCTTGCCTTCTTCAAGCCAAGCAGAAACTGGATTTTTTATTTTTACCATATAGCAGTCTTATTAATAAATTTGAATTCTATTTTACCACTATCACTTACCACGATTTCAAACATATCATGTATGCTATCATATACTTGGCTAACAACAAACTTGTAGTCTTTAAGGCTATTATAATATGAAGTAGCTTCTTTTTGGCTTCCAAATTTGAACTCATGTTTATTAGCATAAGATTCAGAGGTCTTGCTATACAAGTACAAAGCCACATCATGATTGATATCTGAGGTTGGTCTTTCATAACCACAGTTGTGGCTATAGACTTGTTCTATAAGCTCTTTAAGAGTAAGAACCTTGTAGATAGTTTGCTTATTCATATCTATTTTAAGTTATAGGCTGATGCAACAGCGTTAATAATATCATTTGTAAAGCCAACTACTCCAATATATTGGAGGTAATGGTCTAGCAAATCTTTGTCACTCAAGTCCTCAATGTACTCAGGCTCGTACTCAGCTTCTTCGATAAGATATTCTTTAAGGCTTGTTTTGCCTTCAAATTCTCCATTCTTACTGTCTTCGATAAACTGCTTAAAATTCTTTTCCATATATGTTTTTAGTGCCTCTATCCTCGGCTTAGGAGCTGTCAGCCAGCATTTATTAGTATCTTAAATGTTACACTGCAAAAGTACTGTTTTCTGTTGAAAGTAGCTGTATTTTTTCTGTTAATAAGTATTAACAAAAAGTTAATAAATGTGACTTACATTTATTATATGCACGCACGTGCGTAGGATATTTGGCTTATGATAAAAGTATTCCAGGTATTTATATCGTCTCAGAGCTACTCTGAGCTATTATTTTTATAAGCATAAGTATTTATATACAAATATAAAGAGAGCGCTCCAGAAGTAGCTTTCTGCGCTTCTGGAGTACTCTCTTTATATCACTTTTGCACTAAAAATTCCTGTGCATTTTGGTTATCTAAAATAGTAGTTCTAAGTGAGCAAATTGGCATATATGAATAGCCTTTATGTGATTCTTTGGTTTTGTATTTTATCCAAGGTTTTCCATTTAACCAAATGCATTCACCTTGGCAGTCATTTAGCCTCTTATTAAAGTGCATATTGATTTGAGCAATCAACACTTTATTTGTACCTATGAATTTAAAATAAAAAAGCCATGGGAATACTCCTCCATCATTGTGAACTCCATCCCATTCTAGTTCATTAAATTCAAGATTGTCTAATTCAGGTCCTTGACTTAAGTCTCTAATGTAAGGAATTATCGTTATTTCTACAGTTCCATTATTAGTATCAATGATTGGTGGCTTACTTTCATCTGGTTCAAAGCCAAATTCAAATGTTGCAGATATTTCTGCTATTTCATCTAGCGAATTTTCATCTAATGGGTCTTCGCCTTCAAAGAAATAATAGTAAGCATCATTAGAAAACTTAAGGGTTACAGGATTGTCTGTATCTAATTTTAATTTATCTTCCATGTTCTTTGTGATATTTTTTCATATAAGCCTTATGCTTCTCTACAAAAGTAGGGTCAAGCCTATATTCTCGTTGTTTTCTAAGAAAGTATTCTCTATTTTCAGCATAATACTTCTTTTTATATTCAGACCTATCTCGCGTATCTTTATGAGTTGCTCTATAGGCCTTATTTCTAGCAAGAATTTTAGCTTTGTTATTTTTATAATGCTCTCTTCTTCGTTTCAGCTGTTCAGCTTTTTTCATTCTAGCTTTAAGCCAATCAGAATTAAGAACTATTTTTGAGTTGATTGTTTGTTCCATATTTTAAGAGCTTCATCAATTCTTATTTTTTCAATTGTATAACTTTGTATTAGAGATGTAGTATTGTGGAAAACTGAAGTTTCATTGTCCATTAGTTTTGCACATTCTTGGAGCTCTTTAATTAAAGCTTCAAGCTCTAAACTTCTAGCTAGTAGGTGTAGCATCTTCTTTCAATTTTTTAATTAAGCCATCATACCAAAAAGGATTACGCATTACTAATTCAAAAAATGTTTTTATTTTGATTAAAATGTTAGCCATACGTACTTCGTTTTCTGACTGGGCTTTTTTCAACTTGTTGAATTTTATAATCTTTTTATCAATTGCTATAAGAGCTTTTGGGCTATTAATATTTAGCTTTTTAATTAATGAATCAGCTGAAATATACCCAGGAGCATCTACATTAACTCTAAATGTAAGTCCTTGCCCAAAATCTTCTGATGCTTGATATGTAAATGGCTCCATTGGAACTATAACTTCTGGGTAATAGTCCCAGCAAGCTCTCACTACTTTTGGAGTGTACATCATTATGTGATTTTTAAATATAGTATTGATATCCTGCTCATATTTATGCATAGCATCACTATATTCTTTTGTTTCAAGCTGTATAATTAGCTTCTTATGCTCAACTGTAAGAGGTGTATTTAAATCAACAAAGCTGTGTGATATAGCATTCTGCTTTATCTCTCTAGCTTGCTTTCTTCGTTCTGCTTTTTTATCATTATACGCTTTTTTCTTATCTTCTCTTTTTATTCGAAGCTGCTCATTGATTTCATCTCTTGTTTTTATGCCTCTTTCTGGAATTCCATTTTTGACTGTCGTATTAGGAATCCAAGCATTGCTGCCTATTAAATCCTGAGGAAGCTCAGCAGCTTCACTCGCATTTATTTCTTGCAAGTAGCTACTGAGCTCGTTATTAGAAAGTTCGTTCATAATCAAATAAAAATACTGATTTCAAAACTTGTACTCCCATTCTGCCATTAAGAGTACCAAAGTATGCAATAGCTAAAAGAATTCTTGCTACAATTCTTAATAGCCAAGCAGATAAGTAAACTGGAAAATATATCAAGCCAATAAGTGTCCAAACTATAAGCTTAAATATTGGTTTTAATTTTTTCATTTCATATTCATTCTAAAGTGTTTTGAATAAATGTGCATATCATGAACAATATGTGTATAAGTTCCAACTGGCCTATGCAGTCTCATTGCTACATATTCCTGTAACTTACTAAAACAGTATTGGTCATTGCAAAAGCCATAAACAAGGTCATTACTTCTCATGACCACAGTCATATCAAGATTTTTGCTGTTTGGCTTAATATCAAAACCAATAGCAATTGTACAAGGAGTATCATACATATACTCTGATTTCTCTTTGCCATCAAATATAGAAATCCAAGCTTGGCGAGTATTAGGATTGTTAGATAGCTGCTGAATAGTGGTCTCAAGTTGTGCATTACGATTCCACTGCCATCCATAGTTAGAATTAACTATGTTATCGCCACCATGCATTTTATCCCAAGTAGGAGCATACTTTTTGATTTCTTCAACTGAGCGATTCATTGATTGAAACCATTTCCACTCTCTTTCTGCATAAGTTTTGCTCCATCTACGCCAAGTAGTTTTTATGTCTCTATCAAGTGGGTTAAGAATTGTCAAGCATACATTGTAAACAGCTTTTGTGCCAATGTTAGTTTCAACTCCTAGCTTCATAATCAAAGAAAACATTGCTTCAAACGCATCTGTAGCATTATCAAATGTTTGTTGTAAAGCCATAGTTATTGCATTTTTTGAATTTTAAATAAAATCTCTTCTGCCTCATCATTGAGTGATTTACAGATTTGAGTTGCTTCATCATAAGTAAGTTCTATGTATTCATCTCCATCATCATCACAAGCTGTTTCGCCAGTTATCACACAAATCTTATACTGATAACTTTCAACATTATTAATATAAGCTTTTGTTGCATCAATAGCAGATAACCCTACGTAATGTATAGGCTCTTCTTTAATAAAGCCTATGTGAAGAGTTCCTTTAAGTTCCATGATATATAAAGCTTTGAATACTTTAGGCTTAAATAGCCCTCGGTCTTTCATTACTTGATATTCATGAAGCCATCTGCCCCATCCACAATGGCTTAGCCACTCATTAAGATAATGCTCAACGAATTTTAAGAAAACTGGATTTTCAACCAGCTCTAATGCTTCTGAATTTGATACCATAGAACTTACTTTATAAAATTAATCTTCTCCTGTTCCTAAACCAAAGCCGTTGTCGCCTCTAATGTTTTTAAACTTTGTGTAAAGGTCGCCTTGGTCTTTCACCTCAATAACGTCATCATATTGAACTGGCACAAGAATAAACTGTGCAAGTTTCTTACCAGGCTCAATAGTAATGCTCTTTGTTCCAAGATTAATGATGTGAATGTGAACTTCTCCATCATAATCAGCATCAACAATCTTAGCACCAAGAATCGTTGGCTCTGTAAAGCTATCTGGCTTTACTTTCATGCCACAGTTCTGTTTAGCTTGAATTGATGATGTTACTCCTGATTTCTCAGCAGCCATAAGCATTAAGTTACTTGCAAATTTAACAATGAGGCCTGTTGGAATCAATGCATCTGTATGCGGCATTACTTTGATTGGTCTCAAATCATTAGGAACATAGAAATCAATTCCAGCTGATAGCGATGTTCCTCTAGTTGGTGTTTTAACGTCTCTTACTTTGTAAATTTTCATAATTGTGATTTTAAATATTTCTCAAGTTTATATTTGCTGAAGTTCTCATAATCGAGAATTGTGTCATTGAAATCTAGGCTCTCTGGCTCTTCATTCTCAAGTAAATTCTGCCAATCACTCCTATAACAATGTAGTGATGCTACTTGTAATAAGATTGTTCCTGGCACTAAATTAGGATATACTTTTTTCAATTCAGTATAAACCTCTAAGTGAAAGACAGAGAACATGAATATATCGTATGGCAGCAGAGTTAAGAAGTTTGATGAGCGCATTTGCACAACCATTCTAAGCTCTGGGATATACTCCTTTGATTTTGGCCCAACATTTTTGCCTCTTATAAAGAACTGTATTGTGTTAGTACAAAGCTTATCAATTGACTTTTCACTCATAGCAATATTATTATTGATGCAAAAGCAAGCTTGGCGAGAATCTTTGTTCGTTGTTAGTTCTTCAATGCAATGCTTAAGTCCTTTTCTCTTATAAGCATAAATGCCATAGTTAGAATTAAACTCTGTATGTTCAGCATCGATACACCTCTTGTATTCATCAAAATAATCAAGAATTGATGTATCTTTAGCACTTGCTTTTTTAAACCAAAAATACATTGCTGCAGCTTTCTTTATGTTAAAAAGCTTGCTATTGAAAGTTGTCATTATATGGTCTTTTACAGGATTGATAGCATAGCTAACTCCTATATTTTCCATGTATTCTTTAGGTTCTTTGGCTTCAAGCTTGAAGCCAAAGAACTTATTAAATATTGACAGCCATCGCTCATTTGAAATTATCTCCCCTGTGCTTTGCATATCAATTGCATATTTTCAATTATCTGTTCTATGATGTTGTTGTAGAACGGGTCATTGAGATTTACACTCATAAAGCCATGCTGCTTATCTTTTCTGCAGTAAGCATAATTAAGTCGACTTATGCACTCATATTCAAATGCTGAAGCCTGTTTGAGATAGGCTGGTCGCATTTTGTCATCATTCGCATTAGTATTATCGAGTGGCTTAAACTCAATAACCATATCCATACAACTCATACGAACACCAATTCTATCTATCAGCCATTTGTGGAATTTGTAATATTCTTGCTTCTCTGATAATCGGCTTTTGTCCACGCAAGTCTCATAATAAAATAGAGAATCTGTAAGAGCCCTGTCAAAGAGAAAAACTGTTGGCCCATCACAAGCATTAGCCTCAAGTTCTTGGTTATACTTCTTTTGAATTATCTCCTTCTGAAGTCTAAAGTAGTTATCAGCATTGTATCGTATGCTTTCAATTGATGCACCTGACTTAGCTATTTCTGTTTCTCTTATAGCTTCGTTTACTATAACAACTTTAAGTCCATACTTGTTTTCGAGTATAGATTTTAATGCATTCATAGTTGAGGTTTTGCCTGAGTAGCATCCACCAGAAAATGCAATTAAAAATGAATATCCTCCAAGTTTAAGCTTTTTATCCATATCTATTTTATTTAATGATTATTAAAATTGGTTTTTCTGTGCCATTCATTTTTGCATGCTCACACTGAAATTTATAATTAGAAATAATATCAGCAGAATCGAATACAATAGGATTGCCATGAACATTAAAGCTTGTATTCACCAAGCATTTTGCATCACATATTCTTTCAACTGCATTGAGTATGTGCCACATAAATGAGCCATTCTTCACAATCTGTGGACGGCCAGTATAGTCTGGACCAACAGATAAAGTCTTTTCATGCATTGCTCCTGCATATAAACGAGAATATGGCTTTTCGTATGTATGCGTACAAATCATAAATCTGTCACTTCCAATTACTCTGTTGAGTTCTTCTGCATTAAACAGCTTTGAAGCATTTTCGTTTGTGCAAATAGGAGCACAAGGCATAACTTCATTACGAAGGTTATTTGCGTTATTCTCTGCAGTAAGTTCTGCTCTTGGCAAGAATATTGATGATGTGTTGCAAAGAGCACGAGGACCAAATTCCATATTGCCAAATATAATGTCAACAATTCTATTGTCTGCAATATACTTTGCAATCTGGCTTGCTAGTTCCTCAGATTCTTCTTTTGAGGATGGTATGTTAAACACGTTATCAGCATATTTCTCAATGTTATACAGCCTACGAATACCAATAGCGAGAGTGTTAAATGGGAACTGTTGAACATCATCTTCTGCAGCATACATACCAATAGCTGCTCCTTGGTCTCCTGCAAGTGGCATAATAGATAAAGTACCATCCACACTATTTACATACTCAAGAATTGCATTATTCAGTTTAACATTGTAGAATAACCCGCCAGCTAAACAAATATGCTTCATACCATAAGATGCTATAACGCAGAGTAAAATCTTTTCTACAGTTCTTTGTATCAAAAATGCAATTGCTACTCTGGCTTCAAATACATTAGCATCAGATTCAGGAATGCCAATTTCTTTGAGAGCTTCAGTGAAAATTTTGTGCCAATATTGCTTTACAAACTTGAGCTTTTCAAAGCTACAGAAAGGAGCATCATCATCCATTTTCTTCATGACCTTATTGGCATTATCAGCAAATGCTTTTTTGAAATCTTCGACGATAACATCAGAATAAGCTGCTATCTTAATAATTGCCTCATTGATAAAGCACTCTTCAATATGGGCCTCATAGCCAAGAAATTTATATTCATCTTGGTTTTCTTTCATGCCAACAAATGAAGTTGCATACTGATAGAACAATCCTAGTGAATTAATTGGGCTGTACACTCTGTTTATTAATTCTGGCTTACACTCAGTGTCACGACGATAAATTGAGAAAACTTCTTCATTATTGCCAAAGCCATCAGCAACAATACAAAATACTGGTATATTGCCTACTTGCTTAGTGAAGTAATCTCTGAAGGCGTATGCACTGTAAGCGTGAGCATCATGGTGTGTAAAGTCTTCGTCTACAAACTTAATATCCTCTGAGATTCCTTTTAAGTAATTAATATCAGCTAATGTAATATACTTATTTGGAATCTCAAAACCAGTGAGGTTAAACCAATGTGATACTAAAATTCTACAGTTAGCCATTGCTTCTCGACCAACATTAAATTCAATTTCCTTGATTGCGTCATAAGGAAACTGTGAATCTGCCTTGATACGAGAAAGGCGTTCTTCTTCATAGCCAATAACCAATGGTTTACTTAGTTCATCACAACTAGCTCCTTGTACAAAAATTGCAGAAGAGTTGTGGCCTAATGTAATTAATAAATAATTCTTCATAATCTTACTTATTTAAAATTGTATACTGCAAAAGTACTAAAAACTTTTGATATTAAAGAATATTATCTGTTAATAAATAATAATAATTTGTTAATAATCATTAATACTCGTCAGGATACTCTGTTTTAATTAACTTTAAGCATTGCTTGACTACGTGGTAATAATCTTCTTGAAATATTGATGTTATTATACCTTTTTGTTTATTAGTAAGGTTATTGGCTCTACAGTACATATAAGCTTGTGCTAATGGCAATTTATATCCAGCAGTATCACCATATCTAGTTGCAAGTTGTGCATAGTGAATGCATTTTCTTATATCCTCTGCACCATTTTTATTTTTATACCTAGAAATATACTTAAGCATATTGCCTTGTATAAAAGTTAATTTGCACTTAACAATAAGCTCTACTGGTTGCATTTTAAGCAACTCATAATGTGTTCCACCGACCTCTTTAGTAGTTTCCATATTTTATTAAATCTCTAAAATTAATATTCTTTGTAGCATACCTAGATTTTGTATTACTTGATGGCACTGAAAATTGGTAGTTGCTATTATAGCTACTTTCAAAATACATTAGTTTGCCAAAATACCAAATTAAATCGCCTTTCTTAGGCTTTTTCCATTTTTCCATTACTTTAAATATTTATCAATTTTTGCTTTAATACTATCCATTAATGCTGATTGCTTCATGTCTTTGCTCTTTAATGCTCTAACAACATCATTATCATATGTGCCATTCACAATTAAATAGTGTATGATAACATTGTTTTTTTGGCCTTGACGATATAAGCGAGCATTGAATTGTTGAAACAACTCTAATGACCATGTTAAGCCAAACCATACAATTATATTGCCTCCAGCTTGAAGATTAAGTCCATGACCAGCAGATGCTGGGTGGGCTAGCATAACTTGAATTTTGCCTTGGTTCCAATCAATGATATCTTGTGGCTTTTTAAGCTCTCTTGGCTTATAAGCTTTAAGATATTTCATTATTCTGTCTCTATCATGCTGAAATGACCAAGCAACTAATACTGGTTTGCCATTCGCCTCGTCAATAATCTCTTTTAATGCTTCAAGCTTTATATCATGAATCTCATACACATTTCTATCTTCATCATACATTGCTCCATTAGCAAATTGCAAGAGTTTATTACAAAGAGCTGCAGCATTAACAGCATTGATTTCTTTTTCTTCATTGATGTTTGGCTCAAAAATCTCTATGACTTTTTCTTTTTCAAAATCTTCGTACTTTTTGTATAAATCATCTGGCATATTTAGATTTATGAAATTGTCTGTTCTTTCAGGCATTTTCAAATAATCTTGGCTTTTCATGCTTATACAGATATCAGAGATTTTTTCATGAATCATTTTATCTGATTCAGGTAACAAGTCATAAGAATAGACTACATTGCCATTTGTTTTGCCAGGCCTAAAATACATGCTCCTATAAGCAGTTATAGTTTTGCCTAAGCGAGCTCCTCTGTCCATCAAATAAATTTGAGGCCATAAGTCTATAAGGCTGTTAGGAGCTGGTGTTCCAGTAAGGCCAACAAAACGCTTAAAGCAAGGCTGTGTAAGCTTTAAAGCCTTCCAGCGTTGTGATTTATAGCTTTTAAAGCTACTCAACTCATCAACTACAATCATATCAAATGGAAGTTTAGAGCCTCCACATAATGCACATAACCATGCAACATTGTCTCTTGATATGATATGAATATCAGCTTTTTTATTTAAAGCATCTATTCTTTGTTGCTGATTGCCTATAATTTTTGAAAATGTAAGATGCCTTAGATGTTCCCAATTTTGAGCTTCTTCTTGCCAAACAGACTCAGCTACTCTTTTAGGAGCTATAACAAGAACTGATTCGATTTCTAAGTAGTCATACATCAAATCATTAATTGCTGTTAGTGTTGTCGCAGTTTTGCCAAGCCCCATTTCTAAGAATACTCCACAAAATGGATGTTCTATAATATGCTTTATACAAGCAGATTGATACTCATGTAAATTATTTCTATACAGCATATTCATTTACTAAATCTATAACTCCTTGAGTTGTATCAATTACTTCAACTCTAAAACCTAAAGCTTTCAGCTGCTTATGTATAAACAGCTGAATCTTTCTTGGCTTTTGTCCTGTTGTCTTAAGCTCAACGAAAACTAGTCTTGCTCCAGGAAATAAGCACATTCTATCAGGCAAGCCAAGTAATTGATTTGTTAATAGCTTTATGCACATTCCATTTGCCTCTTTGCACAGCTCAACTAGTTTTCGTTCAATATCTTTCTCACTTTCTATCTTCTTTTTCATAATATACTTCAGTGCAAAAAGTGAGTGCAATATCAGAAATTTTTATATCTCTGGAGCTAAAGTATTTATCATATAGAGCTTTTCTAGCTTCCTCTATATTAGTACTAACAAACAGAGTATTTAACTTAACCCAGAGCTTAGAGCCATTCATGGCTCTAGCTCCATATATTCTATACAATTCTTTTTTCATACTCTATATAAAATTAAATAATAAGGTAAGCATTCTTCTAAGTATGCTTTTATTTTCTCTTTCATTTTTTATCAAATTTATTTAAGCACATTACAATGATTCCTAGTGTAAAGCCAGAAAAAAAGAATAGTGCATTTATCATTAAATCAAATGTTGTTACTATCATAATAAGCTGTCCTTTCTTCTAAAATATCTTTGTTTACCATAAAAACTAAATCTCTTTGCAGATGATATGTATTCCCAATCAGGCAATGACTTCATAAGGTTATTTACATCCTTAGTGTTGAAGTTTGTCATCTCTGTCTTATCTTTACCTAAGCACTCACACCATATTTCAGCCACACATACTTCATCTTTTGGAATATACCCGTTCTTCGTGAGTGGGTCATCGAGCCATGTTCTTCTGTCGTATAAGTCTTTTTTATCCCAATCATCAGGATATAATTTATCAAGATACTCAAGCACAAGGCCTAATCTATCATCAGTTAATGCATGCTTTACTTGCTCTGTTTTAGCCATTGCAGAAATTGATTCATCATCAAAATAAAGCTTTTCGCCTTGCTTGTATAGCTCATAAGCTTCAGCCCATATTTGGTCTACTTCATCTTGTGTTAAATCAATAGGCACAGACTTTGTAGCTCTCTCATGATGAACATCGATTGGATTGAATCGTCTGTTTCCTGTTGGGTCTTTAAGAAAGTCAGAATCATTTGTTGTTCCAAAAAATACACACTGGCGGCTATATGTTTCAACAGTTCTAGCATAAGCTGGTCTAAATGAATCTGTGCACTTAGTTATGAATTGTTTAATGCCTTCTGTTTCTGATTTCTTAAATGCTGAGAGCTCTGCAATTTCTATAATCCAAGCACCTTGAAGTTGCTCATATGATTCTTTGCCTTGTACAGTTGAGAATGTATCAGAAAACCAATCCATTCCTAGCTTCTTCAAGAATGTACTTTTATAAGTTCCTTGAGGTCCAACAAGAATAAGAACCATATCAAACTTAACGCCTGGATTGAAAACTCTTGCAACAGCCGCACATAGTGATTTTCTAATAGCAGTTCTTGTATAGTTATTATCGTCAGCTCCAAAGTAATCAATCAGTAAAGTATCAATGCGCTTAACTCCATCCCATTGTAAATCAGAAATGTACTTTCTAATTGGATGAAAGCTCTTCTTTTGCATTTCAATATTGATTGAATCTTCAATTTTAAGTGATGATGATATTCCGTAAACACAGTCAATGTAATTTCTTATGCCTGAGTAGTCAACATCTCTAACATAATCTGGATATGTTTCAAGTTTACGCCAAGGTAAATCTCTCATTGCATATCTTTTATTATCAAATGTGTTATAAGAAAATGCTCCTCTTAAGATTTTATCATTTTTCAAAATCAAGTTTATATTCGCAGAGCAACTATCATATTCACCTTTAGAGTTAACCTTTAGTTCTTCAACCCATGTTTCATCATATTCTTCTGGCTCTTCGATAGGCACTTCAAAATCAAGTTTAGCCTGAGAAAATTTCTCATTAGCAAGCTCTCTTTTTGTCTGCTTATCATTAGATATAAATTCTTCCATGAGCTTGAAGCTTTTCTTCTGTTTGTCTTCAGTTTCATTTCCAGTATCTTTATTGCCAAATTTATGAATACGAACTATATCAAAAGCATTACATAGCCTTCCATTTACAGGGTCTGTGCCATGAAATGAATACGCAAAAGTATCGTCATAAATAATTAAGCCACCTGTTGTTGTGCCTTTTATGTAGGTGTATCTATTATCATCAACCTTGTCGTAAACGTCTGGCAAAAACTTATCAATAGCTTCTTGTATTGTATAAGTTCTACAGAATACACCTATAATACCTTTTTTGCATCGTGGGTCTTCTTGCTTAGCGACATTTGATAGTACTGTTTTTTCTGCAGCAGATGGTGTTGGCCATTCTTCTACATTATGCCAATCTTTGTATGTTGCTAGTACATCATCAGCACATAAAATTGGTCCATCTTGATATTCAAAATAGTATTCAGAATCACATGATACAGATGGCCAATACATTAGTCGATTAACTTGAAATGTAGATTGGTCAAACAACTCAATATTCATGTCATTTGCTATCTTTCTAGCAATTGGCTCATACTCTTCAGCTGAGACTGCTCTATCAAGAGGAATTATAAGTCTATGGCGTGGCTTTTTCTCACTAGATTTATGAGTTGAATGAATACACGCAGCACAGTCATAAAGCAAAGTAAAGCACCACCAAAAATCAGAGTAAGAAAAATCAATATCAAGTGTTATAAGCTGTTTGCTTTGCACTGATGATTTTTTTCTATTTCCATTTAAAAGAGTTGCACCAATATAGCCACCGACATCTTTAATCTTGCCTTGGTCTTGCTTACTGGCTTTCATAAACTGAGCATAAGTCTCTTTAGTAACTGTAGGTTCTGACAGCCTTTCTAGAAACTTATCCCATGTATATTTCCTATTCTTCCACGTTTTACTATTGCCACTGAAAGCAGTAGCAACAGTAAATGAGATGTTATGTTTTAGTTCCATTATAGAGATTTGTTTTAATCTTTTTGGTAATAAGGACTTGTGAAACCAGCTGCATTAAGTGGCAAGTCCCACGCCCAATCAGGAGGCTGCTTCATGATATTAATCATCTTATCAAGCCATTTATCAGCATCTCCATTATCTGGTACTTCTGCAATAGCCTCATCATGTACATGCATTGTTATACCAAAGCCATTTTTCTCAAGGTTTTCCATTGCATAACCAATCAAATCACGAGAGATTGCTTGCACAATATTCTCAGTTAGCTTTCCACCATAAGTATCAATCAAGCCCCAATGCTTTGTTTCCTGATTTAAGCCTTCATAATGAAGAATTTTACTTGTCCTAGTGCTCTTACCAATTTTCTTTTCTTTAAAAACTGGATGATAATAATACAGCTTTCTTTTTGATGGTAATTGTACTGTAAAATAGTTATCATCACAGTCAAAGACTAATTTTCTTGGAGTTCCAACAACTTTTCTATGATATCGAACAGCTTCATGTGCGCAAGCTTCAATTTCAGCCCACAACTCTACAATAGAAGGATTTGATGTTCGCCAGAGTTTTACGATATGCATCATTTCAGCATCACTCATTCCCATTTTATCTCCTCCCATTCGTTTCATTGCACCTAAAGAGCCACCATAACCTAATGCAAGCTCAGCATTCTTTGCTTTTGCTCTTAATTCAGAGCCTTTAGTTATAGCTTCGATAGGAACATTAAACATTCTTGAACCAGCAGCTTCATAGATTTTACCATCACCTCTGAACACATCCATTCGCCACTCTTCATCTGCTAACCATGAAACTACTCTAGCCTCAATTGCAGAAAAATCTGCTACAGAATAAAGCATTCCTTTTGGAGCGATAAATGTGGTTCTAACAAGCTGTGACAATATATCAGAAACATCTCCATACAGCATATTTACTGTGTCCCAATCTCTTTTACGAATAAGCTCACGAGGTAAATCAATATTAGCAACATGATTTTTACTAAGATTCTGCAACTGCACTAAGCGACCAGCCCATCTACCAGTTCTATTCGCTCCGTAAAATTGGAATGTTCCTCTAACACGTCCATCATTCATGGCACAATTCATCATAGTATAATATTTCTTTACTGATGAACGACCAAGCTTCTGACGATTTTCAAGAACAGTTCTAAGTTCAGGAATATCTTTAACTGCATCGAGTTTTAGTAGCATTTTAATAGCCTCTGCAGCCATTGATTGGTTATCTTTATCATAAAATTGTCCATTAGCTGTTTTAAGATATTCAATATCTTTATCAGATAAAGTGGCATCAACTACATCTGCATAATTCAGAGTATACCACTTTTTGAGTTGTGCAACAGAATTTGGATTTTCAAGTCCTGTAATAGACTTGCTTTCATCCATAAGCATTTTAGTATACTGTTCATCAACAGCAATAGCAGATTCTGCCAACTCTTTATCAACTAATATACCTCTATCATTTATTGTTTGGTCGAGTATATACAATGAGCGCTCAAATGGTGGAATCGTATAAGCACTAAGCCTTTGATATATCTCTCTTTCTGATAATACATCATACTTATTATATGTTTTATACATTTCCCATTTCTCTGGAGCATCCCAAGGATAGTTTCTTGTGCGCATTCCATTAATCTTTGTTGGCTTACAAGGGCAAGAAAAGTACTTAATCAAGGCTTTTCCTGTATCAAGCTTTTTATCAACTAAGTCAAGCACTTTTGAAACTTGGTCCAATCCTAATGGTAAACCACAATATGCTGATTTAACTAAAGTACAATACCACTGTTCAACAGGAACATCATAACCTACTCTCTTAAATGCTGTTCTTTCAAAAACAGCATTATGAGCATGCTTTTTAATATCCTCATCAAACAGTGCTTCAACAAACTCATCTGGCATTTCTTCTCCTTGAGCCAAATCAATAATATTTACGTCTTCATCATCAAAAGCATATCCTATTATCAATATTTCAAAATCAGGTGATTCTATATACTTATAAGAGCCACATGACTTAATATCGACACTAGAATATGTTTCAATATCTATAAACAAATCTTTGTGTTCTGCCATATTTATTATATTTTAAAATTATAGGTAGCCTGGTTGGATTCGAACCAACATTTACATATAAGAATATGCAAGTATCACCAATACACAGGCTACAGCTTCAAACTAAAATCATAAGTGGAAAAAATATTTGGAGGCAGCAGAGGATTCGAACCTCTGCTATCTGTACTTCAGGTATCATAAGCCAGATACTTTCCATGTGCCTCGATGATAAGAATTATGAATGCATACTAATGTAGTTTTGCAATTACATTAGGTCGTCGTCATCATTAAAAGCATTATCACCACCAAAATCCTCTTCAGCTGTAGAGCCACCAGTAAGTGGTTCACCATCTTTCAGCTTCTGAAGGTTATTCAAACCAGCAGCAATGCCTTTTGAATTAACATTGAATGCATAGAAATTGATTGATGCACGACCATAGCAGCCAGAATAGAACTCGTCCTTATCCATAATTGGATTCAAATCTTTATCAACAATTGATGGTTTGCGAGTAGTTGAGGCATTGATAAAATACATACCCTCATATGCTGGGTCATCCTCACGCTCTTCATCGCCATCACGAAGTGGCAACTTAAGAGACTTAGGGATATTGCCATTCTTGTCTGAAATCTTAGATTTGCCAGCAACCTTAGCATTTTCAATTGCCTTTTTGATTGCATTGATAGTCTTCTCATCATCCTTTGGAATAAGGATTGCTATGTTATACTTAGGAGTATCTCCTTCGTTCATTGCTGTTGGTTCAAATACATGGCAGTAGCAAAAACGTACCAAACCTGTAACTACTTTTGTTGAATTATTTTCCATATCTTATATTTATTAAATTGTTATTAACTAAAATCTTTAATTGCATCTTCGAATCCTAAAGTAGGTCGCTTATCATCTTCAGATACAAGAGTTGGTTTGCCTTGTGGCTTAATGATTACATCTTTAAGTGCCTCATCAACTTTCTTTTTGCCGAAAAGCTTTTCAATCGCTGATATGCCTTTGAGCTTCATATCAAATATCTGGTCATCAGAAGCTTCAGGGAAATTAGCATAAATAGCATTTGCTACATCATCCTCATTTGTCCATTTTCTTCTGCTGATACCTTCAACTAATTTAAAACCAGGCCATATTTTCTGGTCCTCAATAGCTTTCTTTTCAGCATATTCTTTTACTGAGTTTATCCACTCAGTGAACAGTGGTGCTCGCTTAAGAACATCTGCGATTTCATCGTCAGTGAGGAATTCTGGCTTAGCAAATTCATGCTTAGCAATTTTGATGTTCTCTTCATAAAGTTCTCTACATTTATTTTTAACTGCACAGAACTTACACCAAGCCCCAGCTTTGAGTTCACCTTCACCAGCAAATGCTTTCTCAGCAGCTGGCTTAATTGTTTCTTCAGCGAATTTAATAAGGTCATCTACAGAAATTTCCCATGATGAGATATTATTAATTCTCGGCTGTACAATTGTAAGCTTTACATTATTAATATCATACATCAAAGAATAATTTCTAAGAGCACCGAGTCCGTAAAGCATTAACTGAGTATTGTATTCAGCATAAACAGGAACACCTTTACCATACTTCAAATCTATGACTTCCATTGTGCCATCACTTATAACAACACAATCAGCTGTTCCAAAAGCTTCAGGCACATATTCAGTCAAATCAAGTTTTTGCTCAATTTCAATAAGTGCAAACTTGCAATTTGTTGCTGCAGCTTTATACTCATCAGTGCAATAATCTACATATATAGGTACTACGTCGAGCATTTCATCAGAAAATAGCTCATTCGACATAATAGCCTCGAAGCCCTCATTAAACTTATCATCACTTATATCTTTCAATATATCATGATGGAGATACAACTCTGAAAGCTCATGTGCAAGAGTTCCTTCAGCAGCATAAACTGAAGTTGGTCTTGGGCCTTCTGCTTCTTCTAGTTTAGCAGATGGTGTACAGTTTATCCATCTTTTAGAGCCTGATGCAGAAAGAAGTGCATGAGCTCTTTGGCTGTGCTCATTCAGCATCTGTGGCTCTTTATTAGATGGTTTTACTGATGTTGTATGTTTACCCATAATTGTATAATTAACGAGATTCTATATGTATCATTGCACCTTGTGAACCTATGTATGGAATTAATTTCCAATTTTTCATTGTTCTCAAATGAGCTTCAATAAGTCTCTTTTTCTGTGATTTACCCATTAGTCAAGTGTTTTAAAAAAGTCCAACATTTCTTGATATTTACTAGAATCAAGTTTTGTTACGGAAGGAGCACCAAGCTCAGTAAGCTTTTCCTTAATCTCAGGACGGTGTTTAGCAATCTTCTTAGCGAGTTCAGCTCGAACAGTCTCAATAGATATTTCACTACTTGATGCAGTAGCTGGCTTATCAGCTGGCTTATCAGCTGGCTTATCTGCTGGCTTATCTGCTGGCTTATCAGCTGGCTTATCTGCTGGCTTATCTGCTGGCTTATCAGCTGGCTTATCAGCTGGCTTATCAGCTGGCT
>ERZ808278.216-NODE-216-length-46989-cov-29.791281_pt1 | contig 46989 bp, 29 predicted proteins | sample MGYA00521239_ERZ808278 | MGnify/ENA primary metagenome ERZ808278 (study PRJEB31516, sample SAMN03275600) | gut metagenome | biome: mammalia-associated habitat; material: feces | host: Papio cynocephalus | place: Kenya | collected 2012-07-17 ... | reverse complement strand
ATCGATAGTCTAAATGCAACTTCTAGTCCCTAATGAATTGTAAAGATAATTCGGAATACACTACTGCTTTTTCATAGAGTCGAAAGTAGTGATAACAGAAACTACTACCATGGTGTCCTTTCAATTCTACCTTCTGCAGGTGGTTCGCCACTTAATCCACGTTGGGAATTCAAATAATCTTGTAATTCTTTGCGCTCGTCCTCTGTCAATAACCGCCCATGGTTATAAACATAATCATCCAATTCAATGTAGTTGTCCGTCCTTGCAATGTATGGTAGATAATGTTCATTTAGAAAATAGATATCTAGTGGTGACAAGTGATATTGAAGTGCAATGCTTGCTTCACTACCTTTACGCTGTATAGTCTTGTTGCCGTTCTTGCTAAACGAATAGGAAGATGCCAATGTGATAGAATAAAAGTCAAAACTTCCATTCATAATGTAATTGTTGTTCTGCTTGTCGAACAGGGGCTTGCAATTATCTTTGATGTTGTCCCAATTGATGGTAACAAAATCATCTCTATCCTTTCTTTGCTGTTCGTTGAACATTCCTGCTGCGTTACATAATGCGTGTAAAAAGAATCGGGTGACAACAGAATCGGCTTGGTTTTCTAGTGAGCGAGGTACATTAATATATTGTTCTCCACCTACTAGTCCAAAGCTTCCCGTGCCATCCACTTCGTTATTATCAGCATATCTTACAAAAATATTTGGATATTTGATATGGTAAGGCTCATAGTACTCTGGGTCTTTTTGTGAATTGTAAAACCTAACATTCGTATTACTTTCAATTTCTTCTACCGCATTATTCAAACCATCTCTGATGAACCGACTTAAAGTACCTGTTTTTACACGAATCATAGACCAATACTGGGCGGGATAACTTCCCCAAATGCCTGCCGCTCTTGTCGATTTTTGTGTCAAAGAAGAGAAAACTCCCCATCTTGTAGGAACCTCTTTGTCAATCAATGTGTTCCATGAGTCTTGTTGTTGAGTCATTAAGAATACAGAATTTGAGTCTTTTAAGTTCTCCATTTGAGCAGGCGTTAATTCTGCAACGAATTCTGGGATAGCAGTTGTCTCTCCTTCTTCGAGGCTTGAAGATTCGTTGTGACTTACTAAACTTGTAGCTTCGTCACTACAAGAACAAACGAATGCTATGCTTGCAATCATTGTCCATGAAAAAAATAACTTAAATTGTTTCATACTATTTTATATTTTTGATTTTATATGTCTCATTCATTTTCTTTGTACATTCTTTAGCCCAATCAATGTCTGACTTTGAAAAGCCGAGACCGATGGTGTCAGTGTCAGACAAGTCAAACTTAAACACTCCCGTTTTTTTATCATATATGATGAAACTGCTGAGTATTTGCTCTTTGTTAGTTTGGATAACGTATAGCTCCTCTACGGAGAGCGAGTCTTTGGAGACAATTTCATAACTTGGATAATTGTTCTCACCATTTGTGTCAATATCATCAGAACAGGCTGTCATTAAGCAAAACAAAAGCCCCATTAAAAAAGATCTATATTTCATAATAATATCCTTATAAATTTGCTTTAAAATTTCCTTCCATGTTGAATTTGGAATCATTACTATGTAGAGAAAATGTACCCCAAGCGCACATTTTCGTTAATGACATTCTGGTGATAGTTAGTTCTCCCTCTAAGGGGGTATAGCTATCGTCAATAAATGCCAGTCCATCAGATTGTGACTGTATGATTTCTGTTTTTAATAGCTCCTCGTTTGAGTATGTGAATATATCAGGCAAATCTTTAGACAGTTTGCATGGTCGTATCTTCCATACCTTAGGCTTATTGAATTCTTCATACTTGTCGCATACCAGGTAACAGCAAATTAGGTAAGCGTCAGATGGGTTGCCTACTTTGTAAATTCTGAATATGTATTCAATCAATCCTGGATATTTAAAAAATTCTGATGGAGAAGACGGATACTGCTTCCCTACGATATGATATTTTTCTCCATTTATGTTTGCATTTACTAATTCTGTTTCTTCCAGTAATTTTTTGTCGCAACTAACGCAACCTAAAGCTACAACAAATAAAAGTACTATAATTCTTATTTTTGTTATCATTTTATGCTTCTTTTAAAGGTGATGGTAAAAGGAACAAATTGTATGTATTCATCTCTGTAGTTACAGAGAATTAATACATACCTATGGATTTGCCCCTCATCTGAATTTTGAGAAATATAATCCAATTCTTGTTGGGTAACAATATCTCTTATAAGAGGTCCTCCATCTTGGCTGTCGATGACTTCATTTTCACGATAAGGACTTAATACGATAGTTGAAGTGTTCATCCATTTTCGTTCTTTATATTTAGGATCTAAGTGTTCTTTATACTCAAAGAATACCCTTCCTGACTTGTACGAGTATTTTGCCTTATTGCTCTTGTAAAGATTGCCATTGGCATCTAAATATAGACTATTGTTGAAAGCATTATAGATTTTTTCTGCATTGACTTCAGTTGCCTGCAAGGGGGATTGGTTTCCTTGGGAATCAATTGCCCTGAACAAAAAAGTATTCTTAGTGCTATCTGTGTCTAATGTGAAAAATGCGCTAGGTCGTAGGCTTTCTGTCCACTTCATGCTTTGACCTGGACTTTTTCGTGCAAACTGATAATTTAATATGCCTTGTAAATCTGATAAGTTGCTTTTGTACTCTTCGTCTATACAATCAGCTGTTATTTTGAACCCATTTGGCTCATGGGAGGCTTTTAGTACAAATCTAGGCATACCTACCAAGATTATTTTGCTATATGTTTCTTTTCCACTTTTGGCAATGATGGAAATGATTCCTTTACCATGTATAGACAGCACACCTTCTTGATTGATAGTGGCTATCTTTTCATTGCTAGTTGTCCATGACCGAACATTTAGATTTTGTATATCTCCATCTGTTATACCTTGAAGGGCATATTTGGCTCCATCAAAGCCAACAGATGGACCAACTATTTCGCAATCAATTTCTTTCATAATCCAATCCATACCATTGAGAGTAGGCGTAGTGTGTTTGTGTGGAAATGTTTCTATATAATAATTCTCTCCAAAAGGTGAATCTTCTCCTTTGGGAGAACTTAAGAAATAGGCTGCAGGTGTGCTAATTCCATTTCCAAAGGCCAATGCGCTAGACGAGGGAATAAAAGGTATTGATGAGCACGCTTTTACACCTGCACTATATTGGAGTACAATGCTTAAGTTATAATCACCGGAATAGGCAAAGTTAGTTGGATAAAAGGAACTAGGATAGGTATCTGGAAGATAGCCATTTGGGGCATAGGCATCATATGCAAATTCAGTCTTACTGATTGGTATTGTCCATAAAAAATCTTTTTTATATTTTATTTTAATATGTGTTACTTGTTGCCCTATGTACAATGCGGGGTAAACATCAAAATCTCCAGATACAGAAGATTTTCCAGGCAAAACGGACATTAGACCTGCGACTATATCATTTAATGTAACTGCTACAACGATGTCTAAAATTGGATTAAGAATGTCAGAACATAAAGCAAAGTCAACATCTAGATACTTTTCGGGAATCTCAGGTTTCTGGTAACCACCATTTGCTACGGCTAATAGTCGCATTGTCTTACCGTTGTCACCTTTTGGAAAACCCAAAGCGTTCAACTCTGATTGCCACATCAAATGTTCTTGATTATTTAGACTACCTGTTCCATCTACAGAATAAAAAAGCATCTGTTGGGCTGATGTAGAAAACGCCATGGCATCTCCTAATTTAAGATACTCATCAATATGTGCATACTTTGATGCTAATTTGTTCAATAGCTTTTTGTCTCTTAAGAATTTTTTTATTCCATAATATGCATAGAGTACCCCGATTGGAACATTTGCTCCTAAATGTGGTGTGTCATAGCTTATATAGGTATCAACATCGTGTTTGATATTTTCATTTTCCATTTTTTTCAATGCATACCTTGCCACAAGTCCTCCCATGCTATGCCCCATGACTATCGTTTGGACGGAACACTTAGAGTTTCTTTTTTCTTCATTCAGCCACTTCAATACTTCTATCAAGGTATTGGCGTTTGCTTGTATATATTCTTCAGAATGATCCCAATCTACATATACAACATCCATATTTTTGCTGTCGAATTTTTGTATGAAGCTATGTAAACTGTTGATAGTAACTAATCCATTTGGATATCCTGAGAATACATGAGGGTCAAATCCTTCTACATAGACTACAGGACTTTGGAACGATTTTCCATTAGCAAAATGAACAAAGACGGTAGCGGAAGTGCCCACACCACCGTAGTCTTTTCCTGAAATATGCATGATTTTATCAATTCTAACCTCTTTTGTGCTATCTATTTGTAAAGCTAGCGTACGTGTCCTTATGCTCTTTTTATCAAGGGTATTCATCCTGGTATGAGCTAAAAGAATTGTTCCATCAGAAAGAGTTGCTCTAAATACGAGTAGATTCTTGGAAGTTCGTATGTTTACCTTAAAAGGTTCATTGACCTTTATCGGTTCATAACCATTTCCTCGATCGATTTCTAGCTGTTTAATTGGACAATTTGTAAATAGAAGTTTGTCTGGTATTTTTAGCGTTACCGTTTCTTCTTTTGGCTCACTTAAGCATGAAGCTGCAAAAACATACGATTGTTGATATGGATTGCCAACTTTTTCTGTACGCATCAACTTATTGTTTTTGAGCAAGAATAGTCCTGAGTCGAGTGCATCTGCTTTTATTTGAGAATATTTATATATAGCCAGACTAATGTCAATGTTGTCGTTACTGCGTTTCGTTTCAAGTAAGTTGCTAACAGAAGCCAACTCTTTTTTGGTGTGTTCAGAGATTGCTGCAGAGTTCAATGTGTTAATAATATTGGCATATTGCAAAATAGTACAAACATTCTTGTCCGACAATTTCTCTCCTGAAAAATTGTCTAAATTTTCGTCTTCAATTGCATAATCTCTCAATAAGCCTGTTGGAACTTGCTCTAGGTTTACTTCAGAAAACATTTCGTTTAAACTGCTTCGTAAATCATCTTGTTGAGCAAAAGAAGGAGGCGCAAGTAAATATACACACAATAAAAGGAGTAACTTTAAGTTACATCTTTGTATTTGTTTTATAACATAATTTTTCATATGCGAAATAAAAAATAAGATAAGTTTTAGATGTTAAATTCTCCCCAGTAGCAGATATTCCCTACTTCTATAATAACTTTATAAAAACCTGAATCGTAATCTGACAAATCTAACATTGTCTCACCATTTCCATTCAAATATAAAAAATCAGTAGCCACTTCATTGTTCGCATTGTTGTAAATGCTAACTTTTGCTTCACCTACATATTTATTAATGTGTACATAAAGTATTTCTTGTACAAGTTCAGCTTCAACAGATGCCTCTAGAGAACGTGCAGAAAGATGGCGAACGGTTCTCGTCAAGACAATACTTTTTCTTTTTTGTAACACTTCTCCGTTTGTTGATAAAGAAATCAAACTGCTTAGCAGCAGAATACCGATTAAAAATTTTGCTCTATTCATAATTATATTTTTTTTGTTATTAGAATTCGATGGCAAAATTACGGATATTTTTATTAAATACCAATCGTTTTTAGTCTATTTATTTAAGCTCTTGTGTTGCGTATAAATCTTTGGCATGTAGTGTGTTATAATGATAAGCGTTTATATTGTAGGTCTAAAAATGCAAATGTTTTTGGAAACTATAAGTTCTCAATATAGTTCCTTAATGAAAAGTGTTCATTTTTAATCCCTACCTTATCCTTATATAAAAATAGTTTTTGCTTAATGGCTTTTTCGCTAATGCAATATATGCAGGATAAAGCTTTTTGTGACAATTTCAAGCGTAGTAACATCATTAATTTAACGTCACTATCTGTCAGATTAGGATGCTTGTGGCATAATCTTGTAACGAACTGATTCTCTGTACTCTCTAGAAAAAACTCAATTTCTTTCCAATCGGATACAGACAATACAATATGTACATAATCGTCCTTTTTTATAGAATTTAACTTCTCAATAACTTCAATTTTGCTCAGTAAATACTTTCGCATACTAGATAGTTGATTTTCTTTGTGGGAAAGTTCTTCTTGATGTAATTTCTCCATCATTTCTTTTTGTTGTTGATACATTTCTTTTTTATGAGCTAGAAGTTGTTTTGCTTGTTGTTCCTCATATTGCAGTTTTTGGCTTGCTCTCTTTTTGGCTTGTTGGTATTTTCCCCATACAGAAAAAATAATGACAACAAACAGAAATGCAGATAATCCGAATAACCATCGTTGCATTTCTGTACGTCCTTGTAATATAGCCTTTTCTTTTTCTTTTTCCAGTGAAAATGAGTTATATTTCGATTTCTCTTGTAAGGTTTTGCGATACATATCCTCTAGGCAAAAAAATGCAGAGTCAGAATATGCCTTTGATGTTTCATAATCTAAAGATTTCATGGCAGCTTGATTTTGTAAATAAAAAACAGCATAACGATCTTTGGAATCTTTTACTTTAATGCTTTTTAATAACGACATTGCTTTTTTTATCGAGTCTGCTTTTAGATATGCAGAAGCAAGATTTAATTGACAAGAAGTAATAGTCGAACCATTATAATTATATGCTCGCTTAGCATAATCCAGACAACTGTCTGTCATTCCGCATTCTCCCATAATGCTAGACAGATCTTGATATACGCTAGACAACAATTCTATATCTTTTGATTGTTTTATTAAGTTTTTGACTTTTTCTATTTCTAAAAGAGCTAGCCTCAAGCTATCCACAAACATAAGATTGTCGCATAATCGTAAGCGGGCTGCCGTTTCGTTACGTAAATTATCATGTGGTAGATTACTGTACATATAGACTAATTTCCTTGACAATTTAACTGCCTTGTAAGGTTCTTGAATTTCTTCTACTTCTATGAGCTTGTCTAAGGCGAGTAGTTGTGTATTTTTGTCTTTAATCTTAGTGGATAAGAACAAAGAACTTTCCAAACAAGCTTTTGCCTTTTCTAGGCTATCGTTAAGCATATAATATTTGCCCATATAATTCAAACATAAAGCATAAAGTGAGTCTGTTTGATGCTTTTTATACCAATTATATGCTATGCGGATAAGGGAATCATTGTCAACATCTAGTCCTGATTTATCTTGCGCCATGTAATAAATAAGGGCGTATTTCGCCAAATCTTCCTTGGAAAAATTATTTTTGTCTAAATTGTTCAAATATACCAATGCGCTATCTGGACATGATGAGGCTATCTTATAGGCATGGTTAAGTTGGTATCTATGTTGCTGACAACAAGAAAACAAAATACAGACTAGTGCGAAAGTCAATGCTGTTTGAAAAAAAGTACTTTTCATGTTTACCATTTTTTTGCAAAAGTACTATAAAAAAATCAATTATTCTATACTTTTAGGTCTAAAAAATATAAATCCACTTTTATACAAATATGTGGAAAATCAAGCTTATAGGCTATTCTCCCAAATATAATGGGTCTAAATATGAATAACATGTATTGCTCTTAGATGGTCGCACCATCTAAGAGCAATGTGTATTTTGCGATAGCATCTGCTATCTCACTAATCTTGATAAACTCGTCTGCTGAATGGGAACGAGAGGATTCGCCTGGGCCTAACTTGAAGGAAGGAAACGACATCAAGGCTTGGTCGCTCAGCGTAGGACTTCCGAATGGCTTCATCCCCATGGCTACACATTTTTTAATAAGGGGATGCTCAGGGTCGATACGGGACGACTTCAAACGGAAACTATGAGCCTTGCACTCGCTCTTCAAGTGTTGGCAGATGAAATGATAGACTTCCTCGTTGTCGTAAAACTCGTTGGTGCGAATATCCACAAGCATGGTGCATTTGTCGGGTATCACATTGTGTTGTGTCCCTGCGTTCACCACGGTCAGAGTCATCTTTGTAGGACCTAGAAATTCGCTTACCTTTTCAAACTTGTAATCTCTAATCCACCGCATATCATCCAATGCCTCGTAGATGGCATTCACCCCCTCGTTTCTGGCGGCATGGCCACTCTTGCCATGGGCAATCACGTCCAAAACCATCAGTCCCTTTTCTGCCACGGCAGGATTCATGCCTGTGGGCTCGCCTACTATTGCCAGGTTGATGGGAGGAAGAAGGGGTAAGGCTCGGCTGATGCCATCCTTGCCAGAGACCTCCTCTTCTGCAGAGGCTAAATAAATAAGGTTATAGGATTGTGGCTTTTCTGTGAGCATACGAAACATTTGTAGCAGAGAACAGAGCCCGCCTCCGCAATCATTGCTGCCTAAACCAAATAGCGTTTCTTCTTCTGTTCCTTTCTCTCCATTGTCAGCAACGACTCCATTGTCAGCAACAAGTTTTACATTTTCTATACTTGGAGAAAATGGGTCTCGTGTCCATGATGCGACAGGCTTCACCGTGTCGATATGGGCATTGAGGAGCAAGGTTGGCTTACTCTCGTCGAAGTGTGGATCGACAATCCATACGTTGTTTGCCTCACGATGAGGTTCGAAGCCATAATCACGGATGGCTTGTTCCATGATGTCGGCGGCATCTTTTTCGTTGTGGCTGACGGATGGGGTGGCGATGAGCTTTTGCAACAGCTCAACGGCATCGTTTACATATTGTTCTTGTGTCATGATAATCTCCCTTGTTTTTAATTTCGACGGCAAAGTTACGAAAAAAAGAGCATACAAAATGGAAAAAATGCCATTTTTATTTTGAGTTATCATAGATTTACTATATCTTTGCAGAAATATTCTAAATATAAGCTTATGCAAATCAATAGTCATCTCTCGGTGCTGATTCACGACTTGGCCCATAAATATGGTGATAAACCTGCGCTTACCTTCAAGAAATTTGGAGGCGAGCAGTGGCAGACGGTCTCTTGGAACCAGTTTTCTCTGAGAGTGAAACAAGTTAGCAATGCTTTGCTCAACTTAGGAGCAAAGCCACAGGACAAGATAGCTGTGTTCTCACAGAACTGCGTTCATTATCTATACACCGACTTCGGTGCATACGGTGTGAGGGTATGCTCAATCCCATTCTATGCCACAAGTAGTGAACAGCAGATTCAATATATGATCAATGATGGTCAGGTTCGCTTCCTCTTTGTGGGCGAACAGGAGCAGTATGACAAGGCGCATCGTGTATTTGCTCTTTGTCCTTCGTTGGAGCGCATCATCATCTTCGATTCAAGCGTTCGCATCAGTACCCATGACCCTGCAGCCCTTTATTTCAAGGACTTCATCAAGTTGGGCGAGAATCTTCCTCGCCAGACGGAAGTGGAGGAACTCTACAAGCAAGCTAGTATGGATGACTTGGCTAATATCCTTTATACCAGTGGTACTACAGGAGATAGTAAGGGCGTGATGTTGACTTATGGACAATATCATGCAGCCTTGAAGGCTAACGACGAATGTGTGCCTTTAACGGAAAAAGACCGTGTCATCGACTTCTTGCCGTTCACTCATATCTTTGAGCGAGGATGGGCTTATCTTGCTTTGACGGAAGGTGCGCGCCTCTTCATCAATACTTATCCTCATGAGATTCAGGAGAGTATGCGAGAGGTACATCCTACTGCAATGAGCAGCGTGCCACGTTTCTGGGAGAAAGTATATATCGCAGTGAAGGCAAAGATGGATAATGCTTCGGCTTTCCAAAAGAAACTTTTCTACCATGCTTTGGCTGTAGGCCGCAAGCGTAATGTGGAATATCTTGCCAATGGAAAGCGACCTCCGTTGACTTTGGAACTCGAATATAAGGTCATCAATAAGACTGTGTTGAGCATGGTGCGCAAGCAATTGGGATTGGAAAATCCTAACATCTTCCCAACGGCAGGTGCTTATGTGAGTCCTGAGGTGGAAGAGTTCGTCCATTCCATCGGTATCGGTATGGTGGTGGGTTATGGACTGACCGAGAGTTTGGCTACGGTTTCTTGTGACCATCTTGACAAGAAATACACCATAGGTTCGGTGGGTCGCCCAATTTCCTGCATCCAAATCAAGATAGGTGAGGACAACGAGGTCATGTTGAAAGGTCCTACCATCACCAAGGGCTACTATCATCGTGATACGACCAATGCTAAGGCTTTTGATGAGGATGGTTTCTTCCATACGGGTGACGCTGGCTATCTGAAAGACGGCGAGTTGTACTTGACAGAACGTATCAAGGACTTGTTTAAAACATCCAATGGCAAGTATATCGCACCTCAGCAGGTGGAGTCCTTGCTCTTGGTGGATAAGTTCATCGACCAAGTAGCAGTCATTGCCGACCAGCGCAAGTTTGTTTCAGCCTTGGTAGTTCCTGAGTTCAGAATGGTAGAGGATTGGGCGCGTGAGCATCGTATCGCTTTTGAGAGTCGCGAGGATTTGTGTGCCAACGAGAAGGTACAAAAGATGTTGATGGATCGTATCAACATTCTTCAGCAACACTTGGCATATTATGAGCAAATCAAGCGTATCACACTCTTGGCTCATCATTTCTCGATGGAGTCGGGCGAGTTGACTAATACGCTGAAGATTCGCCGTCCGATTATCAACAAGAACTACAAGGCGGAGATAGATGCCATGTATCAAGAATAGAAGTTGAGGAGTTAAAGGAGTTAAGAAGTTAAGACAAATGCCTTTTGGAAAAATGTACATGAAATAAAGGCGTTGTCTTTACTCCTTAGCGACCGAAGGGAGCGGTAACTTCTTAAACTCCTTAACTCCATAAAAAATTAATAACAATGATTACAGCTGACCAATTGAAGGATGTGATGGACAGAGCCGAGGCTCTCCATCGCTATCTGAATATAGACCAGAAAAAAGTAGAATTTGAGGAGGAACAACTCCGCACCCAAGCTCCAGACTTTTGGGAAGATCCCAAGTATGCACAGGAGCAGATGAAGAAAGTGAAAGGCATCCAAAAATGGTTGGATGGCTATAAGAAAGTACGTCTCTATGCCGACGAACTCCAACTTGCCTTCGACTTCTATAAGGACGAGATGGTGACGGAGGAAGAGGTAGATGCTGATTATGACAAGGCTATCAAGGCCATTGAGGACTTGGAACTGAAGAATATGCTTCGCCAGAAGGAAGATCCGATGGACTGCGTGCTTAAGATTAACTCAGGTGCCGGTGGTACTGAAAGCCAGGACTGGGCTTCGATGCTGATGCGTATGTATATGCGTTGGGCTGATGCTCATGGCTATAAGGTGACCATCACTGATATGCAGGAAGGTGACGAGGCTGGCATCAAGAGCGTGACCATGACTATCGAGGGCGGTGAGTATGCTTACGGCTACTTGAAGAGTGAGAATGGTGTGCATCGTCTGGTGCGTGTATCTCCTTTCAATGCGCAAGGTAAGCGTATGACCAGTTTCGCCAGCGTCTTTGTCTCTCCTTTGGTGGATGATACCATTGAGGTGTATGTCGATCCGGCTAAGTTGTCGTGGGATACCTTCCGCTCCAGTGGTGCGGGTGGTCAGAATGTCAACAAGGTGGAGTCTGGTGTCCGTTTGCGCTATTGGTACACTGACCCAGACACAGGCGAGGAAGAGGAAATTCTCATAGAGAACACCGAGACGCGTGACCAACCTAAGAACCGTGCCAAGGCTTTGCTTCTCTTGAAGAGCCAACTCTATGACAGGGCGATGAAGAAACGCTTGGAGGCCAAGGCGAAGATAGAGGCAGGAAAGAAGAAAATCGAGTGGGGAAGCCAGATACGAAGCTATGTCTTCGATGACCGTCGTGTGAAAGACCATCGCACGGGCTATCAGACATCTGATGTCGATGGCGTGATGGATGGCAAGATTGATGGATTCATCAAAGCTTATCTCATGGAGTTCCCTACTAATGATAGTGAAGAGTAATGTAAGTGAAGAGTGAGGAACGAAGAGTGAAGAATGCAATGCTTTGCTCTAGAGTAATAACCTAATAATATTAAAAGACTATGAGTAGTAACAGTGATTTGAGAAAAGCGAAGCATGCTGCATACGAGAAGAAGCAAGCTGCGCAAGGAGAAAAAGTGATTAAGTGGATATTCGGCGTATTGATAGCCTTGGCTGTTGTATTCGCCATTTATGCTGCTTCAATTGCATAATTTTTAAAAGTATGAGTGGATTAGAAATAGAAAGAAAATTCCTCGTAAAGAAGGGCGACGCATATAAAAGCGCCGCCTTTTCTAGTAGTCATATCCAGCAAGGCTATATCCCAGCCGATGGTGCTACAGTGCGAGTTCGCACACGAGATGACAAAGCTTACCTGACCATTAAGGGCAAGTCGGTGAATGGTGGCATGACTCGCTATGAGTTTGAGAAGGAAATCACCATGGATGAGGCGCAGCATCTCTTGCAGCTTTGTAAGGGTGGTGTCATTGACAAGCGTCGTTATCTGGTGAAGAGTGGCAACCATACTTTCGAGGTGGATGAATTCTATGGGGACAATGAGGGACTTGTCATGGCAGAGGTAGAACTTTCTTGCGAGACAGAACCCTATGAGAAGCCTGAGTTTATCGGTATGGAGGTGACGGGTGACAAACGCTTTTATAATTCTCATCTTTTGAGTTTCCCTTTTGTTGTATGGCGTAATACCTTACCAGAAGAATATCGCTAAGAGCGAGCTGTCAATTCCCTTCAAGGAGGCTCGCTAACTTGGATTTTTTTAGCAATAATAGTATAATATTGCAAAATATGAAGCATTTTGCAATATTTACTTTCAATTTATACGCTTAAGTGCAAAATATTTTATAATTTTGCACTCGTATAAAGAGAAAGTATATAAAATGACAGAGACAAATAGAGGAAGTTTTGGTAGTAAGATCGGCTTGATTCTTGCTACGGCAGGTGGTGCGGTAGGACTTGGCAATGTATGGCGTTTCCCATATATGGCTGGTCAGGAAGGTGGCGCCGCCTTTATCTTGGTTTACATTGGATGCGTGCTTTTGTTGGGCATTCCTTGTATGATTTCAGAGTTTATCATAGGTCGTCATGGAGCATCCAATACGGCAAGAGCTTATACCAAATTGGCAAATGGGAAGGCTTGGAAGTGGATTGGGTATCTGGAAGTCTTGACTGGTTTTTTGATAACTGGATACTATGCCGTTGTGTCTGGTTGGTGCTTGCAGTATGTTTATGCGAGCATCATGGGAGAGCTGCATGGTGACCCAGCCTTTGTCGCCAATTATTTCAAGGAGTTTTCTTCTGACCCGGTTCGTCCTGTGATGTGGACTGTTGCAATCTTCTTGATTTGCCATTTTGTGATTATTCATGGTGTGAGGGGCGGTATAGAGAAGGCTTCTAAGATTATGATGCCTATTCTTTTCATCCTGTTGCTCATCATCGTAGGCGCATCCTGTTTGCTACCAAATGCAGGAAAAGGTATCGAGTTCTTACTGAAACCAGATTTCACCAAGGTTGATAGGGGTGTGTTCCTGGGTGCTTTGGGACAGTCGTTCTATTCCTTGAGCATCGGTATGGGCTGCATCTGTACATACGCATCCTATTTTAGCCGACAAACTAATCTTTTTAAGTCGGCATTGCAGATATCGCTGATTGATTTCTTGGTAGCGATTTTGGCTGGATTGATGATATTCCCGGCAGCTTTCTCGGTGGGAGTATCGCCTGATAGTGGTCCTTCGCTGATATTTATCACCTTACCGAATGTGTTCAATGAGGCGTTTGCTTCAGTTCCTGTCTTGGGATGGATCATATCCTTGCTGTTCTATGTGTTGTTGTCATTGGCAGCTTTGACCTCGTTGATGTCGCTTCATGAGGTGAACACTTCTTTCTTCTACGAGGAGTTGAAGATAGACCGCAAGAAAGGAGCGATTATCGTGACTGTATCTTGTGCTATCATTGGCGCATTCTGCTCGTTATCTTTGGGAGCAACCGATGTCTTGACTTTCTTGGGCAAGACTTTGTTTGATTGGTTCGACTTCATTACGGGACAGATTTTCTTGCCTATAGCAGGCTTTTTGACTTGCTTGTTTATTGGTTGGTATGTGCCTAAAGGATTGGTCAAGGATGAGTTTACCAACTGGGGAACGCTGAGGGGCAATCTCTTCGGGATATATTTGTTCCTGGTGCGTTTCGTTTGCCCAGTTCTGATTCTCTTGGTATTCCTTAACCAGTTGGGATTGATAGGATAGCCAGGGAAAATCTTGTGCAAAAAAGACGTTAGAAATATTATATAAAGGAACGTTAGGTATATTATAATAAGGTGTAGCATGGACTGTTCTCTCAGGACAGCTACGGATAGAATCATGATAGAAAATGGAAAATAGAGGTAGCTTCGGCACGAAATTAGGAGTAATATTAGCTACTGCAGGCTCTGCGGTTGGCTTGGGTAATGTATGGCGTTTCCCTTATATGACTGGGCAGAATGGAGGAGCGGCCTTTATTCTGATATATTTGGTTTGTATTGTCTTGTTGGGCATCCCTGGCATGTTGGGTGAGTTTATCATTGGTCGTCATTCTGCCGCCAATGCGGCTCGTTCCTATAAGAATCTTTCTGGCAAGAAGGCGTGGGGAGCCGTGGGCTTGATGGGTGTTTTCACCTCCATGATTATCTTGGGCTTTTATTCCGTGGTTGCGGGATGGTGCTTGCAGTACCTTTATGCTTCCTTGATGGGAGGCATACATGGTGATGTCAGTTATGTAAAGGAATATTTTGTAGAGTTTTCCTCCGACCCTATTAAGCCGGTCTTGTGGGGATTGGGATTTATCTTGTTGACTCATGCCGTGGTGGTCAAGGGTGTGCGTAATGGTATTGAGAAAGCTTCTAAGATTCTGATGCCTTTGCTCTTTTTGCTCTTGATAGTCTTGGTGATTTCTTCTTGCACTCTTCCGGGTGCCATGAAGGGAGTGGAGTTCTTGTTGAAACCTGACTTTTCCAAGGTGGATGAGAATGTGATGCTGGAGGCTTTGGGACAGGCTTTCTTCTCGTTGAGCATGGGTACAGCTTGCCTTTGCACGTATGCTTCTTATTTTAGCCGACAGACCAATTTGTTTAAGTCTGCCACTCAAATAGCGTTGATAGATACCATTATCGCCATTATGGCGGGTCTCATGATATTCCCGGCAGCATTTTCGGTCGGTGTCAATCCTGATAGCGGTCCTTCCTTGATATTCATCACGTTGCCAAACGTGTTCCAGCAGGCATTTGGCACGTTGCCTTTTGTGGGCTATTGTATCTCGGTGCTGTTCTATGCCTTATTGGTGTTGGCGGCATTAACTTCTACCATATCCATGCATGAGATAGGTACGGCTTTCTTTTATGAGGAGATGAAGACTTCGCGTGCCAAGGGTGCCTGGATAGAAACTTCGGTATGCTGCGTCATCTCTATCCTTTGTGCCTTGTCGTGTGGTGCTGTTCCTGCAATCCAACTTCTCGGTATGGATTTCTTGGACTTCTGCGACCATCTCACTTCTCAATACATGATGCCATTGGGAGCGTTCGCTACTTGTATCTTGTTGGGATGGCTTGTTCCCAAAAAGACACTCAAGGATGAGTTTACCAACTGGGGTACATTGAAGGGCACGTTCTTTGGCGTTTATTATTTCATGGTTCGTTTCGTGTGCCCATTGTGCATCCTCATTATATTCTTGCATCAGTTGGGAGTGTTCTAATCCATTAGAATGAAATGTAGGGCGCAAGTCTCTCTATTTCCGCAGGTGGAAAGTCTTTGAGGAGTTTTAGCTCCTGCAAGTTCTTGATAGGACCTCGAAGTCGGCGGTAGTCGCAGATTTCCTTGGCTTGGTAGAAGTTGATGTAGGGATGTTTGCGCAGTTGACTGAGGGAAAGGTTGTTGATGCTCAGTTTCCTTATTTCGGTTGGATTGATATGAAGGTAGGCAATAGCTGTTTCTGGGAAACCTTCTATTTCCAAGAGTTGTGAGGCAGAGGTAAAACCACCTAGTTGTTCCCTATAGCGCACGATGGACTTGGCGTAGTAGCTTCCTATGCCTGGAATCTTCATCAGTTCCGTTGTGTCTGCCTGATTGATAGAAATCTTTTGTCCTGGTTTCAACTTTTGAGGATAGCTATATACTTTCTCTCCATCATGTTGTCGTGTAGTTATGACGTTGCAGTTGTCTGAGGTAGGAGAAGAATGGCTCCTGCCGCTTGTATTTCTGTAGCTTCTGCTATCTTTTCCATAATAGTCGGATGCAGGACGGTAGTCTTCACCTATTATTATATAGGGCGCAAGCACCTCGTATTGCTTTTTGGTTAGCCCATATAATCTTGCAAAATCTGAAGGCTCTCTGAATATTCCGCCTTTGGCGCGATAGTGATAGATGCTTCTCACTTGCCAAGCTTGCAGTCCAAGTTTGAGGAGTTGGGTGCTGTCGGCCGTGTTGGGGTCGAATGGAAATAGCTCGTGTGCTACGCCATCTACCTTATAATATAAAGGCTTGTCTTCTGTGGCTTTTGTGGAAATGCCTCTCTGGTTGTTTTCTAGTCCCACTTGTGAGGCTTCAGCTCCTTTCCCTGAGTTTGTTGTGGTAGAATGGAAGCTCCCGATGACAAAAGAGAGTGTGGTGCATGTCAAGATAATGCCAAGTAAGACCAAGATGGCTTGGCGGTCATTGCGTTGGAGATAAAAGAAGTCTTTTAGTTTAAGCATATTGTTTTCGCTTTAAAAGATGAATAATAAATGAGAATAGGAATGTAGCCCTGTTAGGGAAACAATTCCGTTTTTAAATAGGTCGGGATTACTGGACTCGAACCAGCGACCTCATCGTCCCGAACGACGTGCGCTACCAACTGCGCTAAATCCCGATGGAATTTGATGGCTTGCTTTTTTGCCGCATATCATGCAATTTCCACTGCAAAGTTACATTAAATAAGGTAAACTTCAAAATAAAAAGCCGAATTTTAAACTTTTTTGAAAGAAAGTTCCCAAAAAGTTTGGTGGAACGAAATAAAAGCACTACCTTTGCACTCGCAAATGAGGCTTGTGCTTGTTTGTTTCATATTATAAGTTGGTGCCATAGCTCAGTTGGTAGAGCAAAGGACTGAAAATCCTTGTGTCCCCGGTTCGATTCCTGGTGGTACCACTTCTTCTTAGAAAGCTGAATCTTCGTAACAAGATTCAGCTTTTTTCTTTTTGTTGCTTTCATAACTACATTATGGGTTGCAATTTGACACTTATGATAACGTTTGCGTGAGAAAGTGTGCTTCTAGGTTCTCGTTTTTTAAGATTATTTGATACCTTTGCACTTGAATTTAAAACAAACGTAAAACCAATCTACTAAACTCTATTTAAAGATGAACAGAATTTACCTATTCTTATTGATGGGGTTATTGGCAACAAATGTGATGGCTGATAACAAACAAACCATTACCATCAATGGCTCTACGGTTGATAAAACCGTAAAGGAAATTACCTTCAATGGTGACAACGTAACTCTTGTGTATAGCGATGAGACCTCCCAGACGGAAGATATGTCGCTGGTAAAACTTGCTTTTGCTTATGAAGGCTCTGCAACAGGTATCAACCAGGTGGAGAGTGTAAAAAAGTCATTGCAAGGCAAAGTGTTCAACCTCAATGGTCAGCTCGTCGGTACTTCTACGGATGGTTTGGCAAAGGGTGTGTATATCGTGAACGGAAAGAAAGTAATCATCAAGTAAAATGAAGGAGGAAAGCAAAATGAAGAAAATCGTATTTAGCTTGGCACTCCTCTTGATGAGCTTGAGTGCAGCCATGGCACAGACATGGAACTTTGCAGATCGTGACCCATTCATTGGAGACGCTGACGAGGAATTGATAGCTGCTGATGCTACCAATTGGTATAATGACACAAGCAAAGGTCGTTACAACTTCCTTTCTGCTTTGGACAATGCAACTTTGACAGCCAATGGCACGGAACTTTACTTTGCGCATGGTTTGCTCTTTAAGTGTGGCGTAGCTGTGCAATCTTCTGATGGAACTCCTGCCAATCAGTGTGGTAAAATTCGATTGAACTACAAAGGCGAATATTTGGAATTGAATGGTGCTAATCTTGTTGTTACCATTCCAAATGTTCAGAAAGGTTGGGTAGTAACAGCGGTTTGCAAGACAGGAAGCAGCAAGAAAGAACGTGGCTTATATATAAGCTCCAATGTCGGTGGTACTACAGGTTTCGGTACAAAGTCAACAAGTCAGTTGACTTGCACGGGTACGGTAACTGAGGCTGGTGATGTAACCTTGACCACTACTGATGGCGGTATGTGGATTTACAGCATCTCAGTGAAGGACCCAAGTGCCGTTGAGCCAGAGCCTGTTGACCCAGATGCAGGCAACAAGGTAAATAACGCTGTAAGCCGTAATACTTACAAGAACCAGATGTTCGTAACAACCAATAGTGGTTCTGTGAAGTATTATAATACGGAGGATCTGAGCAAGGTCTCTTTCGAGGGAGACAAGACCGTGATTGTTCCTGCTAAGTCAGGTGCAGAGAACGATGAGTATGCTGCTACTGTCAAGGAAATCAGCTTTGCTAAGAAGGCTGAACAAGGCGAGAGCGGCAAGGTAGATAACCCTGCAGGTGCGGTTAAGATTTTAGAGGCAAAAGGTTGGCAGGAGTCTGCTTATTTGAAGTGGGAAGCTCTCGATGGTGCGGCTTCTTACAATGTATATGTAGATGGCAAGAAAATTGACGCACAGTTGGTTCGTAAATATACCAACTACTATCGTGCCGACGCTCTTGGTTTGAAGGCTGGCACTTACAGCATGAAGGTTGTCCCAGTGAATGCTGAAGGTACAGAGATAGAGGCATCTGCAAATACAGCTTCTGATTTGGTAGTGAAGAGTTACGATCGTGCAGGTTTCGCTCATTTCGACTATGGCGAGCCTGGTGTGGGTGCTTATAACAACGATGGTACCTTGAAGTCTGGTGCAAAGGTTCTTTATATTACTGCAAAGACTGCAAAGACCGTTTCTACAGATATAGTCTTGGATGCAGGTAAGGCTGCTACCAAGGTGACAGGATTCCAAGCTATCCTTGATGCTTATCAGAAAGGTAACGACCCAACTCCAATTACTTTCCGTATCATTGGTAAGGTAACTCTTTCCGACTTGGATAAGATTTCAAGTTCTTCTGAGGGTATTCAAGTAAAGGGCAAGAGTGGTTACGATGAGATGAGATTGACATTTGAGGGTGTTGGTGACGATGCAACCGTACATGGCTTCGGCTTTTTGATTCGAAACGCCAAGGGTATTGAGTTCCGTAACTTCGCTATCATGAATTGTCTTGACGATGGTTTGTCTCTTGATACCAAGAATCAGCACGTTTGGATTCACAACATGGATATGTTTTATGGACAGGCTGGTGGTGACTCAGACCAAGCCAAGGGTGATGGCACTATCGACTTGAAGGGTAACTCTCAGTATATCACAATCGCTTACAACCGTTTCTGGGATAGCGGTAAGTCTTCTTTGTGTGGTATGAAGAGCGAGTCTAATGAAAACTGGATTACTTATCACCACAACTGGTTCGATCACTCAGACTCTCGTCACCCACGTGTACGTACTATGTCTGTTCATGTATATAACAACTACTTCGATGGTAACGCCAAGTATGGTGTAGGTGCAACTACAGGCTCAAGCGTATTTGTAGAGAGCAACTACTTCCGTAACGCAAAGGACCCAATGATGATTTCTGGTCAGGGTACTGATGCCAAGGGCGATGGTACATTCTCAGGTGAGACCGGTGGTATGATCAAGGAATATGGCAACATCTTCGCTGAGAAGACAAGCAAGTTCCAGTATATTCCTTATTCAGCTAATAGTACAAGTTTCGACTGCTATGATGTAAAGAACCGTGAGGATAAAGTTCCTGCCGACGTAAAGACAGTAAAGGGTGGTACCTCTTACAACAACTTCGATACTGATGCTTCTAAGATATATGCATATACTCCAGATGCAGCTATTGACGTTCCTGCCAAGGTAACAGGTTTCTATGGTGCAGGCCGTTTGAATCATGGTGATTTGCAGTGGGCTTTTGATAACTCCAAGGATGATGACTCTTATGCAGTGAACTCTGGCTTGAAGAGTGCGGTTGTCAACTACAAGAATACAGACTTGTTGGAAATCGGTGGCGATGGAACTTCTTCTGGCGAAGGTGGCTCTACAGGTAGTGAGACAGGTGGAAGTACTGGTGGCTCTACAGGTGGAAGCACAGGTGGTGAGACTGGTGGAAGCACAGGTGGTGAGACTGGTGGCACAACAACTCCTTCTGTTGAGGGTACAGTAACTTGCTCTTTCGTCGGTGCTAAGGTTTCTAATAGCAGCTTTACTGTTGAGGGAAACTTTAAAAGTAGCTCAACAGGTGTAACTATAGATGGTACAACTTATAAAGACTACCTCAAGCTTGAATCTAAAACAGGTAAAGTTTCTTTCACAACATCAGTCAAGATGCAAATGATCTGCTATACTGGCGATACTAAGGCTAAGATTAATATTGATGGTCAAGATGTAACAGGTGATACTGCCGCAGGTACTGTTACTGTAACTTTGGAGCCTGGTTCTCATACAATAGCCAAGGCTTCTTCTGGCTCACAGACATTGTATCTCATCAAGCTTGTTCCTGTAACAGAATAGTAACTTTGCTAAAAGAGAGTAAATCTCTTAGAAACATATCATTATCATAACTTTATCGAAGGGCTGGCTCTTGTGAGAGTTCAGCCCTTTTTAGTAAAAGTCTTTTTTAGTAAAAGCCCTTTGTGGCGATAACCTACTTTATAAACTAAACTCAAAAAACAATGAAACAATTCGACTTACGTATTTCTGCAAGCATGAAATCTACTTGCCGTAAACTTTTCTTGGCTTCAGCCATTCTCGCTTCTTCATCTTTTTCCACTGCGATGATGGCACAGACCCAAGATGGGCGTGACTTCTCTATCGATGGTTTCGCCGCCTATGAAGGAACCCCTAATACCAACTGGTATCGTGCTGGTGGTACAACTGGTGGCGCTGGTGGCAAGGTTGTAAAAGCCAATACTTTCTCTGAACTCCAGGCTTATCTACAAGCTGATGACCCATATATCGTGATTGTAGATCATGACATCACTACTGGCATTAAATGCTATGTGGATGGCATCAATACTGGACATCTGCTGGATGACCAAAGCGGCAAGACCGGTGTTGAGACTGTTTATGGCGAACGTATCATGGTGGCTCCTAACAAGACACTCGTCGGTGTGGTCAACCCTGAGACAGGCAAGGCACCTTTGTTTTCGCATATCACCTTTGTGATGCAGTCGGTGGATAACATCATCATCCGCAACTGCCGTTTCACGATGAAGGGTGTGCCTGTGCTCAAGGCTGGTGAGAATAAGATTGTGGCTCTTCGTAATGGTGTGCAAACGGAGGTGGGTGACCCTGATTGCATTGGCATTCAAGCTGACAAGGTGAGTGCCAAGACCAACTGGGGTGGTCACATTTGGGTAGATCACTGCGAGTTCTTCAATGGTGATGCTGCCAATAAGGATCGCTATGATGGTTTGCTCGACTGCAAGAACAATGTGCAGTGGATGACTTTCAGCTACAACCTCTTCCACGACCATGACAAGAGTTGCTTGTGGGGCAAGGGCGACAGTGATGTATTCGATAATTGCCGTACCATCTCCTTCCACCACAACTTCTTCGATAAGATACAAGGCTCTCGTCTTCCTTTGCAGCGTGGTGGTCACGTACATTATTATAATAATTATATGCGTGATTGCGAGGATGGATGGGATATTCGCACAGGTGCTGTGGCATACGAGGAGGCTTGCTATTTCGAAAATACCAAGTCGCCTATCCGTTCTGATAGAGGTGGTAGTTTGAATATCAGTAAGAAGGAAAGTTACGACTGTATCTATAAGGGATGCAACAACTTGATGACAGGCTATACGAATATAGATGGTGCTAAGATAAGCAAGTCTTATTCTGTAGTTGCCACCGACTGGATGCCTTCTCAAACCGCTCCAACTTATACTCAGCATTGTCTTGACAAGACTGTCGATGTGCCAAGTATCTGCGAGAAATATTCTGGTGCAGGAAAGGTAGAGATATGGAAGGCATACACCGATGCCATTCCTGATGAAGACATCGCCGAGTTCGACCATGCCATCAAGAATCCAAGTCCCATCAACGCTGCCAAGACTTATGATGCGAATGGCAATGAGATGAAAAATGCTACGACTGGTATCTCCATGACTGAAAAGGCAAGTTCTAAGGGAACTACCCATGTGGTGTATTATGATTTGTCTGGCTCTCGCCTTGCTGTACCTCAGGCGGGTATTAATATTGTAAAGACTATATGTGCAGATGGCTCTGTAAAAGTGAAGAAAGTAGTTTTCTAACATCAGAAAACTTTCCTTCTATTTGAAGACAAAACGGACAAAAGCCCGATAAATAAAGGCTTTTGTCCGTTTTATTTTTATCTTTGTCCGAAATCTATCTCGTTGTTTTTTTTCTATTGGGTACTTTTGCAACCGAAAGTTTTTAAGTAAATCAATAACCTAATAGAATAACTAACAATGAATGCAATCTTGAGTAAAACAAGGAGAAGCTTTCTTCTCGTCGCATTGTTCCTCATGGCAAGTTTGCAGCTATTGGCGCAAACTCGCACCATACAAGGTGAGGTGACAGATGCTCAAAATGGTGAACCTCTCATCGGTGCCACTGTTGTAGTGGATGGTGAGAAGGGTGGTACGGTTACCGACTTGGATGGTAACTTCAAACTACAAGTGAATCCTTCTGCCAAGAAGGTCAAAATCTCTTATATTGGATATGTGGATCAAATTGTTGCCATATCCGATAAGATGAAAGTGAAAATGGAATCAGACAGTCAGACTTTGACGGATGTCGTGGTCATTGGTTATGGTACGGCACGAAAGAGCGACTTGACGGGTTCTGTAGCAACAGTAAGCTCCAAAGACTTCAATAAAGGATTAGTATCATCACCAGAACAGTTGATTAATGGTAAGGTATCTGGTGTACAAATCATGTCGAACAGCGGTTCGGCATCCGCTGGTAGTACCATTCGTGTGCGTGGAGGTGCTTCGCTCAATGCGAGCAACGACCCTCTTATCGTACTCGATGGTGTGCCATTGGAACAAGGTGGTATCTCGGGTAACTCCAGCAACTTTCTCAGTATGATCAACCCTGCCGACATCGAGAGCATGACGGTATTGAAGGATGCTTCCTCTACCGCCATCTATGGTTCTCGTGCCTCCAACGGTGTCATCATCATCACGACCAAGAAAGGTCAGCAAGGTGGCTTGAAGATTAACTTCAATACCACGAATAGTGTGCAGACTCGTGCGCAAATGGTAGATATGCTCGACTACGATGAGTTTGTCAATGCCATCAATACATACGGTACGAATGCCCAGAAGTCTCTTTTGGGCGATGCCCATACCGATTGGAACGACGAGGTATATCATACCGCTTTTGGTACCGATAACAACTTGAGTTTGAGTGGTAGCATCGGCAAGTTCTTGCCATTCCGTGCTTCTGTAGGTTACTACAACCAGAGCGGTCTCGTTCGCAAGGACAATGTGGAGCGTTGGACGGGTAACGTGGTGTTGACTCCAAGTTTCTTCCAGGACCACTTGAAGTTGACTATCAATGCCAAGGGTACACTCAATAACAACTCTTTCAATAACAGCGGTGCCGTTTGGGCAGCCGCTACTTTCAACCCAACCATCCCTGTATATTCAGGCAATAGCAACTATGGTGGTTACAATGAGGCACTCGATGCCGAGGGCTATCCAGTGAATGCGGGTGTTCGCAACCCTCGTGGATTGGTCGATTTGTATGAGTCAAAGAGTAAGGTAAGCCGCTTCATCGGTTCGATGGATGTCGATTACAAGGTGCATTTCTTGCCAGACCTCAAGCTCCACGCTACGGTGGGTGCCGACTATGCCAAGGGCGATGGAACCATCTATGTACCTGCTTACGCCGCGCAATCCTTCAATAAGGATGAGGCTTTGAGCGGTAGTGACTATAAGTATGGTCCTCAGAAGAATGAGAACCGACTTCTTACCCTCTATGCCAACTATGCGAAGTATTTCGAGAATATCAAGAGTAATGTTGACGTGACCGCTGGTTACGACTATCAGTACTGGAAGAGCAGTACTCCAGAATATTTAACCAAAAGTGCGGCAGGCACAACCCTCTCAACCGTAAAGGCATCAGATTATCGTCATGTTCTGTTGTCATACTACGGACGTATCAACTATTCATTTGATGGAAAGTACCTCTTGACGGCTACCATGCGTCGAGATGCTTCATCCCGATTCTCCAAGAACAACCGTTGGGGTACTTTCCCATCTGTAGCCTTGGGCTGGACCATGACAGAGGAGTCTTGGTTGAAAGATCAGAAAGTGCTTTCCAATTTGAAGCTCCGTGCCAGCTATGGTGTCACAGGTCAGCAGGATGGTATCGGCAACTATAACTATCTACCTGTCTATACTTCCAGTGTAACAGGTGCCGAGGCACTCATCAACGGTCAGTACATTATGACATATCGTCCTGAGGCATACGTGGAGAACTTGAAGTGGGAAACCACCACATCTTGGAACTTCGGTCTCGACTTCGGATTCTTGAATGGACGCATCGGCGGTTCCATCGACTATTATACTCGCAAGACCAAGGACCTCTTGGCTTCCGTACCTACAGCCGCAGGTACCAACTTCTCTAAGACCATTCTTACCAATGTGGGTAACGTGGATAGTCAGGGTATCGAGGTCTCTCTCAACGCTACCCCTATCCAGACCAAGGACTGGGAGTGGAACCTCAGTTACAACTTCACATGGCAGAACATGAAGGTGAAGAACCTCTCGCTTGCCAAGGGTGGCACTCAGACTAATGTGAAGGTGGGTCCTTCCATCGACGCATATCAGTTCCAAGTACTCTCCGAGGGATACGAACCATATATGTTCTATGTATATCACCAACTTTATGACAAGGAGACAGGCAAGCCTATCGAGGGGGCATACGCCGACCTCAATGGCGATGGCGAAATCAATGATGCCGACCTCTATCGTTATCATTCTCCAGCTCCTAAGTACATCATGGGCTTGAGTTCTTCTCTTCGTTACAAGCAATTTACTCTCGGCATGAGTTTCCGTGCCAACATCGGTAACTATGTATATAATGGTATGGGTATGAGCACGGGTGCCTGGGAGACCGTGAGCTACAACAACTCACAGCTCAACAACCTCAATGCAAGCTTCCTCAAGACAGGCTTCAAGACTCGTCAGTATCTCTCCGATTACTATGTAGAGAATGCTTCCTTCTTGAAACTCGACAACTTGAGTTTGAGCTACAATGTAGGTAAGATTTCGAAGTGGGCTTCTCTCACCGTATCAGCGATGGTGCAGAATGTCTTTACGATTACAGGCTATTCTGGTACAGACCCAGAGGTGCCAAACGGAATGGACAACTCGTTCTATCCACGTCCTCGCACTTACTCAGTGAGTCTCGGATTCCAGTTTTAAGTGAAGAGTGAAGAACGAAGAGTGAAGAATTCAAATGTTTTTGTAAAGGAAACTTTTAAAGAGAAACAACAATGAAACTTAAGAATATATTATATAGTATGATGATGGGAACAGCGGTGCTGACCAGTGCTACCAGCTGTGTTTCCGATCTCGACCAATATCCTCATACGGAGACAACCTCCAAGGATGTTTATACCTCGCTTGCTAACTATGAGGCAGTGCTGGGTAAGATTTATGCTGCCATGATAACAAGCGGCCAGGGCAAGGGTGGCGACAACAAGGATATGTCGTCTGTGTTGAATGGCGGCAGTGGATTCGATTACATGCGTATGTTCTGGAACCTCCAGGAATGTGGTACAGACGAGGTGGCTTCCACTTGGCTCACAGGTGAGCAGACTACAGGTTTGACCTATCTCTCTTGGGATGCCAATGATGCTTGGGTATCAGATATGTATTATCGCATCTATTACAACATTGCCCTCTGCAACGAGTTCCTTCGTAATGCCAATGCTGCCAGCTTCTCGGGTGAGGAAGAAACCAAGATGAAAGAATATAAGGCAGAAGTTCGATTTATGCGCGCCTTGTTCTATTTCCATGCACTTGACCTCTATCGCAACATTCCGATGGTAACGGAGAATGACCCGGTGGGCAGTTTCATTCCACCACGTTATACTCCTCAGCAGACATTCGATTATATCGAGAGCGAACTGAAGGATTGTGTGGGCGATTTGCTTCCTGCATCCACTTGTCCTTATGGTCAGGCATCGCAGGGCGCAGCCTATACATTGCTTGCCAAGCTCTATCTGAACAGTGAGGTATATACAGGTGTTGCTAAGTATGCTGAGTGCAAGGAGGCTTGTGAGAAGGTGATGAATATGGGTTACTCCTTGGAGAGCGATTATAGCAAGCTTTTCAATGCTGATAACGACAAGCGAACCAACGAGATTATCTTCGCCTTGCCTGTTTCGGCAGAGCATACCGTGAGCTGGGGTGCTTCCACATACGTGGTTTGTGGACAGCTTAGTATGTCGAATGCCAATCAGAAACCTGGCGATTTCGGTGTAACCAATGGTTGGAGCGAGTTCCGCCTTCGTCCTGAGTTCGTGGATAAGTTCACCCAGAACGACATCGATCGCAAGGAGGGGGCTGACAAGCGTTGCACCTTCTTTACCACTGGTCAGACCAAGGACGTTGCCAGTATGACCGATGAAAAATCGGGCTATCTCTCAGAGAAGTGGAGCAACTTGAAGGATGATGGCTCTACCGCATCCAATACTGGCAATGATGGTGTGGATACCGACTATCCACTCTTCCGTCTTGCCGATGTCTATCTGATGTATGCCGAGTGTGTGGCTCGTCTGCACAATGACTGGGATCCATGGAACGGTGGAACCGATGCCACAGCCCCTGATGTTATCGCCAGCCGTAAGAAGGGTGCTATCTATTGGATAAACTTGGTTCGTGAGCGTGCGGGTGCTTCCGATGTATGGGCAAGTAGTTTCGCCGATGACAATGCCTTCCTCCAGTTCATCCTCGATGAGCGTGCCCGTGAGCTTTACCATGAGGGCTATCGCCGTACCGACTTGATTCGTTTTGGTGCGTTCACCACCAACAAGTATATCTGGCAGTGGAAGGGTGGAACTCATGATGGACAGGCTGTGGATAGCAAGTACAACATCTATCCTATCCCTAACACCGAACTTACCGCTAACCCAAATCTTCATAATGACGGATATTAAGTGAAGAGTGAAGAACGAAGAGTGAAGAATTCAATTGTCTTTATGAGAATTACTCTTAATAAATAACATTGCAACATGAAAAAGATATTTAGAAACCTAATGATGCTTCTCTGCGCACTCACCACCATGGTGAGTTGCGACGAGAGTGGCGACAAGATATATTTGGATGGCTTCAAGGCATCCGACCTGATAGCATCGTCATCCGACGTGACACTGTCTGTGGATAATAGCAAGGACGTTGTGCTTTCTTTGGCATGGCAGAACCCTACCTTGCTTTCGAGTGATGAAACCAAGCCTGCTGGCAACGGAACGTTGCTCACTTACCTCCAGGCATCAGCCTCGCAAGATTTCTCTACCGTAAAGGAATATACTGTGACCAATCTCTCCAAGGCTTTCACAGGGGCAGACCTCAATGCAGCTGCCAAGGACCTTGGCTTGAATCCAGACCAAAGCGCACCTGTTTATTTCCGCATCAAGAGTCAGTTGGGTGCAAATCTCGATGCTGCTTATAGCAATGTCTGTCAGGTGAATGTTACTCCTTACTTGATAGACATGAGTTACATCAATATCTTGAACAAAGAGAAGGATGCCACCTTGACTTATCTCTATTCCCCTAACTCGGATGGTGTTTATTCTGGCTATATGAATGTTTCCAGTTGGTTGAACTGCTGGGGTAAGGAGAATGACGGAAATGTTTGGGGTAATATTCAGACGGGTGACAAACCTTATGCAGTGCTGGATAACGCACAGAGCGCATGCAACATTTGGTTCCCTGAGCCTGCTGGTATCTATTACACGGTGATCGACACCAAGTCAGAAGAAAAGACTATTACGATGACTCTCCTTAAGGAACTGAAGCTCAATGGTGAGGCAATGAACTTCGATGGCACAAACTATGTTTGGACTAAGGTAATCACCACGACTGTAGATAATACACCAATCAGTATCGTAGGTACGGGTGCTGAGTATAATAAGAGTACTGGCGATAAGGGTACACCTGTAGCCAAGACCTTGAACTATACGCTCGCTGATGGTAAGATGACGGATTCTGAGTCTGCTGGTAGTGTGAATATCGCAACGGCAGGTACTTATACCGTGACTGTGAAGGTGGGTGAACACAGCGAGTTGACTTACAGCATAGTGGAAGGTGACCAGACAACTCCTGAGCCAGAGGTAAGCAATACGCTCTGTATGTTCAGTAAGGACGGAAACAATCTCCTTGCAGAGATGACAAAGGTTAGCGAAGGTATCTATACTTGCAAGTACAAGCCAACGGCCTGGGAAAACTTCCGCTTTATCATGGTGGGAGAAAGCAAAGATGATAAATTGGCTAATTATGGTTCAGATCCTTCTGACCTCTTCACTCTTTCTACCGCCGCTACATGTTGGGACATCTGGTTCAAGGATGATGTTACAGGTGGTGAAGTGACGGTTACCGCTGATCTTAACAACATGACTTGGAAATATGAATAAGTAATAAGTAAAAGATGAGAAAGTTACCCTCTCGCCATACGAAATATTTTGTGCAAACCTTTGCACAAAATAATTAACGAGACGAGAGGGACTTTTACAATATAACTCATTCTTTTACGCTATTATGTATATCTGACGATAGAATGAATATTAAAGAATCGAATATAAACTTTAAAACCAACAATAATAATGAAGAATTTATTTGGAAAAGCAATGCTGCTGGCTTCAGCACTTTTGTTCTCCATCACAGGAACAAGTTGTAGTAATGATGATACTCCAAATCCAGAACAGCCGAAGACCTATGACATGAGTGGCTTCGCCAAGGGTGCCGATGTCTCTTGGCTCACGGAGATGGAAGGAGACGGAGTGAAGTTTTATGATAAGAATGGCAAGGCACAGGAGTGCTTGCATCTCCTTCGTGACCTCGGTACCAATTCCATTCGACTTCGTGTATGGGTCAATCCTGATGGCGGTTGGTGTAACAAGGGAGACGTTGTCACCAAGGCATGGCGTGCGCAGCAGTTGGGCTATCGCATCATGATCGACTTCCATTACTCGGATACTTGGGCTGACCCTGCTCATCAGACGACTCCTGCTGATTGGCAAGGAAAAAACGCTGAGCAGATGAAGCAAGCCGTGACTGACCATACCACGGATGTCCTTTCGGCTCTCAAGGCGAAAGGTGTGGAGAATGTAGAGTGGGTACAGGTAGGTAATGAAACTCGTGATGGTATGCTTTGGAACAGTGATGATGCTGTGACGGGTCAAGTATCGAAAAATGCAGCCAACTTTGCCGCATACGTCAATGCCGGTTATGATGCAGTGAAAGCCATCTATCCTAAGGCAAAGGTCATTGTGCATATTGACGAGGGTAACAATTTGGGGCGTTATACTTGGATTTTCGATGAGTTGAAGAGCCATAACGGCAAGTGGGATGTCATCGGTATGTCGCTTTATCCAGAGGATAATAACTGGCAGACACTTACTGACAATTGTTTGTCGAACATCACAACATTGTCGAGCAAGTACAACTGCGATGTGATAGTCTCAGAGATAGGTATGTGGTGGGGCTCAGACCAAGCCGCTCCTATGATGAAGAAGATGGTGGATGGTTGCAAGGCTATTCCTGCCTGCGAGGGCATCTTCTACTGGGAGCCTGAGGTATATAACAACTGGAAGCCTGCCAACTATACAGCTCTCGGATGGAAAGCCTATACCAAGGGTGCTTTCGACAACAGCGGAAAGCCAACGGCTGTGTTTGATGCTTACAAGTAACTAAACGCTGTTTACAAGTAATTCTAATAAGAGGAGAAGATAAGAACAGATTTATATGATATTAAATAAGTATCTAACAACAACGACCTTTGCTCTCGCTCTCTCTGCGATGAGCATGGCGCAAAGCAGAAAGGTTATCAATTTGCCATCGTGGGATTTCTCTCGCGATGGCAAATCGTGGTCTCAGGTGCAGGTGCCTCACGACTGGGCTATCTCTGGTCCTTTCGACAAGAAATGGGACCTACAGATGGTTGCCATCGAGCAGAACGGCGAGAAGGAGAAAACCGAGAAGTCGGGTCGCTCGGGTGCCTTGCCGTGGATAGGCGAGGGGATGTACAAGATGAATTGGACTGCCCCCAAAGGTTACAAGCAAGCCGTCTTGGTATTCGATGGTGCCATGAGTCAACCTGTTGTCAAGGTGAATGGCAAGGAGGCGGGCAGATGGGCTTACGGCTACAATGCTTTCCGCATTGACATCACCCCATACATCCAGTTTGGCAAGAGCAATCTCATCGAGGTGCATCTCAACAATGTGGAGGAGAGCAGCCGCTGGTATCCGGGCGGTGGTCTCTATCGACCTGTCTCAGTCGAGCTTTATGGCAATGAGAACTTCTCTACTTGGGATACCTTCGTTCGCACTTTGAAGGCCTCGAAGGAGGAGGCTGAGTTGGAGGTGAACGCTCTCTTGCAAGGCAAACTGGGCAAGAGTGGCAAGACTGTCATTACCTTATCTGATAAGGAGGGCAAGAAGGTGGCAGAGCAAACCATCGGTGGTGCAGCTCCTGAGATAAAGACAACATTGAAGGTGCAGAACCCTCAGCTTTGGAGTCCAGAGACACCTTATTTATATAAGGTAACATTGACAAGATACGAAGGCAAGAAGATTGCCGATGTGCAGACCTTGAAAACAGGTATCCGTACCATCGCTGTATCTAAGGAGAATGGATTCCAACTCAATGGCGTCACTCGCAAGATCAAGGGTGTATGTCTCCACCACGACCTCGGACCATTGGGCGCTGCTGAGAACAAGGCGGCTCTCATTCGCCAGATCAAGATGATGAAGGCGATGGGGTGCGATGCGATTCGTACTGCCCACAACATGCCAAGTACCATGCAGATGGAACTTTGTGATTCGCTCGGCATGATGGTGATGGCGGAGAGCTTCGATATGTGGATTTATCCGAAATGCAAGAATGGCTACGCCAAGTTCTTCAAGGAGTGGAGCGACAAGGACATTACGAATCTCGTCAAGCATCATCGCAACCATCCAAGCATCATCATGTGGAGCATCGGCAACGAGATTCCTGAGCAGTGGAGCAAGGAGGGCGTCGAGATCGCCAAGCATTTGCAGGACCTCTGTCATCAGTATGACCCTTCGCGCCCTGTTACCCAGGGCATGGACAAGGCTGAGGCTGCCTTGAAGAGTGGTTTCGCCCAGGCGATGGATGTGCCGGGATTCAACTATCGTGTGCATAAGTATTTCAAGAATATCGAACAGTTGCCTCAGGGATTCCTTCTAGGTTCGGAGACGGCTTCTACCGTTAGCTCACGTGGCGTGTATAAGTTCCCGATAGAAGTAAGAGCCAACGACAACAACCCATATCCTGACGGTCAGTGCAGCAGCTATGATACGGAATGGTGCTCTTGGAGCAACCTGCCAGATGATGACTGGAAGATGCAGGACGACTATAGTTGGGTGATTGGTGAGTTCGTTTGGACGGGTTACGATTATCTCGGCGAGCCAACGCCATACGATACCTATTGGCCTTCACGTAGCAGCTACTTCGGCATCTGCGACCTTGCTGGTCTTCCTAAGGATAGATATTATATGTATCGTGCCCATTGGAACGAGCATCAGCATACCACCCACTTGCTGCCTCATTGGAACTGGCAGGGCAGAGAGGGACAAGTTACCCCTGTGTATTGCTACACTGATGGTGTGGAGGGCGAACTCTTCGTCAATGGCAAGAGCCAAGGCAGGGTCAAGAAGGACAAGAGCAGCCGTCTCGACCGTTATCGCCTTCGCTGGAACAACGTGAAGTATGAGCCAGGCGAGATTCGTGTGGTAACATACAATCAGTATGGCGATAAGGTAGGCGAGGACGTGAAGCGCACGGCAGGCGAGCCAACCCAGTTGCAACTCATAGCAGAATGTCCTGACAATCCTGACTCTGGCGTGGCTTGCATGGTGGAAGGTTGTACCATCGAACACGGAACCACGCTGAAAGCAAATGGCAATGACTTGGCTTTCATCACGGTGAGTCTATTGGATAAGGATGGCAATGAGTGCCCGTTGGCTGATGATGAGTTGACCTTCGAGGTTACGGGTGCGGGAACCTTCAAGGCTGCTTGCAATGGCGATGCCACCTCGCTCGAACCTTTCACGCAGCCACAGATGAAACTCTTCTCGGGCAAGTTGGTTGTTATCGTACAGAGCAAGATGCAGAAAGGTGACATCACGCTTACGGTAAAGGATGCCAAGAGAGGCATAAGTAAAAGCATCAACTTGCTTAGCAAGTAAGTTTTTATCCCCTTAGCAAGTATTTATTATTCCTGATAAAATCTTGCTTTTAGGTCTTTGTTTCTATATTCAAAGTCTTTGAATGTAGAAACAAAGACTTTGAATATAGAAGCAAAGTCTTTGAACCAAGACTTTTCCCTATAGCGAAAACTTTATCTTAGGGTTTCGGGAACATCTTCTTCCGCATTCATCTTCAACTGCATAAGGATAAATAACCTTTTCTTTGTATTTTTAGCCAAGAATGTTTGGAGAAAAGCGCAAGAATGTGTAAATTTGCACACATGAAGAAAACTCTGGAATATATCAAACATATTGGCATAACGATCATTGTGCTCTTGTTTTGCTGTGCCGTCCAAGCGCAGCGATTCGTCAGCACCTCCTTGGAGGGGGCGCAGACGGTTTGCGCCATTACGCAAGATAAGCAAGGTATGTTGTGGGTAGGTACCGACAACGGACTGTATAGCTATGATGGTTATCATAGTTATCGCCATTACATCGACCAGTCGCCCACCAATACCCGTGTCAATGCACTGGGATGGGAAGGTAACACCTTGTATCTGGCTACAGGCAACGGTATGCTGACCTTTGATATAGATACCTATTCCTATTCATCTACTTCGCTTTCGTCTTCGCATACCAAGAAAGGTAACTCAGAGCTGAGAGTCATCGACTTGGAAGGGGTGAAGAATCAGGGGAAGGACCGTTATGGCAGTGATGTCTATGCCTTGTTGCATACGCCCAAGGGACAGCTCATGGGTACGATTGATGGACTTTTCTTAGTGAAGAGTGAAGAACGAAGAGTGAAGAATTCATCAGCTGTCGGTAAGGGTTCTTCTCTTGCGGAATTTTCTGCAAAGCAGATTGCTCTTCCTGTATTGAAGCAACCGCTTGTCAATGCCTTGGCTTACGATGCCAAGCGGCATTGCTATTGGATAGGTACGGAGGGTGCCTTGTATTGCGCCGACTTGCAACTGAAGAACTTTTCCCAAATAGCTTCCTTGGAAGGCAATTCCATCAAGTGCTTGGCGGAGGAAGCGAATGGCAATCTCTACATCGGTACCGACAATGGTCTCTATCGCATGGCGATGGACAATACGGTTACTCACTTTGTGCATGATTCCAGGGATGCCTCTACCATCCCCAACAATATCGTGTGGGCTTGCTATGTGGATCGATGGCAAAACGTGTGGATAGGTACCGACAATGGACTTTCTCGGTTTGCAACTCATACTTATTTTCAATATACTTCGCTTGACAAGGTTACCTTTTCGGGGGAGGGCAATTGCTTGCATGCCATGCTCCAAACCCGCCAGGGTGAGTGGTGGATGGGCGGCACCAATGGTTTGATACATTTTGTCTCTACGGCTGGTTTCGCCCAGGGTGGTGCTACTTACAATGATGTGGCTTGGTATAAACAAAACAGTGAAGCGAGTCGATTGATGCATAATCGTGTGCGCAAAATCTATGAGGATAGGGAAGGAGATGTGTGGATATGCACCGACCATGGCATCAATCTTTATGACCGGAAGATGAAGCAAATGCGCAACTTCATTGTATATGATAAGACGGGCAAGTATTCTACCGCCTGGGCTTACGATATATTGGAAGACTCGAAAGGCAGACTTTGGATGGCATCGTATATGGGCGGTGTCTTCGTCATCGACAAACAACGCTTGTTAAGCGAGATGGCCAGCCGAAAGAAAGAAACTGTCACAACGACCACGGGGCATATCGCCGATTATCATTTTTCAGACCGGGGTAAGAATGCTTTGTCGGGACTACACATCGGACAGATTGTGATGGATGGAAAAGGACAAATATGGGCTTCTACTTACGATTGCCTAGACTGTATTGACCCTGTCAGCATGAAGGTTAGCCACGTAGGGCAGACGAGTGCCATCAACTATTTGTTGGCAGATAAGCAGGGGAATGTATGGGCAGGCTGCAATGGCAAGGTAAGATGCTACAAGGTCAACTCACCGAGACAAGGAACGACTTATGCGACCCTGGAATGGAATGTAGGAGGAAAGGTCAGTACGATGTGCGATGTGAAGGGCAAGATTTGGGTCGTGTGTGGCAAGGAGTGCAGTGTACTCGACATGAATGGAGAGAGCTTTCGGTTTGTCGTTCCGTCGATTACTCCTTTGACGATATTTGATGATGCCGATTCCCATTGCGTGGTCATGGGTGGCAATGATGGTTTCGTGGCAATAGATGAAGCTATCGCCAAAACACCTGTCAGTCAGGCATCTCTGATGTTGGCAGGCATCATCGTGAATGGTAAGCAAATGCAGAATAGCGATGGAGATGCGCTATCGCTCAAGGTGGCTCCACGTGAACTGAGGCAGCTCACCTTGGCAAGTGATGAGAATAACTTCACGCTCCAGTTGACCGACCTTCCGTTTGCTAACCATCCTTCCTGTGTTTATGCTTATCGCCTGGAGGGAAGCGACCACGACTGGCAGTATAAGTCGGATGGAAATATCGACATTACCTATAATGGTTTGCCACATGGCGATTACCATCTCACGGTGCATGTCGTGGATGGCGAGGGGAACATCGGTGATGAGGTCTATGCGCTCGACATCTGCATCTTGCCTCCTTGGTATCTTTCTGCTTGGGCAAAGATGGTGTATCTCTTGCTGGCGATAGGCTTGGCTTGGGGCATCATGAAGTTTTATCTTACGAGAGAACGCTTGGCGGAGGAACGCCGCCAAAAGGCAGAGATTCTCGAACAAGTGGAGGCTCGTATGAACTTCTTTGCTAGTTTGGCCAAGAGACTGAAGGCTGCCGTGGCTCATCGCTCGTTTGATGAAATCACGGACTTGGTCAATCATTCGTTGGAGATGGGCACAGGAAACATCTCGTTAGCTCGTCAGGACAAGATGGCTACTACAGAAAACAATGATGGAACTATCGAATCAAAGGACACAGAAGAATCCCAAAAACAGGAAAGTCCTGTCTCTCCTGTGTTGAGTGAGGCTGACCAGCGCTTGTTGAAGGAGATAACTGAGGCAATCGAGCAGCACATGATAGATTCCGACTTCAATGTCACCACCTTGCAGGAGACGATAGGCATCGGTGGCAAGCAGTTGTATCGTAAGTTGAAGGCGATGACGGGCATGACTCCTGTGGAATATATCCGTGACATGAGGATGAAGAAGGCTGCGTTGATGCTCAACGAGGGCAAGTTTAGTGTGTCGGAGGTGATGTACACGGTGGGCTTCTCCAATAGCAGCTACTTCTCGAAGTGCTTCTCCAAGGTGTTTGGGATGACTCCGACGGAATACATGAGAAAGTGAAGAATTTAAGTGAAGAGTGAAGAACGAAGAGTGAAGAATTCATTTGTAAGATAAAGACTGTTATTGATAAAATAGAGACTGATGAAAAATCCGATATTGACCATAACTGGTTCTGATAGTACAGGTGGATCGGGCGTGCAGGCAGACATCAAGACGATTTCTGAGTTGGGCGGCTATGCCGTGTCGGCGATAACCAGTATCACTGTGCAGAACACCTTGGGTATCCAGGAGTTCTTTGACATCCCGGCGGAAATCGTGTCGGGACAGATAGAGGCCATCATGAACGATATTCAGCCCAATATCGTGAAGGTAGGTATGATTAGAAAGGTGGAGACGCTGGAAGTGGTCATCGATACCTTGACCAAGTACCGCCCTGACTATATCATCTATGCTCCGGCCATCTGGTCGAGCAATGGCGATGCGTTGATGACGGAGGATGTGGTGAGCCAAATCAAGTATCGCCTCTTGCCGCTCTGTTCGGTGGTCGTGGCGAGAAAGAAGGAGAACGACATCATCTTGCAGGACACCAGGCTGCTTCGTATGGCGGAAAACAAGGGATTGAATGTCTTCCTGCTCGACAATGCCAACTCGCATGGTCTCATCAACCGCTTTTCCTCCGCCCTTGCCGTGTATCTCAACCAAGGCAAGAAGATGGAGGATGCCTTGGCAATGGCGCAGGACTTCATCAATGTGGAACTCTCTCGTGAGGGCAACCTGCAAGGCAGAAGTCCGGAACTATATAACCAGTTTATCTCGCAAGTGAATAACTTCTGCCGTACCTATAGCGATGTGCATTTCTATGCCGACCAACTCAACGTGAGTGGTCGTTACCTTGCCCAGGTAACTCGCCGCATCTCTGGCAAGACCCCGAAGGCCATCATCGATGAATATATCGTGAAGGAGATAGAGCGAGAACTCTCCACAACGACCCATACGGTGCAAGAAATCGCCAATACTTTCGGCTTCTCGTCGCAAGCCCATCTCACGAAGTTTTTCAAGAAAATGAGAGGGTTAACGCCTTCGGAATATCGGAAGAAGTAATGAAACTTTTCAACCTCTACGGTTGAAATCGTTGATACGCCCTGAAAGGGCAGAAGCTCTAAGCCCAGGGCAACGCCCTGGGTAATAGTTGCAGCAATATGTCGCTCTGTTACAACCCAGGGCGTTGCCCTAGGCTTGGAGCTTATGGGCTTTCAGCCCGTCTCAACCATACAGTTCGAAACTTTTTATACATTTGGGAATATCCCTTATATATATGCGAAACGTGCTTTGTACAAAATGACGCAAAGTTTATAATAATTGGAACACTTTTCTCTTATTTCATCAAAAAGTGTTTCCTTTGCAGCCATAAACAATAAAATAAATAGAATTATGGCAGAAAATAGACAAGAATTGAACCGCAACTTGGCTCAGATGCTCAAGGGTGGTGTGATCATGGATGTAACAACTCCAGAACAGGCAAAGATTGCCGAGGCAGCAGGTGCATGTGCAGTAATGGCTCTGGAGCGTATTCCAGCTGATATTCGTGCGGCAGGTGGCGTGTCTCGTATGAGCGACCCTAAGATGATCAAGGGTATTCAGGAGGCAGTCTCTATCCCTGTGATGGCTAAGTGCCGTATCGGTCACTTCGCTGAGGCTCAGATTCTTCAGGCTATCGAAATCGACTATATCGACGAGAGCGAGGTGCTCTCTCCAGCAGATAATGTTTATCACATCGACAAGACGAAGTTCGACGTTCCTTTCGTTTGTGGTGCCAAGAACTTGGGCGAGGCACTCCGCCGTATCGCCGAGGGTGCTACAATGATTCGTACCAAGGGTGAGCCAGGAACAGGTGATGTGGTTCAGGCTGTTACCCACATGCGTATGATGCAGAGCGAAATCCGCCGCTTGGTTTCTATGAGCGAGGATGAGCTTTACGAGGCTGCCAAGCAGTTGCAGGCTCCTTACGACTTGGTGAAGTACGTTCATGAGAACGGCAAGTTGCCAGTAGTAAACTTCGCTGCTGGTGGTGTGGCTACTCCAGCCGACGCTGCCCTCATGATGCAGCTCGGTGCCGAGGGTGTATTCGTAGGTTCTGGTATCTTCAAGAGCGGTAACCCAGCTAAGCGTGCCCAGGCTATCGTGAAAGCCGTTACCAACTACAACGACCCTAAGATGTTGGCTGAGTTGAGCGAGGACCTCGGCGAGGCTATGGTTGGTATCAACGAGCAGGAGATTGCCTTGTTGATGGCAGAAAGAGGTAAGTAATGAGAATAGCAGTCTTAGCATTACAAGGTGCCTTTGCTGAGCACAGACAGAAGTTGGCTCAGTTGGGCGTGGATAGTTTCGAGATTCGCCAGTTGAAGGATTGGGACCAACCGAAGGATGGTCTCATCATCCCTGGTGGTGAGAGTACCACCCAGGCGAAGCTCTTGAACGAACTCGGTTTGATGGAGCCTGTGAAGAAGGCGATAGCGGAAGGTCTGCCAGTCTATGGCACTTGCGCCGGCTTGATTCTTCTCGCCAAGAAGATAGAGGGCGAGCCAAGCAAGCGCATCGCTTCGATGGATATCACGGCTTTGAGAAATGCATACGGTCGCCAACTCGGCAGCTTCTATGTAGAGGCTCCGATGAAAGGCATCGAGGGCAACATCCCTATGACCTTCATCCGTGCTCCTTATATTAAAGAGGTATGGGGTGATGCCGAGGTGTTGGCTCAGGTAGATGGCAAGATTGTGGCTGCTCGTCAGGGCAACCAACTCGTCACCGCCTTCCATCCAGAGTTGAATGACAGCTTGGAGATACACAAGTATTTCTTGGGTATGTGCAAGAAGTAATATTGGAATAAAAAACGCAGTAGTACTTCAATCTTGAATGAAGTACTACTGCGTTCGCCCATGAAGTACTACTTCTTTGTTATATGAAGTACTACTTCGATAGCAGATGAAATTGGCTGCATTGGCCAATGAAGTTATATAGCTCTGTTTCTTATAAGTGACAAAATTGATACTTTAACTGTTTATGTTACTTATAAGAAACAGAAATCCTATGGCATTTTCAGTCATTCGGTAGGAAAAGTGTTGCTTTTGATAAAAAGTTCGGTAGGAAAAATGTAATTTTCCTTGGAAGTTCGGTAGAAAAATTGTAACTTTGCAGTTGAAAACACTTAATATCAGTAACTTATGTATAGAAACATCATAAACCAACTAAAAGAGTGGAAAAACAAGGAGCATCGTAAGCCTCTTGTGTTAGCTGGCGCACGCCAAGTAGGCAAGACTTTTATGCTTACGGAATTTGGCAGGCAAGAATTTGAAAACGTTGCTTATATAAACTGTGATGATAACAGTATGGCGAAAGATTTGTTTTTGCAAGACTATGATATGCAACGTATCATCCTTGCCATAGGTGCCATCACTCAGCAAACTATTACTCCAGGTAAGACCCTCATTATTCTTGATGAAATTCAGGAGTTGAGAAGAGGCTTGGCTGCCCTCAAATATTTCTGTGAGAAAGCTCCAGAATATCATGTAGCTGTGGCTGGCTCTCTCTTAGGAATAGCTATGCACCAAGGGGAATCCTTTCCTGTCGGAAAAGTAGATGTTCTCAATATCTACCCAATGACTTATGATGAGTTTTTGCTTGCCAAGGGAAAACAGCAAATGGTAGATATTCTAAAGAGCAAGGATTGGAATACCATTAAGTTGCTTCGCTCGGAGTATATCAAGATGCTCAGAGAATATTATTTCGTAGGAGGTATGCCAGAAGCCGTCAAGGCATTTGTGGAGACTAACGATGCTATTGAGGTAAGAAAAATACAAAAGAACATCCTTTTTACCTATCAGAAAGATATTTCCAAACATGTTCCTACACGAGAAGCTAATCGTATCAATATGGTATGGCAGTCCATGCCATCGCAATTGGTAAAAGAAAACAAGAAATTTATCTATGGTGTGGCTAAGCCTGGAGCTAGATCTAAAGATTTCGAGACAGCCATACAATGGCTGTTGGATGCAGGGTTGGTGTATAAGGCAGAAAGAGTGAACGAGCCCAAGATGCCATTGAAGTTCTATGTTGACATCAGCAGTTTTAAGCTGTTTCTGCTTGATTGTGGTCTGTTAGGAGCTATGAGTGAAACACCAGCAGATAAACTGTTGGTTGCTGAGAATGGCATGGAAGAATCGAAGGGAGCTTTCACGGAAAACTATGTGATGAGCCAGTTGATAGCAACCAACGATACATCTGTTTTCTATTATAGTAATGATGCTAAGTTGGAGATTGACTTCTTGATTCAGCACGATTGTGATATCGTACCGATAGAGGCTAAGGCAGAGGAGAACCTACGTTCTAAATCGTTATCGACATTCGTTGAACAGCATTCTGGTCTCCATGGCATCCGATTCTCTATGTCTGACTATAGGGAGCAGAGCTGGATGACAAATGTTCCTTTATATGCCGCTTCCATATACTTTTAAGTACGCTCCTCGCCTTTTTATGTCCTTTTGTCCTAAAAAGCGAAAAAATGCGGGGTGGAGAAAAATAAACCAATTTGAACCAATCGACTTTCAATATTTTTTAGTATTTTTGTCGGCCAATAAGTAAATGATACTAACTATGAACATCGAGGACTTATCCATCTTTGGACTTTACAGCCAAAAGGAGAACAAAGTGACCGCCGCTTTGTTGCAAGTTTTGGAATTCGGGGGGGCAAGCTTGCTCTGCTCGTTCATAAGTAATTTTGCTTATTTCTTCATATTACCGATTATCTTATTGGGAAAATGTCAGTTGAGGTGCAGAGAACCTGTGGCTCAACTGAGTTGGTATATAGTCATCTTTTATTCTTTAAATTTGTGTCAAGTAAATTTGGAGGATAGCGGATGATTATGAAAAATATGGCAATTTTTGTTCGAAGGATATAATCAAATGACAAGTCAGAATTAGGTGTATGAGTGACGAAGAGATAAAAGAGCATAATGACATGGAGGCTGTCAAAGAGATGGAGATGCAGCTGCATGAACAGTTTGCCTCTAACTATAACAATGGATTTAGTGCGACAGTAACTCTATTCTGTACATTATTGGCGGTGTTATATGGCTATGGGTATATATTCTTGCATTCTAATCTGGATTTTACAATAGGTTTGAAAGATTTGTGTAAGGATGGTAAATATGCTTTGGATGCTTTGATCTTTGCAGGAATAGCTGCAACCATAGTTTTGTTTATCATGAAGTATATATGTGCCTATCAAGGTATCTCACAAAGATTAGAGCAATTTGTAGTTTATGCTATACGTTCGAAATATTATGGAGAAAGTCCTATAGACTTAACCCCTCGAATATATCCGTCTAACTATCATCCTTTCAAAGATGATGGTAAAGGCCTACCTATTGGTCTTTATGGTAAATTCATAGATATACTTTGTGGATTTCAATGCTTGGTTGTTGTTAGTATGGTTATAAAGGTAGTGTGTAGCTTGTTAGAAAAAGAGCAATGTCAATTTCAGTATTGTACAGGCTTTTTAGAAATCTTGGCATTCTTTGTCATTTTTGTAATTTGTTATGGGTTATATACAGATGACAAGCAAGAACTTGTCTCTAAATATTATAAGCGATATGGTGAGTATCTTGAATATAAGAAAATTATCTCAAAGTAAAGAATTGTATAAAAAATGAAACGACATTTACATTTTTATCGATGGTTGTTATGCTTGCAGCTGTTTGTAGTTAGCAGTGCAGTAGCATATTCGCAAGGAAAAGTAACAAACCTTGATGAATTGAAAGCAGGAAGCGTTATAAAGATTTATCCTTATGGTCATTATAACGAGTCATCGTTGGCGTTGGCATGTAGTAGATCCAAAGAGTATTTGACATCTTATGCTAAAGCAGGTGATGGAGATGAGTGGACTCTGATAGATGCCGGTGGCGGCTATTACTATCTAAAGAATGAATTGGGATATTATTGGGCTTACCAAGATGAGTCTAATTCTCATTCTTTAGGTTGTGTGTTGGCTGCTAATGCTGCGGTTAAAGTGAAGCTGACATGGGATAGCGAGAATGGAGGCATCTGTTTTTGGAATCAAAAAACTGACAGGGGGTTGAACAATCTATATAGTTATAATTATCAATATAATTGGTATTCGTCTTCTTCGGATTACGACAATGACACGAACAGCACGTTTGACGTGTATTCTTCTTATGGTAGTGGTGAAGACATTGTGCAAAATGGCATAAAATATCGTTTGGATAATAAAAATATGACGGCACAAGTTTGCGCAAATAATTATCAGGGCAACGTTGCCATTCCACAAACAGTAAGTTATAAAGGTAAAGAATATCAAGTTACGTCTCTTGCCAGTAGGTGTTTCAAAGATTGCAGTGGGTTGACTGGTGTATCTTTGCCCGATGGCATCATTTCGTTGGGAGCATATTGTTTCGATGGTTGTAGTGGTTTAATGAGTATCAGTTTGCCAAACAGCGTCACTTCATTGGGAACATGTTGCTTCCAGGGATGTAGTGGGTTGACGGTGATTTATTTGTCCGATGGCATTACTTCGTTGGAAGGATCTTGTTTCAGAGACTGCATTCGATTGAAACATGTAAAGCTGCCCAAAAACGTCACTTCATTGGGAGGTGCTTGTTTCTATAACTGCTCTGATTTAATAAATATTGTTTTGCCCAATAGCATCACTTCGATAGGAAATGCTTGTTTCTACAATTGCAGTAGCTTGCCAAGCATCACTTTGCCTAATGGCATCACTTGTGTGAATGCCAGTTGTTTCTCAGGCTGTAGTAATTTGTCAAATATTACTTTGCCCAATAGTGTTACTTCGTTGGAAATCGCTTGCTTCAGTGACTGTAGTAGCTTGAAAAATGTCACTTTGCCTAATGGCATCAAAGAAATAGGAATCAGGTGTTTCGCTTATTGCAGTAGCTTGGAAAGCATCACTTTGCCCAATAGCGTCAAAGAATTGGGAGAATCTTGTTTCGTGGGTTGCAGTAGTTTGACGAGTGTCACGTTGCCAAGTAGCGTCACTAAATTGAGAGCAAATTGTTTCTATGGTTGCAGTAGCTTGACAAGTATCGCTTTGACGAATAGCGACACTGATTTTATGGGGACAAGCGTCATTTATTTGGAAGATAGATGTTTTGATAACAGATATTTAAAAAAGCTTCTTCTTAGTTCAAAAACTCCTCCTACAACTAGTTCTAGTTCTTTGGAAATGAGTAACATTACCTTATATGTTCCCAAGGATGCATCAAATAGCTATAAGGAGAAATCTCCATGGAAAGATGCGAAAGAAATAATAGAAAGGGGGGCATTAGTCTCTATGGACTTTGGACAGCCAAATGCTTCAGTCGTTAAAACGGAGACGTGCAAACTGTCGCTTAATATCAAACCTTTGGAGGCGGAATACTATTCTGTATGGTGGTCAAGCGACGATAATAGTGTGGCTACAGTCGTACAGAATGGCAATTATCCGTTGGAGGCTATTGTTACTGCGCATAAGGTGGGTAAGGCTACTATTACGGCAATGGCTCGGGATGGTTCGGGTATCACTGCTACTTGTGAAGTGGAGGTCACTCCATTGCTTGTAAATGGCATTGAACCAATCACCACAGGTGTAGTCAAGACTATTCCTACTAAGTTGGAGGCGAACGTTTTACCTGTAGAGGCAGACAATAAGAGACTGTTATGGACGTGCTTGACTCCAGCAATTGCCACAATAACAGAGGAAGGAATAATCACTGGCTTGAAAATGGGAACCGCTAAGGTGCAGGCCACGGCAATGGATGGTTCGAAATTCTCAAAGACCTTTGATGTGGAAATAAAATCTCTTCCTGTCAGTTCTATATCTTTGCCAAAAGAGAGCTCAATTATGAAGACTGAAAGTCGAAAGTTGGAATATATGGTGTCTCCTACAGCTGCCGACAATCAGAACTTGATATGGAATAGTAATCAAGTAGATATAGCAAGTGTAGATGAAAGTACAGGTCTTATCACGGCCCATAAAGTTGGTGATGCTATAATCACTGCTACTGCAACGGATGGTTCTGGAGTTTCTGCTTCTACGACAATTCATGTGACTCCTCTGAAAGTGAGTAACATTGAGATGCCGAAAGAAATGAAAGTCCTCAGAACGACAACAACCACGATTGAGGCAAAAATATCACCTGTGTTGGCAGATGACAAGAAGTTGTCATGGGCTAGTGAAGATAAGAGTATCGCTACTGTGAACCAAGATGGAGACGTGAAGGGACTGAAAGTTGGCACGACAAAGATCACTGCTACAACTACAGATGGTTCTGTATCTGCGTCTTGTAAGGTGACTGTAACTGATGCAACTATCAAACTTTCCACCATGACTATCAAACTTCGTAAAACAGATACCTATACGGAGCAAGCTGTCGCTATTGAGCCAGAAAATATCGAGCACAAGGATGTCGTGTGGAGTACATCGGGCAATGGGGTGGCGAGTGTTGACAAGGATGGCAATGTCACGGGCAATAAGCCAGGAATAGATACGCTCAGATGCTCCCTTGTATATGCAAGTGGCATATACTCGGAGTGTCGAGTGATAGTCTATGACGAGAATGTTGTGTATATTGGCGGGCTTTATTATCTCTTGCATGATGACGGCACAGCAACGGTGACTGGCATTTATGGTGCCAAAGGAAATGGGTTGGATGCAAGTAAGGTCGCACAGTATTATTCTGGTACAATCAATATTCCACGTTCCGTTACCTATAATGGCGTTACTTACGATGTGACTAATGTGGGAAGCTATTCTTTTGCTTGCCAGAACGACTTGCAGAGCGTGTTCATCCCAACTTCTGTAAAGGCCATCGAACAATTTGCGTCAACCAAGGCGGAAAAGTTGCAGATGGTCAACGTGGAGGAAGATAGTCAACTTATCAATATTGGCAACAGTGCCTTCAAGGAATGTACAGGGTTGCGATTCTTCACCTTTGAGGGTACTACCAATAAAATGAAGTCTATTGATGCCTCGGCTTTCTATGGATGTTCCAAGTTGGAACAAATCAAGTGGGTAGGCAAGAGCACGCTGACAACGATTGGTGATTATGCTTTCTATAAGTGTGCCTCTCTTAACAACTTGATGATGCCAAACTCTGTGTTGAGTGTAGGAAACTACTCTTTCCGCTATTGCTCTGGACTGACCGACGTGTCGTTGTCTTCTACTTTGAGCATCATTTATGAGTATGCGTTTGGAGAGTGTGGATTCAGTCATATCACTTTGCCTGAGTCGCTCGTGTCTGTACAAGCAGGTTCGTTTATCAACAATGAACACTTGCAGGAGATAACGATTCCTGAAAGAATGGAAGGTATAGGCTCTGCTGCATTTGAGAATAACTCTTCTTTGGAAACAGTGACGTTCAGAACGGAAATCAACACAATGACGATAGGCGACAATGCCTTCAATCTTTGTCCTGTCTTGAGCAAGGTCAACATTTCGCATCTGAACAGTTGGGCACATACCAACTTCCAGAATGCCAAGGCAAACCCTGCCAACACCTCACATAATATATATATGAATGGTGTGGAGATTATTGATGTCGTTTTGCCAGAAGGAACAAGATATGTAAACAATAATGCTTTCAATGGATGCTCGCATATCAAGAGCCTTTCGATGCCAAAGACGATAGACCGTATCAATGATAACATCATCTATGGCTGTTCTGCTTTGAAGGATGTCTATTGCTATGCCGAGGATGTGCCAGTGTTTATTGGTACACACGATCCTGCCGACATGGACGATGTGTTTAAGAGTACAACCCTTCATGTCCTCTATGGTAAGGAGAGTGCTTATAAGGCTGATTCTTGGTGGGGTAGATTTGCAAAAGTAGATGGATGTGATGAACCTCAGGTAGAACCAGTCAAGGTGTCAAGCATTACGATTAGCCAGACTTCTGCAACTTTGAAGGTTGATGATACCATACAGTTGACAGCTACAGCTTATCCAACGGATGCCGACAATCGAAAAATCAAGTGGTATAGTAGCAACGAAGATGTTGCTATGGTTACTGACGAAGGATTTGTTTTGGCGATAGCGGAAGGTACTTCTGATATTACGGCAGAGGCAACGGATGGTAGTGGAGTCAAGGCTATTTGTCAAGTGAAGGTCGAGAAGAAGCAAGGTCCTGCTGTCATCATCACGCAGTTGGAATTTGAGTCTTCGGCTGTTACCATCGAGCAAGGCAAGCCTGTCCAGCTTTTAGTAAAATACTATCCAGAGAATGCTACCAATAAGCAATTGAATTGGACCTCGGCTAAACCTTCGGTTGCGACCGTGGATGAAAATGGTGTAGTGACAGGTGTTGGTGAAGGTAAGACAATTATCTCTGCCAAGACAACAGATGGATCAAACTTGACCATCAATTGTGTAGTGACTGTCGTTCCTGCCACTGGTATCGGTAATATCTCCATGGGTGATGTGAAGTTGCTTGTCAAGAACCGTCACTTGCAGGTTATTGGTCTTGCCGACAATGATGCCATCAAAGTGGTGAATGCCATCGGCTATACAGTATATGAAGGTACGGAGCACGAGGTTAATCTCCAGTCTGCTGGTATCTATATCGTGAAGGTGAAGGGCAAAACCTTGAAGATTAGCGTGAAGTAGTGACTCTGTAGTGAATGACATTTAGGAATGTGAACGCACATTCCTAAAGAATGAAATATAAGAACAAGGCGGTGTTCCGAGTAAAATCAGAACACCGCCGTTGTTTATGGGTACATACCTACATTTATTCCAAGATTCTTTTTTATAAAAGAAATATTTGGCAATTTCAATAATTTCCTTTATCTTTGTAGGCAGATTTGAATTCAAACGAAAAAGCGATGATACAGAATGTAAAGGAGGTTCCCTACGGAGTGTCTGACTTTCAGACGATGGTGGAACAAAACTTGTATTACGTGGACAAGACCATGTATATCCCAGAGTTGGAGAATCAGGCTCGCTACCTCATCTTCATCCGCCCTCGTCGTTTTGGCAAAAGCATCTTCTTGGGTATGCTTCATGCCTACTATGATTGTCGTACCAAGAATAAGTTCCAGCAGTGGTTTGGTGATCTTTGGATAGGCAAGCATCCTACACCTTTGCAGGGAAGATATCAGGTGATGCACCTCGACTTTTCGCAAGTGGGCGGTAATATCGACAACTTGGAGGAAAAGTTTAATTTCTACATGGGAGTGCAACTTGATGGCTTCGTGCGCAACTATGCGGAATA
>ERZ808278.215-NODE-215-length-47068-cov-4.776998_pt1 | contig 47068 bp, 48 predicted proteins | sample MGYA00521239_ERZ808278 | MGnify/ENA primary metagenome ERZ808278 (study PRJEB31516, sample SAMN03275600) | gut metagenome | biome: mammalia-associated habitat; material: feces | host: Papio cynocephalus | place: Kenya | collected 2012-07-17 ... | reverse complement strand
CTAGGCTTCGGGCTGGATTCATTTGCTGTTTTGAGTTTTACCGGACAGCAATATACCACTATATAAAGTGGTAGTTTACCACCTTGACTTTGTTATTAAGCAGTGAATATCATTCCTTTCTGTAGAATTTATTTTACGAACAAGGCGTGACCTGAGGAATAAACAATGTTTTTGTGGCGTTTACGATGCTATAAGAACTGTTGCAAAAATAGTTGTATCATACGACTATTTTTGTAGTTGTTTCATTCTGTTCTTTCATTCCTTGCCAAGAACTAACGAATTTCTATATATCCTTGTTTGTCTTTTTTGTAAATACACATTATTAACGACTACGAAGTTGTTCTTATTCCTTTGTTCTTGCAAATATCAAGAAAAAATGAGTCAATGGTCACATCTTTAATATTTATAAGACAGATTTTCCTACCAATAAATTAAGTGGGAAGTTATGGGGTAGCTAATTTTCTCGGTTCGCGGACGTAAATTATATACTCAATTAGTCTACTGTATCATTATCGGTTGACATTATTGCTAAAATAACGAATAAATCAACCTTAAAACGTAAATTTCTTCAGATTTTCTTGTTTACATTCAAGAAATATTAGTATCTTTGTCAACAAACAACAAAAGGCATAATTATGACAGAAGTAGAGATATTTGCACAGCGACTAAAACAGGCCAGAATCCTGAAGAAGATTTCGATGGATAAGCTGGTAGAACTTATAGGCGGGCTTGTCACAAAACAAGCAATCTCTAAGTACGAGTCGGCGAAAATGAAACCTACTAGTTCTATCATGATCGCTCTAGCAACGGCATTGGATGTAGACGTGGAGTATTTTCTGCGTCCCTTTGCTTTTGACACCAATCAGTTTCAGGTATCTTTCAGAAAGAAATCTAATACCAGTGCCAAGGATATTAACGCACTGAAGGTTCAGATTCAAGACCAGGTGGAACGTTATATTGAAGTGGAGGAAATTCTTGGAAAAGAGGCAGGTGCCTTCTGTCGTAGTGAGGGGACTTCAATCTCTACGCCAGAACAAATGAGAAAGTTAGCAATGGAGGTGCGCCGTGATTGGAACCTTGGCGAAGATGCTATAAGCAATGTGCAGGACGTTCTGGAATCTAAAGGTGTAAAGGTTATAGCAACCGAAGCTCCAGAAGGTTTTGATGGTGTGAGCGGTGTTGTGGGAGGCAGGAATTATATTGTGGTGCTCAATAGTATACAAGAACACGTGGAGCGTCGTCGCTTTACAGGTATGCATGAATTGGGACACCTATTATATGATGATAGGTTCTCTACAGAACTCACCCCACGTCAGCAAGAAAAGTTGTGTAATGCTTTTGCAAGTGAGATGTTGCTTCCTTCTGCTACGCTGCAAAGCCAATTTAGTCCTGGTGAGAAAATATCCCTGTCCGAGCTAAGGAAGGTACAACAAATTTATGGCATCTCTATAGATGCCATCATGCACAAACTTTATGAATTGGGCATAGTGAGCGAGAGCAGGTATAAAGGCTATAATATTCGCAAAAATAAGGATGACTCATTGCGCAAATATGTAGAAAAATCATGCTACAAGGAAGATCTCACAGACAGGTTTGAAACCCTTGTATACGCCGCTGCTGCCAAGGATCTCATAAGCACGTTAAAAGCTGCTTCGTTGCTACATTCCTCAATTTCCTCTGTACGCAAACATCTTAATGTCATTTGATGAAGCAGATAGTTGTAAACGATACAAACATATTAATCGACCTGCATGAAGTGGGACTTTTGGATGAATTCTTCCATTTGCCTTGGGAGATGTATACTACTGACCTTGTGATGTCAAAATTGCAATGCGAAAGTCAAAGGGATGCGGTTTTGCGCTTCAAAGAAAATGGAGTGTTACATGTTGCGCAATTCAATTTTGAAGAGATTATTGAAATTAGCAAGCTACAGCAACGTTTCGGCAAGAAGACAAATGTTTCGCTGACAGATTGTTCCGTGTGGTATTACGCTATGCAAAATGGCTATATAATGCTTACCTGTGACCACAAACTTCGACAATCAGCAATGCGTGATGGAGTAGATGCGAAAGGAATATTGTATATATTTGATATGCTGGTTGAAACAGAGGCTATTTCATTAGAGGAGGCTTTTGAGAAGCTTTCATTGCTCTATATATTTAACCCTCGCCTGCCCAAGGATGAGATGGATAAACTTCTTAAACTATGGAGTGGCGAACATGACGAGAAAGGAGGTCGCCTATGAGATATTAAACTTTTATGGGCGAAAAAATCCCCATATCATTTGGCGATAATATGAGGATCATAGAGACTTGCATTCGTCGATTTCAAGGTCTTTAGCCCGTAAAGTTCGAGATGTGCGCGTCGTAAATCGACTGCAAAATTACTCACTTTTTTGCAGAATACCGCATAGAACTTGAAAAATCGGCATTTGTAGAGTCCAACAATTATTGGAACAAAATATTCACAGCATATTGGCAAAATCGTGGTATAAACATTTACCCTAATGTAACATGGAGTTTGCCAGACAGCTATGAATATAGCTTAGCTGGACTTCCACACAAATCCGTTATTGCCATTAATAGTATGGGGATACTAAAGTCAACTTTTAGTATATCACTTTGGCTAGAAGGATATCGTTATATGCTACATGAATTGAAACCCACATGCATACTCCGGTATGGACCGAAGATATTTGGTGAGAATGAAGATATCAGTATCTATTTGGAAAATAAGCAGATTAAAGCTTTGAAGAATGGGAGCAAACGGAAGTAAAGCAAGCGGAGCATTAGATGATCCGAAGAACTGGACCTATCATACGGCATTTGAAATATCCGATAATATCAAGGTGATAGAGGCAAACAATAAGAACGCCAACGTTAAGTTGCCAGAGGAAAGCCATACCCCCAATCGTATTTATGTAGCAATCAATAAACCAGCAACAGACAAGAAAGGCCTGAATGATCCATTTGCAGGCAAGTTGAAATCGATAGCGGTATACGGGAATGATTGCAAGAAATTATTTGAAATTCATGTTGATCATTCTCATAATGGAATGTCTATCCATTATCATCCTTGGGAGAATGGACGGCCAGTCAAAGCGGGAAAGGGTAAGAATTCCCCCAATGCAGCCTATTCACTAACTCCAGACATGATAAAACTATTGAATCAAATTAAAAAGAAAGTACCACATGTGTAAAGAAAAAGTTTCTCAATCAATATTCATTGGTCATGATTTGTTTGGCAATGAATACAACTGCAAGTATCCTCCAAACCGTGATAAGAATGGAAATGATTTTGGGGGTTACGAAACCCCAAATCAGCTAACTTTCTATTATGATTTCTGCATTCAACAGTACGGTGTTGCCTTTTATCATGGAGATGTTTTATATGAAGCAGAATTCACCGACGATGGACCTACACTGACCAATAGAATGACTGGCGCGGTTCAAGGTCCGTTTGACAGTGCAATACAGTTGCTTGAAGATGCAGAAATAAATGGTCAGAAGATGATACGTATTATCGACAAATTTGACCATGTCGTTCTTCATTGATGAATTAAAATCTTTAATTTAAGCGATTATGATAAAAGATTCTTACATAAGAACTGATATTTGTGGCTATGCCTTTAACGGTAAGTTTCCACCTAACGATAGAAACAGTTTGTATCATGGGTACAAAACTCCAGCGGAGGAGTGTCTTTTTTATGACTTTGCAGTGCAAGGATATGATTTGATGATTAGATACAAAGGAGAGTCATACTACTTTATGGTTGACGAAGATTGCGTTTGGTTATCAGACGAAAATTTTACTGAAACAATAAAGAAATTTGCCAATGGCAATGATGTTTTGGAAAACTTTTGCATAGAAAACGTTCCTCTTTACAAACTTGTGGATAAATTGGACGATTATGAGCCAATGTAGCATTTACGACCTAAAAGATTGATTTACAACACTTCCCTTATCTTGCGTAAACACAGGATAGGGGATTTTTTAATAAGCAAACTTTCATCTGTATTCTTATTATTCATCAATGTTTTGCTTTTGATGAACTTGGTGATGTGCTTGACTCAATGATAGAGACGGGAGGCATGACCAAGGAAGAATACCAAGCAAAGGTAAAGGACTTTGTTTGTAGCCTCTGACATCAACTCTTCTGGTGTAAAGTTAGTGTTAAACACAAGGAAACTATCTTTATTCTAATGGTTTTATACTAACTTTGTACCAATAATAGGATAAACGCTACATCGTGCTACAAGACGCTACAAGTAGGCTACACCTACCCCAAGTTACACAAAGGAAAAGAGTGGTATGTGGATTTTTATGCCTGAGACCCTGCCACAAACAAGATGAGATGTAAAAAGTATTGGATTGGTTCTGAACTTCGCGTTTCGGAAAGAGTAAGACGTGCTACAGAAATCATCAACGTTATAAGCAAGCAGCTCATGGAAGAATGGAATCCATGGGTAACGACAGACTTATCTCGTGGCTATGTTTTGCACGAGAACTGTCTTAATAATAAAATTCCGCAACAAACTAACCACAACTAAAAGCAAGAATAAATGAGCAAGTCTTTGTATGTGATAGGTTCTGAACCTTTAAACGAATGGGAGCAGAAGAATGGTCATCCGTCATGCATAACTATCACTGGGAATGTATCGACTGAAACATTTGAGCAACTGGCATGTGATTTTGATTATACCAAGTATAAACAAATCACATTAACCAAGTTGACGGTGGAAGATTTCAAGTATGACAATGGTTATATATGCACCTACAAAGACCATATTTCGTATAGAGTATGTGAAGATGGCGCAAGATTGGCTGTCCTAATAAAACTATATCTCAATACTGAAAGCACAACTACATTTATTGTATCTGATGGCAGTGTGTTTACAGCAGACGGTAATACGCTTGTTCATATACCCGAATCTAAACATGTAATTATTCCTTCAAATGTGAAGCACATAGGGAACTGTGTTTGTTGTGGCTATGAAAAGATGTCAAGAATAAATCTCAATGACGGATTGGAAAGCATAGGAGAATGGGCTTTTGTCTCTGCCGACATAAACATACTGGAGATGCCAGACACTGTCGTTTCAGTAGGGAAAGAAACTTTTCTTATGGCCGAACTTGAAAAGGTTAAGCTATCTAAGTCATTGACTAGCATACCTGACGGCTGCTTTGATTTATGTTCTTTGGAGAAAATAGAAATACCTTCAAGTGTCAAAAACATAGGAGACAGGGCTTTAAGGGGATTGATATGGACTGATGAAATAGTGATACCAGAAGGTATGGAAAAAATTGGATATGATGCTTTTGAAGCCATGTTTCATGTTTCCTTGCCATCTACATTGAAAGAGATAGCTCCAGATTTCTATTATGAAGAATGTATAGACAGCCCAGAATATCCACCATACATCGACATACATCCAGACAATAATGTTTTTTATTCTAAAGGTGGAAGTTTGTATTTTAAGAAGGATGATACCTTAGCGTTAGATCATGCCTATAATGGTCCAAACAAATGCTGCATAAGGTATCAAGACGATGACAACAAATGACGAGCTTGGTGAAAGAAATCCTTGAAACTCTGTTTCTTTATAAAAAGGTATGGCACTTTCATATAAAGATTACAGAATTTCAAGGACTATACAAAATCAATCAAATTCACCTATTCTGATACATTCCTTTTGAGCACTCTATGGGTTTTACGCATTGTGCACAAAAATAATATGAATTTCACACTTGTTCTATGGGGTCATTTTTCTGCCGTAGCCTTCTTCTTGGAGGAAGTTTTTTTAGAAGCCCCTTTCTTTTGGGACTTTTTGTCTATCTTGCCTTTTTCCTCATCTGATTCATCCACGGGGAAGTCGCCGGCCGTACTCTTCACTATATTATTACGCAGCATCTCCACTTCACGGTTGAGCTGGGCTATTTCATTCGACTGGTTGCGAATGGTAAGCAGCAAGGCATTCAACTCCTCATTGTCGATTGATTCTGGATACTGCTCTTGCACCCTTATCATAAAGTCGCTCAACACGTTCATATAGTTGGAGAATGCCGTGTAAGGCGAGTCGTAAGGGCTATAGTGTGAGTGTACAGAGCCATCAGCACTGTGCTTGGTGCTCATATAGAAGAAGTGGTCGCTGGCCTGGAGATAATACCAGTCCTGCTTAATACGGCGATCTTGGCACAGGCGCACGCGCTCACCGATAGAGTACAGTTTTTTCACAGCCTCCTGCTGGAGCGTGTTGCCCAGCCATGCACTGGTGTCGCGTGCCTCGTCGGCCCAAGAGATGGGATGCATCACCGGCATCTCCCCTACCGACTTCATCTTTGCCACCACCTCGCTCGGGGTGATAAACTCGATGCCTTTCTCAGCGGCAAAGCGGGGTAAGGCCTTCATAAACTCAAATATGCCACTTTCGCGAGGCTGCATTTCGCCAAACGTTTCATAGTTCATAAAGAGGTTCACCAGTTGCTCTTCTTGTGGAAGGGCGGCAATCCAGTCGATGTATTTGTCGGCGGTAAGCGGATACGAGTCCCAATTGGGGTTGCTGAAGCGGAATGAAATGTCGTCGCTCAGTTTTGAGTTTTTAAGAAGGAGCTTCAATTTTGGCGCCACAGGCGATGAGTAAACGTAGTTGGGCGACTTCCATCCCAATATATGCTTTGCGCCCTCTGTAACCACACCCTTAAATCCCATCGACTGCACCACGGCTGAGATGTCGTCGTCGTAGATTAGCTCAGTGTTGCGAAACACCTTTGGATGCTGCCCGAAAAGCTGGAATATCTTTTTATCGTGGTCTTTCACTTGTGCCACAAACTCGTCGGCATCTTCAAGCGAAGAAAGGGAATGCGCATAGGTTTCGCTCAAAAATTCCACACAGCCAGTGTCGGCAAGTTCCTTCATCGACTCAATAAACTCTGGCACATACACTTCCAGTTGCTCAAGAGCCGTTCCGCTAATTGAGAATGCCACTTTAAATTTCTTGCTATTCTGTTTTATCATTTCGAGCAGCATTGCATTGGCAGGCAAGTACGAGCGTTGGGCAATGCGCGTGATAATGTCGTCGTTGGCAAAATCATCATAGTAATAGTGGTCGTTGCCAATGTCGAAGAAGCGATAATTCTTCAGACGAAATGGCTGATGTATTTGGAAATAAAAACAAATTGCTTTCATTGCTTAATTTTTTGCTTAATGGATAAATTTGTGAATGAATATTCTCGTTGGTTCAGCCCTATCTGTTGATAAGCCGCTTATAGATGTCGATCACTTTGGCGCCAGCCTTCTCCCATACTATCTGCTTCACTTCGTCAAGTCCCTTCTCACGCAGTTCGTTATGCAAGGCAGGATACTTGATGATTGAATAAATGGCATCGGCTATGGCGTTAGTGTCCCAATAGTCCACCTTAATCACATTATTGAGGATTTCGGCGCACCCGCTCTGCTTTGATATGATGGAAGGCACACCCATCTGCATGGCCTCAAGCGGAGAAATACCAAAAGGCTCGCTCACCGATGGCATGATATACACATCGCTGGCCTTCAGCATCTCATACACTTGCTTGCCCCTCAAGAATCCAGTGAAATGAAACCGGTCGCTTATGTCGCGACTCGCCGCCAGTGTAATCATTTTCTCCATCATGTCGCCACCACCTGCCATCACAAACTGCACACCATGCACCTTGCTCAGCACCTGTGCGGCGGCCTCCACAAAATATTCTGGTCCTTTCTGCATGGTGATGCGTCCTAAGAATGTGACCACCTTCCCATGCTTTGGCGGAATTTTCACATTGAGCAGCTCCTGGCTCAAAGGCTCCACAGCATTGTGCACTGTGGTCACCTTGTCGGGAGATATGCCATATTTCTCAATCACGGTACGGCGTGTGAGATTGCTCACCGTGATAATATGGTCGGCGTTATTCATTCCGTCTTTCTCTATATTGAACACCGTGGGGTTCACATTGCCACGGCTCCGGTCGAAATCGGTGGCATGCACATGTATCACCAACGGCTTACCGGTCACTTGCTTGGCGTGGATGCCCGCAGGATAAGTGAGCCAGTCGTGTGAGTGGATCACATCGCACGGTATAGTGCGAGCAATCACACCTGCCACTATCGAGTAATTATTAATTTCCTCAATCAAATTGTCGGGATAGCGTCCGGAAAATTCTATACATCCCAGGTCGTTGGTGTTCATATAGTTGAAATCACTGTAAATGTGATTTCGCAAATCAAAATAAGTTTGAGGGTCCATCACATTGCCAATGCGGCTTTGCACGTACTCACTGCTCACGTCGCGCCATGCGATTGGCGTGGTGTTGGCGCCGATAATCCGGGCAAAGCTCTTGTCTTCATCGCCCCAAGGCTTTGGAATGACGAAAGTGATGTCCATGTCGCCGCAATCGTGCATACCTTTCGTAAGACCGTAACTTGCGGTTCCAAGTCCTCCAAGAATGTGAGGGGGAAACTCCCAACCAAACATTAAAGCTTTCATATCGTAAGGTTTATCATTTTTTACGGTTAAACATCAAGATTCTTCAGCAAGCGAAGCACACGGAGTATTTCACCCACATTTGCGGCGAAACTTATGGCACCTCGGCCTGTGAATGGCGGATTGCCATCATACAGCTCGGAGAGCGTACCTATGCCTCCTTGCGACATTTCGTCCTCAAACCCAATCATCATTCGGTTCACAAACGACAGTCCACCGATGCCGAACACCTTCACATAGGCATGGCAGTAAAAGCCCATGAGCCATGGGCGCGCTGAGCCTGAATAATAAGCCTGTTGGCGCTGCTGAGGATTGCCTACATACCATGGATTGTAGCCATAGCTTTTGGGGCTTAAAGTGCGAAGCCCCTTTGGGGTAAGGAGTTCACGCGTGATGAAGTCAAGGATAAGTTTTCGCTGTCTTCTGTTAAGCGGAGAATGGTCCACACCTACGGCCACCACCATATTTGGGCGCACACTCAAATCAGTGTACGATCCGTTCACATAGTCGTAAAGGTAGCCATAGTCGTTCATAAACGTGGGCACAAATGATGCGGCATAGGCATCGCTGACCCTTGTCCAGCGCTCCATTCTTTGCAACATTTGCATATCATCGGCATACATTTGTTGTAAAAACATCAACGCGTTATACCACAAAGCATTCACCTCCACAAGGTAGCCTGTTCGAGGAATGAGTGGCGTGCCGTCAGGCTGCGCAGAGTCCATCCACGACATGGGCTTCCGTGTGCCGTCGGTTCGCACCAGTCCATTATCGTCCACCGAGAGATTGGGATGCTTGCCATCAATAATGAAATCGACGAGTGATGCCACCAATTCGCCATAACGGTTGCGCGCAGTGTCCAAATCTGTGTCGTGAGAATAGCGCTGTATCGCCCATATAGCCCACAAGGGCACATCTGGAAGGTTTAGTCCCTGCAGATGCTTGTCGGGCTCACCTGTGGCCATCCACTTCTCAAACGCCAACGAAGCGGTGTCCATTATCGACTCAAAGTCGGGACGATGGTGTGTGGAAAGCGTGCAGCCAGGCAAAGCAATAAACTCATCACGTGCCCGCACCTTAAACCACGGATATCCAGCGAGCATGTAGTGCCCGTCGGCATTTTTAACGCAGAATTGCTTAGCACTGTTTTTCAAGCAGTTGTAAAAACTTGTGCGGGGCGTTCGCGTTTTAATTTCATCTTCATACATCTTGTTGAGTTGGCGCGTGTTCACTTCGCTCACACCAGCAGAAAATATAATCGACTCGCCTTTTTTCACATCCACCTCAAAGTAGCCAGGCACATACAGATCTTCTGTATAAGGAATGCCACGCTCCAAGTCCTTCAAGTATTCTATGCCCTTATACCAATGAGGGTCGAATACGAACTTGGGCTTATGGCTCATTTGCATATATAGCGTGGGATAACCTTCATACATGCACGTGGAAATGCCATTGAGCACCTCCTTATAGTCACGGCTTGCCACTTGGTTCTCCACGCACAGGTCGTTGGCGTTTCGAAAAGCCAAAAACGGGCGGAACTGCAAAGTGGTTTTGGAGTGAGCGTCGACCAAGGTGTAGCGAATAAGAATTCGGTTCTCGTCGGTGATGAATATTTTCTCACGCTTCAAAATCACGCCTCCCACACGGAATGTGTGAGTGGGCACACGCTCACAGTCATACTCTCGGATGTATTTATGGCCATTAGGGCTATATACTCCGCCCGAATACCTGTGCAGGCCCAAGTTGAAAGGTGCGCCATGCTGGATGACAGTTTCGTCGAGCGACGATAGCAGCACATGATTGTTATCGTCAATCTCTGGTATAGGCATCACAAGAAGGCCGTGCTGCTTTCTGGTGTTGGCACCCACGATGGTGGTGCAGTGATAGGCTCCCAGTTGATTCGTGCGCAGCATCTCCATCGAGAGCGACTGCTCAAGATTAATCATCAAGTTCTTATCAAATTTAAGATAACTCATGATAAGCGGTATTATGGGATATTTTTAGTTAATAATTACGTTATTGGTTTCGTTACGAATTTACGGTTTTTTTGCAATCTGCACAAATATATTCGATTGCAAATTAAGAAAATGATGAATTTTTAGGTATTTTTATACTTCACACAGATGCTCACCAAAGTAGTGCACAAGCAAACCAGACAAAAAAAAACGACACTCACTGAGCGTCGCTATATCTTTCAAAAAAACTATCAGCACATTATATTTAGCCTGGAATATTGTTCTCTCCAAGACCAGGGCTGAAAATTTTAATTCCATTTTTGTGGCACTTGATAAGCAGTTCATTCGGCATCTCCACCGGATCGCCGTCGATGTGCATCGGTCCTGGCGTTCTGCGTGTAATCCGAATTTCATTCGCCCGATACACTGCCACGTGTCTATTTTTGTCGATATTTTTGAAAAAAAGGCTCATTCCCACCAATGGCGCATCGTAGAATTTGAAGGGTGAAATCACTGTCATATCCACCAATCCATCCTGCATACTTGCATGGGGTGCGATGAAAGAGTTGTTGCCATACTGGGCGGCATTGCACAGCGCTATCACAAAAGCCTTCTCCTCTAATCGTTCACCATTCAGTTCCATCACATAGTCGTCGCATTTATAGTGGGCGTAAACGGAAAGTGTCTTTTTCAAATAAGTGGTAAAGCCTCTGGTTCCGGCTTGTGCAAAGTCAAAAGCCACTTGAGCGTCAAATCCCATGCCACAGGTGCACATAAACGGGCGGTCGTTCACCGTGCAGTAGTCAAATCGCTCCACTCTATCGTCGTTGATTAGCGCGAGGGCCTTCCTCACATCCATGGGAATATTGAGGTGGCGGCCTAAGCCATTGCCTGATCCACAGGGCACCACTGCCAATGCCACATCAGTGTTGATCAAAGCCGAAGCTGCGCCATTAACCGTGCCGTCACCGCCTATGGCCACCAGGCCATAATAGCCATTCTCCACAGCCTCTCTACCATAGCGGAAGGCATCACCTTCGTCCGCCACCATGCGAATATTGGTGGAAAACACATTCTTGTCGATCAGTTCCTCTAAAAGTGCGGGGATTTGCGCCTGGTCGCCTGTTCCCGACTTTGGGTTGACAACTGCTAAAAGCCTCTTCATGAAAATAAAAGTATGTGAAATTTATCAAAGCAATAGACACTAACAAATGTCATTATTCGCAGAAACACAAACGAAAAGAAGCTGCAACCGTCATTACGAAGTCGCAGCCTCTCTCTAAGCCATATTTAATGCAAAGGCATTATTTTTTCTTACGATTGCCGTAGCGGCTCATGAACTTATCTACACGGCCTGCTGTATCAACGAGCTTCTGCTTGCCAGTGAAGAATGGGTGTGAAGAGCTGGTGATTTCAAGCTTTACCAATGGGTAAGTTACGCCATCAATTTCAATAGTCTCCTTAGAGTTTACAGTTGAGCGAGTGATGAATGTCTCTTCGTTTGACATATCCTTGAAAACCACTTCGCGGTAATTGTCTGGATGAATACCTTTTTTCATTTTATATCTTTCTTAATAATTTTACATAAATTGTGGCGGTGGTAAACGCCGTAAAATTGTAATGGCTTGCAAAATTACTAATTCTTTCGGAATTACAAAAACTTTTAAGCCAACAAATTCTCGCATTTTTCATCCTGATGGTATTTTTCAGAACCACACACAGAACCACAGCCAATTCTATTCCACCGACATTCTCTCCCACAAAAAAATCAAATGCAATAATTTGGTAAATCAGTTTTTATTATTAATTTTGCAACACAAATCAAAAATCATCTAATCTGCCAGTTGGCGTTCTCTGCAATGCAGGCCCATAAAAGACAAGCGCCACACATTTCAGAATTAGTTTTCCACTGATAATTATTTATTAATATTCCCGGTAAATATAAAGAACCACATTCTCTATGTGCTTACCTTTCACACTTGCGCGCGTACATTATCGGCGGCTTGGTATTGCACGAAGCCATTACACCGCACACACCCGCACATAGATTATAACAAACAATTATATGTACAACATCAACGAATTGGAAGCGATGCCTTTAGAGGAAATCCAAGCCTATGCAAAAAGCCTTGGCATCAAAAAGGTGGACTCCGAAAACCTTGTATTCGACATTCTTGACCAGCAAGCCAGCATTGCCAGTACAAACACTGGATCTGGATCAACAAAATCTTCTGAGCCCAAAAAGCGCAAAAGCGTATCGGCGAGCACGAAGAAAACATCTGTGAAGCCCAAGAAGGAGAAGGCTGCTGAAGAAGCTAAAGGCGAGAAAACGACTGCCGCAAAGCCTGAAACCAAGAAGAAAACTTCTAAGAAAAAGGCTGACACAGACAAAGACACAAAAAGCAAGACCGCTGAAGAAAAGAGCACAGTAGAGAAAAAAACAGCCACAGAAAAAAAGGCTAAAAGCCCAACAGCAAAGAAAGCTAAAACGGCAGAGCCTCAAAGTGAGGCCACATCCAATGATGCGGCAGAGGCCCAAAGCACACCTCAAGACAGCAACAACAAGAAGGAAAAGAAGCCTCGCCGTCAGCGAATCGAGAAAATAGCGGCAAAAGCCGCCGATGCCACACAAGAAGATATAGTCTCCAATTCCGCGCCACAACCAGAACAAGGCGCCGAAGCCCATGCCGCCGCATCTGTCCCTGACAGCAATTCGACAAGCAATGCCGCTGTAACTCAAGAGAACGAGACCGGCGTAGAAAAAGCCAACCAACAAGAAGCGAGCAACGATGCTCCACAAGCCCAACAGCAAGACGACTTCCAAGATCTGTTTGGAGGCAGTAAAAACGTGGGGCTGGGCGAATTTTTCAGTGCCTCCCAAACCTTCAAGCCACGCTCTCAAGAAGAGAAAGAGGAGGCCGCACGCCAAGCCGAAGAAAACCGACGCCGCGCAGCAGAAGAGGCGGCAAAGGCTCCTATCGTAATCCAAGAGCCTAAAGCCGAAAAGCAGCAGCCAGCCTCTAACGGGAAAAAAGGCAAGAAAAACAAGAAGCAGCCACAACCCCAAGCGGCCAACGACAATCCGTATAGCGACTCACCATATAATTTCGACGGAATTCTTGAAGGCGAGGGGCTGCTTGAAATCATGCCCGACGGCTATGGCTTCCTCCGCTCCTCCGACTACAATTATCTCACTTCGCCTGATGATATATATGTGTCGCAATCGCAAATCAGAAATAATGGCCTGAAGAATGGCGACGTAGTGTATGGAACCATCCGTCCGCCTAAGGAGGGCGAGAAATACTTCCCGCTGTGCGAAGTGAAGGCCATCAACGGCCGCACCCCTGAATTTGTACGCGACCGTGTGCCATTCGAGCACCTTGTGCCCCTCTTCCCTGAAGAAAAATTCAATCTTGTGAGCACTAAGCACCCCAACCTGTCAACCCGCATTGTAGACATGTTCGCACCGATAGGAAAGGGACAGCGTGGTCTGATCGTGGCACAGCCAAAAACAGGTAAAACAATCCTGCTGAAAGACATCGCCAACGCCATTGCAGAGAATCATCCCGAAACCTATATGATTATCCTGCTTATCGATGAGCGCCCGGAAGAAGTGACTGATATGGCACGCAGCGTGAATGCGGAAGTCATCGCATCCACATTCGATGAGCCTGCCGACCGCCATGTGAAAATCGCGGAACTCGTGCTTGCCAAGGCAAAACGCATGGTGGAGTGCGGACACGACGTGGTTATACTGCTCGACTCAATCACTCGCCTGGCACGAGCCTACAACACTTGCGCCCCTGCCTCTGGAAAGATTCTGTCGGGTGGCGTAGATGCCAACGCGCTCCAGCGTCCAAAACGCTTCTTCGGCGCAGCCCGAAACATTGAAAACGGCGGCAGTCTCACCATCATTGCCACAGCACTTACCGACACCGGTTCCAAAATGGACGATGTGATTTTTGAAGAGTTCAAAGGCACAGGTAATATGGAACTCCAGCTCGACCGCAAGCTCAGCAACAAACGCATCTTCCCTGCCGTGGACATCATGGCCTCAAGCACCCGTCGCGACGATCTGCTGCTAAATCAAGACACAATCAACCGTATGTGGATTTTGCGCCGATTCTTGAGCGACCGCACCTCTATCGAGGCCATGGAGTTTATCAAAGACCGTATGCTCCGCACATCGAGCAACGAAGAGCTACTGCTCACAATGAACGATTAAAGCCACATCACATCGCACTGAGACATGGGCAGAATTCTGGCTATCGATTACGGGCGTAAACGCACAGGTGTGGCGGTGACCGACCCTTTGAAAATCATCGCCAATGCGCTGGGTACTATTCCCACACACACGCTGATGGACTTTCTAAAGGACTACACCTCAAAGGAAAAGGTGGACAAGGTGGTGATTGGGCTTCCAAAGCAGCTCAACGGCGAACCGTCGGAAAGTATGCGCTACATCACACCTTTTGTCAACCGGCTAAAAAAAGCAATGCCACAGATGCCAATTGTGATGTACGACGAGCGGTTCACCTCCACCATTGCCCACAAGGCTATGATAGATGGCGGGATGAAAAAAAGCGACCGACGCGACAAGTCGAAAGTGGACGCCATTGCAGCAACCATTATTCTTACTGATTATTTACAAAGCAATTTAATATAACACTAAAATATATGACACTACCTATATATATTTACGGACAGCCAGTGCTTCGGCAAGAGGCCGAGCCTGTCACAAAAGATCTTGAGGGGCTCAACGAGCTGATTGAGAACATGAAAGAAACCATGTATGCAAGCAACGGCATTGGCATTGCCGCGCCACAAGTAGGCGTTTCAAAAAAAATCGTGTATATAGATGTGGATGTGCTCAAAGATGACTTTCCCGAGTTGAAAGGGGTAAATATGGTTCTCATCAACCCTGAGGTAATCGTGGACGAGACAAGCAAGCAGGTAACAAGGGAAGAAGGCTGTCTCAGTTTGCCAGGCATCAGCGAGAACGTGACGCGCCACAGCAAAATACACCTAAAGTGGACCGACGAAAACTGGGTGCAGCACGAACAAGACATTGATGGCTACCTGGCACGTGTGGTGCAGCACGAATGCGACCACCTTTACGGCCACCTGTTCATCGACTGGATTTCCCCCATCAGAAAACAGCTCATTCGAAATAAGCTGTCAAGTATGATTAAAGGGAAGATTCGTTGCTCCTATAAAGTGAAATTCTTCAACCCAAAGAAGAAATGACATAAAAAAGTGGAAGATGTCTCACGACAGCCTCCACACACTTTAAATCTAATACCATGAAAAACACACGTACAAATGTAATATTTTTATTTGTAACAACAATAGAAAAAACATAATTTTTCAAAAAAAAACTATTAAAACGATGGAAAACAAGATTAATATCACGCCCGACGATGTGAAATTCATACGACAGGCCTGCGAACTGGCAAGCGACAACATCGACAAAGGCGGCGGTCCTTTTGGCGCTGTGATTGTGAAAAACGGAGATGTGTTGGCCACTGGCTGCAACAGTGTGACAATTGATAACGACCCCACTGCGCATGCCGAAGTGAACGCCATACGCAAGGCATGCAAGCTGGAGAGAAATTTCAACCTTGAAGGATGCGTGATTTACAGCAGTTGCGAACCTTGCCCAATGTGCTTGAGCGCGCTTTACTGGGCAGGTGTCAGCCGAATTTATTATGCCAATACGCAGAACGACGCCGACGCTATCGACTTTGGTGACCATTTCATCTACGAAGAAATAGCCAAGCCACATCTGAAGCGCCTTATCCCTTGCATCCACATAGAAGAACCAAGCGCCATACTCCACTTCAAAAAATGGGAAGAGAAAACCGACAAAATCAAGTACTGACCTTTTGTCAAAACCTGGCAATTCCACAATATGTAAGAAACAAATTAAAGACAACAAGTGCGGACACGGCATACCATGTCCGCACATTTTATTATCAGGATAGAGCGAACATCAAAGACGCTCTTTACCTCACCTGTAACACACAAACGATTTTTGCCACAACGTCATTTGATATTAAAACTCTATTTTGTCGGGAGCTATTCTGTCCGCTTCAGTAATCGGACGAATCACCTTGCATGGCACACCTGCAGCCACCACACCCGAAGGAATATCCGACGTAACCACACTGCCTGCACCTATCACACTCCCCTCGCCTATTGTGACACCGCCACACACCGTGGAGTTTGCTCCAATCCACACACCATCCTCAAGGGTAATAGGCGCCGAGGTTTCTAAAGCGCCCACACATCGCTGAGCAGCGTGAATGGGATGACCTGCGCACGACAGCACCACACCCGGCCCAAGCAGCACACTTCTGCCGATATGAATAGGCGACGTGTCGAGAAACACACAATTATAATTTACCAGCGCAAAGCCCTTAAAATGAATATTAAAGCCAAAATCACAATGAAAACTCGGCATTAAATACACCGACGAATGGTAAGTGCCAAAAAGGCGAGTGAGTATGTCGTTTTGCTTCCTGGAATCTTCAGGATCAGCGTTGTTGAACTGCCAGCACAGCCGGCGAGCCTTTTCCTGTGTATGCCTTGGTATATGCATAGCATTGCCCACAAAAGGGCAGTCCTTCTTTATTCGTGAAACCACATCCATAATAGCCATATTTTTTCTGCAAAAATAGCGCAAATACAGCAAATTCTGTGAGTCCGCGCAAGAATTTTATAGGAAAAGTTTTGTTCCAACACCAAGTATTCGTAAATTTGTAAGAAAATCAAAACTCGATGCGAACAACCACACCAGTGCTCTCGCATTAAATAATTAACAACAAGTTCTTCCGACGAGCACGGGGAGGACAAATCAACATCCTCAAACAAAATGAAAAAATTCTTACTGACCCTTGCCACAGCTATCACCCTCGTGGCATGCAGCGGCGGAGCGCCCTCGCCTTCAGGCGATGCCGAAAAAGACGCAAAAGCCATGTGCGAATATATGGAAGCAGAAATTGAGCAATGCTCTTCAATCAGCGAATTAAACAACCTCGACAGTAAAATGAAGCCCATGCAAGAGGAGTTCGAAAAATACGAGAAAGAGCACCCCGAGTACAAGGAAAAATTCCAAAAAGCTGCGGCACAGGATGTGTTCAAAATTATTAGCACCCTCCAAAAGAAACAGAAGGAACTCGGAGAAGCCTCAAAGAAATAAAAAGTGGCTAAAAGTCAAGCTGCATCAAATTAGGCAAAGGGTCACGCCACGCTCTCTTCTTCGGGCGTGGCCCTTTAGTATTTTTTTGTGTGTGAAAAAAATATCTCCAATGACGCTACACACAAAAAAAACCACGCAAATCATTACCCGTAAATTTCAGCAAATCACGGAAAATAACTAATTTTGCAAGAATAATGCATACGCACGAGGGGGCATTACTATAAAGTTTTGAATATAACTTGATTAGAACGAATTTTAAAGTATGAAGATTATACTACTATCTGGAGGTTCAGGGCAGCGCCTATGGCCTCTGTCTAACGGCACCCAGGCCAAGCAGTTTCTCCGCCTGCTCAAATCGCCCGACGGCCACAAAGAATCGATGGTTCAGCGAGTGGTGCGCCAAATCAAAGAGGCTGGGCTGCTTGAAAGCATCACCGTGGCCACAAGCGCCGCACAGGCCGACATGATTTCAAACCAGCTCAGCGATTACAACGTGGACATTGTGACAGAGCCAGCGCGGCGCGACACATTTCCAGCCATAGCCCTCGCGGCAGCGTATCTCCAGAAAGAGAAGCACTGCGCACCCGATGAGACCGTGGTGGTGATGCCATGCGACCCCTACACCGAAAGCGGCTACTTCAGCACCATCGCTAAAATGGTGAAAGCAGTCCACGACGCCGCAGCCCAGCTCGTGCTGATGGGCATCACGCCCACCACCCCATCATCGAAATTCGGCTATATCGTGCCCAAGGCCACCGACACACAAAAAGACATCCGTCAAGTAAGCCGCTTCGTGGAGAAGCCCAAGCGCGAGCTGGCAGAGCAGCTCCTCACCGACGGCGCGCTATGGAACGGCGGCGTTTTCGCCTTCCGCCTCGGCTACATCACAGCCATCCTTGAGAAATACGTGAAAGCCGACACCTTCACAGAAGTGCGCGCACGCTACCAGGAATTTCCGAAAATCAGCTTCGACTACGAAGTGGCAGAGCGAGCCGAGTCGGTAGCGGTAATTCCTTTCACAGGCAGCTGGAAAGACTTGGGCACATGGAACGCCCTCACCGAGGAGCTACCCTCGCTCACCATCGGCAACGTAGTGCTCGACCCCGACGCTAAAAACACCCACGTGGTCAACGAACTCGGCCTACCGCTCATCTGCATCGGCACCGAAAACCTGGTGGTGGCCACAAGCAACGACGGCATACTCGTGGCCGACAAAGACCACGCCGAAGACCTCAAAAGCCATCTCGCAATGCTGGGTACCGACACCCGGCCCATGTATGAGGAGCGGCGCTGGGGCGAATACAAAGTGATCGACCACATAGAATTTCCCGACGGACAGAACGTGCTCACCAAGCAGCTGTGCATCAAAGCCGGCAAAAATATCAGCTACCAAGTGCACCACCACCGCGAGGAAGTGTGGACCGTGATCAACGGGCAAGGCCAACTTGTGCTCAACGGCGAGCGACGTATCGTAAAGCCTGGCGACGTGGTGCACATACGCCGCGGGCAGTTCCACGCCATCCGGGCCATCACCGACCTCTACATCATAGAAGTGCAGTCGGGAGATCGCCTCACAGAAGACGACATCACCCGCTACCCCTACGACTGGGAGCAATGACAAGCAGTAAAGTAGAAACAATAAAACGGGAGTAGGGACGCGGCTTGCCGCGTCCGCCCCGCAAAAGAAGCGGAAACAAGTTCCGACAAGAAACAAGCCAAAGCCGCCACCCACGATGGCTCACCCACCAAGCCCTGTGCAGAGCTGTACAGAGCCGGGACGCTGAGAGAGAAATGCAGCTTGAGCCATTCTGACCACAGGCACCACAGCCTGGGTTTGGGGGGCTTACGGCCAAATCACTCACAAATTCTCTAACGCTCAAAAACGATATGGAGACAGCCGCACCGGCACTTCACTGGTACGCATTCCGAATGCGAAGCCGCACACCCTACGAAGCACAGGCCATAGCCAAGCGAGAAGGGTATGTCTCCTATTACGCACTGCGCAAGACCCTAAAAGACGCATCCTACCAGACGCCCACCGACGAGGCATTCACCGACTGCGCGCTCCTGCCGTCTGTCATCTTCATCAAGTGCAGCGAAGAATTCGCCTTGAAGATGCTGGCCGGAAAAATCATGTGGCCCTATTGCATGCCCGGCGACAAAGAGCTGTGCCCCATCACAGAGCGCGACATGGATGTGTTTCGCACAGCAGTGGAATCAGGGTGCCGCAATCTTGAGGTTATCGACGCCAACCTTGCCGTGGGGCAGAAAGTGCGCGTACTCGATGGCATCTTCAAAGACCAAGAGGGCTACATCGTGAAAATCCGGGGCGACAAGCGCTTCGTCATCACCGTGCCCGGCGTAGTGGCCATCGCCACCATCTACATCCCCAAGCACCTCCTCGCCCCAGCCACCAACCAAAAGGCAGAGACCAAGGGTTAGAGGTTATGGAGCATCAAAACTAAAAATCCAAATGGCAGAAGAAATCAGCAGCAACAAGCGAATAGCCAAAAACACCATCATGCTCTACATTCGCATGTTTATCAGCATGGTGGTGGGGCTATACACGTCGCGCGTGGTGCTCGCCACACTCGGAGTGCAGGACTACGGCATCTATGGCGTGGTGGGCGGAGTGATAGGCATGATGGGGTTCCTCAACGCATCGATGAGCGGCGCCACAAGCCGCTTCCTCACCTACGAGCTTGGCCGTGGCGACAAGGAACGCCTCGCCAAGACTTTCTCATCTGCCCTCATCGTGCACATAATAATCGCCTTGGTGGTGCTTGTGCTGGCCGAGACGGTGGGGCTATGGTTTCTATGCAACAAGCTCAACATCCCAGCCGGCCGCATGGAAGCCGCCCACTGGGTGTATCAGCTCAGCATACTCGGCGCCATGCTTGGCATCACCCAAGTGCCCTACAACGCCACCATCATAGCCCACGAGAAAATGGACGTGTATGCCTATATGGAGATACTCAACGTCACCCTCAAGCTGCTCATCGTGTATCTGCTCACCATCGGACACTTCGACAAGCTCAAACTCTACGCCGTGCTCACACTCGCGGTCAGCATCATCTCCATGATGATTTACCGCATCTACTGCATCCGACACTTTGAGGAGTCGCGTTTCCACTTCATCTGGGACAAATCCTACCTCAAGCCCCTACTCTCCTTCTCCGGCTGGAATATTTATTGCGAAATGGCATTTTCCATACGCCAACAAGGAGCGAGTTTTGTACTAAACTCTTTTTATGGAGTAATATACAACGCAGCAAGTAGCATAGCCCTCACATTGCAAGGGGTTCTTCTTGGTTTTTCTTCTAATATAATAATGGCTTTTAGGCCTCCAATAATAAAGGAGTATGCATCAAAAAACTTCGAGAGGATGAACCAGACTATTTGTTTAGGGGCAAAAATATCAATGATGCTAATCACCATAATAACAATTCCTTTTTTTGTCAAAACAGGTTATGTTCTAAAATTATGGCTAACCACAGTTCCTAAAGGTGCAATTGATATTGCACGAATTATGTTTTTAGTAAACATTGTTAACACCTCAAGCTACCTACTGGTCACAGGCATTCAGGCTTCTGGGAAGATGAACACCTATAGTAGCATTTGTGGTTCTTTGTATATTTTAAGTGTGCTGGTCATGTATGGCCTAATGAAATTAAACTTTGACTTTTATTGGATATATTTAGTGATACTGATTACAAGTATAGTGGTCAATATGGTTTACGCAGGCGTTCTAAAAAAGCAAATTGCGCAATTTCACCTACGGAAGTTTTATAAAAAAGCTGTAATTCCTGCCATTCTTGCTGGAATACTCGCTTTGGGCTTATCTTATTATTCCTGCACATTTTTTAATGAAACTGCTTTTAACTTTATCGTCTATTGTATTTATTCAGTAGCCTTAAGCTTAGCGATATTTATTGTATTCACCTTCAACAAAGAAGAAAGGGCACATACATTAAAATATATGAAATCGGCGTTTAATCGAAAATTCAAATGAAAAACATATCAAGTTTAAAGGGCTGTTATAAATGTGGCATCTGTGTAAATGTCTGTCCGAAAGAAATCATAAAATTCGAGTTAGACAAAAATGGTTTTTTCACGCCGGTTATTCACAACGAAAATAACTGTATTGAATGTGGGCTATGCTTAAAAGTTTGTGCCTTCAATAATGCAATAGGGAATAACAATACAGAGTCCTACTTTGCTGGCTGGAGCCTAAATGAACACACGCGTAGCATCTGCTCATCTGGGGGCATTGCGTTTGAGCTTGCAAAGTTTGGAATAGAAAATGGGTATACTGTGATCGGAGTTCGCTATAACCCAAAAGACAAAATAGCAGAACATTTCGAAGCAAATACTATAGAAGACCTTTTACCGACAACAGGAAGCAAATATATTCAAAGCTATGCTCCTAATGGCTTGAAAAATATATTTAAGGGAAATAAATATATGATATTTGGGCTTCCTTGCCAAATCCACACATTACGCAACATAATAACACACCGCAAAAAAGAATCCAATTTCATACTCATTGATTTTTTCTGTCATGGAGTTCCTTCTTACTTGATGTGGAAAAAATACCTTAATGAAAAGTGTTGCACAACAGGAAAAATAAAGCATATAGATTGGAGAAATAAAAAGAAAGGAGGATGGCATAATTCATGGAATATGGTTTTGGTGGGAGAAAAAGGAGTTGCCAGTTGCTCTATATCAGAAAATGACTTGTTTTATCGTTTCTTTTTAAAAAACAGATGCTTAAATGCAGCTTGCTACGACTCTTGTAGATACAAGATGAACAATTCAGCGGCAGATATTAGGTTAGGTGACTTATGGGGGCAGAAGTTCTCTTATGAGGAAAAAGGCGTAAGCGGTATCGTTTCTTTCACAGAAAAAGGGCTCATGATAATTAAGAGGTTAAAAGGAAACGTCAGTATAGCTAATGAGACAGGTGCAACTGTGTTGGAGTCACAAATGCGAGATTGTGCGAAGCGACCAGCCTCGTACAAAATCATACGAAAATTGTTACAGACGCCGCTATCACTAAAATCTATAAACAATGTTGCTAACATCATTGAGCTAATCATTGACAAGATACCGATGGCGATTAAATACTATCCCAACAGAGCTCTTGAAAAAATGCTTGACAGATGATAATCAAAACCATCACTTGCCATGACTGTTACAATTTTGGCGCATCGCTTCAAGCGTTTGCCCTCCAGCATTATTTGGAGAGATTAGGACACGACGTGGAAATTATCGACTACAAACCATGGTATTTGAGCGGTCACTACAAACTTTGGAACGCGGGGAATCCTCGATTCAACAAGCCACTTGTTTGGCAACTATATAATTTGGCAAAGCTACCAAGCAGGATTACCGCCATCCCCCGAAAAAAGGCATTTGACAAATTCACATCATCGTATCTCCACCTCACACATCGATATACATCTTACGAGGTTTTGAAGTCAACCCCACCAGAAGCAGATGCTTATATAGCAGGAAGCGACCAAATCTGGAACACGTTTTTTCAAAACGGGCGTGATCCTGCATTCTATCTTCATTTTGGTAAACAAGACGCAAAACGAATCAGCTATGCTGCCAGTTTCGCCACACCAGAAATAGCGCCAGAATACTTCGAATTCGTTAGCAAAGAACTGAAAAATTTCGATGCTGTCAGTATTCGGGAAAAGTCTTCTTTAAAATTATTGAAATCATTGGGTGTGCACTCTGGTGTTGCGGTATGTGACCCTGTGTTCCTTATCAGAAAAGAAGAATGGGAGGCTTTAACAAACAGTCTCGTTTCCCCATCCAAAAAGTACATATTAGTGTACTTAACCGATAAAAGCAATAAAGTAAAGAACATTGCCCATGAAATAAGGAAAACAACTGGATGGAAAATTTTCTCTGTGGGCTGTTATGTTGACTGGGCCGATAAAAATTTCACAACCGCAGATCCAGTGAAATTTGTAAGCCTCATCAACGAATCACAATATGTGATCAGCAACTCTTTTCACGCCACAGCGTTCGCCATCATTTTAAACAAAAACTTCTGCGTGGTGCCACGAACAGAAAGCATCAACGAAAGAATGAAAAGTTTACTCAATGATTATGGACTGTACGGCAGATTGACAGACAAATATTCGTCTTCTCTCTTAAAGGAGTTAGATTTCTGCAGCATCAACAAAACCGCAGAAATAATAGTAAGCCATTCAAAACAATGGCTCCATCAAGCGTTAGAAAAATGAGAAAGCCTCGCATTTTTATAGCCATGCACTATATGGAGATTGGCGGCGCCGAAACAGAAACGGCAAATCAAATGACAGGCAAACGCATAGACTCCTTCAAAAAGACCAAGTATAGTAGTGAAGTTTTTTCACACAACTAAAAAACAGAAATATGTTCACCAACAAACTTAAAATACAAAATTTCGGCCCTATCAGATCCGGCTTTACGCCTAACGACGGATATGTATCCATCAATCAATTATCAGTCTTTTGCGGAACACAAGGATCTGGAAAAAGTACATTGGTCAAATTATACACTACACTTGTCTGGCTTGAAAAAGCACTGATGCGCGGTGATATGAAACCGTCTTATCCAATGCAATACAAGCGATTTGTAAACAAATACTTAGCATTTCATGGCATTGACGGATACATTTGCCCTGATACGCATATTCATTTTAAGGGACAATGCTTTGATTTTGAATATGTCCACAATGATTTTATTGTAACAGAACACAAAGATGAGCTCAACTATGAGCGCCCACAAGTAATGTACTATCCTGCAGAGCGCAACCTATTGAGCTCTATAGATAATGGCGCCACACTTAAAGGGCTGCCCGAATCTCTATCCACAATGCAGGTGGAGTACAGACAAGCCTGTCAAGCATTAACTGACGATTTGCATTTGCCAATCAACAATGTAAAATTCCATTACGATACGCTGAATCAAATCGGCTCAATTGTAGCCCCGACATATAAAGTCAGAATCAACAAAGCCTCAAGCGGTCTGCAATCAGCCTCACCTTTATACATCACATTAAACCACCTTTATGAATGCACTTGTTTAGGCAAGCGTTCAGACACCACAAAAGCTACTTCAAAAGAGCAAGAGATTATTGATAAACGCATTCACGACATACTGTTAGACGACTCGCTTGATAGTGAAACAAGAAGCAGATTAATAAAAAAACTGTCCGATAACGTCAACAAACGTCTCGTCAGCATCATTGAAGAACCCGAACAAAATCTTTTCCCCGATTCACAAGAGCAACTACTCTACCGGCTCATACATCTCACAGCCCTTAATGATAACCAATTGCTGCTCACCACCCACAGTCCTTACATGGTAAATTATATTATGATGGCCATAAAGGCTAAGCAAGTGGCTGATATTGTTAATGACGATAAAGGAAAAGAAGAAATAAATAGAATTGTCCCCCTAAATGCTGTAATTGACAGCAAAAATGTTTCCATCTACCAACTGGATTTAGATGGAAACATAAAAGAGTTACCAAAATTTGACGGCATACCTTCCGACAACAATTTCCTGAACCAAGAGTTAATGGACACAAATTCAAAATACGCCTCGTTGATTGAAATCCAAATGCAATATGAGTAAGACAAATTTCCTCAAACGAGAATACAGAACAGAGGCATCACGACAGGATTTAAAATGCGGCATAGTGGATGGCGCTGACGGGAAACCGGCTTATACTACCAATAATTGCCACTTAAAATGGAATGCTACCATACATAACCCCGATGGTCATAGCTTCCAATTTGTGCCTGTTGACAACAATATTATCATCCATCAGCAAAACGGCCACGATAAAGAAAGTTCTTGCGACGGAATGTTGCTTGTTGAAGCAAACGAAATGATAGCTTTTATAGAACTTAAAGATGTGCGGACTGGTGGATTTTCTATAGCCATTGACCAGTTGAAACAAACCATTAGTCACTTCCGTCAAAGCCATGACTACAAACAGTTTAAACGCAGGAGAGCATATATTGCTAATATAGCACATCCAAAATTTCAATATAGCATGAAAGATGAGATGGAACTATTTCGCAACTCGTATAAGTTTGCATTGTTTCCTGATGTGAATATTAGAATCTTTTAACAATGACGAAGCCTCGCATTTTTATAGCCATGCACTATATGGAGATTGGCGGTGCGGAAACGGCCTTGGTGGGGCTGCTTGGCGCTCTCGACCCTAAACGGGTGGATGTGGACCTTTTCCTCTACGACCACCGTGGCGAAATGATGCAGTTTATTCCCAAATGGGTGAACCTGTTGCCACCAATTCCAAAATACACTATGCTGGAGCGCCCTATCAAGGAGCTGGTGAAGCGAGGCTACTGGAGTATAGCCATCGCTCGCCTTTGGGCAAAAATCCAAAGCAAAAAAACTTATGGAAAAAGTGGCTCTACTCTGGCAAACAATAGCATATTCGACAAAGTGGCGAAATACACTACTCCCCTGCTGACAAAAATCAACCCATCGGTCACCTACGATCTCGCCATCAGTTTCCTCGCGCCTCATCGCATTGCGCTTGAAAAGGTCAACGCAAAAAGGAAAGTGGCATGGATACACACCGACTACACTAAAGTGTGGGTAGATACTCATGACGAGATCAAAGTGTGGGAAAAATTTGACCACATAGCCTCCATATCGGGCGATGTGACTTCCACATTCCTCAAAACATTTCCTTCGCTTGCACCTAAGATTGTGTTGATTGAGAACATCATATCCCCGTCATACGTCAGAGGGAGAGCAACGCAGCAGAACACAGCAAACGAAATCACGGTAAAAAACACTGTCACCCTGCTTTCAGTAGGCAGGTTTTCCGAAGCCAAAAACTACGACAATGTGCCAGATATATGCCGAATGATCATAGAGAAGACCAGACTTTCCATCAAGTGGTATATCATCGGTTATGGGGGCGATGAGCCACTTATCCGCCAAAAAATAAAAGAGGCGTGTATGGAAAATCACGTGATACTGCTTGGAAAGCGCTCAAACCCCTACCCCTACATCAAGGCTTGCGACATGTATGTGCAGCCATCGCGCTACGAAGGCAAGAGCGTGACCGTGCGCGAGGCGCAGATGCTCTGCAAGCCAGTGGTAGTGACCAATTATCCCACTGCAAAAAGCCAAGTAAAGGATGGCATCGACGGCGTAATCGTGCCGATGGACAACGAAGGCTGCGCTAAAGGCATCACTGATTTTATCCACAACAAGCCTCTGCAAGAGCGAATCATCAGCTATCTCAAAACCCATGACTACGGCAACGAACCCGAAGCAAACAAAGTCTACAATTTATTAAACCACGAATCGCACGAATTAAACGAATAAAAATGTAAAAGAACAAAACAAAAAAAAATTCGTGCCATTCGTGATATTCGTGGTTAAGAAAAGAAATTCGTGGTAAAAAAAGAAATTCGTGATATGATTTACTATAAGCAGGAAAGCTACAATATCCAGGGAGCAGCTATGCAAGTATATAATGTGCTTGGAGCAGGATTTCTTGAAGCTGTGTATCAAGAAGCCCTTGAATTAGAGTTTCGGAAAAGAGATATACCATACGAAAAGGAAAAAGAACTGACTATCAACTATAAGGGTGAAATACTTCATCAAAAGTATCGAGCCGACTTCGTATGTTATGGCAGTATAATCGTTGAACTTAAAGCCGTAAGTGGCCTTGACGATACACATCGCGCACAAATATTCAACTACCTCAAGGCTACAGGCTATAAATTAGGCTTATTGCTCAACTTTGGTAATCCCCTAAAATTAGAATACGAGCGAAAATTAAAATGAACCACGAATCGCACGAATAAAACGAATAAATAATTGATGATTAATAAAAATTCATGCCATTCGTGAAATTCGTGGTTAAAAATGAAAATTACAATTTGTGGTTATGATACCCAAGATAATTCATTACTGCTGGTTCGGGCGAGGTCCACTCCCAAAATCCGCCATCAAGTGCATCAATAGCTGGCGGAAATTCTTCCCCGGCTACGAAATCAAGGAATGGAACGAAGACAACTTCGATGTGAACATCATTCCCTACACAGCCGAAGCCTACAAGGCAAAAAAATACGCCTTCGTGAGCGACTACGCCCGCATGTGGATTCTCTACCACTACGGCGGCATCTACTTCGACACCGATGTGGAGGTAATCAAGCCCATGACCGACATCGTAGCCCGAGGCCCATTCATGGGAATAGAAGGCATTTCTGCTAACGAAGTTGCTAATGTTGCTCCAGGGCTTGGATTAGGATTCGACATCAAAAATCAGATCTGCAAGCAAATATTAGATTTATACTCCACCGATAATCTTATTAATTGTGATGGGTATATCGTTCCTTTTGCCACTAAAGTGGCTCAAAAACTCGGAGCAAAGGCCACCAATGCCATCCAGAATCTGCCAGGTATCACAATCTATCCTTCAGAATATTTCAACCCCTACGACTATTTGAATGGAAAGCTTAATATCACGCCAAACACCAGAACTATTCACTGGTTCGATGCATCATGGCTGTCGCAGTGGGGTAAATTGAAATATAAGCTGGGCAGAATTTACAGAAAATTTCTATAGCAGTCACAACCCAAATGGATTTTTTTAGAATACTCCCCCCTATCCTTTACTATCCTGCATACCTATATTCTGTGATGGCGCTAATAGTGCTCACTTATCTTTGCCATGCACATAGCAAAGGGGCGGCTCTGCTTAAAAAGGCGGAAACATTTCCATTGACCACAATATGCTATGCCCTCCTACTAACCCTTTTCATGGGATTAAGGCCCTTCTCTGGAGTTTTTGGTGACACTGGTATGTATGTTCACTGGTATGACAATATCATCAGTTCCTACGATAAGGCTGAATGGGACACGGAATGGCTATGGACCGACATTGCTTTCCTATGCAAGTCACTTAAGCTTTCAGCCAGCACCTACCTTCTTGTCATTGAGTGTATTTATATCGGCACTGCATACCTCTGCTGTCATATTTTAATGAAAAGGAATGTATGGATAGCATTCTTGTTTGTGGTATCATCTTTCTCTTTTTTCTCTTACGGTGTAAATGGCATGCGCAATGGAGCGGCGCTTCACATTCTACTGTTTGCCATAGCCTTAATCACCGAGACCAAAACTCCAAAAATCATTTGCGCAGCACTATGCTTGGCTGCAATTTTCATTCATAAGTCATCCACGCTGCCTGTCGCATCACTATTTTGTGCCATCTACTGGATTAAAAATCCCAAACAAGCAATCAACTTATGGATAGCTTCAATATTCATATCTCTAATAGCTGGCAATGCAATCGGTAACATTTTCGCATCTCTTGGATTTGATGACCGAATGAATGGCTATTTCAATAGCCAGAATAGCGAGGCTGCAATGAGCGAATTTTCACAGACTGGATTCCGCTTCGACTTCTTACTCTATAGCGCCATGCCCGTAATCATGACGTGGTACGTAACAGTGAAGCGACAGATTAACGACCGCAAATTCAACATCATTGCCATCACCTATATTATCTCCAACTCTTTTTGGATAATGGTGATCCGAGCAGCGTTCTCCAACCGGTTTGCCTACCTCTCATGGTTCCTGTATCCCGTCGTTATCGCATATCCACTACTCCGGCTTAGAATATGGGATAACCAAGACAAAAAAACGATGCAGATTCTCCTGCTCTATGCCGGATTCACATTCTTTATGTATATAAAAGGCTAAAAAATGCAAAAAACACTTACAGTATTCACACCGACATACAATCGGGCGCATACATTAGTCCGCACCTACGAGAGCCTCTGCCGCCAGACTTGCAAAGACTTTGAGTGGCTCATTATCGACGACGGCTCCACCGACGGAACAAAAGAGTGGGTATTGGCACTTGCCAAAGAACATTTAATTAAACCGGAGCGTTACGACTGGATGGGACGCAGAGTCTGCAACGCGATAGAAAAGAGTACCGATCATTTCTCTTTTGAAGTGCCATTGACTGGCAGCGTAAGCGATTTACATATTGAATACATTTACAAACCTAATGGAGGATTGTACACAGGCTACAATGTGGCCTACGACACTATTCAAACAGAGCTTTGCGTATGCATTGACTCCGACGACTTTATGCCAAATGACGCTGTTGAAAAAATAATCAAGTTCTGGAAGGAAAAAGGCTCTGAAAAATATTGCGGTATTGAAGGGCTTGATTTCGACATCCACTCAATGCAACCCATAGGTGGTTACTTCCCCGATGATCTAAAAGAAGGGTATCTTCATGAAATTCACCTTAAGAAACTTCATTCTGGCGACACAAAACAAGTGCTGCGCACAGAGCTGATGCGAAAAGTGGCACCACAAATTGGATTTAAAGGTGAAAAAAATTTTAACCCAATATACATGCTTCTTAATGTTTGCGACAAATACCCACTCCTTATTTTAAACGAAAACCTCTGCATTGTAGATTACCAAACAGGAGCCGACAGTATGTCGGCTGGCATCTTCAAGCAATATGTGAATTCTCCAAAATCGTTTGCAAAATGCAGACTGCAAGAGATGACATTAGTGCACAACACGCTAAAAGACAAGTTTCGCTCAGCTATTCATTACGTCAGTTCTTGCATAATAGCCAAAGATAAAAATTGGTTCACGCAAGCCACACGCAAAGATTTAGTGATAATGGCAATTCCATTTGGAATTCTTCTTTACTTGTATATCAGACACAAAACAAAAGGTGCACAATGAATGTAAGAGATTTCAAATACAGCGTTGCTATCCGTACACTTGGTAAGGCTGGCGAAAAATACCAAATAGAGCTCAACTCATTGAACGCCCAGACCATCAAACCAGAAAAAATCATTGTCTATTTGGCAGAAGGCTACGAGAAGCCTAAAGAAACAATAGGCTGGGAACAAGTCGTGTATGTTCCAAAGGGTATGGTGGCACAGCGCGCACTCCCCTACCACGAAATCGGTTCACCCTACATTCTGATGCTTGACGACGACGTGTATCTACCATGCGACGCAGTAGAGAAGATGGCAAAGGGCATTCTTGAAAATGACGCCGACTGCATAGCAGCAGACTCCTTTCAGAACCACAAGATGCCGGCAAGAACAAAAATTAAAAGTTTCATATCAAACTGGGCGTTCCCCATCTACAGCAAAAATTGGGCAATAAGAATTCAGCGCACCGGTTCATTTTGCTACAATACAAATCCCCGCAAAGATTACTATTGTGCACAAAGTGCAGCAGGAGCATGTTCTCTATGGAGAAAGGAAGCCTTTCAGCGCATTCATTTTGAGGACGAACTGTGGCTCGATAAACTTGGCTTCGCTTATGGGGACGATTTGCTCTGTTTCTATAAGCTGCACCTAAACGGTGGAAAGCTGATGATGTGCTACAATTCTGGGGTCACACACCTTGACGGTCAAAGTTCCAGAGCAAATTACAATGCAAATCCTTTGAGATTGAGAAAACGGGCAAGAGCCTTATTTCTGCTCTGGTGGCGCATTGATTTTGACCTAAATGGCAAATCATTCTGCCACAAATTCCTCAGCCTCAGTGCATACACATTAAAATTCGTGTGGCTATTCATGGTAAACCTGCTTTTCAGCATTGCCACGCTGTCATACAAGCCGTTATATTATCACATTCTTGGTAATATTGACGGGTATAGATTTGTCAAATCAGAGCAATATAATAAAGTTCCAAATTTCATTATTGAAAAATGAGGATATTGCATGTGATTACATCGCTGTGGACAGGCGGCGCTGAGAAGCTGATGGTGGATTTACTGCCACAGTTGCGCTCAATGGGGAATGAGGTAGAGTTGCTGCTGTTCAACGGTGCTCGCACTCCGTTTTACGAACAAGCAGAAACGAGGGGCATCACCATTCACACGCTGGGCACCAGCGGAAATGTGTACAACCCGAAACTTATCTTTAAGCTGCTAAAATTCATTCGCCGCTACGATATCATTCACACTCACAACACCGCTTGCCAGCTGTTTGTGCCGATAGCAAAATGCCTTACGCTTGGCGGAGCAAAGCTCGTGACCACAGAGCATAACACATTCAACCGCCGCCGTGGCAAATGGCTGTACCGCTTGCCCGACCTTTGGATGTACGCCCAATATAAGAAAATAATCTGCATCAGCGACCAAACACGTGCCAACTTGGAGCAGCACATTGGGAAAAACGACAAAATCGTCACAATCTATAATGGTGTGGACACCAGCTCATTTGTCTGCCCCATCAACGATAGTCGGAATAAGCGGAATTTTATCATTACTATGATTGCAGCTTTCCGTGAGCAAAAAGACCAAGACACGCTAATTCGCGCCATGGACTATTTGCCAGAAAACTATAGTCTACAGCTCGTGGGCGACGGCCAGCGCCGCCCTGTTCTTGAAAAATTGGCCTTTGGCAAGACAAATGTGAAGATTCTTGGCATTCGTACCGACATTCCTGGAATTCTGAGAAGTACCGACATAGTGGTGCTAAGTTCACACTGGGAAGGATTGTCACTGTCAAGCATCGAGGGAATGGCAAGTGGCCGTCCATTTATCGCAAGCGATGTGGATGGGCTTCACGAAATGGTGAGCGGCGCCGGCATTCTATTCCCTGAGGGCGACCACATAGCTCTCGCCACAGCTATTCGCTCGCTCTGCGAGAGCCCTGACAAATATAGAGAGGTGGCAGAGAAATGCCAGGCGCGTGCAAAAGAGTTTGATATATCAAAAATGGCAAAGGCCTACAATTCCATTTATCACGAAATCATCAATGGATAAAAAGAAAATTATTCGGGTGACCACAGTTTCACTCTCTGTGCCTTTCTATATCAATATAGTGCCACAGCTGATGCAGCATTATGAGGTGGTTGGGATATCGTCGGCAGGGCCAGAACTGAAGCAGCTTGAGGAAGTGGGCGCACGCGCCATCACCGTGGAAATGGCAAGGCAAATCTCACCGCTTCAAGACTTTAAGTCGCTGTGGCAGATGATAAAAGTTTTTCGCAAAGAGAAGCCCTACATCGTTCACTCCATGACGCCTAAAGCAGGGCTAATCAGCATGATAGCCGCATGGTTATGCCGCGTTCCAGTGCGCATTCACACATTCACGGGGCTTGTATGGCCCACTGCAAAAGGACTGAAGCGGCGCATTCTCATGGCCACCGACTGGCTCACGTGCGCTTGCGCCACCCACGTCATTCCAGAAGGAGAGGGCGTGAAAGCCGACCTTCTGAGCCACCACATCACCAGCAAGCCCATAAAAGTGTTGGGCTATGGGAATGTGAGAGGCGTGGATATGGAATATTTCAAGCCTACTGGGGAAATGCACAGCAGCAATGACTTCACGTTCGTGTATGTGGGGCGAATCGTGAAAGACAAAGGCATCGACGAACTGGTGGCAGCCTTCAAGCGCCTGCAAAAGGTGCATCAAAATGTGCGGCTCATATTGGTGGGAGAGTATGAAGACGCACTCGACCCTATCTCACAGGTCACTGCAGAAGAAATTCGCATCAATGAGAAGATCATCAATGAAGGCTTGCAAAGCGATGTTCGCCCCTTCTACGGGATGGCCGACGCTTTAGTGCTTCCCAGCTACCGCGAAGGATTTCCCAACGTGGTGCTTGAAGCTGGCGCCATGGGCCTGCCAAGCATCGTGACCGACATTAATGGAAGCCGGGAAATCATCATAGAAGGGATAAACGGCACTATAATTCCACCAAGGAATGAGCAGGCGCTGTTTAAGGTGATGAAGAATTGGGTGGAGCACCCAGCAGAGGTGAAAAAGATGGCAGATCAGGCAAGAAGCCTAATTGCCACCCGATTCGAGCGCAGCATTGTACAAAAAAGCATATTGGATTTTTATAAAGAAGTTATGGATAATGTATCAGCACGGAATTAAGCGCATATTGGATTTTGTGATTTCACTCATTGGGCTTGTATGCCTGTCGCCGATATTGGTGGCAGTGAGCATCTGGCTTCATTTTGCCAACAAAGGGGCTGGAGCCTTCTTTTTCCAGGACAGGCCAGGCTTACACGGCAAAATATTCAAGATAGTGAAATTCAAGACCATGACCGATGAGCGCGACGCAGCCGGCAACCTCCTTCCAGATGAGAGGCGGCTGACGAAAGTGGGAAAATTCGTGCGCTCCACCTCTATCGACGAGCTTCCACAGCTCGTAAATGTGCTCAAAGGCGATATGTCGCTCATTGGCCCCCGACCGCTTCTGCCACGGTATCTGCCGCTTTACAGCCCCGAACAGATGAGACGGCACGAAGTAAGGCCAGGCATCACCGGCTGGGCACAGTGCCACGGGCGCAACGGCATATCGTGGACCGAGAAGTTCACACTCGACGTGTGGTATGTGGACCACTGCACATTCCGCACCGACATGATAATAATTTTAACTACTATAAAAACGGTGCTCCACCGCGAAGGCATCTCGCAAGAAGGCAATGCCACGATGGAGCCATTCAATGGATCAAATTAAGCAATTTGTAAAATCAATTCTGATTCTAACTGAAAAAACATCTTCAACATCAATATGAGAGATAGAATATATTTGTGCTTGGCACACATGTCAGAGAGTGGCATGGAGAAGAAATTTGTGCAAGAGGCATTCGACACCAACTGGGTGGTGCCACTTGGGCCAAACGTGGACGGATTTGAAAAAGATCTTGAAAAATTTGTCGGCAAAGACAAGCGCATCGTGGCACTGTCGTCGGGCACTGCTGCTGTCCATCTGGCACTGGTGGCATGCGGTGTAGGGCCTGGCGACGAGGTGATAGCCCAGTCGTTCACCTTCTGCGCATCCACCCACCCCATCACCTACTTAGGGGCAAAACCAATTTTAGTGGACTCGGAGCCAAACACTTGGAACATCGACCCCGACCTGCTGGAAGAGGCCATCCGCGACCGAATAGCCACCACAGGACGCAAGCCAAAAGCCATCATTCCTGTTTCGCTCTACGGTATGCCCTATAATTGCGATCGCATTATCGAAATCGCCAACCGCTACGAAATTCCCGTCATCGAGGACACCGCAGAGGGATTGGGGTCAAAATTCGGAGGACAGTCGCTCGGCACATTCGGGCGCTACGGCGTATTGTCGTTCAATGGCAACAAAATGATCACCACAAGCGGTGGAGGCGCCTTGATCACAGGCTGTGAAGAAGAGTGGCGCGAAATCATGATGTACGCCACACAATACCGCGAAAGCTACCCCTACTACCAGCACGAGAAAATCGGCTTCAACTACCGGATGAGCAACGTGTGCGCAGGCATAGGCCGCGGACAGATGACGGTCATCAGCGAGCATCTCGCCCATCACCGCCATGTACAGGCCCTCTACGAGAGGTTGCTCAAAGACGTGGATGGCATCAATGTGCACACACAGCCTGCCGACGGGCACTACAATTCAAACTATTGGCTTTCAACCATCACCATCGACCCCTCTGTGCATGTGAAAGGCCAGGAGAAAGCCTACAGCACAATCATACAAAAAGCTGTGGGCGGAGCATCGGGCGTAATCCACCTCGCCGATCATGCTATCACCGACTGCCAGCCAAACGCCAATGTGGAGGCTATGCGTGTGTGGCTCGACCAAAATCAAGTGGAGGCACGCCCTGTGTGGAAGCCTATGCATAAGCAGCCCATCTATAAGCACGCACCAGCCTACACCAATGGCGTAAGCGAGGCGATTTTTAAAATCGGAATGTGCCTGCCCACTGGGCCATGTGTCACCGACGATGATGTAAAGTATATTGTGGACTGCATCAAAGAAGGAATTGAATAGAAAGGTTAGATTAGAGATTAAATAAAGAAAGCGGCCACATTAATGTGGTCGCTTTTGTTTGTGGAGCATAGCGGACTCGAACCGCTTACCTCAACACTGCCAGTGTTGCGCTCTACCAGATGAGCTAATGCCCCTTTCGCTAATTTATTGCAAAGATAGGAAATGTTATTTGAAAAGCAATGCATTAAAGTAGATTTTTTTACATTTTTCCTTGATAAATGTCATTTTCTTGGAGGTATTCATCAAGCATCGCCTTGAATTTATCTGGCTTCACTCCCCATTTTGGGCTAACCAACAAATGGTGTGGCGACTCTGATACAAACCGCTCAATAGCTATCGATGACGGCAAACGCCGAACCACCTCACCACAGAGCGCCAAATAGTCGGTCAGCGAAAAATGCTTCATTTTCATGGTATTATCACATAATGTTCCCATTCTCAACATCTTTTCCAACGCAGTGCCCCTAATCACTTGAAGCTGGTGAAACTTCACCACATCCACCGGCAGCGCTGCCATCTCATCCACAGTGTGGAGCATATCATCGGTGCATTCACCAGGCAAGCCGAATATCAAATGCGCGCATTGTGGAATACTATATTCATGCGTAAGCCTCATCGCCCACTTCGACACTGCTGCATCATGGCAGCGGTTAATCAGCGTTAATGTGGTGTCGTTCAGCGTCTCCACTCCATATTCAAGCATCACAAAGCATCTGCGCTGAAGATTTTTTAAATAAAGCAGCAGCTCCTCGCTCACGCAGTCGGGACGAGTGGCCACCACAATCCCCACCACATCGTTCACGCTCAGCGCCTCATCGAACAGTTCTGACAGGTGCCCCAGCGATGCGTAGGTTCCTGTGTGCGCCTGAAAATAAGCAAGATATTTCATTCCGGCATATTTCCCGGAAAAGAACTGCATTCCACGTTTCAGTTGGTCAGCCACACGCAACGAAGGATTGCAATACGAAGTGTTAAACGAATGATTGTTGCAGTAAATGCAGCCACCTCTCCCCTTCGTTCCGTCGCGGTTAGGACAAGTAAAACCCACGTCGATGGGCAACTTCTGCACCCTGAATGTGAAATGCTCATTCCGGAAATCAGAGTATGTTCTGTATCGTTTGTCAAGTTTCAAATTTGTGAGGCGCGATTGAGTAAATAATTGTCAAGAAGCACCATTGCAGCCATCCCCTCAACAATCGGGACAGCCCTTGGCACCACGCACGGGTCATGGCGGCCCTTGGCGTGCAGCATCACAGTATTTCCATCCACGTCCACAGTGGGCACATCTTGAAGAAGAGTGGCCACTGGTTTAAACACCACATTAAAGTAGATATCTTCTCCATTGCTGATACCGCCCTGTATTCCACCAGAATAATTGGTCTTGGTCCTTAATATTCCGCCATCATTCACAAAGCTGTCAATCACCTCGCTTCCCTTATGGTTTACAAAATCAAACCCTAAGCCAAACTCCACTCCTTTCGCGGCATTAATCGACATCATCGCCATCGACAGCTGGGCATTCAGCCGGGAGAAGACTGGCTCGCCCAAGCCTGCGGGCACACCCTTTATCACACAAGTCACCACGCCACCCAGCGTGTCGCCAACAGCCTTTGCACGCATGATCTCCTCAATCATCTGATCTGCTTTCTGTGCATCTGGACACCGCACAACATTATTGTCGATAGCCGACAAATCCAACGACAGGTATGGCTTATCCATCCTTACGGATGCCACAGCAGACGTGTAAGCCACCACCTCAATTCCTAATTGCCTTAAAGCCTGCATTGCAAATGCTCCAGCCACCACACGTGCAGCCGTTTCTCTTGCCGACGATCGGCCTCCACCGCGATAGTCACGAATGCCATACTTGGCTTGGTAAGTGTAGTCGGCATGCGACGGACGGTAGCACCTTGACATCTCATTATAGTCGGAGGAATGCTGATTCGTGTTTCTGATGACAAACCCGATAGGAGTGCCCAAGCTGACACCGTCAAGCACTCCAGAAAGCACCTCCACCTCATCAGCCTCCTGTCGTGAGGTAGTAACTGCCGACTGCCCCGGCCTTCGGCGCGCCACTTGGTGCTGTATCTCGTCAAGGTCGATTTGCACACCAGCCGGGAAGCCGTCAATCACTCCCCCGATAGCCGGTCCATGCGATTCACCGAAAGTGGTTACAGTTAATATGTTGCCAAATGTATTTCGCATTACAGATGTGTATTTAATGATCTACTGTGAGGTCGCACACAGTGGCACCCACATAGTTCACAAGGTCGGAAGGATTGATTTTCAATTGCAAACCACGCACACCCGCACTCACATAAATGTAGCTGTGCATCTGGCACGATTCATGAAAGAATGTGGGAAAAGGCTTCTTCATACCTATTGGCGAACAGCCACCTCTTATATAGCCAGTGGTGGGCAGCAGTTCCTTCATGTGAATGAGTTCAGCTTTCTTGTTGCCCGACACTTTTGCGGCTTTTTTCAGGTCCACCTCGTCTTCTCCGGGAATCACACATACAAAATGCCCGGTTTTATCACCTCTAAGGACCAGTGTCTTGAACACTTGCTCAATGTTTTCGCCAAGTTGCTCAGCTATGTGTCCAGCACTGAGGTCGTTTTCATCCACCACATAGGGCACAAGCTCGTATTTTATCTTTGCCCTATCGAGGAGACGGGCAACATTGGTTTTAGCAATCTTTTTCATTATTTAATGCTTTAGTTCTGCAAAATTACTCGTTTTCTCTTTAAATTTGCAATAGATAAACAACAATTATATGGCATACCGACACATATTCACCCTCATTATAGTAGCATTTTTCACCAATGCCATTGCACATTCACAGGATTTCCCAAATAAGAAAACTGCGTTGCAAGTGCTTGAGCAAGCAGAACGCACAATAGGAAACCCTTTAAGCAGTGAGCATAATGAGGAAAAATATCTGAATGTGCTAAAACTTGTATGTACCAGCGAGCAATTGTCGGATTTCGACAAACAGCGTCCGGTGCTACTGCTTGCCGATGCTTTGAAAAACAGGGTAGGTTCAAAAGCTGCAGATATTGAGTATATCACACCCAGTAGCAACAACACACTCCATATCTACGACATCAAAGCCCCTCTCACGCTCATCTATTTCAACGACCCCGACTGCGAAGCATGTGAAATGGTAAAATCACGCCTCGACACATGCTCCACACTAAAATCCTTGGCGGAAAATAATAAAATAGAAATAGTGGGGATATACACGCAAAGCGATGAGCAGGCATGGCGAAATGCAAAATTTCCCACATTTATCATCAACGGCTGGAATAAAAACCAGGAAATAGAAAATACGGAAACCTACACACTACCCACCCTCCCGTTGTTCTATTTGCTTGATGCCGACAAAAAAGTGCTGCTAAAAGCCGAAGCAAGCCTAAACAAAGTGATTAATTACCTGCTGACCGATAACATCAAATAACTGTCATCAGTAGCGCTTACCTTGTATAAAGCAGATGCCCTATAACCAATCACCCAAATTATTTCTCCGTCAGCCTCCATAATCCACACGTCATTCTTTTCCCTTTCGCCAAGTTTCAAATCGGTAAACAAGTCGCTCAACAGCTTGCGGCCTTTCATGCCAAACGGACGGAAACGGTCGCCAGCTTTCCAACGACGAACCACAACGTTTTCAGCTTTCAGAACACCTAGATTAAGAGCTATTACATTCTTTCCGTCACATTTTTTAAATCCATCTTCCGACAGTTTGACAATATCAATTTTTATTTTTATAGGGTATTGCACTATTCTACTATTCAAATCAATATGGCATGTGTCTTGAAGTATAGATTGATGAATATACACTTCAAATTTCGACTGTCGGATAGTTAAAGTAAAACTTGAAGAATAGAAATGTTTCCCTACGTTGATTTTCTTCATTACCGACCTTAACGCATCAGCACATTGGCTATAGTTAAATCCATAAGGTTTCAGTATTTCAAACAGCAAAGTGTCATTATTCTCAAATCGTAATAATTTTGCAATGTCAATTGTTAGCACCCCACTGTTATTAAAATCGCAAACATTCTTTTTCACATGCTCCACAAGCTCTGCATACAAAGCATTGCAAGACCGAGTGTGATCAATTGTTTTTCCAAATTGAGCGTTGGCATCCGGAAAATAGCGCTCTACCTCAGGAAGTATCACGTTTCTCAACTTATTCCTCTTCACATCATTTTCCAGGTTGGTGGAGTCTGTTACGTAGGCCTGTCCCAAGCTGCGGAGATAATCGAGCACTTCCTGGCGCGACACACACAACATCGGCCTTATCACAGCGCCATTTTTCACAGGCATACCCGACAACCCTTTAATTCCTGCCCCCCTTAAAGCATTTAGAAAGAAGGTTTCCACATTGTCGTTAAGATGATGCGCCACTGCAAGTTTTTCACAGCGCAGCTCTTTCAGCAAATCCTTAAACCAGGCGTAGCGCAAATCACGGCACGCCATTTCAAGCGACACACCGTTCTCGGCCATATAAGTATGCACATCAAAATGCCTAACAAACAAAGGTACAGCCAACGTGGCGCAAAGATCCCTTACGAACCGCTCATCACGGTCCGACTCATCACCACGCAAATGGAAATTGCAGTGCGCAGCTTTGCATTTATAATTAAGTGCCCTCAGCACCCTCATCAGCGCCACAGAATCGGCGCCACCACTAAGTGCCACAATCACAGACTGCCGGTCGCTCATCAGGCTATGGTGAGCGATGAAATCATTAATGCGCTGTTCAAATTGAAAAGAATGAAGTGTATGCATAGCAGATGCAAAGGTATTCATTTTTAATAAGGTGTGGGGGATTAGCAAGTCAAAAGTTTTTAGGATTAAGGGATTTTTTGTAATTTTGCGTTGAAAACTATAATAATATATATGTTACTCGATAGAATTGAAGCTTTAAAAGAGCAAATCAACACCCTTCAAGCCGCCAATGAGGAAGCACTTGAAGCATTGAGAATTAAATATCTTAGCAAAAAGGGCGAGGTAACATCGCTTTTCAACGAATTCCGGAATGTGCCAGCAGAGCAAAAAAAAGAATTCGGGCAAAAATTGAACGAACTCAAAAACCTTGCCACCAACAAGCTGAATGAGCTTCGCGAGAGCTTCAAGAAGCAAGCAAAAGAAGCCAACAAGATCGACATCACACGTCCGGCAATGCCAGAAAAACTCGGCACACGCCACCCAATATCACTCGTGAGAAAAGAGATTATCGACATATTCTCACGCCTCGGCTTCACACTTGCCGACGGCCCAGAAGTGGAAGACGACTGGCACGTGTTCAGCGCATTGAACTTTGCCGCCGACCATCCAGCCCGCGACATGCAGGACACCTTCTTCATCAACGCCGATGATAAAGACGTGAAGCGCAACATCATTTTGCGCAGCCACACCAGTTCGGTGCAAGTGCGCACCATGGAAAAGAAGCAGCCACCCATTCGCATCATTTGCCCTGGCCGCGTTTACCGTAATGAGGCTATCACCTCGCGCGCGCATTGCTTCTTCCACCAGATTGAAGGCTTATACATCGACAAGAACGTGACATTTGCCGATTTAAAGCAAGTACTGCTCAGCTTCGCTCAAGAGCTGTTTGGCCCCGACACCAAAATCCGTCTTCGCCCAAGCTACTTCCCATTCACTGAGCCAAGTGCAGAGATGGATGTGTCATGTATGCTGTGTGGCGGTGAAGGCTGTGGCTTCTGCAAGCACACAGGCTGGGTTGAGATCCTCGGTTGTGGAATGGTCGACCCCAACGTGCTTGAAGCCAGTGGCATCGACAGCACAGTATATAGCGGCTATGCATTCGGTTTGGGCATTGAGCGCATCACCAACTTGAAATACATGGTGAAGGATTTGCGTATGTTTAGCGAAAACGATGTCCGCTTCCTCGACGAGTTTGAAGCAGCGCACTAATCACGCAGCGTCGTAGCCGTTAGCAAATCATTTATAATATATAAATAAACTTCCGCCTATGCCCATTGACATAAGCGGGAGTTTTTCTTTTTCCACATCATACACTACCCTACAGATGACAATCAAAGAGAGATACGAAGCATGCCTCGCATTCTGGAGAGCGCAAAACCCCAATCCTGGCACAGAGCTTACATACAGCAACAATTTTGAACTTCTCGTGGCAGTGATGCTGTCGGCACAATGCACCGACAAGCGCATCAACATGGTCACCCCACCACTTTTCAAGGCCTTTCCAACAGCAGAGGCCATGGCAAATGCATCGTTCGACGATATTTTCAAATATGTGAAAAGCGTTTCATACCCCAACAGTAAAGCACAGCACCTGCTCGATATGGCAAAGATGCTCACCGAAGAGTATGGAGGGGAAGTCCCAAGAACTATGGAAGAGATGACACGCCTTCCGGGCGTGGGAAGAAAAACTGCCAACGTGATGCTGGGCCAGGCTTTCGGTAAAGCCGCCATTGCTGTGGACACGCATGTGTTTCGCGTAGCCAACAGAATCGGCCTCAGCGATGGGAAAACACCTCTTGAAGTGGAGAAAGCGCTCCTCAGGCACATTCCTGAAAAAGACCAATGGAAAGCGCACCACTGGATTCTGCTTCATGGGCGATATGTGTGTAAGGCTCAAAAGCCCGACTGTCTAAACTGCGGAATAAAATCTCTCTGCAAAACATACAGCAGACAAAGCAAATTGTCGTAATTCGGCAAACGTCGCTGCTTTGTATAAATTATATGTCAAAACGCAATGCCACCTCAGCATTACGATTAAATGCAATATTACAGAGAATATGAGTAAGAAAGATCAAATTATATCATTTTTATGGCAACATGTGCTACTGTTCATCTCATTGTATGTCATGACTCTTGGAGTAGCCGTTTGCGTAAGAAGCATGTTGGGGTCGAGTGTGATATCCACCCTTCCTTACGTGTTTGAGTCGGCAGGAAAACTGAATAACGGAATTCCAGAACTCTCCATCGGTCAATATACATGCGTCATGAATGCCATACTGGTGGTAGGCCAGATCGCTGTTTTACGCCGCAAGTTTGAGCCTGTGCAGCTGTTTCAGCTCTTAGTCGGTTTCGTCTTTGGCTCTCTCATCGACCTCAACATGGCACTCACTGCCTGGTTAGCTCCCACAGATTTGCCGCAGAAAATTGTGGCACAAGTGTTGGGGTGCACTATCTTGGGCTTTGGCATAGCCTGTGAGGTAAGGTGCGGCTCTATCACGATGCCAGGAGAAGGATTTCCTGTGGCCGTAAGCCAAGTGACTGGCATCGAATTTCCAAAGATAAAAATCTGTGTGGATTGCTTGTTGGTAATTTTTGCAGTAATATTCAGTTTTGTGTTCTTCGGAGCATGGCAGTGGAAAATTGTGGGCATCGGCACATTATTTGCTATGGTATATGTAGGCATAGTGGTACGGGCAGCAGGAAAGCGAATGCGTTGGTTCGACAGATTTTTGGCATATCAACCCGGCTTCAGACGATACGTCTATGGCCTGGCAAGGTTCATCATCAAGCAAAACAACAAATAAACCAATCTACAACCATTATCAACTGCACCCACAATAATTGTCAATATCCAGCAAAAAAATGTCTGCTAAAAACATAATTTTGGCAGGCATTTATCATATATCGTAGAGGTTTAGGCAGAAAGCGTCAGAAACGATACGCAGCGCCCACCTGTATATTTCCATTCTTGTCGTCAATATGTTTGTAAGTGTTGATGAAATCCATATTATAGCGGATATGAAACATCACATAGTCGGTAAGATAATAGGTAGCGCCAGCGCCAAGGCCCACATCCACAGTGTGGCTTACTTTGTCGAGGTCGATATTGCCATCCACTCCATCAATCTTCACTTTGTTGTACACATTAAAGCCCACCTGTGGACCAGCCTCGACACTAAAAAATGGAGAGAAGCGATACTTGAGCATAATAGGAATGTTGATGTAGTTAGCAGTGACCACAAGCTCCTTGTTGAGCGCTGACGCCATTCCCTGCAATTCAAACTTCTGCCCAAGCACCTTTGCCACAGCCTCGCTGACCTTAAATTTGCCACCTTGCGAACTGAACAGCAATTCTGGCGCAATACTCCATTTGCTTAGCTCTGGCTTGCTGGAGCGATATTCCACAAACACACCTACCTGGCCTCCGTTACGAAATCCATGCGAAAGGGAGCCACACCAAAAGTGCGGCAGGTTCATGGCAAATTTCACACCACCCGTAATCGTACCGTCAAACGCCTTAAACTGGAGTTTTCCTTGAGCCATCGCCCCAAAGGAAAGGAGCAACGACATAGCCATAGCAAGTATTTGTCTTTTCATCACAGATTGATATTTTTCACAAATGTAATAAAAACTCAGCTATCCTAAAAAAATGGTGGCCATATTGACCACCATTCATGAATTTACAAACTGTTTTTTTTCTTAAAAAAGACTTGTGCAAAAGTTAGGTCTTAAAATTTATAGCCCAAGCCTACAAAGATATTGCCATTCTTGATATCGCCATCTCCATCAAACACCTTTGTGAAGCCCATGGTGTAGCGAGCCTGCACAAATACGTTGTCGGTAACATTATAGGTGGCACCCAGCCCCAATCCAAAATCCACCGCATTGGTCTTGTCCTTCAGGTCGGCAGTCTTGCTTCCCGACACACCTGCTATGCTACCAGAAGCAGTAGCCTTGCTGTAAACGTTGAATCCCACTTGAGGGCCAAAGTCGATGGAGAATGATGGCACCACATAATACTTCAGCATCACAGGCACATTGATGTAGTTTGTGTTGAAAGTAAGGTCGCCTTCTGATTTAATTCCGAGCACACTCTTCTCGCTGTTCATTTTGCCGCCTTCCGAAGCAAAGAGCACTTCGGGGGCTATAGCGAATTTATTATTGAATTTATATTCAAGAAGCAGACCTGCCTCATAACTTGGCTTCATTCCATGGTTCACATCCTCTCCCCAATAATTTGTGGCAGAGAAACCAGCTTTCACACCTAAACTCAACTGTGCAAACGATGCCGAAGCACCAATAATTGTAGCGATTGCTAACAAAACGATCTTTTTCATTTTTCTATTCGATACTATAAAATAAAATTAATAAATATGTAATTTCTTGCATTAATTTCAAACGCAACACTTTGACGAGACCAACAACAAAAAGTTTATGAATCTAAATAAAAATTCTGGCAAACAGAACACTTTTTCTTCCACATTAGCTAAAACCACTCACTTTTGCATTCATAAAATCCCACAAACAATGGCAGTATGGCAAAAAAACATTAATTTTGTAAAAATGTTAACGGAAAGATAGAAGATGGACATTGACTTGAATCATATAGAGAAAGAGATGGCGCGGCCAATTCTTCACCTCATTGGAGAAGTGGCCGACTCTATGCACCGCGAATGTTATGTGGTGGGAGGGTTTGTGCGCGACATCATCTTGAAAAAGCCATCCGACGATCTCGACTTCGTGACAGTGGGCAGCGGCATAGAAGTAGCTAAAGCCGTAGCGCAAAAAATCGGAAAGGGGAAAGCCTCTTTAGCCGTGTTTAAGACCTACGGCACGGCACAAGTGAAGACGAGAGGCATGGAACTTGAATTTGTTGGGGCGAGAAAAGAGTCGTACCGTCACGACAGTCGCAACCCAATTGTGGAAGACGGCACGCTTCAAGACGACCAGTGCCGGCGCGATTTCACTATCAATGCCATGGCCATCAGCGTGAACTCCCACAATTATGGCAAACTGCTCGACCCTTTTGACGGTGTGGGCGACATCGAGCGGAAAATTATTCGCACGCCACTCGACCCCGACATCACCTTCAGCGACGATCCGCTACGCATGATGCGCGCAGTGCGCTTTGCCACCCGACTGAATTTCGACATCTTCCCCGAAACGATGAATGCCATCAAGAAGAACGCTGAGCGCATAAAAATCATCACTCGTGAGCGCATTGCCGAGGAACTGATGAAAATTATGCGTACCGGCAATCCCTCTCGTGGCTTCATGCTGCTGAGCGATTGCGGACTGCTACCCTACATTTTTCCAGAGCTTGACGCCCTTAGAGGGGTGGAAACGATGAACGGCAGAGCGCACAAAGATAATTTCCTGCACACACTGAAAGTGCTCGACAACGTGGTGGCGGAAAGCAAGAATGAATGGCTAAGATGGGCTGCTCTTCTGCACGACATTGGAAAGCCCGCCTGCAAAAGGTGGGACGGGCAAGTGGGCTGGACTTTTCACAACCACAATTTTATAGGGGCAAAGATGATACCACGCATTTTCAGCAAAATGCGCCTGCCTTTGAATGAGCACATGAAATATGTGCAAAAGTTAGTGGAACTGCACATGCGCCCCATCGCCTTAGTGGAAGACATCGTGACCGACTCGGCTGTTCGCCGCTTGCTTTTTGACGCAGGTGACGACATCGACGACCTTATGCTGCTCTGCAATGCCGACATCACGTCGAAAAACGAAGCGAAGGTGAAACGCTTTAAAGATAACTACCTGCTCGTGAAACAAAAGCTTATCGACATTGAGGAGAAAGACCGCCTAAGAAATTTCCAGCCGCCTATAGATGGAAAAGAAATCATGGAGATTTTCGGACTGGCACCATCGAAGCCTGTTGGCATTATTAAAGAAGCCATCAAAGATGCCATTCTTGACGGAGAGATTAAAAACAAGCGAGAGGAGGCCTACAGCTTTATGCTCAGAAAGGCTAAGGAATTAGGATATACGCCCGTAAACCATCCATCCTCGGGTTTTGCTTAACAAAGAAAATATTTAACTAACCCTAATAGATATAACAGTATAAGACAGTGCCTATCAACGTTGAAGACATGGCTGGAACCTTCGAGTATTTCCTCGAAATTGCCGCAACACTTTTTTACGCCATAAGTGGCGTGCGCCTTGCCGCCGTCAAAAAATTTGACTGGTTTGGTGCTTACACCATTGGCTTTATCACCGCCATTGGAGGCGGCACGATGCGTGACGTGTTTCTGAAATGCAACCCCTTCTGGATGCTTGATCCGTGGTATTGCATAGCCACATTCGCAGGGTTCATTCTTGTGGTGGCTTTGAAAAGGAAACTGGTGAAGGTGGAGGGCACTTTCTACATCTTCGATGCTATAGGACTCGGCCTATTTGTGGATGTGGGCATCTATAAGACGCTGATGCTTGGCTTCCCGATGTGGGTGGCTATCATCATGGGCACCATTACCGGCGCCATGGGCGGTGTAATGCGCGATGTATTCATCAATGAGGAGCCACTTGTGTTCCGCAAAGAAATCTACGCCACCGCCTGCATTGGAGGAGGTATCATATATTGGTTAGTGGGACTGATTGGAGGCAACAGCATCACACAGCTTTTAACCTGTGCGGCATTCATCATCATCCTGCGCTTTTTCGCTGTGAAGCACAACCTCTCATTCCCCATCCTTCGCGACGACGACTAATTATTCACCCTTTACTGGTTTGGAAAAAATGAAAGTCACTAAAGCAGAAAGTAAGAAAACAGCTATTCAGCTAATGAAATATGGCGTGATTGGCATCAGCAACACGCTCATCACCGCCA
>ERZ808278.214-NODE-214-length-47069-cov-5.759455_pt1 | contig 47069 bp, 36 predicted proteins | sample MGYA00521239_ERZ808278 | MGnify/ENA primary metagenome ERZ808278 (study PRJEB31516, sample SAMN03275600) | gut metagenome | biome: mammalia-associated habitat; material: feces | host: Papio cynocephalus | place: Kenya | collected 2012-07-17 ... | reverse complement strand
CATCATATACAAAAGGCATATACTTAGTCATATTGGGATAAATGATTTTTGGTTTGGAGAAATCGTCGGTTTGTTTGTGAAAAAGCACCAATAATTTTGAGGTATCGAAAATAATACCTATTTTTGCGGAAACAATAATGATATGCCTGAAATATTTAGATTCTTCGGATTCTCGTTTTTCTTTTACAGTAGGGAACATGAACCGCCTCATGTTCATGTGGAGGGGGGCTCTGGAATTGCAATATACGATTGGAACGGAGAAAAGTTCGTTCTACGAGAAAAACATAACATAAAGAGTAACGATTTGAAGCGCATCACATTTGTAATTGAAGAAAATGCAGACATCATTTTGAAACGGTGGGAATCTTATTTTGGAAAGGAGGCAAAAGATGAAGATTATTAAAATTTGGTTTAAAGGTGACTATCTTTATGGAGAGGACGAAAGCGGCAAAGTTTATCGCCAGTCGCTGTTATGGTACAAGAGTCTTAGAAAAGCATCCGATGAGGAACGTGCAAATTACACTCTTGGATTCGACGGCATACATTGGCGAAACCTCGACGAGGACGTGAGTTTTGAAAGTTTCGCCTACGAAGATGCCGAGCCCACAAAACTGCAACGCTTCTTTCTATCACACCCGGAAATCAATGTGGCAGAGTTTGCAAAACTGATAGGCATAAACCCTTCACTCCTGCGCAATTACATTAACGGTTTCAAAAAACCGTCGATGGCACGTGAGAAAATGATTTTCGACCACATCCGACGGATAGGGCAAGAATATGTGGCTCTAACATAGATGCTCGTATCACAATGAAGTCACAAATGCGATTAGACATCTCCTTGCAAAAAGCTGCTATTGTAAATTTGCATTTGTGATTTCTTCCATTTTATCTTTGAGATAACGAATTATGTAGCTTTTCTCTTCGTCATTAAACTTAAACGAGCTATAGATGTCCGCATCTTGAATATTCACATTATCACGAAGACAAAGCGGAATGGGGATTTCTTCTATGTATTGCTGCCGCATTTGCATGCCTCCATTATCAAGTATTGCTATATTCTTGAAAAAATAATAAGCAGCATAAGCAGAATTTAATATAACACATAACTTTTCTAAGTTTCTTCCGGTGAAGAAGCACAAGCTATCTACAACAAAAGAGCCCGCTTCTACAGAGCAAAATCTGGGAAAAGAATCTGAGTCGCTCTTACTAATTCTCATCAGTCGAGCCCATACGATTTTTGGCTTGGAGAAATCGTCCAAATACGCGCAGTTTCTAAGGTTGTATGGCGTATCGCCTTTGTCGGCTCGTTTGGATATTTTATCCCAATATTGGTCCAGATGGGCTTTAACGGCTGGGTAGTCTTCTATATGGATGCGTTCCAACTTACCACGAATTCCATTGTGGGTATTGATTAGCCAGAGGCCGGCCCAGTTGTAGGCGTAGCGCTTGATGTCGCGGCCGCGAAGAATGGGCCGTATAAGCTCGGCCGTGCGCTTGCGCTCGTCGTCGCTCTGGCAGCGGGCGAGTATCTCATTGCGCTTCTCTGTGGTGATGATGAAGGCTTCGTTGCAGCCTGTCTTAATTCCATAGTTTATTTGGATGTCCCAGTCTTTGAGCGGAGTGCCCACAGCCTCTATCTTGCGCTTGATGCTTTGCTCTATGGGCGAGAGGATTACCCAGGATTCGGAGCCATGGAAGCCGCACACGGTGCCTGCCTGCTGCACGAAATCGCTCGTTTCTATTCACTCATAAAATGCTTGATGTAGCGGTCGAGTGTACTTCTGTCCACTTTACACAACTTTGCGATTTTGCGTTTCGACACGCCTACTTTCAGAAGTTCGCTGATCAATGCGCGCTTACCATGAAGTTTGTATTTCTCTGGAGCGCTTTTACGCCCTTTTGGACGGCCGAGCACCACACCCTCAGCTCTTTTGCGTGCCAGAGCCTCGCGGGTGCGCTGGCTGATGAGGTTGCGCTCTATTTCTGCCGAGAGGCCGAATGCAAAGGCGAGCACTTTGCTTTGTATGTCGTCGCCGAGGCGGTAATTGTCCTTGATGGTCCATACTTTCGCCTCCTTTGTCATACAGATGTTCAGAATCTCCATAATCATAAATAGGTTGCGGCCGAGCCGCGAGAGTTCGGAGCAGATGATAACGTCGCCCTTCCCCACCCTTTTAAGCAGGTGGCCCAGCTGGCGCTTGTCGTAGTTTTTGGTGCCGCTGATGGTCTCCTCTATCCAGTCGTCCACACACAGATGCTCACGTTCACAGAAATTTTTGATTTCAAAACGCTGGTTCTCCACCGTCTGCTTGTCGCTGCTCACTCGAATATATCCGTAAATCATAGTCTTATCATTTTTAAAAAATATTTTCTGGCTAAATTACTGACAGGCATTGAGTGGCAAAAAAGTTTTTTCGGGTGGCACTATACGTTTTTGCGGTTTTTCACGTTATTGTAAATATATGCGCGTGTTTGTGCGCTAAACGACACCCTAACATAGCAGAAAATGAACACTCATCATATTTTTATAAAAATATCACTCACCGCCATACTCCTCACCCTCACCGCCATCGCCTCCGTGGCACAGGTGAAAATCACGGGCAAGGTGGTGGACGAGAAAGGCGACCCTATAGAATTTGCGTCAGTGAAAATTGCCGGCACGGCCATTGGCGTGAACACCGACACCAAAGGCATGTATGAAATCAGCGCACCGTCGCGCGACACGGTGATGGTGGTATTTTCCTGCCTTGGCTACAGCACGGTTCGCCGCCAGCTGCTCAAGCCCACGGGCACGGTGAGCATCAACCCCAAGCTCTACAGCGCTGCCGTGGAGCTTCAGGGCGTGCAAGTGACAGAATTCCGCAAGCAGACTAACACCATGCAGAGCGTCGATGCCGAGACCATGCGCATGGCGCCAAGCGCGTCGGGCAACGGCGTGGAGAGCATCATCGCCACCCAGGCGGGTGTGAGCTCGAAGAATGAGATGAGCTCGCAATATATGGTGCGCGGTGGCAGCTACGATGAGAACAGCGTGTACATCAACGGCATAGAGGTGCAGCGCCCGCAGCTCGTAACCTCTGGTCAGCAGGAAGGCTTGAGTGTCATCAACCCCGATATGGTGCAGTCGGTGGCGTTCAGCACGGGAGGCTTCAATGCCGAGTACAGCGACAAGATGTCGTCGGTGCTCGACATCACCTACAAAGAGCCCGAATCCTTTGAGGGAGCCCTTTCTGCCAGCATGCAGGGCGGAAGTCTGGCACTCGGCACCTCCACCAAGCACTTCTCCATGCTTCACGGCGTGCGCTACAAGCGCAACTCCTCGCTGCTGGGAGGCACCGACACCAAGGGCGAGTACGACCCACAGTATCTCGACTATCAGACCCACATCGTGCTGAAGCCCAGCAATAAACTGAAGGTGGCGTTTCTCGGCAACGTGGCGCTCAACGACTACAAGTTCATTCCCAAGAACCGCGAAACCAGCTTCGGCACATCCACCAACGCCAAGACCTTCCTCGTGTATTTCGACGGACAGGAGCACGACAAGTTTCAAACGTTTTTCGGTGCCGTTTCGCTGGGCTACAAGCCCAACAAGGGCAACAGCTTCACCCTGTTAGGCTCAGCCTACCAGACCAACGAGCTGGTGGCCTACGACATTCATGGCGAATACTGGCTCGACCAAGCCGGAGAAGGCTCTGATGGAAGCCGCGGTGAATTAGGCGTGGGAAAATATCACGAGCACGCACGCAACCGCCTGCGAATCAACGTGCTCACTATCGGCCTCAAGGGCAACACCTCCATCAGCCACAACAATTTCAGCTACGGCTTCGACTTCCGCCGCGACGACATCTACGAGCGTAGCCGCGAATGGCAGTGGCGCGACTCTGCCGGCTACTCGCTGCCCCACTACCCCGAAGAAGTGAATGTAATCTACAATATGGCGTCGAAAAACGACATTCGCACATCGCGCTATGCCGCCTATCTGCAAGACACCTACAAACTATATATGGGCAATGGCATTCTCTCGGTGAACGCCGGCGTGCGACTCTCACACTGGGACTTCAACAAGGAGACGCTCTTCTCGCCTCGCTTCAGCGTGGGCTATGTGCCCGCACGCAACACCCGCCTCACCCTCCGCCTTGCGGGCGGCATCTACTACCAGGCGCCGTTCTACAAGGAATACCGCATACAGAAGATAGACTCGGTGGGCAACAGCTATATCGACCTCAACCACAACATTAAGTCGCAGCGCAGCACCCAAATCATTCTGGGCGGCGACTACACCTTCCGCGCCATGGACCGCCCATTCAAGTTCACCACCGAGCTCTACTACAAAAAAATAGACCACCTCAACTCCTACGAGGTGGACAACCTGAAAGTGGTGTATGCCGGCAATAACGACGGCAAAGGCTACATCACCGGCATCGACATGAAGCTGTTCGGCCAGTTTGTGGAAGGCACCGACTCATGGATCAGCTTCTCGCTAATGAAAGCCAACGAGAAGCAGCATGGCATCAGCGTGCCTATGCCCACCGACCAGCGTTACAGCATAGCCCTATTTTTCACCGACTATTTTCCAAAAATTCCTCGCCTGAAATTCAGCCTGAAAGGCGTGCTAAGCGCAGGGCTCCCCACCTCCGCTCCCAATAGCACCCGCTCCGAGGGCTACTTCCGCCAGCCAGCCTACAAGCGCGTGGACGTGGGCCTCAGTTATGAGCTTGTGGGCCGCGAACACCGACCGGCAAGTGGACTGCTGAGCAAATTCAAGAGCATCTGGCTTGGGGTGGACGTGTTCAACATGCTCGACATATCCAATGTGAGCAGCTACTACTGGATCACCGATGTGCACAACGTGCAGTATGCCGTGCCCAACTACCTCACGCGCCGACAGATCTCCGCCCGCCTCTCCATGACATTCTAAACTAAACCGCTACTTCTTTGGGCGGCCACCAATCACCAGCCCAAGCGTGACTGCCAAATTGTGGTAGCCTTTCTTGGAAATATTGAGCTGCGAGGTGAGCCTGAGGTGGTGAAAAAGCTCCACCCCCACACGCGGAGCAAAATAGAGTGAAGTGCCGGGCCAAGCGTCGTACTCAAAATCGAGCACATCGCAGAAAGCCACGCCAATGCCCGCTCCAACAAAGGGGTTCACCTTTTTCCCCTGGCGGAAATTATAGCCGCCAGTAAGGGCCATTGCCGGGGTGCGGTTAATTTGCGCCGTACCGCTCTGCGGCTCAAACTCCCAGCGCGCACTGGACACATCCACCATCAGGCCGCAATCCCACGGCGATTCGGTAAAATTATACCGCAGCTCCCACCCCAGTGTGGCGCCCATAAGCGAATTGGCCGACCTGAACCCACCGAGAGGACCGGTGAAGCCAGCACGCAGTTCACCTTCAAATTTCTGTACTCTCTGGCTCTGCGCAAGCGCCAAGTGCGGCACCGCCGCCAGCAATACTGACAAAAAAAACAGCCTGATTGATGATTCCTTCATTTCCGTGACGTTAAAATAGATTTGTAGAGGAGTGATTAATGATTAAACCTCCGGAGAGGTGGCACAAAGGTAGAAAAAAATACGCACACGCTATATTTTTCTCACAAATTATGAATATCTTTGTAATAGTAAAATCATTAATTCATAAACTCACATAAAATTACAACAGCATGGCAAAACCTTATGTAATTGGCATCGACATGGGTGGCACAAACACCGCATTCGGCCTGGTTGACGCTCGTGGCACAGTGCTCGCGAGCAGCTCTATCAAAACGGCAAAGCACTCCAACATCAACGACTATATCGACGAACTGTATGAGGCCATCACCCGGCTTCTAAAAGAAAACCATGCCGAAGGCAAAGTTCAAGGCATTGGCATCGGCGCGCCTAACAGCAGCTACTACACCGGCATGATTGAAGAGACTGCCAACTTGCCCTGGCCATGCCCCATTCCACTGGCCAAACTCGTCTCCGACAAGTTTGGAATTCAGTGCATCATCACCAACGACGCTAATGCCGCCGCCATCGGTGAAATGACCTATGGCGTGGCACGCGGCATGAAAGACTTCATCATGATCACCCTCGGCACAGGCGTGGGCAGCGGCATCGTGGTGAACGGACAAGTGGTGTATGGCCACGACGGCTTTGCCGGCGAACTCGGCCACGTGATAATGAAGCGCACCAACGGGCGCATTTGCGGCTGTGGCCGCACAGGATGCCTCGAAGCCTACTGCTCAGCCCCTGGCGTGGCACGCACGGCCCGCGAATTCCTTGAAATCCGCAAAGACGACTCCCTGCTCCGAAGCTACCCCATCGACGAAATCACCTCAAAAGACGTTTACGACTGCGCTATTCAAGACGACAAGCTCGCCAAAGAAATTTTCGAATACACCGGCGAAATGCTCGGCCAGGCGCTCGCCGACTTCTGCTGCTTCTCCAGCCCAGAGGCGTTTGTGATTTTCGGCGGTCTCAGCAAAAGTGGCGACTTGCTGATGAAACCCGTGAGGGAGGCCTACGAGAAAAACATCCTCCCCTGCTACAAGGGCAAGACCAAAATCATTCTCAGCGAAATGAAAGACGCCGACGCCGCCATACTCGGCGCATCGGCCCTTGGCTGGGAAGCTAAAGACTAAATATAGCATATAGCTAATCATCATGCGCAGCCTCACACACCCACTGGTGGTGGGGCTGCATTAAAATTAAAATTCACACACACCCACTATGAGCAGCCACGACACTGAAGCAAGAATCAAGCAACTGCGCGAAGACCTCAACCGCCACAACTATAACTACTATGTGCTCAACAAGCCCACTATCAGCGATATGGACTTCGACTTCATGATGCACGAGCTTGAAGATCTTGAAAAAGCCAATCCGCAGTACGCCGACCCACTCTCACCCACACAGCGGGTGGGCAGCGACATCAGCCAGGGCTTCAAGCAAGTGCGCCATGAGCGCCCCATGCAGAGCCTGAGCAACTCCTACTCCATCGAGGAGGTGCAGGAATTCCTGCGGAGAGCCAAAGACGGGCTTGCCGGAGAGCCGATTGAGATAGTGGGGGAAATGAAATACGACGGCACAAGCATTTCATGCACCTACGAGCATGGCCGGCTCGTGCGCGCGGTGACACGCGGCGACGGCGTGCGCGGCGACGACGTCACCGCCAACGTCATCACCATCAAAAGTGTGCCCCTGCAGCTCCAGCCGGGCGACTGGCCCGACAAATTCGAGGTGCGCGGCGAAATTCTTTTGCCATGGGCCAATTTCGAGCGCATCAACAAAGAGCGGGAGTTCAACGAGGAGCCGCTTTTCGCCAACCCCCGAAACGCGGCGGCAGGCACGCTGAAAATGCAAAACTCGGCAGAGGTGGCACGCCGTGGACTTGACGCCTACTTTTATTTTCTGCTTGGCGACAGCCTTGATGCATCATCAGGCGCCAGCCTATTCAGCGACAACGACTTCAGCACACACACCGGGCGCATGGCCGCACTGAAGAAGTGGGGCTTCAAAGTGGCAGAGCATTCCATTCTCCACTCCATCGACGCAGTAAAAGACTTTATCGACCAGTGGGATGTAAAGCGTAAAAACCTGCCTATCGCCACCGACGGGCTCGTGTTCAAGCTCAATTCCATACGCCAGTGGCTCAACCTTGGCAGCACCGCCAAATCGCCCCGCTGGGCCATCGCCTACAAGTTTGCCCCAGAGCGTGAATGCTCACCGCTGCAGCACATCAGCTTTGAAGTGGGACGCACCGGTGTCATCACCCCTGTGGCGAACCTCGCCCCCGTATTGCTCTCTGGCACCATAGTGAAGCGCGCCTCCTTGCACAACGAAGACATTATCCGCCAGCTCGACATCCATGAGGGCGACTACCTCTATGTGGAGAAAGGCGGAGAAATCATACCAAAAATTGTGGGCGTGGACTTAAAGCGACGCCAGCCAGGAAGCCTGCCCATAGCATTTGTGCGCAATTGCCCAGTGTGCGGCACACCGCTGAAGCGCATAGAAGGAGAGGCTGCATGGATTTGCCCCAACAAATACGGGTGCAAGCCCCAAATCACCGGGCGCATCGAGCACTTTGTGGCACGCCATGCCATGAACATCGACGGCATTGGCGAGGAAGTGGCTGTCCAGCTCAATGAGAATGGCTTGGTGGAAAACATTGCCGACATCTATTCGCTCACGGATCACGACCTGCTGCGCCTCGACCATTTCCAGCAAAAGGCCGCCGACAGGATTCTCAGTGGCATACGCAAATCGCTCGACGTGCCATTTGAGCGGGTGCTTTTCGCCATAGGCATCCCCTATGTGGGCGAAACCACCGCGAAAGTGCTCGCCCGAAATGTGCACACCATCCAACGGCTGATGGAAATGAACGCGCAGGAATTGGCGGCGATACCCGAAATAGGCCCAAAAATTGCTGAATCGATTGTGGACTACTTCGCCAATGAGAACAACCGCAACATCATCAATCGCCTGCGTGAGGCAGGTGTGCAGCTAAGCCTGAGCGAAAAAGAACTCGCCAGCCGCACCGATAAGCTCGACGGCAAGAAAATAGTAATCAGCGGTGTGTTTGCGAAGCATTCACGCGAAGAATACAAAGCGATGATTGAGCAAAACGGCGGAAAAAACGTGGGCAGCATATCATCTGCCACCAGCTATGTGCTCGCCGGCGAGAACATGGGCCCCGCAAAACTCGAGAAAGCCCGCAAGCTCAGCATTCCCATCATCAGCGAGGACGAATTTCTCGCCATGATTGAGTAGCTTTTGCAAAGATTTACTACCTTTGCAGTCAAATTATTATACATCTATACAAGCGAAATATGAACATCAAATCATCTGAATATATCATCAGCAACACCGATGTGAGAAAATGCCCGGAAGGGAACAAGCCAGAATACGCCTTCATCGGACGCTCCAATGTGGGGAAGTCGTCGCTCATCAATATGCTCACCAACCACTCCGGGCTGGCGAAAACCTCGTCCACCCCGGGCAAGACACTTCTCATCAACCATTTCCTCATCAATGGCGAGTGGTATATCGTGGACCTTCCAGGCTACGGCTATGCACAGCGTGGAAAAAGCTGCCGCGAGCAGCTGTCAAGAATCATACGCAGCTACATTCTGGGGCGCGAGCAGATGACCAACCTTTTTCTGCTCGTGGACAGCCGCCACAAGCCACAGAAAATCGACCTTGAGTTCATGACTTGGCTGGGAGAGAACGGCGTGCCGTTCAGCATCGTGTTCACCAAGATGGACAAGCTCGGCCACGAGGCCGGAGTGCGCAACATCAGGGCCTACAAGGAGCAGCTACTTAAGCAGTGGGAAGAGCTTCCGCCCATTTTCATCACCTCAAGCGAGGACGGCCGTGGACGTGGTGAAATTCTCGACTACATCGAATCCATCAACAAGGATTTGAAGAAATAACATTCTGCGATAAAGGGGAAACGGCTTTTTTATGCCATTCCCCTTTTGCATTTGTGAGAAAAAAATTACCTTTGTAAAATGTTTTTTGTGGCACATTCACGACAAGTGAAGCCACACATTCCCTTAAACGGAATTATCACTTTAGAAAAGCTTTAATATTATGTTCATCATTGGCATCGCTGGCGGCACAGGCTCAGGCAAGACTACGGTAGTGAAGAAAATAATGCAACGCCTGCCCAAAGGCGAAGTAGGAATCATCAATCAAGACAACTATTACAAGGATTCAAGCCACGTTCCACCCGAGGAGCGCCAAAACATCAACTTCGACGAGCCTGCTGCTTTCGACTGGACACTTCTGCTCGAGCACCTAAAAATGCTGAAAGAGGGAAAGCCCATAGAGATGCCCACCTACTCCTATCTCACCTGCTCCAGACAAAAGGAAACCATTCACATGGACAGCCACGAAGTGGTGCTCATCGAGGGCATTCTGGTGTTCAGCGACCCACGCCTCCGAAAGATGATGGACATTAAAGTGTTTGTCGACGCCGAGCCCGACGAGCGCCTCATCCGCGTGATTTCGCGCGACTGCATAGAGCGCGGACGCACACCGCAAATGGTGATCGACCGCTACGAAAAGGTGCTCAAGCCCATGCACAATCTCCACATTGAGCCTGCAAAAAAATATGCCGACATCATTGTGCCTCAAGGCGGGCACAACGAGGTGGCCATCAATCTGCTCACCGACTACATCAAAAGTCGCCTTAGCAATCCAAGTAAGCGATAACATCATCCCACAGTCCCATATCACCCCGCAAGCGTCATCATAAAAATGAAATTTCCCTGGACCAAGACACCACACAGCGCTGCGGCTTCGCAGCAAGCCACCGACAAGCCAGAGCAGCAGAAGCAGCCAGATGCACAGCAGCAATTCGACGACGTCAGCACCGCCACCAGCAAAGGGCCTGTAAAGCCCGCCTCTCCCAAAAAGAGCAAAAAAGAAATCGTGGCAGAGCTCAACAAAGCCGGCGACGAGGGAGAACTGGTGCTGCGCACCGACAACTTAGTGAAGAAATACCGTCAGCGCGTGGTGGCCAACCATGTGTCGATTAATGTACGACAGGGGGAAATCGTGGGGCTGCTCGGACCGAACGGCGCAGGGAAAACCACCACATTCTATATGACCACAGGCCTGGTCACACCGAATGAGGGGCGAGTGTTTCTCAACGATGTGGAAATCACAAAACTTCCTGTATATAAACGCGCAAAGCTCGGCATCGGCTACCTGCCACAGGAGGCATCGGTGTTTCGCACTCTCACCGTGGAAGACAACCTACGCCTTGTGCTCGAGATGACCGATACCACAGCCGACTACCAGCGCGAAAAGCTGGAGTCGCTACTCAACGAGTTTCACTTGCAGAAGGTGAGAAAAAACTTGGGCAACCGTCTGTCGGGCGGTGAGCGCCGCCGCTGCGAGATAGCGCGGTGCCTGGCCATCAACCCCCGGTTCATCATGCTCGACGAGCCCTTCGCCGGTGTTGACCCTATTGCCGTGGAAGATATTCAGAGCATCGTGTATAAGCTGAAAGAGAAAAACATTGGCATCCTTATCACCGACCACAACGCTCCCGAGACACTCAGCATCACCGACCGCGCCTACCTCCTTTTTGAAGGTAAGATTCTGTTCCAAGGCTCAAGCGAGCAGCTGGCAGAGAACCCTGTGGTGCGTGAAAAATACCTCGGCCGCAACTTCATCTTCCGCCGCAAAAAATTCGACTAACACACACTATTTTTGCTCTTATCCAGCTAATTATGGAATATTATGGCTAACTTTGTGGAATTATTCACGAATAACCAAATATGTATAGCCAAATGATATTTAAGAATTTAGTCCAGAAGCACCTCTTTGCCACAATTGTGGCCGCAACCACCGTTACAGCAGTTTCAGCACAGGATTTCGACGTGAATCCCACCGCTAAAATCGACAACAACAAGGAGAACCTTCACTTTACCGTGGGCGCGCGTCTGATGACCGATGCCGCCTACTATAATGTGGAGGAGTCGGAAATGAAATCAGGTATGGCTGTGACGGATGCCCGTATCCGCACGTCGATGACGTATAACTCTTGGTATTTTTATGCCGATTTCGATTTCACCAAGGGAAAATTCAGCCAAAAGAATATATTTGTGCAGTTGAGCCTCACAAATGGCGACAGCCACCATGTGTTTAAGGGCGGCTATTACAACGACCCTGCCACCATGGCCAACAACACCAGCCGAGGCAGCCTCCACTTTGTGGCGCGCGCAGCCGCTGTCAATGCCCTTGCCCCCGGACGCGAGCTCGGATTCTCCTATAAGTTCTACAACAAGCATTTTTTTGCCAACCAAGGTCTTTTTGCCGAGAACCTGTATAACGACCAAGCCAACGGCCCCCAGGGATTCACCGCTGGCGGACGCTGGCTTTGGGTGCCAATCGACGACGAGGCACAGTCGCTACACGTAGGCGCTGCCGCACGCTATGCCTATACCAACACTGGCGAGCGCCAAGATGATGGCGAAATAAAAACGTCGCACACGCTATCTTCCACTGTTGAGACATACGTCGATGGCAACAAGCAATTCCTCAGTTGCACCCTGCCTTGGGCAAGAAACTCCGTGTATGCCAGCATGGAAGCGGCCTACCGCAGCAAAAAATTCTTTGCCCGTGGTGAGTACATGATGAAGTATATCGACAGAAAGAAAGAGAGCGGACTGCCGTCAAGCACATTTCACGGAGGTTATGCCGAGGCTGGATACATGATTTTTGGAAAGGGCTACAACTATAACCGTGCTGAATCGGTGGTGAGCGGCTTAGGCGGACGCGGCCTTGAGGTGGCTGCCCGATATAGCTTTCTCAACCTCAACGACGGCGACGTGAAAGGCGGCCGCCTGCACTCCGTGACAGTGGGCGGCGCACTCGGGTTCAACAAGTTCTTCCAAGTGCTGCTGGAATATAGCTACAACCGGCTTGCCAACGAAAACTATCCGCTCGACAAGAATATGCACATTGTTCAGGCCAGAATGATGTTCTCATTCTAAATGTAAAAGGCAATGGCTGAAATCTCAATATCAGCGAGGTTCCAGCCAATGTCTTCATGTGTAACCAACCATCAGCCCCTTATTTGCTAATGTGGATGGAGGGATCGTCGAATGGAATAATCTCCCCATACATCGTGAGGCTTCCGCGATGGAATGTGGGCGTAACGTAAGCTGTGGCACTGTCGCTGTTGTATGGAACGGTGATTTGAACGTCCGCATTACCGCCATACGAGCCCGACACATGGAAGCTCAAGTGCACATTGCCCTTCTTGTCAATCTCCACATCTATATCACCCACTCGGCCAGAGCAAGTGAATCCGCCCATTCCGTTCAGGCCAAGATGTCCGTTATTGAACGCAGTCTGCACAATGGCACCATCATTCTGGAGCAGAATGAAGTTGGTGGACGTGTTCAGCCCATATTCAGTAGGGCCTCCGCCAAAGTACACGCCATCCACCTGCATCAGGAAATGGCGATTATTAATGGCCTCTATTAACTCATTGAATCGCACAGAGTCCACGTCCGCTTTAAAACGCATCTTCTGTTCCTTGCTGAGCTGCACAGAAGTTTTCTTATCAGAGGATTGTGTTGCTGCCTGTGAGCTGCATAAGCCACACACTGCCATAATGGCAACCAATATCAACGCATATTTTTTCATAACAGTAAATATTTAAAGGTTAAACACCACGCAAATATCGCAATTATCTATCACATAATTTAATTTTCAACACTGTGGATTGCAATTTTTATGCCATTTTCACTAATTTTGTATATAATAACCGCAAAAAGCATCATTATATATCTATATGACAGAAAACCAATTCACGCGCACACTTTCTGCAAGAATACTCACAGCCTTCGGCCTCATGTGCATAGGACTCATCATTTTTTCCTTGCTCGCCACACTGGTCAATGCTAATGGCGGGCAAAGCAAATACGGCACCCTACTCCTCGGCGTGTTTCAAAACCTGGTAGTCTTTGCCTTGGCGGCCATCGGTATGTCGAAAATATGCTACGGCAAGGTGGCGAAGCCCCTAAAGCTCAATGTGGCGCCATCGTGGGAAGGCGTCGCCTTGGTAGTGATTTTATACGTGGTGAGCTTTCCGGCGCTCAACTGGCTGGTTGACTGGAACGCCCATATCACTTTTCCAGAGTCGATGCAGCCGCTCTACGACACGCTCAAAAAATACGAGGATTTAGCTCAAGAGCAAACTAACTTCATACTGAAGGGCAACGACCTCGTCACCATGCTGCTGATGGTGCTCGAAGTGGGCGTGCTCACAGGGTTTGGCGAAGAAATCTTTTTCAGAGGAGCTATACTTGGCGCATTTGAAAGAAAACGGGGGCTCAACACACACATATCCGTGTGGTGTGTGGGTATTCTTTTCAGCGCATTCCATTTTCAGTTTTTTGGATTCTTCCCCCGATGCTGTCTCGGAATACTCCTCGGCTATCTTTTCGTGTGGAGCGGAAGCCTGTGGCTGCCGGTGATTTGCCACGCGCTCAACAATAGCCTTGTGGTGGTCATCACCTACCTTGCCGAGCATGGGGTGGACGCCGCCGGCAGCATCGATAAATTAGGCGTGCCACAAAACGGAGGCTTCCCCTTCTTGGCGCTGACAAGCGTGGTGCTCACCATCCTTCTCCTCTACGCCACATCTAAAATACTGAAAAAGAATCAAGATTAGCACGCCGGCAAGCATCATCACCATATGCGTTCACACAGCATCTCTATTCACACATAATCAAAAAAAACTGACCACCCTCATAAGCGAGAGTAGTCAGTTTAAATTATTTTATTAGGCGCAAAGCCTAAATAATTCAGCCAATTAAATGGATTAAAGGTTAGCGTTGTCCTTCTTCCATTCAGCCACTGGTGGAACGATACCGAGCTCCACAATCTCGTCACGCATCTTGCAGAGGTGATCGTAAGAGGCCTTCAGAGAAGCGAGTTCTTCTTCAGTGCCCTGTGGTTCCACATAGTGAACACCAGTTGCGTCGATAGTGGTAGGCATAGCCATCATCACATTCTTGAAACCGAGTTTCTCGTCGTTCACATAGCAGCCGGCAGGCAAAGTGAACTTCTCGCCACCCATAGCAGCCTCAATCATCTTCACAGCCACGTAAGCAGGGCTCTGGAATGAGCTACGGCCACGGAGCTTGATAATGTTTGAACCACCTTGAATAGTGTGGTGCTTGATTTCTGCGAAACGCTCAGCGCTCAAGCCCATTTCAGAAAGAGGCTTGCCGTCGATCTTCACTTGTGAAGCAAACACAGCCATCTGCTCGCCGTGACCACCATAAGTGTGAGCGCCAGTCACCTTGTCCTGCTGTACGCCAAATTCAAGCGCAAGAGCCTGCTGCAGACGAGTTGAGTCGAGAGCGGCAAGTGAGGTGAGCTGGTTTGGCTTCAAACCAGAGTGGATAAGAGCGGTAAGAGCGGTAACGTCGGCTGGGTTGAAAATCACAACCACGTGCTTAACGTCGGGGCAGTATTTCTTAATGTTATCGCCAAAGTCTGCGGCAATCTTGCAGTTGCCCTTGAGCAGGTCTTCACGAGTCATGCCATCCTTACGAGGAGCACCACCGGAAGAGATGATGTACTTAGCGCCAGTGAAAGCCTTCTTAGCAGCCTCAGCCACCTTTTCAGGGTTGCCCATATCCTCTACTGCAGGAGCGCAGTAAGTAATGTTTGCACCAGGGAAAGCACATTGCTGGATTTCATCGAACACACCATGCACACCTGGCTCATAAATATCATACAAACAGATGTTAGGAGTAAGGCCGAGCATCAGCACGCTCTGCACCATGTTTGAACCGATCATACCACCGGCACCTACGATAACGAGTTTTTCGTCAGTTAAAAATCCCATAGTAAGAATTCTTTAAAAAATTGATAAATATGATAGAAAATAGTTGTTTCGTTGCTCTATTTTATATTGCAAAATTAGTGAATTTCACTATCATCACAAACAAAATTCAGGAATATGTTTGTTTAAATAATGCTAAAGAGCACGGTGCCTATGAGGGGTTGAGCACATAGCGCGCATTTTATCACCTTATAGGCTGTTTTATCTGACATTTTTGGGGTAACTTTGCAGTGTCAAACACTATGTTAATGCAGTAACTATTATGGCAGACAAATTCATTTCAGATTCAATCAAATATGTGGGTGTGGATGACCCTGACCTCACCCTTTTTGAAAGTCAATACACCCTTGCCGATGGCATGGCCTACAACTCTTACCTTATCGACGACGAGCAAATAGCAGTGATGGACGCTGTGGATGAGCGCAAAATCGATGAATGGCTGAGCAATGTGAGCCTCGGACTGGCAGGGCGCACACCCACCTATTTAGTAGTGCTACACGTGGAGCCAGACCATAGCGCTGGCGTGAAAAAGTTTCTCCAGACCTATCCAGAGGCAAAAGTGGTGGGCAATGCCAAGACTTTCACATTCTTAAGTCAGTTTTTCAGCGACTTCAACTTCGCCGAAAGGAAAGTGGAAGTGCGCGATGGCGACACGCTGAGATTAGGCCGGCACACGCTCACCTTCCTTACCGCCCCTATGGTGCACTGGCCCGAAACGATGGTGGCCTACGAGCAGGCCGACAGAGTGCTGTTCAGCGCCGACGCATTCGGAAAGTTTGGCGTGTATGACGCCGACCCCGACGACTGGACGTGTGAGGCCCGCCGCTATTACTTCAACATCGTGGGCAAATATGGCGCGCCCGTGCAAATACTGCTGAAAAAAATTGCACCGCTCGACATTCGCGTCATCGCCCCTCTGCATGGCCCGGTGCTGAGCAAGGACTTGAGCCACTATATTCATCTCTACAACACATGGAGCAGCTACGAGCCTGAAGACAAGGGTGTGTTCATTGCCGTGGCTTCAATTCATGGCCATACGCTCAAGGTGGCGCAAATGGTGGCTGAAAGGCTGCGTGAGCGGGGCGTGAAGGTGGCTTTCAGCGACATCACCCGCGACGACATGGCAGAAGCCGTGGAAGACGCCTTCCGCTACGACCGCATTTTGCTCGCCGCCTCAAGCTACGACGGTGGCGTGTTCACGCCTATGGAAACACTGCTCTTGCGCCTGAAGCACAAAAATTTCCAGAAGCGCAAGGTGGCCATCATCGAAAATGGCACATGGGCGCCCACTGCGGCCAAAACGATTACCGCCGCGCTGAATGAAATGAAAAATATTGCCATCGTGAACCCCGTGGTCACAGTCCGCTCCGCCTACAAGCCTGCCGACGAAGAGCCAATCAACGCCCTCGTTGAGGCCTTGTGCCAGTAATCAGCATTTTGCCTATATGGAACAGGAATTTGCGTCATCCCTACTTGAAAATGCCGTCAGCGAGTTTTCAAAACTGCCGGGCATTGGCCGCAAAACGGCATTGCGCCTTGTGCTGCACCTGCTCAAACAAGACGTGCAGAGCGCACGCCAGTTTGGAGAGGCTATCATCAAGCTCAGGGAAGAAATACAATACTGCAAAGTGTGCCACAATATCAGCGAAACAGAGATATGCCCCATCTGCGCCGACAAACTGCGCGACCCCTCCACCATCTGTGTGGTGGAAAACGTGAAAGATGTGATGAGCATTGAGAACACGCACCAGCACCACGGACTTTACCATGTGCTGGGCGGACTGATTTCACCTATGGACGGCATCGGGCCACAAGACATTGAAATCGACTCGCTCGAGGAGCGGGTGAGGGGGGGCGAGGTGAAGGAGGTGATTTTGGCATTGAGCGCCACAATGGAGGGCGACACCACCAACTTCTACATTTTCCGCCGCCTTGCGCCTTACACCGATGTGAAAATCACAATGCTGGCCCGGGGTGTGAGTGTGGGTAACGAAATCGAGTACACCGACGAGCTGACGCTTGGCCGGTCAATCCTCAACCGCACCCTCTTTAGCGACACCTTCCACAAGCCACAGTAACAAACATCCACTCACACATTTTTCACACATAGCTAACTCATGGCCGACAATTTTCTTGAATATCAGCGCGAAGCCTTTGAGGCTCGCAAGGCAAAAAAGGAGCGGGAACGCAAAAAGCGTCTGCGCAAATATCTCGAAGCCTACAAAAAGAAGCTCGCCGCCCAAAAGGCGCAACAGCAAGCGCAACAACAAGAAGCGTTGCCACAAAAGGCGCCCCTTACAGCCAATCCCTAAGAGTGTGGTAAGCCTCCATCGAGCCACGACTCCACAAGCGAAATCACATTTTTTGCATGAAACAAATGCAGGACCAACACAATTCTGCATTTTTTCGTGCAGCTTCCCTTCATTCTGAATTTTATCCTAATGCGTGAGTAGGAATTTCTTTAGGCTTCCGTAGCCTGAATTGATGGTATGAACGTGGGGATAGCCATCGAAGAAGCGCATAAGCGGCTCGGGGATGTCAACGGTCTGACCTATAGCGCTCTCCACTGCAAGCTGTGATTTTGCCGGATGCGATGTGGCAAGTGCCACCCCAGTCTCGCCAGGCTGCATATCGTCGATGAGTGCCTGGTATGCGGTGGCGCTGTGTGGATTGAGCAGATAGTGCTCATGCCGCCATGTGCGCACTATGGTGGAGGCTATTTGCGTGTCGGTGTAGGCATAGCCCCTCATCATTTCACACACGCCCTCATAGCTGCCAAGCAGTTTCTCTATCCTTGGAAAATTTCGAGGGTTGCCACAGTCCATGGCCACCGCTATTGATGGCTCAGTGGCACGTGGCACGAACTTTCCTGTGCGGAGATAGTGTGTGAACACGTCGTTTTTGTTGTCGGCTGCGACAAAGCGCTTCACTGGCAGCCCCATTTTCCAAGCCATCACTCCCGCCGTGAGATTGCCAAGATTGCCACAAGGCACAGCCACCACCAGCTCATCCATATTGTGGCCATGCTTTGCCAGCTGGCCATAGGCCCAGAAGTAATAAAACATCTGAGGAAGCAGACGGGCTATGTTCACAGTTTTAGCGCTGGTGAGCAGCATTTTACTGGTCAAATCAGCATCATGGAATGCCTCCATCACCATATTCTTGCAGTCGGAGAACGTGCCGTTCACCTCTATGGCGGTGACGTTGCCGCCCAATGTGGCAAACTGCGCGCGCTGCAGCGGGCTGAGCTGGTCCTGTGGATAGAGTATAATCACACGAATGCCATCTATGCCATAGAACCCTCCCGCAATGGCACCGCCAGAATGTCCGGATGTGGCCACAAGCACATTAATTGGCCTTGTGTCGCTGCCTTTGGTGCGGTAATGCGCCATAAGGCGCGCCATAAATCGCGCCCCGATGTCTTTAAAGCTCATCGACGGGCCATGAAAAAGCTCCAAAATGTGCCGATTATGCCCCATGTCGATGAGGGGGATGGGGAAATTGAGCGTTTCATACACCACATCGTGCAGCACCTGAGCGTCGATGTCGCCTTGAAGGGCATAATTGGCTATGGCATAACTCACCTCTTGAAGCGTCATGTCGCCGAGGTTGTTCATGAAAGCCTTGGGCAGGGCGGGTATTCTTTCGGGCAGATACAGCCCCCCGTCAGGAGCGTAGCCATGGAGAATGGCTTCGCTGATTGATGCCGTCACGTTGTAATCTTTTGTGCTGTGATATACCATTGCGTGTGTACGTATGCGTGTGCATGTTTGTCACTTTGGGTCGAGTATCACCGTGCCCCTTGCAGAGGGGTTGAATGTGTTTTTCACCCACACGGGAATGTGCTTCAGCGCCACAGGCCCGATAGTGGGTGTGTAGATTACCTTCGCTCCGTCCTCGCACATTCGCTGCGCCTGGGCATAGGTCATCTGCGGTATGACGGTGGCATCAGGATTGGTGCGTGGGTCTGCGGTCATAAACCCGTCCACATCGGTCCATATCTCCAGTGCCTCCGCATCGAGCGCGGCGGCAATCAGCGCGGCGGTAAAGTCGCTGCCGCCACGGCCAAGGTTAGTTTTCTGGCCATTCGATGAGTCTTCCGCTATGAAGCCCTGGGTGACGTGTACCCGCTCAAGACGGCCACCAAACTCCTTGGCGATCAATTCAAAACTGTGGTTATCGAGAATGCGCTCACAGTCCAAGTCCTTCGTTTTGATGAAATTGGGCGCATAATGCGGCACTGCGCCGTCAATCATGCTGCTGACGATAGCCGACGACATAATCTCACCATGGCTGACGATGGCATCGCGCAGCTGCTCCTTATAGTCAGCGGGCAGCTGGGCGTTGGCATGGAGCATTCCATAGTAGCCATACAGCCCTTGGCTGATAAAGCCTTCTATCACAGTTTGGCACTGGGCTTGACGAGCTTCGGGCACTACAGCGCGAATCACATCGATATGCCGCTGCTTTACCTGCTCCAGCACCTGTTCCCATTTTTCATCGTGTGCCTCCGCCAAGTCGGCCATTTGGAGCAGCTGGTTGGTGACGCCACCCAGTGCCGACACCACCACTATGACCTGTCCCTTGCTGTCGGCAACTATTTTTTTCACATTTGTGAGGCTTTCGGCTGTTCCCACCGAGGTGCCTCCAAACTTCAGTACTTTCATTCTTTCCGTTGGTTGTGATTTCACTAATACTGTATAACGCAAAACCTGCGCGAATATTTTATGCAGCCTATTTTCTACAAAAATAGTGCAAACCGAATGCAGAACACCAAGTACACTTGAGTGTTATGCTAAGGTGCAGCCTATTTTCTACAAATTTAGCGCCAAATTCCGGCTTTTGCAAGAGTGCGGCTCACGAAGCCTCGGGCTGAAGCGCCATTTGGCGTATGTAAACCTTTGGCGAACAGCCCTTGAAGTTTTTAAAATTGCGATAGAACGAATTTTGAGAGGCGAATCCCGACTCGAACGCAATGTCGGCAATAGGCTTTTCGGGATTGTCGGTGATGAGCTGTGCGGCATATTCAATCCGCTTTTTGTTGATATAGTCGGAAAACGACAGGCACATCACGCTGTTGATGGCCTGTGATATGTAGAGCCGGTTGGTACATAGCTGCGCAGCCAAGTCGGAGAGTTTGAGGTTGGGTTGAAGAAAAAGCCGTTTTTCCTCTATCACCACCTCAATGCGGTGCGCTAAAATGGGGGCTTGCAGATTATCGTGGTTATGGACATCGGGCTGCTGCGCAGTGGCGGCTAACAGTTCGGCATCCATACTCTCGTAAGTGAATGTTTGGTGAAATCCCAACATGCCCAATATGAAAATGAGGATTGAAAACACTACCGAAGGCAGCGTGAGCGCCCAGAATGTGGCGCCAAAGTGATACCTGCCCACAATGTTGAGGACAAACGACGCCACAGAGGTGATGAAAAACAGATACAGAAATATCTTGAACGACATCATCGTCTTTCCCTCAAGGTTAGAATATACCGCCTTAATCTGGCGCTCATATTTCACCATGCGGTTCATGCCTGAGAGCATCACGCATATCACGGTGATGGCAAAGCATATTTTAATCACGAGATGGGCGATGGCCATGTGGTGAACCACGCCATCATACCCGAAGTACTGCTCACGATAGAGGCAGCGGTCGATAAACTCCATTGTGTCCTGCTCGCTCATCATGGCGTAAAGCACGCCCACCGTAATGCTCAAAAGCAGGGCCGGAAGCAGCAGCAGCCACGACCGGCGCAGATGCTGGGCCGACGAGGTCATCGACACTAAAAAAATGTAGAACATAGGATAGCACGCAAGCACACCAAAGGAATAGATGGTGTCGCTCACCGGTATCAGCCTGCTGAACTCATTGAAGAACACACAGTGAGCATAAAACATCATAGTGGACACCACCATAAACAGCGCAAGAATAAGCCTGCTTCGATTGTATTTTTCTATTTGAGAGCAAAAGAGGAGCACGGCCCAGAAACCGCTCACAAACATTGGTAGCGAAGAAAATATCAGCTGTTCCATAATCAAAAAAAATATTAACGCCAGCCGGACTCATGTTTACCTGATGGAAAATAGACAAGAAATAACATTTGCGTGCTGTGTGTTTCAGTAGCTGCTATCGAAATCTGCTGGCCGATTTTAATGATGTAAATATATAAAAAAAGCTGTAAACCACAGCGATGCGCAACATCCAATTTTATCCAATTTCAGTTTCACGCACTCCGATGCCCCGGCCAAGGGGGCTTCTTTGAGGTTATCACAGATGCGCTGTGCCCTTGTTTTATGGCAGCAGGGGTTGCACAGGTCGGGTGGATATTGTAATTTTGACGGTGTTATGGAAAACATCAGTGCCGACATATTTCATTTGTTCGACAATCAGCCCGATCCGTCGCGAGGAAGCCTGCTGCTGGCTAAGCCCACGGTAGACGATGCCTGCTTCAAGCGATCGGTGATCCTCGTCATCGACCACGACAGCGATGGGTCGATGGGGGTGATTGTGAACCGGCCGAGCGGCTACACCATCGCCGACGTGATTGCCGATGCCGACAAGGATATAGAAGGCCTCGACGACATACCCATCTACATGGGCGGCCCCGTGGGGCTCAACCAAATGTTTTTTCTCCACACCTTAGGTCCGGACATTATCCCCGGTTGCCTGCAAGTGGGCAAAGAACTGTATTTTGGCGGCGACTATGAGGCGGTGAAGCGCTATGTGGCTTGCGGTGAGCCTACTGAAGGAGTCATAAAGTTTATCGTGGGCTATTCGGGCTGGGAAAAAGGCCAGCTGGCAAGCGAGATTGCCCGCCACGACTGGGCGGTTAAAAAGAGCCCCGACCACGATATGCTCATGGCCGAAATGGACTACGACATGTGGAACGAGGCAGTAAACAGCTTTGGCGACAAATACCGCATCTGGAACAATTGGCCCAGCAACCCAAGCGACAATTAGCCACCCGCCCGATTTCTGAACCACAAACTTCCTTTTTATAAACCACGAATTCCACGAATTTTCACGAACCACTCTTTATGATTGTAAGATATTGACATTTAATTGTTTAACAATATACTGGTAGGGACGCGATATTTCGCGTCCGCCCCGAGGCGATAAGTAAGATTTTCCACACACAAATTTTCCACGCCCAAAAATATAAACCATTCGTGGGAATTCGTGAAAATCGTAGTTTTTTAAAAAGAGAAATCCTTGGTAAAAAAATTCGTGGCGGGCGGGATTAGAATAATTTTTGAAGCAGCACCACGTTGTGGTAGGAGCGCCCCACCCTTATCCAGCTTTGCAGTATGCCCACCTCCCCGAATCCCGCATGGCGCGCCATGGCTATGCTGGCGGCATTGTCCTCCGGCACGTACACATACAGCTGGCGAAGCCCAATCACTCCGGAGGCATAGTCGCACACCATCTTCATCACATCGGTGGCAAGCCCATGCCCCTGGCGCTCCTTGCAGATATACACGCCCAGCTCGGCACGGTTATGAATAGGATTGAAATTGAGAAAATCCACCGTGCCGATGGCCTCGCCTGTGGCCGTGAGGCACACCATAAGCCTTAGCTGACGATTTGTGTAAATATCGTTGGCACAACCGGCAATGTAAAGCATCAGCGCCTCGCGCGAGTACGGCGCCACAGTGTCGCTCACCATCCACAAGTCAGGGTCGTTCTCCCATTCGTATATGGTGTCGATATCGGCTGGCTCCAATGCACGAAGCCGTATTTTGTCAGTGCTGAGAATATTTGCCATCGCGAGAGTGGAGATTAGTTCATTTTAGGGGTGATTACTATTTGGCTGTGGCTGGCGAAGATGTGATAGAACACATCGCCACGCTGATTGGCGGCTATAGTGTCAACAATCTGCTGATAGCTGTACGAGCCATCGTCAATAAGCACATTCACTGAGGCGTCATGTGGCAGCGCGGTGGTGTAATGCCGAATGCAGGCAGCTCTCGCCACCTCATCAGGCTTCTTACTGAGTATCACCCACGGGGAGCGCGCGCCAGCCGCCACGTTTTTCTTTGGCAGCGCCCGGCTATAGATGCGCCGCATGATGGCAAGCCCCTGGCGCACAACCACACCGAGCTTGATAAGCGGATACACTAATGCGCGAAACCGCGGAAAGTGCTTGCGGTAGAAAATAAGCATCGCCTCATAAAACACTTTCACATAGCGCATCGAGTCTTTCTTGGTGCTTTCTCCTTTATAGTGAAGAATGTTCACAGGCAAATACCAGTTACTGAAACCATCGCTCGCCATACGGAAGGAGAGGTCGATGTCCTCGCCATACATGAAGAAGTCCTCGTCAAAACCGCCTATTCGCTGCAGTAAATCGGTGCGGCAAAACATATATGCCCCCGCCAATATGTCCACAGCATGGGGCTTTTGCTCATCAAGATAGCGAAGGTGGTATTTGGCAAAGAACCGGGAGCGAGGAAACAGCTTCGACAGCCCGAATATCTTGCAGAACGACACCCACGGAGTGGGGAATGCTCGTTTCGACTCTGGCAGGAAATGCCCGTTGCCGTCGATCATGCGCAGTCCTATCGCGCCACAGTCGGGATGCCGATCCATCCACCGGATCGATGCCCTTATGCTTTCGGGGGTGATGATGGTGTCGGGATTGAGAATGAGCGTGTAGCGGCCTCTCGCCTGCGCGATAGCTTGATTGTTGGCGCGCGCAAACCCCACATTCTCCCTATTCTCGATAAAGGCGACTTCCGGAAACTTTGGCTTCACGTAGGCCATCGTGTCGTCGGCAGAATCGTTGTCAACCACTAAAACCTCGCCTTGCAGCCCCACAAGCGCCTCTCTCACTGAGCGTAAAGTCTGCTCCAGAAAGTGCTTCGCGCGGTAGCTCACTATGACCACTGTGATATCCAAATGCTCCTATACTCTAAATATGTTATTTAAAATGCACACAAATTTACTAAATTTTTTGTGCATTCTATGAAAAACACTAATTTTACTGCCTAAAATCATCCATAAATAATAAATGGGACTTGTAATTGGCATCGACGTGGGCGGAAGCACCACTAAAATTATTGGCCTTGATGACGGAGCGGTTCACTCGCCCATGTACATCACCGCCACCGACCCCATCACATCGCTTTTTGGCGCATTTGGCAAATATGTGTACGACAACAGCATCGCACTGTCCGACATTGAGCACGTGATGCTCACCGGTGTAGGGGCGTCGGGGGTGACCACGCCCATCTACGGGCTGCCCACAAGCCGCGCCGGCGAATTTTACTGCGACGGATTAGGGGCAAAATTCGCTGTGGACATCGACCCGCTGATGGTGGTGTCGATGGGCACCGGCACCACATTGGTGCAGGTGAAGGGCGACGAAATCAGCCACGCCGGCGGTATCAGTATGGGAGGTGGCACGCTGCAGGGGCTTTCACGCCTGTTACTTAACGTGAGGAATATCCCCAACTTAGTGGAAATGGCTTCACACGGCGACGTTTCGAAAGTGAACCTACAAATCAAAGACATCAGCAAGGAAGTGCTGGAGGGGCTGCCCATGCACGCCACGGCATCGCTGTTCGGCAAAGCGGTGAATAAGCAGGTCAGTAACGAGGACATTGCCAAAGGCATCATTGTGATGGTGCTCGAGACTATCGGCTCGGCTGCCGTGCTCTCCACCCTCAACAGCGGAATCAAGGACTTCTGCATGATTGGCAATCTCACACGCATGACAGAGTGCCGTGAAGTGTTCGCCGTGATGGAAGACCTGTATGGCGTGCGGTTCCACATTCCAGAGAATGCCGTGTTCCTCACAGCCCTCGGTGCCGCCCTCGCCTACGAAACAGGCAAATACCAGCCATTATAGCAAACCTCAAATTCCACTTATTTTTTAACCACGAATCGCACGTATCCCCACGAATTATTTATTATAACAGAGAGTATTGATAGCTAACCTTTTAATGGCCATCTCCTCCACAATAAATAATTCGTGTGAATTCGTGCCATTCGTGGTTCAAAATCGTGCCATTCGTGGAAAAGAAATAGAATGGGGCCGGCTTCAACAGCCCGCCCCATTCAGCGTTTTAAAAAAATAGTATGTTAAGAAACTGCTAATGTTTCATCATCAGAAGCATTCTTCACATATCAAAAAGAGTGAAGAAAATGCTTATTTCACTTCAGCACCCATCACGTTGTACTTCTTGTCGCCAACCTTGATGAGTACCTGACCGTTTTCAACCACCTTTTGAGCCTTAACGTTGCCGGTAGCCACCACGTCGTTGATGCCAGAAGGAGTGCCTTGGCTGAATTCATACACTGCAGAAGCACCAGGAACAGAGAACTCAACCTTTGCCACACGGTAGTTAGTGCCCGAAGGAAGAGCATCTGCAGTGGCCTTGATCTGTACTTCACCAGAGAATTCGCCATCTTCCTTCACGTCGGCAATATCAAGATGGAGCCATTCTGGCACATCCTCACCATCCTCGAGCGACACATTCCACTCTTCGCTGCTCTTGGTAGAGTAAACGCTGATGTAGTCAAACTTAGAAGTGCCTACGGTCTTGCTCCAAGCGCCACCAGCCACTGGGAAGTTATACTTGCCATCTTCGAAAGTGTAGTTCCACATCATGATAGGCCATTCCACATCCAGGAAGATAGATGGAGCGGTATAACCAAGTGAAACAGCGAAGAATTCATCCATGCCATACACTTTAGTTGGGTAGCCTTCATCATCCACGTGGATCATATAGCCATGCTGGCCATAGCCCTCATCCACACAGTCAGTTGAAATAACGGTATAGAAAGTTTTTGCAGCAGCTTTCTCATAGCCAGAAAGCACGATTACGATAGGTTCGTTAATTTCTTCAATCACTTCATATTCCATGCCATCTTCCACTTCCTTGATAGGCATATCAATGAAGCCACGGGTGGCTGCATCAGCTGCGAGTGTGCCCTTGGCTGTGCAAATGAGGTTTCCGATCACAAGCTTGCCTTCAGCATCTTTTGAGGCCTCATAAACTTTAGCCACAAGAGGAGTGGCACCTGTAATGCCTGATGCGCCATAGTACACATGGATTCCACGGAGAGCGTATGGGCTGGCTGGCTGCTCCACATAAAGGCCGAGAGCATTCCATCCTGCACCATTCTTACCAAACCAGTAACCTTCATCAGAGCCTTCAGCAGCAGTGGCACCAGTCAAAGTGATTGTGCCGCCTTTGTCTTTGAAGTTGTCAACCTTCTCACGTGCGCCTGCAGCGAAAAGCTTTGGAGAGAGGTAGCAGTCAACAGGGTTAGTTCCGCTGAGGAAAGAAGCTCGTGGATCATCATAGTAGCCCATCATGCCCTGATAAGAGGTAGTCTCTTTTTTATCATCAGTGTAGTCAGCGAAAAGCTGATAAGTGCTGCTTGACTCTGCACCAGTAGCGGTCAAAGTGGGCGCATACATAGAGCTGCGAATAAAGTTGTCTGTAAGGTTCTCATCTGTTGAGTTCAAGGTAACCCAGCCTTTTGACGAAGTATCATACTTGTCATATTCCCACTTGTAAGAAGTTGCTCCTGTGGATGCATTAGGGAAAGTGACATCGCGCCAGCATGGCGACACGAGAAGTGGGTTGTAGAACGCACCGCCTGTTGAAGTCAATGAACGGTAGAATGAACCGGCAGGACGGTTATACCATGCCTTAGTTGCGCTTGAAGAAGCAGCCTTCTTAGCAGCTTTGCGCTGTGCGTCGGTTGCCATTTCAGCCTTAGCCACAGACACCACGAATGGAGCAACCTCAGAAGCGGAGGCCTTGCTCTGTGCCGCAACAGCGGCTTTCTGAGCAGTTGCAGACATTGCTACAGCTGCTGCGCCGAGTAAAAGTAAACCCTTTTTCATAATTTTTACTTTTAAATTGGTTAATAAAAAGTGAATAATATAAATATCGTTTAAAATTGCCAACGAGGCTCAACTGAGGTCAAAGCCTCGTTGGCAGTAGTAGTCAGTCTCTACAAAAGAGGGATTATCTATTGAATGTTGAGCGTCAACACACTTGAGGCGTCTTGGGAGTCGGTCAAATTCATCTTAACAGGAGCAAGCAGTGAGCTGCTTGAGCAGTTGAATGTGGTAGAGGCAAGCTTTTCAACAAACGTTTTCAGTGCAGGCACTCTCGTTATATAAGTCTGTAGATTGACATCAAGCGTGCCAAGCACAAACTTTATTTGATTATTTCCGGAATACTCCACCGTGAAAGGAGTTCGCATATTCAGGTAAGCACCTCTTTTCGTGCGAATACGCAAAAGCATGGTCTGAGGATACTTCACGTTGTCAACCACATTCAAGCCAAAGTTGAGATACACAAGCGACGCACCATTATAGGCTTTTAGGCCGGTGTTGATGGCGCTCAACAGAGAACCAAACTCACCTTTCGATGCCGATACATCAACTCTCCAAAGAAGGCGCACATCACCCACCACCTTGTTGAGCGCATCAGCAGAAATGGTGATGCGGTTATCTTCACGGCAAAGGAGCGATCCATCATTCTGACGGACAAAATGCTGCACAGTATAGTCCTGGCCGTCGATGGAGTCACGAAGGGTTATCGACTTGCCAAGAGTGAACCCGTCGTGGGTGATGATGGCATTGCGCGATTGCGACTCGGTAATAGAGTCGCCAGTTTCTGGGAAGAAACTTGGAAGCTGAGTGGAGCCATTCAGAATTTTATAGCGGTAGCCTCCAGGAAGATTGAGGTAAACGGTAGGCACCTTTGCGTTGAAGAACGAGTCGGTAAGGGCCACCACCTCGTCAAGATAAGTTTTATCTTCTGTGTCGGCGGCAATTCGAGTCATAATAATGTTAGCGCCATGTTTCTTTCCCTCAAGGTAAAGGGTGTCGCCACTATATTTCATCAAGTCGAACTCATAGTCACCCGTATGTCCATAGCCCTGTTCGTCACGGTCAGTGCCGGGCACATCTTCAGGATTGGCAAAGAGGTGGAAAATGGTGTTGTAGGAGTTGAGCGAAAGCACTGGACCATTGTCAGAAAGCACAGTCCAAAGCGAAGTCTCGCTGCCGTATGTAGGTTCGGAAGAGTCTATATTGGTGAGCTTGGTGATATACTCATTGTTACCAGAAATGGTGACAGTGCCATCATTGCGGAAGGTGAACAGATAGATGTAGCCATGTTCACTTTCTGTGGTGAAATACTCCATCTGCCATTTGCCGCCCTTGTCCACAAGTATGTCTTTATACATCTGGCGGGCCTCTTCGGTGCGCTGAGCAGCGCTCTTGTCGAAGATGTCGGCTTCCTCATGGGTGCATGAAGCCAATCCGCAGCTCAGCAGCAAAGCGGCAATCGCCGAAAATTTATATAATTTCTTCATCATTGTCGAGATTGAATTAAAGTATGATACGATTACTGTACATTTTCAATTTGCTTGCGAAGCTCTACGATGTCGTAGTTGGCCTGACGCTTCTGCACTTCCTCACGTAGTTTGTCGAGATCCACGCCGAAAGAGTCGCGGAGCCATTCACGGGCTATCTGGATTTTCTCCTTCAGAGCTGCCACTCCGTCGATGCCATCCTTGTCCTCCACCTTGTAGGCAAGAATTCGGTTGCCTTCCTTGTCGGTTCTGGTTCCATAATAGTAGTGAGTAACACCGGCTTCATCAGTCTCCTCAACAAATTGGTTGTCGTCGCTGAAATACTGCTTTTTGGATTCGTCCACCTCATTGTTGGTGTAATAATAGTAGCAGTAGTACACTGCATTGGGGTCGTCGCCGCTTGGAGTGGCCCATCCACGACCGGCAAGGTCGTAGAAGTGTTCCCATTGAGCATCGGTCTTCACAATGTAGTTGGCGATAGTCTCAGCGAAGTCCTCACGATAGGCTGAGCTTGCATAGTTGGTCACAAAGCCGAGTGAGAGCACCACACCCTCCTGGCGGTCCTGCCAGTTGCTACTGTCATACTTACCGTTAGAGATGGTGTTGAACTTAGCTGGGTAAGTCTTGGTCTGGTGCAAGATGTGCGAGAACTCGTGGTGCATGGTCTTGAAGTAGTACTCGTTCATCTGCTCGAAATTGCTTACATCGAGAGAGTTCACACGGAAGAGCGACACCTTGATACCTCCTTCAGCCAAACCAAGAATCATAGTGCCGGTAGAGGGATTATAGGCAGGTGAGCCAATCAGGTGAATGATACGTGGGCCGTACTGCTTCAGAAAATCAGGACCTACCACATCCTTATACACATCAAACCACAGATACTTGGCGAGCAGAGCCAGATCCTGCGCCTTCTGGTAGTTGGCAGGCACCAGATTGTAGTTCATATCAGTGCCAACGTCCTGCATCTTGTAGCGGAAATCCAAGTTATACACATCGAGGTAATTCTCTTTCAGCCACTTGTCAAACTTGTAGGTTGCCGAGTTTGGATCCAGCTCTTCACTCTGGTCAGGGAAGATGGTTTCGGTGAATTTATCGTCGCTACAAGAGGTAAAGCCCATTGCCACTGCCGAAGCCATCACTATAGCTGATAAATATTTATTGAATAATTTCATTGTGTTCTGTATGCTTTAAAGAATCATTTTATAAGTACATAGGTGCCTGCGGCCTCAACTGCCGACTCGTCCTTGGTGGTCACATCTTCACGAGTGGTCTTGTCCAAACCTGCAGAAATCACTTCACTTGGAATCTGCATTGCGTAGCGTGGGTCAAGGGTCTTCAAAGTGTAGGCTGTGTTGAAGCGACCGAAATGGTGCGTAATCTCAAGACCGAGACGCTTGATATCGAAGAAGCGCATACCATTGTGCACCGTCTCAATTCGACGCAAGTGCTGGATGCACTGCATGTAAGGAACCTTATCGGGAGTGAGTGAATACTGAGCCGATGGGCAAACCTCGTCGATATGGATAGGCTTAACAATGCCGAAGCCGTTAGGATACTTGCCGTTTTCGTCCTTAGAGTCCTGTGCATAGAACTTCTCAATCTGCTCACGGGTCATGTCCTTGAAATTGTAGTCGCTTCCGCTGCCGAGCTGACGGCGGGCGTAGTCCCAAATGGCGAGGTCTTCCACGCAGCCATCAATGTCGCCGAGGAAGAGCTTAGCCTCTGCACGGCAAAGCAGGGTCTCTTCGGTCCAGAATTCAAGGCGAACCACATGGGCATAACCAATGCCCGACACTTTATCGGTGTATTCAAACTGCTCTGAACTGATGCCGCCAAAGTATGAGCCGTACTCTGCCTGGCCGGCAGTGCCACAAAGGCCATTGAAGCAAGGGTGCATGGAGAATGTCTCTTTGGTTTTTGAGTTCACCCATTTAATATTTTCCCAAGTAGGGCCAGGGCCTTGAATGGTGCATCGGCGAGCGTCGCGGTTGGTGGTGTAGCGATAGCCGTGGGTGCGGCGTGAAGAAGTGGAGTTGGTGGAGATGTCCAAGAACACATTCTTGCGGCTCATGCTGGTGTAGTAGCGGCCAATGTCGCTGATGTAGTACATCGAACCACGATTAGCCCAAATGTCGCTCAGCATGGTCTTAGGGTCAGAGCCGTTGAATGCGGCGTTGGCGTATTCGAGTGCCTTGTCGTATTTGCGGGTGAACACATAGAAGCGAGCAGCGAAAGCGTTGGCTGCGGCGCGGTTGAAGTGATACTTGGGCACTTCGTAAATTTCATCGTTCACAAGTTTCAGGCCGAGCTGAAGATCCTTCTCAATCTTCTCGTATGTCTCGGCAAGTGTGCCACGCTCATAGTGTGGCTTCACACTGGTTTCAGGAGCGGTGATATAAGGGATGCCCTGATACTGCTTGCTCAGTTCCTCACCACGGTAAGGCATACAGAACACCTGAGCAAGAATGAAGTGGTGGTAAGAGCGAATAAGGTAAGCCTCACCGAGCACAGCATTGAGCTTTTTCTGGTCGTCGCTGGTCAAGTCGCCTTTTTCTTGCATTTTCAAGCCTGCCTCGATAGCTGCGTTCGCCACCGCGATAGCGTGATAGCAACCTTCCCAAATGCCGGAGGGGGTGTCGGCGCCGATACCCATGGTCACATCCTCGAAGCGAAATAGCTGATCGTCGGTAGCCGCATAGGAGGCGAGGTTGTAGCGCACGCCATCGGGGTCTGGGGCATTGTTGTCGATCACATTATCAGAAGAAAGCTCACATGGAGTGGAGTAGTTATACTGCATATAGCCGGTAGCGAGCAGCTCTTTAAGCTGTTCCACAGTTTCGAGCTCGACGCGGGTGTCGGGCACCTTATCGAGGAAGTCGCTACAAGAAGTGAACGACAAGAGCGAAACACTGACGGCAGCAATTGCTATATATTTAAACTTCATAATAAAATCTTATTTAAATTAATGTGTTGCTAAAAGTGATTAAAGACCGAATCTCACAGTGAGCGTGAACTGGCGTGGGTTTGGAGAAGCCACACCACCCGAGTTGTAGAACTCTGGGTCTTGACCATTGAGCTTGTCGTCGGCGTAGAGCAGACACAAGTTGGTGGCAGCCAATTTCACTGAAGCGCTGTTGAGGCGCAGAGCCTTAATCCAAAGCTTAGGAATGTCGTAGGTGAGCGACACTTCCTTCAAGCGGATAAAGCCACCGTCGGCCACACGGGCTGAGCTATAGTTGTAGGCGCTGTATGCACGGCTCAAATAGGTGTCGGCATAGTACTGACGGCGTGATGCAATCACAGGAACAGAGGTGTAAGCCTCGTCGCCTGGCATCACCCAGCGGTTCTTGAATTCCTTAGGCATTGCGGTAAGGTCGCTGTAGCCGTAAGAGAAGTCTGGGCTGAGGCGGAGCTTATTGCCGAAGGAGTAGGTGCAGAACACATTGAGGTGAAGTCCCTTCCAGGAGAAGCTGTTGTTGAAACCGCCTGTGATGGTTGGGTCAACAGCGCCCTCATATTTGAGGTTCTTCTTCAGGAGTTCAGAGTCGAACTGCTGGAAGTTGATTTGGTCGTTCGACGACACTTCACCGGTAGTCTCGTTGATCACTTGTGGAATACCGTGCGAGTCCAGACCCACAAACTGATAAGAGAAGAGCGCACGCACTGGATAGCCCTCAAGAGCGAAACCTGTGCCCTGAATCAAGTCCATGGCGCGAGAGCGCGACACGAGCTTAGTAATCTTATTCTTTGCGTAAGCGAATGTGATGTCGGTGCTCCAGTTGAAGCCATCGGCGGCATTCGACTTGATATTGTGAGTGGTGAGCGTGAATTCCACACCATGTGAAGCCATCTCAGCCACGTTGGCATATTTCATTGTCTGTCCGCCCACACCTTCAGTGTACACACGGCCGATAAGGTCGAAGTTGTTACGCTTATACCAGTCAAACACGAAGTTGATGCGGTTGTGCACGAAACCGAGGTCAACACCGAGGTCAAACTCGTGCTTCTTCTCATAGGTGAGCTCGCTGTTGGCAAGGCCGGAGAGGTCAAGGCCAATTTGCTGTCCGCTGGTCTCCTGGTTCCAAAGGCGTGTAGGATAATAGAGCGCCTCGGCGTTGGCATATGAGGTAGGGCCACTTTCTGCAGTAAGCGAATAGGAAGCACGAAGCTTTGCGTAAGTGAACGCGCCACTCTTATAGAAGCGGGCATTGGTGAAGAAGCTCTCCTGATGGGCGTTCCATGCGGCCGACACGTTCCAAGTAGGAAGCCAACGGCTTTGGGTGGTCTTACCCATCTGGTTGCTGCCCTCGTAACGGAGCGTACCGGTGAGCACGTAGCGCATCTTGTAGCTGTAGTTGGCAGTGCCGAAGTAAGCAAGGTTGCGACGATAGGTGCGCTGCTCGCTGAAGTAGGCGCTGTTCTCTTCCTGCATCTGCTTAAAGAGGTCGCTGTTGATGAATGGGATATTACCATTGGCATAAACAATGCCCCAGCCATCGAACGCCTGCGAGTGACGGTCGACGCGGCTGGCCTCCATACCGGCCATAGCGTTCACAATGTGGTCGCGGCCAAATGTGCCGTTCCAGTTCACTGTGCCACGGAACACGTATTGCGACACGTCGTACTTGTTGTGGAACAGCATACCGCCCTTAGGAAGCACGGTTTCAGGAAGTGCGTTCTCCACATCGGGGTCGGTGTAGAGGTAAGTGTTGGCAGAGCGGATAATAGCATCCTCTGGGTCGATACCAGCACGGTAGGCGCGAGCCTGGTTACTGTTTTCCGTCACGAAGTGGTTCTGTTCAGAATTGCTGTAACGGTAGTAGCCAATCATATTCAGCTCCACAGTGTGGTGAGCGTTCATAATAGGCTTAATGTTCAGTTCACCTTGGAACTTCAAGTCGGTCACGCTCAAGTCAATCCAGTTGTTTTCAAGCTCGTTGAAAATATTGAAGTCGGTGTAGTTGCGGCGATAATACACATTTGGGTCGAGCGTACGCGATGTGTTCATCGCATAGCTGAATGGGTTGATATCGAACGAACGGCTCACCGAACCATTCACCACGTCGGTCTGCTGGCTGATGGTGCCCGGAGCTTTCTGCTTACGGAAGCTGTCGGAGGTAAGGAGCTTCACGCGCACACGGCTTGAAAGGTTGTAGAGGGCGTTGGCGTTGAATGTGTAGCGCTCCACGCTCGACGACTTGTACCATCCCGGGTCGGTCATAACCGAAGCGGAAGTGTAGAACGAGCCCTTGTCGGTACCGCCGGAGATGCTCACAGCGTGGTTTTGCATCACGTTGTTGTTGAAGAGCAGGTCAAACCAGTCAGTGTTGCGGAACTCTGCCTCGCGCAGGTAAGCGTTCTTGGCCTGGGTAGTGTTGGCAAGTTCATAGTGGCCTTCACCAGTGATGGGGTCCACAATGTAGTTGTCGAGCATGTTGTACATACGGCCATACACACCGGTCTTGCTGCCACTCTTCAATGAGGCGAACTCAAGCCAGCCCTTTTGCTCCATTTCCTTATAGATACCCATCTGCTCTTGTGAGTTACAGATGTTGTAGTCGCGGTAGCTTGGCTTCATACGGTAAGTGAACTCACCTGTATAATTAATAGATGTGTGACCGGAGCGGCCAGTCTTGGTGGTGACCACAATCACACCCGCCATAGCCTTTGCGCCATAGATAGAGGTGGCAGAACCGTCCTTCAGAATCTGGAAGCTCTCGATATCGTCGGCGTTGAGGCCTGCGATAGCGGAAGAAATCAGCGTCACGGCATCACCTGACGAGAGGTCGTCGGCTGAAAGCTCCACGTTGTCGGCAAGCTCCACACCGTCCACAATCCAGAGCGGTTTCGAGCTACCGTAGATAGAGGTAGCGCCACGCACACGAATCTTTGGTGCTGTACCGAACGTACCTGACACGTTTGACACTTGCACACCGGAAACCTTACCTTCCAAGCCACGGCTGATATCAGCCACACCTGAAAGTTTGGTCTTGTCGGCATCGATCTTGGCTGTGGCACCGGTAAACATACGGGAGTCCACTTTTGCCATACCGGTTACAACCACTCCATCGAGCACCTGGCCGGCCACCTTCAAAGTAATTTTCATCACTCCGCTCTTAACTGCCACCTCTTGCTTCTCGTAGCCCACATAGGTCACTACAATCTGAGATTTGCTGCTAGGCACAGTGAGCGTAAACTTACCATCAAGATCGGTGGCAACACCATTTGAAGGCTTGCCTTTCTGGATTACAGAAGCACCGATTACCGCTTCTCCGTTCTCGTCCTCAACCACGCCACTCACTTTAAACTGAGCTGCCATGGCCAATGTAGAGGCTGCAAAAACAAAGAGCAATAGTAACTTTCTAAAACTCATAAGCACTGATAAATTTTAATTATTATAATTACGTTTTGTGATAATCACATAATAATTTGCCAATCAACTTCTTAACTAACTAATTATAATATCAACCATCGCACGCCCTTATCAGAAAAGAGCATGTATGGCTTCACATTGATACTAATTTGCGACTTTTAAGCGTTCTTTAAGCGTTTCTTAACAAATATATAACATTCAGTCTGCAAAGGAAAACATTTTTTTTCAAATATGCTAATTTTATAAGCAAATTTTACCGATTTTTTTAAAAAAAGCAAGTCTAAACGCCCATTTGCTAACACTTAACTATGTTTTTCACCTTTTTTGATTACGCCCTCCAATTGTTAAAATTTTAGATTTTTGCTATATTTATTCATAAAAAGCCATATCTAAATGCAAGACACATGATAAATGAGTCACCAAACAGGGGTAGCGCATAGCAAAATGACACTCACCCACTCCGCAAGATGCCAACGGCTGAGATTTCGGAAAAAAGAGCCGCCTTTGATTTGAAGAAACCGCTTAAAGATTGTAACTTTGTGATGAATTTATCACACATTATATATTATATATAGGATGGAAGTAGTTTACGAAGACAACCACCTGATCATCGTGAATAAGGCGTGCGGTGAAATCGTGCAAGGCGACCGCACCGGCGACGAGCCTTTGGTGGAGACCCTGAAGCAATGGATCAAGGAAAAATACCACAAGCCCGGCAACGTGTTCTGTGGCGTGACACACCGCATCGACCGCCCAACGTGCGGACTGGTGGTGTTTGCCCGAACAAGCAAAGGATTGTCGAGAATGAACGAACTGTTTCGCAAAGGCGATGTGCACAAAACCTACTGGGCCATAGTGAAAAACCATCCGCCAAAGCAAGCCGACACCCTCACCAGCTACCTACTTCCGCACGAGAAGGGCAACCGCACCGAGGTTCTGCGCACGCCACGCGAGGGGGCGCAGAAGGCAGTGATGAACTACAGGGTGATTGCCGAAGGCGATCGCTACTGCCTGCTGGAGGTGGACCTGCTCACCGGGCGAAAGCACCAGATCAGGGCACAGCTCAGCAGCATAGGCTGCCCCATCAAGGGCGACCTCAAATATGGCGCGCCACGAAGCAATGTGGGCGGAGGTATCTCGCTCCAGAGCCACCGCATCAGTTTCGAGCACCCCGTGAGCCACACCTGGGTGGATGTGACCGCCCCCGTGCCCAACGAGCCACTATGGCAGGCACTTGCCACGGCAGCCTCGCAAAGCAGGCAAAATGAGGACTGACTCCGCTGGATCACCAACATCTTCCGCCTCAGCACTCCACCACTTCAAAAAAAATATGTATATTTGCACACTCAAAATATGTATATTTGCACACTCAAAAGAAATATTCAAATACATTATTATAATAACATTTTCACTTATTAGGCAATAAAATTATGGCAAATCCTGAGTTCAAGTACGCTCCCATGTTTCAGCTGGGACCCGACAAAACTGAGTACCGCCTGCTCACCAAAGAAGGTGTGAGCGTAGGCGAGTTTGAAGGAAAGGAAATCCTTAAAGTCACTCCAGAAGCGCTCACACTTCTCGCACAAGAAGCCTTCCACGATGTGGAATTCAAGCTCCGCCGCGAGCACAACCTGCAAGTGGCTGCAATCCTCAGCGACCCTGAAGCGTCTGAAAACGATAAATACGTGGCACTGCAGTTTCTGCGCAACGCCGAAACCGCAGTAAAGGGCGTGCTCCCATTCTGCCAAGACACCGGCACCGCCATTATCCATGGCGAAAAAGGACAGCAGGTGTGGACAGGCTTTGAAGACGAGGAGGCTCTCTCTCACGGCGTGTACAACACGTTCACACACGACAACCTGCGCTATTCACAAAACGCGCCTCTCAACATGTACGACGAGGTGAACACCAAGTGCAACCTGCCCGCACAAATCGACATCGAGGCCGTGGAAGGCGCTGAATACCGATTTGTGATGGTGGCAAAGGGTGGCGGCTCTGCCAACAAAACCTACTTCTACCCTATGACCAAGGCCACTATCCAAAACGAAGGCACCCTACTGCCCTTCCTCGTGGAGAAAATGAAGACCCTCGGCACAGCCGCATGCCCACCTTACCACATTGCTTTCGTGATAGGCGGCACAAGCGCAGAAAAGAACCTCCTCACCGTGAAGCTCGCCTCTATCAAATACTACGACGAGCTGCCTACCACTGGCGACGAGACCGGACGCGCCTTCCGCGACATCGACCTGGAGCAGAAGTTGCTCAAAGAGTCGCAGAAAATCGGTATGGGCGCTCAATTCGGCGGCAAATACTTCGCTCACGACATTCGCGTGATCCGTTTGCCACGCCACGGGGCTTCCTGCCCTATCGGCATGGGCGTGAGCTGCTCCGCCGACCGCAACATCAAGGCTAAAATCAACAAAGACGGCATCTGGATCGAAAAAATGGACGAGAATCCATCAGAGCTCATTCCCGCAGAGCTTCGCAAACCCGGCGAAGGCGCCAAGGGTGTGGAGATTGACCTCGACAAGGGCATAGACGCTGTGCGGGCTGAGCTCACCAAATATCCAGTGAGCACCCGCGTGAGCCTCAAGGGCACCATTATCGTGGCTCGTGACATTGCACACGCCAAGCTGAAAGCGCGCCTCGACGCTGGCGAGGATATGCCTCAGTACTTCAAGGACCACCCAATCCTATATGCCGGACCTGCCAAGACTCCAGAGGGCTATCCTTGCGGCTCAATGGGCCCAACCACAGCCAACCGCATGGATCCATACGTGGATGAGTTCCAAGACCACGGCGCATCATTAGTTATGATTGCTAAAGGCAACCGCGGACAAGTGGTGACCGATGCCTGCAAGAAGCACGGCGGATTCTACCTCGGCACTATCGGCGGCGTGGCAGCAGTGCTGTCGCAGAGCAGCATCAAGAGCATTGAATGCGTGGAATATCCGGAACTCGGAATGGAAGCCATCTGGAAAATCACCGTGGAAGACTTCCCCGCTTTCATCCTCGTGGACGACAAAGGCAACGACTTCTTCAAAGAAATAGCCAAAAAGGCATGCCCCTGTGTGAAATAACGAAGATGATGTAAAATCGCATCATATATAGAAATAAAGAGGAAGCCGCCAAAGCTAAATATGGCGACCTCCTCTTTTTTTCACGCCTGCCCATCCGATTTAGCATGTGCATACGTTTTTTTTGCCAACGCATCCTTTAGGCAACCATTATGTCCACCCTAAAAATGCGTTCCTTGTGGGCACCTGTGTAAACAAATGTTAAAAATACGCTTTATAACATACTTTTTTGAGCAAAATATTTTGCAGACAGGAGAAAAAGCAGTACTTTTGCATCGCAAATCGCGGGATGGAGCAGTGGTAGCTCGTTGGGCTCATAACCCAAAGGTCGGTGGTTCGAGTCCGCCTCCCGCCACCAATACGAAGACTGAACGATTCAAGTTCAGTCTTTTTTTGTGCCCATTCCATTGGTCGCCTTCAAAAAAAACCGGGCACGGCATAGCGCGCCATCGCAAAAAAAAGAGTAACTTTGCTCATGTATGTATGTGCGTGTGGCGTGGCACACGCCACCAAATCATAAACAAAATTACACATCAGCAATATGGCCAAGTTTGCCGAACTTCTTCTTCCTCTTGCCATTCAAGGCACCTACACTTACCGCATACCGGATGAAATGCAGGCACAGCTGCAAATCGGCTGTCGGGTGCTTGTGCCGTTCGGGCGCAAGAAGATTTACACGGCCATCGTAGCTCTGTGCCACGACCAGGAGCCGAAAGGCTACCAAGTGAAAGACATCATCTCGATGATCGACTCCAAACCCATTCTGCGGTATCCTCAACTGAAATTCTGGCAATGGATCTCGGATTACTACCTCTGCACCATGGGTGAGGTGCTCAAGGCAGCGCTGCCCAGCGGACTGAAAGTGGAGAGCGAAACTTTCATAAGTGTGAACCCCGACTACGAGGAGAGTGAGCCTGGCGAGCTGACCGACAGAATGCGTACCGTGCTCGACTACGCCTCGCAGCGCGGACGCATACAAGTGAACGAGATAGCGCGCCTCACCGAGTTTAAGAATGTGGAGCATATCGTGAACAAACTTCTCGACCTGGGCGCAATCCACGTGTCGGAACGCGTGGTAGACAACTACCGCGCCAAAACCGAGAGCTGCGTGAGGCTCACCATCAACCGTGGCGACGACGAGGCGCTGCACCGCTTGTTCGACGACGTGAAAAGAGCCAAAAAGCAGGAGGCCTTGCTGCTTGCCTACCTCGACCTCTCCCACTGGCTTCAGAAAAGCAAGCCCGTGGAGGAGGTGACAAAGGACGAACTGCTCAAGCGGTCAGCCGTTACGCAGCCTGTGCTTGCCGCCGCCCGGCAGCGCGGCATGTTTGAAGTGTATAAGCGCGCCGTGAACCGCTTCGCCGACCTCGGCACGGCACTCGTTGCGCCACCCACGCTCACCGATGAGCAGCAGCGCGCCTACGCTGAAATTCACCAGTGCTTCAAAGAAAAGCCCATCACCCTGCTCCATGGCGTCACATCAAGCGGCAAGACCTCGATATACATGCACCTCATCAAGGACACCCTCGATGCTGGCAAGCAAGCGCTCTATCTGGTGCCCGAAATTGCACTCACCACACAGCTCACCCGCCGCCTCCGCAAAGTGTTTGGCGACAAGCTGCTCATCTACCACTCTAAATTCAGCGACAATGAGCGTGTGGACATCTGGAAACGGCTGCTCGGCAGTTCCGGCCCATGCGTGGTGATTGGCGTGCGCTCAAGCATATTCCTGCCATACAGCAATTTGGGACTGATAGTGGTGGATGAGGAGCACGACACCAGCTACAAGCAGCAAGACCCCGCCCCACGCTACAACGGGCGCAACGCCGCCATCGTGCTCGCCTCGATGCACGGAGCGAAAATCCTCCTGGGCTCAGGCACGCCAGCCATAGAGGTGTATTACCGCGCCACAAAGGGCACATACGGCCTCGTGGAGCTACTCACCCGCTACGAGGGCATCCAGATGCCCAAAGTGAAAGTGGTGGACATGAAGCTGGCACGGAAAAAGCGCGAGGCCAAAGGCACTTTCTCCCTTGAACTGGTCAGCGACTGCCGACAGGCGCTCTCGGTAAAGGAGCAGGTAATCCTGTTTCAGAACCGCCGCGGCTACTCGCCCTACGTGACCTGCAAAGAATGCGGATGGGTGCCCACCTGCCTGAACTGCGACGTGTCGCTCACCTATCACAAGCACATTCGCACGCTCAGCTGCCACTACTGTGGCTACACCATGACCATGCCAAGCCTTTGCCCCGCATGTGGCTTGCCCGGGCTTGAGATAGCCGGCTACGGCACCGAGCGTATCGAAGACGAGGTGGCGAGCGTGTTTCCCGACGAGAAAATCTCGCGCATGGACTTCGACACCACCCGCAACAAGAACAGCTACGACCGGATTATCGATGAGTTTTCCGCCCATAAGACCAGCATTCTCGTGGGTACCCAGATGGTGACCAAGGGGCTCGACTTCGACGGCGTGAGCATTGTGGGCATTCTGAATGCCGACTCTATGATCAGTTTTCCAGATTTCCGCTCAAGCGAGCGTGCCTTCAACATGATGGAGCAAGTGGCCGGACGCGCCGGACGCTCCCGCAAGCAAGGCACAGTGCTGATCCAGACCACTCGCCCCACCCACCCTATCATCGACTTCGTGAAAAGCCACGACTATAAGGGCTTCTATGAGTATGAGATAGCAGAGCGGAAGCGGTTCAGCTTTCCGCCATTCACCCGCATTGTGAACGTGTACTTAAAGCACCGCAGCGAAGACACACTCACAGAAGTGAGCGTGCGCTACAGCAATATGCTCCGCGAGGTGTTCGGCAACCGCGTGTTCGGCCCAGAGCCGCCTATGGTGGCACGCGTGCAGAATTTCCACATACGCCAAGTGATGCTCAAATTCGAGCTCGCCGCGTCTATGACCAAGGTCAAGGCCATTCTGCGTGGCATCTATGAGCGCCTCGTGGCCACCGACAGCCGAATGAAGAGCACCATCCTCTACTACGACGTAGATCCAATGTAACCACACCCCCCTGAACGATGCATAGATTATAGAAAATTCAATTCAATCAACGGGTTATTCTCTAATTTAATTCAACCAATAGGTGTTTTTACAACTTTCTTACGTACAAGGATGAAACTTTTGTGATTTAACCCAAATCGGTCATTAGAAGTGACTTAATCTGTGTTTAGGTCTGTAATAAATTGAGAATTAATTGTTTATAAAACCATTTTTCTAATGGCGGTCATTAGGAATCTTTGTTTACAAAAAACATACAATCAAGTCATTACAAAGCCAACCACAAAAATAGTGGTTCTAATGACCGATTTGGGTTTAAATGTGTATTCGGCTTTCATTTCTCATTCATTTCTCAAATGCCAAAATCAGAAAATTGCCGTTGTTTTTCATGCTTGTTTTTGTTTTCTCATGCTTTCAATTACAGGTTTCTTGATTTTGTTGTTCCCAATTTGTTTCTTTCGTCATTTTACCATTCCAATTAGTATTGATTATCAGTGTATTATAAGCAATCAGTATAATTCTCAAGAAAAGTATCATGGACTATGTGTTCACCGACAGCCAAGGAGAGCGTGAGTTTGTCGGAAAGATTGACACGGCAAAGGAAGTGGCAGTGTATGCAAAACTGCCAAAAGGTTTCCATATTCCCACGCCCGTAGGCAACTATTCACCAGACTGGGCAATAGCGTTTCAGGAAGGCGAGGTGAAGCACATCTATTTTGTGGCAGAAACAAAAGGATCGATGTCGAGCATGGATCTTCGCGATATAGAGAAGGGCAAGATAGCCTGTGCCGAAAAACTTTTTGCACAGATTTCCACGTCAAATGTGAAATATGGTAAAGTGGATAGTTTTGAGACACTGATGGATATTGTGAAATGATTGGTGTAAATTTTTGTCAAAGACTTCAATTCTGCAATAAGCAGGGTCAGAATATGATATTTTCATCTAACTTATGAGCTGTAATTTCTCCTATTGGTAGTATCGTGGATTTTAGGTAACTTTGTATTCCGACTAAAATTTCTAACACTAAACTATTCACATGCTTTCCGACATTGAAATCGCAAGAAGCACCAAGCTTCGCAAAATCAGCAGTGTGGCTCAAGACCTGGCCATCAGTGACGAACTACTTGAGCATTACGGCCAGTATATGGCCAAGGTGCCTGCCACCATTGCCGACGAGTCAAAGTTCAGGCGCCACCACCTGGTGCTTGTCACCGCCATTAGCCCCACAAAGGCCGGCAATGGCAAGACCACCGTGTCGGTGGGACTGGCCTTGGGAATGAACAAAATCGGCAAACAGGCCGTGGTGGCGCTCCGGGAGCCATCGCTCGGGCCATGCTTCGGGATGAAAGGCGGAGCTGCCGGCGGCGGCTACTCCCAGGTGCTGCCTATGGAGAAAATCAATCTCCACTTCACGGGCGACTTCCATGCCATCACCAGCGCCCACAACATGATTGCCGCCCTGCTCGACAACTACATCTACCAGCATGCGGCAGAGGGATTCAGCCTGAAGCAGAAACTGTGGAAGCGCGTGCTCGACGTGAACGACCGCACGCTGCGCGAGGTGATTACCGGCGTGGGGGCTGCCACCAACGGACCGCTTTCGCAATCGGGGTTCGACATCACGCCCGCCTCTGAGATTATGGCCATTATGTGCCTGGCCACAAGCGTGAGCGACCTTGAGCGACGCATCAACAACATTCTGCTCGGCTTCACTGCCGACGACAAGCCTTTCTATGTGAAGGACCTTGGCGTGGCGGGCGCTATCACCGTGCTGCTGAAAGACGCTTTCAACCCCAATTTGGTGCAGACCACCGAGGGCACCCCAGCCTTCGTGCATTGTGGCCCGTTTGCCAACATAGCGCACGGATGCAATTCGGTGATTGCCACCGAAACGGCGCTCACGCTGAGCCACTATGTGATTACCGAGGCGGGATTCGGCGCCGACCTCGGAGCAGAAAAATTCTACGACATCAAGTGCCGAAAAACGGGGCTAACCCCCGACGTTACAGTGCTCGTGGTCACCGCACAGGCGCTCAAGATGCACGGCGGCGTGCCATACGAAGAAATCAAGAAGCCAAATCTTGAGGGCTTGAAAAAAGGCTATTGGAATCTCGACAAACACGTGAAGAATATCCAGTCGTTTGGGCAGACGGTGGTCATAGCTTTCAACAAATTCGCCACCGACACCGATGAGGAGATTGCTGCACTTCGCCACCACTGCGAGAAGGAACTCGACATCGGCTTTGCCGTGAACAGTGCCTTCACCGATGGCGGCGAGGGGGCAAAGGAGTTAGCCACACTGGTAGCCGACACCATCGCACATCATCCTTCAAAGCCTCTCCAGCTCGCCTATTCCGACCACGACACTATCGAGGACAAGGTGAAGGCTGTGGCTATGGGCACTTACGGAGCTGGAAGCGTGACTTTCTCAAACACCGCAAAAAAAGCCATCAAGCGCATCAAAGAGCTGGGCGTGGAGCATTTCCCCATCTGCATCGCCAAGACGCAATACAGCTTCTCCACCGATGCCACCGCCTATGGCCCTACCGAAGGCTACGCATTTGAGGCGCGCGACATCGTGATCAACACTGGCGCAGAAATGATTGTGATTATAGCAGGCCCCATTCTCCGAATGCCAGGGTTGCCAAAGGTGCCACAGGCCATGCACATTGCCCTTGATGAAAATGGTGATATCACCGGCCTATCATAAAATCCGCCCACCAAACATTACCGACAAAATATAAGAGCGTGCCGAATTAATAATTTTCGGCACGCTCTTGTTTTGCTATTTCAGACCGCAACGGCGGTTAATTAAACATATCGTTCACAGTGGATTGGTCTTCTGCCGCCACAGCCTCCTGCCGCTGTTTTTCTTCATCTTCGCCATTTCCAGATCCGGAGTGCTCGTGCACCACGCCTCCCTCGTTGTCGTAAATACGCTCGCCACACATCTTAAAGTCGGGCGGTATGACAAAGGTGGCGTTCTCATCGTAGGGCAGCGCCTTGCTGTCGAACACCTTCCGCAGGAATTTACCGAATATAGGAAGTGCAGCCGCGGCACCCTGTCCCTCGCCGGTGCTCTGGAAGTGAATGTAGCGGTCCTCCCCGCCAAACCACACGCCACACACGATTTCGGGCGTGAAGCCCACCCACCAGGCATCGGCGTTATAGTTGGTGGTACCGGTTTTGCCACACACATCGCCCTTGAAATTATATTCGCTCAGGCGGCGGCCCGTACCGCGGGTGACCACGCCACGGAGCATGTCCACCATACGGTAGCTCGACTCGATGCTGATGGCCTGGTTCTGCTTAGGGAAGAACTCGGCTATCACATTGCCGCGGTTGTCACAGATACGGCTCACCATCAGCGGCAACGAGCGCTGCCCGTAATTGGCAAACGCCGAGTAGGCCGAAACCATCTCAAGCAGTGATATCTCGCAGGATCCCAGCGCCAGGGTGAGCGTGGAGTCGAGCTTCGACGTGATGCCAAAATCGTTATGCAGAGCATCGACAAGAGCAGGAGCGCCCAGCCGCAGCAAAATTTGAGGCGGAATCCAGTTGCTCGACACGGCAAGCGCATCGCGTAGCTGCGGATGCGATCCTAATCCATGCCCGCCGCCTCTCGGCTGCCATTTTCCGAATCCTCGGGTGGAGTTCTCAAAGTCGGTGCTGCATGGGGTGAAGCCATTCTGCATAGCAAGCGAGAACACAAATGGCTTGGCTGTGGATCCAATCTGGCGTGTGCCGGTCGAAACCATATCATACTTGAAATGCTTAAAGTCGGGGCCACCCACATACGCCTTTACCTTGCCTGTGCGCGGATCCATGGCCACCATGCCACAGCGCAGGAAGGTCTTCATATACATAATGGAGTCGCGGGGCGACATCACTCGCACGATTTCATGGTCGGGAGCGTTGTAGTCGAACACGCGCATTTCCATCTTCTCATTGAAGGCTTTCATAATTTCCTCGTGGGTCTTACCCTCCGCCTTCATGGCACGGTAGCGCTCAGTGGAACGAATGGCCATTTCGATGACCTTTTCCTTGGTAGCCTTCGACATCTCTTCCGGATTGTGGGTGTAGGGGTCGGTGTATTTACCGCCGCACTCATTCTGGAAAAAGCGCTTCTGTGCCTCCTGCATGTGCTCGCTCACGGCCGCCTCAGCCATTTGCTGCATGCGCGAGTCGATGGTGGTGTAAATCTTCAGACCGTCGCTGTAAATGTCGTAGTTACGGCCGTCTTTGCGCTTATTCTTCTTGCACCAGCCATACACTGGATTGTTGTCCCAGTTATATTTGTCGGCATAATACGCATTGATGTTTGAGTACTTGGTGGAATCTGGCTCGTCGGCCATGAGAATGCGCCGAAGTTCCTCCCTGAAGTATGGCGCGATGCCGTCTTCGTGCGACTCCACCTTGTGCTCGTTCAGAATCAGCGGCGACGACTTCAGCGCTGCACACGACTCCGAGGTGAGCATACCAGCCTTGTACATCTGGTCAAGCACCACGTTTCGCCTCTCCTTCACGCGCTCAGGGAATCGGAAAGGATTGTAGTACGACGGATTCTTGCACATACCCACCAGTGTGGCCGACTCCTGCACATTCAGGTCCTTCGGCTTTTTGCCAAAGTAAACCCATGCCGCGCTACTAATGCCCACCGCGTTGTTCAGAAAGTCGAACTGGTTGAAGTACATCTTCACAATCTCGTCCTTGGTGTAGTACCGCTCAATCTTTATGGCGATAGCCCACTCTATTGGCTTCTGGAGCGAGCGTTCAAACAGACTCGAAGACTCTGGAGAATAGAGCTGCTTGGCAAGCTGCTGCGTGATGGTGCTGCCACCGCCCGCGCTGTGATTGCCCATGATGATGCGCTTCACGAAAGAACGAAGCAACGCCCTCACGTCGATGCCGGAATGCTGCTCAAAGCGCACGTCCTCGGTGGCCACCAGCGCATCCTTCAAATGTGGCGACATCTGGTCGAAGTCCACATACGAGCGGTTGCCCTTACTCCGGTAAAACTTGCCCATCTCCACGCCATCCGAAGTGTAGACAGTGGTGGCATAGCGGTCGCGCGGGTGCATCAGCTCCTCCACAGGTGGCATATAGCCGATCACGCCGTTATAAATAAGAACTGACAGTATCAGCAAAAAGGCCATAAAGCAGGCCAGCGACCACCACATCACCTTAATCACAGTGGTGGTGTACCGGCCCGACGGCTTCACATTTCTCTTCTTGACATTCGTTTCTAATCCCATACGGTTATATTTGGAGTTTCACTTAATAATATAATAATAAAAAATACTCTGCTGGAAAATTTAATACAGTGCATATTCAAGCCAACCAAAGAATAACTCACTCTCTAAATTAATAAAACCAGAACAAAAAAAATCAAACAAAATAAAATTATAAAAGCTAAAAAATAGTACCATTGGTTGTATTTTGAATGCTCATAATAGTCTATTATTTTCTCTCCCCTGTTGTCATATTTATAATATAGATATATCAGAACCATAATTACAGCGATGCTTAAATAATATTCAAAAGGAGGTATCAAACAAGAGTAGTAAAGTTCGATTTTTTTAAAAGTCGCACTAACTATATAAGTTACTGGGCATAAAAAACCGAAGACCCCACAATAAACAGATCCTCTATCATCAAAACAACGTCCTTTACTCCAAAAGAAAAAATAATAGTTGACTACACTCATTTTGTTTAATTTAAAACTCTCTTTCAATCCAATCATAAAATTGATCTCCCCAAACAGCATCAGCAACCCCCAATCCAACAGAAAGAAATGGGCCCACAACAGGGACAGAACTTACACCACATGTGATACATGCCACTGCAAAACGCACACCAGCTTTTATTTTATGGCCATTAGCGATGTCCGTTCCCACATCAACT
>ERZ808278.213-NODE-213-length-47170-cov-4.696827_pt1 | contig 47170 bp, 27 predicted proteins | sample MGYA00521239_ERZ808278 | MGnify/ENA primary metagenome ERZ808278 (study PRJEB31516, sample SAMN03275600) | gut metagenome | biome: mammalia-associated habitat; material: feces | host: Papio cynocephalus | place: Kenya | collected 2012-07-17 ... | reverse complement strand
AAATGCAAACCCCCGTTGCATACAGAAGCGTATCACTTGCTCGGGACTGCCTTTTTTCTTCTGTATCACTTTCTCCAATATACGAAAATACTCGGTTTCATCGATGTCTTCCAATGCTGCGGATATGTATGCACTCGGCAGATGTTTCGCTTGCAATGCCGCCCGCATCTTCATACGCCCCCAACCTTGATACAGCAGTTTGTCGTGCACAAAGGCTCTGCAATAACGGGCTTCGTCTATATATTTATCCTCTATTAGACGCTCTGTTACCTCGTCTGCTTGTGCAGATGTGGCACCCCATACGCGCAGTTTGTCTCTCATTTCCGACACACAATGTTCTGCTTGGGCGCAGTATGCCTCCGCCTTACTCTGCAATTCTGCCATAGACCATTCGCGCTTTTCCATATATATCCCGTCTTAGTTGCACATCTTTATATCCCAATCCGCATAGCAAATCGCACATTTCATCGCCATACACCTCGTTTATCTCGAAGAACAAGTACCGTCCTTTCCGTATCCCGGCTATCCTGCGATAGAAGCGTAATGGGTCATTATCGGGTACAAACAGCGCACTCGCAGGTTCATAGTCCAATACCTGCCTATCCATACTTGCACGTTCACGCTCACATATATAGGGCGGATTGCTCACGATAATGTCAAAATCCCCGATTTCATCGGAGAGTATATCCCGTTTTTGCCATTGTATATCCACGCCATTATGCACTCCGTTCTCATGCGCTATCGCTAATGCTTCTTCACTCACGTCTATCCCTGTCACTTGCCAAGCGGGGCGATGCCGTTTCAATGCTATGGCGATGCACCCGCTACCCGTGCCTATATCCGCGACCTTCAATGCAGGAGAACCCGATGAAATCATTGTTTTTTGCATATTGAACATCTCCAATATCCACTCCACCAACTCTGCCGTCTCAGGGCGTGGTATCAGTGTGGCAGGCGTTACTCGGAGGTCTAATCCCATCCACTCGGTATGCCCGAACACATACTGCACAGGTTCGTGCTGACGCAGTCGCTGCAGTATGATTTTCATATCCGGAGAATTTTCTGTATCTTTGCAACGTGTAAGGAGTTCGGTACGGCTCAACCCCGTAGCCTCTTCTGCCACCCACCATGCCAAATCGCGCAACTCATGCTCGTCATAGTAGCCGCGCAGGGCGTCAGTAATATAAGTAACCAACGGAATCATGTTGCAAAGATACTGTTTTTTTCTGATGTATGGAAACCAACGATAGCAAATACATGCACCGCTGCCTGCAGTTGGCGCGTCTCGGTGAGTACTATGTAGCCCCCAATCCTATGGTGGGTGCCGTTCTTGTATGCCGGCAGGGTGATAAGGAATTCATAGTGGGAGAAGGCTGGCACCGTCAGTATGGCGGACCGCATGCCGAAGTCAATTGCTTCCTTGACGCGGAGAGCCGCCGGCATAATGCAGACTGGACAATGCAGGATTGCACCCTCTATGTCAGCCTTGAACCGTGCAGCCACTATGGCAAGACTCCCCCTTGTGCCAACATGATAGTGGAGAAGGGAGTCCGACGTGTGGTAGTAGGCTGTACAGACCCCAACCCCAAAGTGGCAGGTCGCGGCATTCAGATACTCCGCAACGCAGGCATAGAGGTTACCGTCGGTGTACTTGCCGCAGAGTGCCATGAACTCAACAAACGCTTCATGTGCCTACAAGAGAAACATCGCCCGTACGTCACGTTGAAATGGGCGGAAACGGCAGATGGCTACCTCGACCGAGTACGCACAGACGGCTCACCCGTGGTTATCTCCACACCCCTGACCAAGCAACTCGTTCACCAACAACGGGCGGAGAATATGGCTATCATGGTGGGTACGCGCACCGCCCTTCTCGACAACCCTGGCCTGCGTACAACCCGATGGAACGGGCGGAATCCGATACGTATTGTCCTTGACAGGCACCACCTGCTGCCACCCGATGCCAAACTGTTTTCACCCGATGCCGAGACCATCGTTTACAGCGACTGCACCGATTGGCAGTATATCCTCAGCGACCTGGCAGCGCGTAATATCCATTCCGTGTTGGTAGAGGGCGGTGCCACCTTGCTCAACTATATCATCAGCACAGGTATTTATGACGAAGTGCATATCGAGACAAGCAACCGCAGATTGGCAGATACGCCCGATTTCAACGGTGTCAAAGCACCCGATATGAACCTGCATACAATGCCCAAAATGGTAGATAATCATATTATTTATATCGAAAAGTTTGCGTAACTGCATCTTTTTTTGTACTTTTGCCACGCTAAGGCAAACAAGGTTGTCTTATCAAGATTAGTATTAACCTTTCATACCACAACCCATGAAAACTCTTACAGTATCGACTCGCGCACAGAAGATGCCGATGTCACCCATTCGCAAGTTGGCGAAGTATGCCGATATGGCTAAGCGCAATGGTGTCAAAATCTATCATTTGAATATCGGGCACACCCGAATGTGCCTTGGAGGCTATCCGCGACTATCATCAGGACATCCTTTCCTACTCCCCCTCGCAGGGCGACCAGTCCTTGCGCACCAAGATGGTGGGCTACTATGCGGACTATGGCATCGACCTCTCGCCCGATGAGATTATCATCACCGCAGGCGGCTCCGAGGCTATCATGTTTGCCTATATGGCGTGCCTAAACCCGGGCGATGAAATCATCGTTACCGACCCCAGTTATGCCAACTATATGGCGTTTGCCATCTCGTGCGGTGCTATAGTGAAGCCGGTCAAGACGCGTATAGAGGACGGCTTCAAACTGCCGTCGGTGGAGGAGTTTGAGAAGCAAATCACGCACAAGACACGTGCTATTCTTATATGCAACCCAAATAATCCTACGGGTTATCTCTATACCCGCCAGGAGATGTGCCAACTGCGTGACCTCGTCAAGAAGTACAATCTCTACCTGCTTTCCGATGAGGTATATCGCGAGTTTATCTATACCAAACGACCCTACATATCGGCTTTCCACCTCGATGGGATCGAGGAAAACGTGGTGCTTATCGACTCTGTCAGCAAGCGTTACTCCGAGTGTGGTATCCGTATCGGGGCTTTGATAACCAAAAACAAAGAGGTGCACAATGCAGTCCTCAAGTTCTGTCAGGCACGTCTCTCGCCGCCGTCGTTGGGACAGGTCATTGCCGAGGCATCACTCTCCACGCCGCACGAGTATATGGAGCAGGTGTACGACGAATACTTGTCGCGTCGTAACTTCCTGATTGACCAACTCAACCAAATACCGGGTGTCTTTGCACCTACGCCTATGGGCGCGTTCTATGTGATGGTGCACTTGCCAGTGGACGATACCGACAAGTTCTGCAAATGGTGTCTCACCGACTTCCAATACGAGGGGCAGACCGTTATGATGGCACCGGGTAGCGGTTTCTACTATGATTCGGAGGACGGACGCCAGCAAGTGCGTATGGCGTATATCCTCAACCGTGAGGAACTCGCCAAGGCAGTCAAGGTCCTCCGCAAGGCATTGGAGACGTACAACAGCCTGCCGCAAGAAGAGAAAGGGAAAAAAGAGGAAAAGTAAAGAAACGTTTGCATATATGCGCAGAAAGCAGTAATTTTGCAGGTCTTTCGCAAGGAAGCGTAGATGTGACATCGTTTGGATGGTAAAATCGGGCGAGGTCATGATTGTTTAACCAAATCAAAGCAAAAAAAATGTATTTGAATGCTGAGAAAAAAGCAGAACTCTTTGCCAAGTACGGCAATGATGCCAAGAACACAGGTTCTGCAGAGAGCCAAATCGCTCTGTTCACCTTTCGTATCAACCACCTGACCGAGCACCTGAAAAAAAATCAGAAAGACTTCGGTACCGAGCGTGCCCTGACGGCATTGGTAGGTAAGCGCCGCCGTTTGTTGGACTACCTGAAGGAGAAGGACATCGAGCGTTATCGTGCTATCATCAAAGAGTTGGGTATCCGCAAGTAAATAGTCGGGGACTCACAGAAGAGCAGCCGCTGCTATCCCAAAGAGGATGGTGGCGGTTGTTGTTTTTAGTAGGGGGTAACCAACCACCATCAACATTCATCTTGTATGTTTCCGATGCCCATATAACAATACACCCACCCCAAACAGGGTTGCAATGTAACAATAGCATATCAATATCTAAATAAGATTAAGGCTGCAATATCATACTAATCACATACTAATCACATACTAATCGCATACTAATTCTACGAGGATACTACAAGGTTAAAACAACAAATGCGGGAGATATATTTGAAAATTCATAAACACAAAAAGGCTCAATAAAAGGAATTACGAACAGGCTTAACGAAGGGAGGCACTAGCAGAGAGGGGACGCGAGTAGACTCAATGAGAGGAGAGAGAAATGCATCCACATAAGACAACAGAGTGAAATGAACACAGAACCTCTTATAAAAAGGGGACATTAAAAACCTCCATTTAATTGTTGTCCTATAAGTAAGGAATATTCGGGTTTACATAGTACCCTAACTCACAATCAACGAATTACAACGGTTACGCTGTACGTATTATCATATAATAGTCATGAAATGCGGTAAGACACCCTATGTGGTGGTCATATAAAGAATAACTTTATATAGAACAAATAAAATAGACCACAACGTATTTTTCTATACACGATGTTTATTATTGCCCACAACATCTTATATTATTTTCCTTTATTAGACAAAGGAATCTTATGACGAGACATATAGTCAATAGTTTCTTGATACTTTTGCAAATACTCTTCTGTTGTGAATTCGTGGTACCCAAGACTCTCAAACTCAGTTCTAAGAAATTGAATATGGTCATATTTCTTTCTTAACACACTATCTTCTCGTATAGCCCCCTCTGTACGAAACCCTCGGTTCCAAGCCTCCTTATCCAACTGATACTTTAGGTCATTAATTTGCCATGCATGTAAATTACTTGCATAGTGATATTTAAGTCCCAAAGTATAGCATTGACGTATGAACGAATTGGAGTAGAAACCCGTTTTATATTGGTAAATGTAAAGTAAATCGCATAATAGGAGTACAATAGATTCCTTGTCTGTTAGATTGGTCATATAGAGACCACTACGAATAGCTTCCTCTGAAATATGGAAGTTATCCATAATAAAACTGCTACGGCTATAAGTTCCTACTGTAGTTTCAAAATTCCACCATCGTCCCCAAGCATCTTGATGTCGAATGTATGTGTGCATGGGTGCCATAGCCAAATAGGCACGTGCTCCAACCTTATCTGCAATAATCTTATATAGATAAGGTAATGAATGGCATGTGCCATGCCCCGTAGTAAGCAAATGATGCACCATTCCTCCTTCCAATATTCGATCTTCAATTAATAATTCAATGCCATATTGGTAGGGATGATAATAATTGAGGTCGCAGGGTTGAGTATAGAATAAGTAAATAGCATAGTTGAGTGCAACATCCATGGTCGGTGCTTGTATCATAGGAGATGATGCCATATTTGTAACACCATTTGCAATACGATGAAGTTCCGACTGATACGCAGCATGATTAAGTGCACCATCGTAAAAACAATTTTCGACAGCAAAAGATGCTTCTGCAAAGTCGATAGGTTGCCTATCTTCAAGCATATTTTTTATTACATAATAGGCTTTATCAAATAAATAGTGATTCGTATACCGCAATGTATCGTTTTCATCATAAGCAAAATTTGGGATAGGTGCGTCAATCTGCTTTGGTTTTCTATATAGTGGCTCATCTGCATTCATATTATCAATATAAACACACAACAAAATTAGTAGATTGAGTAATTGTAATGTATGTTTTTTCATGGAATTATCGTATGTTCATAAGGTGACCACATGAAAGTATGCGTATCTATTAGGGTTGTCGACGGAAATATCGGTTTCTGTAGTGACACACAATCAATAAATACATAGGCTTCTATTTTTTCAAAATGGTCTGGAATGCTGACATACTCAAGGTTCTGACATCCCATAAACGCCCACCCGAGTATGTATTTTGCAGCTTCAGGAAGATATACCTTGCGAAGAGAATAACAATCCATAAATGCACATCGACCAATTCCAACAACTGTATAAGAATGATCGTCTGTGCCCAAAACTATAGCAGGAATATGTACTGAATCTAAACCAATATAATTAGTTTGGTTTTCCATAGAAGAACTATCATTTTGGATAGTCACTTCAACTTCATATCGGTCGTAGTCAGTGATAGCATAACACAACCCCTGATACTGGAAATCCATCTCTCTGATTGTCTCCTGAGCAAAAGAAAAAATAATCGTATATACCAGGAGACATTCCAATATCAACATCCTTTTTATGTTGATTGGAATTTTAGAACGAAACATAACTTTGAGAACTAGGTAAGTATATTCTGAATACTACAGAGTTTCCCCATCGTTGTTGGTTCTTTTTTACTCCCATATCCCCCCATGTCCCTGCAGCCTGAAAAATTCCATTTCTATTGATTCTACTTTCAATACCAGACGGCAAAGCCCCATCTTTGGGATGATTATGGGTTTGTGTCCGAAGTTCAGTAAAAGGAAATGTTTGAGGAACTTTTAAATAACTATTATCTGATGTTGGTTTGTGCGCCGTACTAATAAAATTAGTTCCTATACCAACATCACCGGTTTGCAGGAGTGTCCATTCGTTAACAATTCCCGATTGAGTCATAAACTCGAAAACACTTTCACCAGTATTGTCGTTTGATGCTTTGATAATTGTATAGCCATCTCCTGTACTAACATTCAAACTACCATATGCATAACTATTTTCCATTGGAAGACCTTCCCCGTTAGTACGCACACATCCATTATTATCCACATAACGAATGATGTCTACATTTTTGTTTTCTGTATGATTAACAACATTCCCTTTTATATCAAAGTCCCACTCATCCATTCCGTCGGGGTCAATATGAACAATTGGATTGCCACTACAATACATGTAAGGGCTAGTAGAAGGATTCTTGTCTGCTAGCGGATCAACAGAAAGCCATCGCCTATGTTTATTACTCATAGAAACAGTTCCAATAGAAATTTGTGTCTGAACATCTATAAACAATAGTCGGCTGTTGCTTATATCCGCTACTAAAACACAACGTGTAGTGTCTCGCTGTTGTTCGGCGTGCATATCATCCTTGTCAAGAATAACGCGTGATGTCTCTGGAGAAAATGAATCAAATGGTGTTTGAGCGGAGAGCATAAGCACAGGTAATACAACAAAGATTGCCATTAAATACAACCTGCCAAAAAGTTCCCTTGCATGCATATAATCAGAGTTTTTATATTGAAACATCGTATAAGTGCTATTCCCCAATCTCGCCTTTGAGGGTGGCGGCAGAGGCCTCTTTGACAAGCACATGTACTATTTCTCCGATGTGTCTGCCATTGCGGGGGAAGACGACGGTCTTGTATTGTGAAGTGCGTCCGTACATATCATCACGGCTGCGCTTGGAGAAGCCTTCTACCAACACCTCCACCGTCTTGCCAATCTCGCGGAGGTTGCTTTCCAATGAGAGTTGGTTTTGCAAAGCAATTATCTCATTCAGGCGGCGCACTTTCTCCTCTTCGGGTACGTTGTCGGGCAGGTGCTTTTGCGCAAAGGTACCCGGACGCTCGCTGTACTTGAACATAAAGGCAGTATCGAAACCGACCTCCCGCATCAGGGAGAGCGTCTCAGCGTGGTCTTCCAAGGTCTCGTCGTGAAAGCCACAGAAGACATCGGTACCTATAGTGGCATCTGGCAGGATACGACGTATAGCAGCAATGCGGTCGAGATACCACTCGCGGGTGTATTTGCGGTTCATCAGTTTGAGTATCTTATCCGAACCGCTCTGCACAGGCAGGTGTATGAACTTGCACAGGTTGTCGTGCCGCGCGATGGTCTCCAAGGTCTTGTCCGACATATCTTTGGGGTGACTGGTGGTAAAGCGGATACGCATATCGGGTACGGCATTGGCAACTATCTCAAGCAGGTCTGCGAAGTCAATCACTTCCGTTTTGCCGTCTGCATTTGTTCGCTCATAGCGATAGGAGTTTACATTCTGCCCGAGGAGGGTGACTTCCTTGTACCCTTTCTGCCACAGGTCGCGTACTTCGCGGAGAATACTCTCTATGTCGCGGCTACGCTCCCGCCCTCGGGTGTAGGGTACCACGCAATAGGAACAGAAGTTGTTGCAACCGCGCATAATACTGACAAAGCCTGATATTTGCTTGCCGATACGGGCAGGCATAATATCGCGATAAGTCTCTGTCTTGCTGAGGGTTACGTTGATAGCGCGTTCCCCTTGCTCACATTGTGCCAGGAGATTGGGAATATCCATATATGCATCAGGTCCTGCCACAAAGTCCACACCATAGTCGCGCACCAACTCATCGCCTATGCGCTCTGCCATGCAACCAATGACACCTATTATCTTGCCTTTTTTGTTTTTACCACCCAACTCCTGCAGACGGTGCTGCACTTTCTGTTCGGCGTTGTCGCGAATGGAGCAGGTGTTCAGCATCACGATGTCGGCATTGGCGATGTCGTCAGTTATCTCACAGTCCGTGGTTTGCATGATGGCAGCCACCACCTCGCTGTCCGCCACATTCATTTGGCAGCCATACGTCTCAATATAAAATTTCTTCATCATTACGCATTGCGCATTACTCATTGCGCATTGAACCTGTATTCCGTTACCTCGTGATATACCTCACCCGGGCGCAGTACAGCATTGGGGAAGTTGCCGTGGTTGGGGCTGTCGGGGAAGTTCTGCGCTTCCAGACATATCGCATACTGCACATCGTACTCGCGCCCGCTTTTGCCGATGTTCTTCTCCACCCAATTGCCCGTATAGACCTGCAGCCCGGGCATGGTGGTCCACACCTCCATGCGACGCCCGTCGGCTTCCACAATAGCGGCTTGGTGCAACTCACCGTCTTTGGGCAACGCCCCACGGATGACAAAATTATTGTCTATGCCTCGCCCGGGGGCAAAGAAGGGGTCGTCAATACGGTCTCCCACACGTTGCGGAGTACGGAAGTCCATAGGCGTGCCGTCCACTTTGGCAATCTCACCCGTGGGGCATGCGGTGTCGTCTAAAGGCGTGTACTCATCGGCAAACACCTGCAAGGTATGGTTACGGACGTCGCCGCTGCCCTCGCCTGCAAGATTGAAGTATGCGTGATTGGTCAGTCCGATGATGGTAGACTTGTCCGTCTTTGCCTCGAAGGTTATCTGCAGGGCATTCTCGCGTGTCAGACAATAGGTTACATACACATCCACCGTACCCGGGTAGCCCTCCTCGCCGTCCTTGCAACGGTAATGCAAGGAGATGCTGTAGGCGTTCTGCCCCACTACTTCCCAAACCTTCTCGTTCCAACCGTGTATGCCGCCGTGGAGGGAGTTGGTGCCGTTGTTGACAGGCAGTTGGTAGGCAACGCCGTCTAACGCGAAACGCCCGTCTTTGATACGATTGGCATAGCGACCTATGATAGCATTGAAGTAGGTCTCCTTCTCCATCCATTCGTCCAATGTACTGAAACCCAATACTATGTCTGCTTGTTCGCCTTTGTTGTTCGGTACGTTTAGGGACACAATCTTTGCCCCATAGTTGGTGATTTGTGCTGTCAATCCGTTCGTATTGCGCAGGGTGTACAGCCCAATGCGCTTGGTGCCTACACGCTTGTTGAAACTCTCCGCCTTAACCATACGTACTAATTAAGAATTAAAAATTAAAAATTAAAAATTAAGAATTAACTCGGTGTGCACCGTCTCCAATCTGTGCAATGTAGAAGTCGGCATGGAGACCTGTTTTCTCAGTGTATGTCTTGCCCACTTGCTCAATGAAGGTTGGTATTGCTTCTTCGCGTACCAATGATACCGTGCAACCACCGAAACCGCCGCCTGTCATACGACTGCCTATCACGCCGTCCACCTGCCATGCTGCCTCTGCCAAAGCGTCCAATTCGGGTCCCGTCACCTCGTAGTCGTCACGCAAGGATACATGACTGGCGTTCATAAGTTTGCCAAAGGTTTGTATATCACCCTTTTGCAGTGCTTCCACCGCGTCTCTTGTGCGCTGTACTTCACCCACCACGTGGCGTGCACGACGCAGTGCCACCTCGTCGGTGATGGCGTTTTGCACCTGCTCAAACTCGGTCATACTCAATTCCGCCAAGTTCATCAACGGACGTACCTTATTAATCATATCCACCGCCTCATGGCATTGTGCCACGCGGGCATTGTAGGCACCGGAGTCCAACTTGTGGGGCGAGTGGGTGTTGCTGATAACGACCTTGATACCATTCAGTTTGACAGGTACCAATTCAAACTCCAGCGTGTCGCAGTTGAGGTAGATAGCGTGGTCTTTCTTGCCTTGTGCGGATGCGAACTGGTCCATAATACCGCAGTTGACGCCAGCGAACTCATGTTCGGACAGTTGTCCGATTTTTGCCAGTTCGGTGCGGTCGTAGCCTGTATGGAGCAATTCGTTGAACGCATAAGCCGTCACCACCTCAATGGCAGCACTGCTGCTGAGTCCCGCACCCGCAGGCACATCGCCCCAGAACAGTATGTCATAGCCCTGCGGAATGGCAATGCCGCGCTTCACAAACTGCGCGATACAGCCCAGCGGATAGTTCACCCACACATTCTTGGGGAGCGGCGTGGTGAGGGCATTGACAAGCACTTCCGTCAGTTCGGGTTTGCCGTCAGTCACGTTTATATTCAAGGATGCAAAGCGCATCTTCATACCGTGATTTGGCGCGATGAGCAGGAAAGTGCCGAAACTTAGTGCACAAGGGAACACATAGCCACCGTTGTAGTCGGTGTGTTCACCGATGAGATTTACGCGCCCGGGCGCGAAAAAGATGCCTGTTGCTTCGTGTCCGAAGAGGGAAAGAAACGCTTTCTTCAATTCATTGACTTGCATAAATGTATTGTTTTAAGGTACTATTTTGTTTGTTTAGGCTACAAAGTTACAACAAAGTTTGCATATATCCAAACAAATGTCGCTCCATAGTGCAAGAATTGCTCAAGAACGACATATAATAAGGTCTCGAATATCAAAGAAGAGAACTACACCTTGCAGAGGAACCGCTCACGGTCCACGATGAAGCGTACATGTTCGCCCTCACCGATAAAGGTGCCCCCTTGATAGGCTGCCACATGGAACGTCAGTTTCTTGCCTTCCGCTGCCGTTAGTTCGGCAACAGCCGACACTTCCTGTCCCAAACCCGTAGGCTTCACGTGGTTCACGTTGATATGACCGCCCACGGTGGTTGCCCCTTCGGGCAGGGCATCCTTCACGGCAAGCATGGCAGCGTTCTCCATGAGTGCCACCATCACCGGCGTAGCCAACACGGGCATATCGCCCGAACCCATGGCTTCCGCCGTCTTACTCTTGTCCACCACCAATGTACTGGTATGCTTCAGTCCTGTTTCCATATCCGTAATATATTCAATCTGTTTCGCTTACTGATTATATATCTTTCGTTTGCTGATGATTCAACTGCGCGCCGCCTGTCTCCTTGCCCCAAAACACTTCCCGCTTAACCGCAAGCCGCCTCCCTTTTAACCACAAAGAAGAGAGCCGTTACACCCTCTTCTTTGTCCGTTTGGTACCGCGAGTGGGACTTGAACCCACACAGCCATTTCTGGCCAAAGGATTTTCTTACCACACTTACTTTTACATAAGCAATCTCACCACCCATCTGCATATTCTGGTGAGACTTTGTAGTCTGGACTATTTCACAACCGTATTGCTATCGCAACTTAGGTCCCTTCCGTATAGTCTCTACGCCGTTTATCCCATGCGGGAATTTAGAGAGCCATCGCCAAAGAGCGGGTCACCCTGCTCGAGGTTTCTGTTTGTTAGGAAGGTTCTACTCACAAAGTTTCCCTTGTGGCACTCTTGTTATTCAGACCTCTGTAGTCTTCTGTTTTAGGAGTCTTCTTTGGTCTTTTTCAAAGTCCTTCGTGTCTACCGATTCCACCATCGCGGCATAAATCGGCGACAAAGATACTGCTTTTCCGCAAGATACACAAGAAAATGGTGCCTTTTTTCAGCAAATCTTCGTTTTCGTTTGCAGATGTAGAAAAAAAGCACTACCTTTGCACCGCATTTCAGCACAAGAGTGCTTCAAGGTACCTTGCCCGAGTGGTTAGGGACCGGTCTGCAAAACCGGGGACAGCGGTTCGAATCTGCTAGGTACCTCTCAGAGAGCCGCCAAACAAGGCGGCTCTTGTTGTTTGATAGACGCAAGGTTATGCAACAGGAAATAGAAGATATTACCAAACAGGAATATAAGTACGGTTTCACTACCCGTGTGGAAACGGACGTGATAGAACGCGGACTCAACGAGGATGTCATTCGGCTCATCTCTGCCAAGAAGCACGAACCCGAATGGCTGCTGCAGTTCCGCCTTAAGGCATACCGCAAGTGGCTGACCATGAAGGTGCCCGCATGGGCGCACCTGCGCATACCCGACATCGACTTTCAGGCTATCTCATACTACGCAGCCCCCAAGGCAACCGATGGCAACAAGTCGGAGAACAATATCGACCCCGAAGTGATGAAGACGTTCGACAAGTTGGGTATCCCGCTCGAAGAGCGTGCCGCACTGGCGGGCAACATGGCGGTGGATGCTGTCATGGATTCGGTGTCGGTCAAGACCACCTTCCGCGAGTCGCTGGCAGAGAAGGGCATCATCTTCTGCTCTATCTCCGAGGCCGTACAGCATTACCCCGAACTGGTGCAGAAATACCTGGGCTCGGTAGTGCCCTATAGCGACAATTTCTATGCCGCACTCAACTCGGCGGTATTCTCTGACGGTTCGTTTGTGTACATACCCAAAGGCGTACGCTGCCCCATGGAACTCAGCACCTATTTCCGTATCAACGCGGGCAACACGGGGCAGTTCGAGCGCACCCTCCTCATAGCCGACGAGGGGGCATACCTCAGTTACCTTGAGGGATGTACAGCCCCTATGCGCGACGAGAACCAACTCCACGCCGCCATTGTCGAAATTATTGTGCATAAGGACGGCGAAGTCAAGTACTCCACCGTACAGAACTGGTACCCGGGCGACAAAGAGGGACGCGGCGGTATCTACAACTTTGTGACCAAGCGCGGCATCACCTACGAGAACGCCCGCCTCAGTTGGACGCAGTTGGAGACAGGCTCTGCCATTACGTGGAAGTACCCGAGTTGTATCCTCAAAGGCGACAATTCGAGTGCCGAGTTCTACTCTGTGGCAGTCACCAACAACTACCAGCAGGCGGATACGGGAACGAAGATGATACACCTCGGCAGGAACACGCGCTCGCGTATCATCAGCAAGGGTATCTCTGCGGGACACAGCCAGAACGCTTATCGCGGACTGGTGCGTATGGCTCCCAATGCCGAGGACGCCCGCAACTACAGCCAGTGCGACAGTCTGCTGTTGGGTGACAAATGCGGGGCGCACACTTTCCCCGTGATGCAGATACAGAACCCCACCGCTACCGTGGAGCATGAGGCGACCACCAGCAAAATCAACGAAGACCAACTCTTCTACTGCCAACAGCGCGGCATCGGCGTAGAGGATGCAGTCGGCTTGATTGTCAACGGCTATGCCAAAGAGGTGATGGACAAACTGCCTATGGAGTTCGCCGTCGAAGCACAGAAACTCCTACAGGTCAGCCTCGAAGGCTCCATCGGATAAAAAGAGCCTCCATTTACGATGAAACACATCCACATCATTTCTCCCTCTGGAGCCATAGATAATATACTGATTGATAGTGCTATTGCCAGATTGGAGCAGTGGGGATATGTTGTGTCTGTTGCTCCGCATGCACGTGAACGATATGGGCGGTTTGCAGGTACAGAGCAGGAGCGGTTGAGCGACCTTGACGATGCACTCTGCCGACCTGACATAGATATTATTCTCTGTAGTCGCGGGGGATACGGATTGCAACAGATAGCCGACCATATTTGCGTGCCTGAAAAACGAGTGCCCCTTGTAGTTGGGTTCTCGGACATCACAGTGCTACATAATATATTAGGTCTGCATGGTATACCTGCATTGCATGCCTCTATGTGCAAATATATCGCCACCTTGCCTAACGAGCACCCCGCCTTGCAACTTCTGCAGCGTGCCCTACAAGGAGAGAATATGACATACTCCCGGCCACCTCAGCCATGCCAACGGGAAGGAGAGTGCAAGGGTATGCTGATAGGAGGAAATCTAAGTGTGCTATATGGGCTACAAAGTACGCCTTACTCACTCAACTGCCTGATAGACAAATGCGCAGAACCGCCTATCCTCTTCATAGAAGATGTATGTGAGCGGCATTATCATATTGACCGCATGATGCAAAATCTCCGTATGAGCGGTGTATTGGCACGCTTGGGTGGTCTGGTAGTCGGGCAATTTACTGATTGTAATGATGACCCGCTAATGGGGTGTACGATATATGAGACCATTCTCCGCACGGTAGCCGAATATGATTTCCCCGTAATGACGAGCCTCCCCATAGGGCACGTGGAGCAGAATGTGCCGCTACGCCTTAATACCAGGTGGCATCTCACGGTGTCAGCCAATGGGGCACAACTGACAGAATGCTCCGTCCACAATTCCTGTAGAAACTAACCGATATACAGGTCCGTTTACCAGCCGCCTATGCTGTATATGGTGTTGCTTGATAAATATATCAGGCAGCCTTGCTCGGTATATACACCTTAATTGTCATGATTTTCGACAGATTTTGCACCACTTTAATCCACCAATACTCAAAAGCACTATAATTGTCTGATAATAAATCATCTGAGTTGTTGATAAACATGTTCATTCTTTGTTGATAAGATCACTCATAAATTTTTCGTGGGGGAATGTGGGGGATATGATATATTTTTCGTAACTTTGCGGCGGAAATGAGATAAGAAGCAGACAGATAACCCGAAAGAAACAAACAGACAACCCACAGGGAAACGAAATGAGTACGTTTATTGGCAATATCGAAGCGCGGCTGGATGAGAAAGGGCGCATATTCATCCCCGCGGGGTACAGAAAGATACTGGGCGAGATGGAGTCGCGCCGTATCATCATGCGCCGTGATACGGACAATGAGTGCATCATCTTCTATCCCGAACAAGTATGGAACGAGAAAGTGGGGCAACTGCGCCAAGCCCTGAACGAGTGGGACCCTGACGACCAGATGATACTGATGCAGTTTATGGCAGAGGCGGAAATCCTCGAACCCGACAGTCAGGGACGTGTACTGCTCCAGAAGAAGAACGTGGAGATGATTGGTGCCCAACAGGATGTGCTGTTCGTGGGTATGCTGGACCGCTTCGCGCTGTGGAGCCCGAGTGTCTTCCGAGACAAGCAAATGCCGCAGAAAGATTTGGCAGAACGTATAAGACAGAAAATGAAAGGGGGCACATCCTGCAACCAAGGCTCCATGTAAGGTCATAAGAGGGAAAAGGAACATATAATTATCGTGTAATTAACCATTAATTCTTCATAGCGGAGAAATTGAATATGAACGAGGTGTACCACATACCGGCGATGTTAGAGGAGACGATACGGGGGTTAGATATTAAGCCCGAAGGGACGTATGTGGATGTTACCTTTGGCGGAGGAGGGCACTCACGCGCTATCATGAGCAGGCTCGGAGATAACGGCAGGCTGTTCTCCTTTGACCAAGACATGGACGCATATATAAACGAGAAGCCCCCCTCCCACTCCCCTTTCAAAGAGGGAGAGTGCAGATGCTCTGAATACCCCTCCTCGAAGGAGGGGTTAGGGGAGGTCCGTCAGTTGTTCGGAGACAACCGATGGCAGTTTGTGCATGGTAATTTCCGTTACCTGAAGAATTTCATGGACTATTACGGGGTAACGGAAATAGACGGGCTACTGGCTGACTTGGGTGTGAGTTTCCATCACTTTGACGAGGCAGAGCGTGGCTTCTCGTTCCGCTTTGCCGGTCCGCTGGATATGCGTATGAATCGGGAAGGCGGGCGCACCGCAGCCGACATAGTAAACACCTACTCCGAGGAAGATTTGACACGCGTATTCCGTATCTATGGCGAGATGAACAACGCCAAAGCCGTGGCACAGCGGATAGTCAGACAAAGGGAGAATGCGCCCATTCTAAGGACAGAGCAACTGACAGCAATGCTCACACTCCCCCAAGCCCCCTCAAAGAGGGGGATGTCGGCATTGTCGGCAACAAACGGGGGGAACAGTCTAAAGATTTCTCCGTCAGGAGAGGTGGAAGTGCCGACATGGGCAAAGAAAGACTTGGCGCGTATGTTCCAAGCCCTGCGCATAGAAGTGAATGACGAGTTGGGAGCGTTGCGGGAGATGCTGCTGGCAGCACGCGAGTTGCTTCGCCCGGGCGGGCGGATAGCCATACTGACCTATCACTCGTTGGAAGACAGGATAGTGAAGAACTTCCTGCGTTCCGGTAATCTGGACGGCAACATAGAAAAAGATTTCTACGGCAACATACTGACACCCTTCCGCGTGATAGAGAAAGGGGCTACGGCAAGTACAGAGGAAGTGGAGCGCAACCCAAGGGCAAGGAGTGCAAAACTCCGCGTGGCAGAAAGACTATGAAGATTTAGCAACGGATGTATGGCAGACGAGACATGCAATTCTTCATTCTTAATTCTTCATTCATAATTAACCATGAGGCAAGGGAGTATAAAGGAAATACTTAGCGGCGATGTGTTGAAGCGGGGCTGGTTCCGCAGGCAGTACAAACTGATACTGCTGGTATGCGGACTGATATTCGTGTATATCTATGCGGGATACCAATCCCAAAGGCAGCAGAAGCACCTCAGCGACCTGCAGAAAGAGTTGCAGGATGTGCAGTTCGAGCAACTGACCGTCAATGCCCAGTTGGTGGAGGTAACCCGCCAATCGGCTGTGGCAGAGGAACTGAAGAAAAGGGGAAGCAAAGTCCGAGAGAGCGATACACCCGCCTTGCGGGTCAATTAAAAATGAAAAATGAAGAATTAAAAATAGCAAGCCCGATTGCAGACGAAACATGCCATTCTTCATTCTTAATTCTTCATTCACAATTAAACGAAATGAGTGACAATCTGAAAAATACGATACTTCGGTTCGCAATCATCTTTGTGGTGATTACGTTGCTGTTCATGGTCGTATTGGCTCAGATTGTCAGGCTGCAGACCGTGGAGCGGAACCAGTGGGAGAGCATTGCGGACAAGTTTGAGTCTGTCACCAAGCCCATTCCCGCAACGCGAGGGAATATCTACGATGCCGACGGACGGTTGCTTGCCGCCAGTATCCCGCAGTACAGCGTGCACATGGACACACGTGTGGAAGCCCTGCACCTGAAGAACGGCGAACTGTTCTGGCAGTATGTGGACTCCATAGCCGAAGGGCTGAGCAGGATTATCGGCGACGCATCACCGCAGGAGTACAAGCGGAAGATGGTGGCAGCCTACAAGGCACGCACCAACAGAGAAAGGGATATACGTCTCTACAAGGGGCGTATCAGTTACATACAGAAGAAGGAAATCCAGCAGTTGCCCCTCGTCAGGCGCGGCTACTACAAGAGCGGGTTCCACTATGAGGACCTGCACCGGCGAGTGAAGCCTTTCGGCAGCCTCGGCAGTCGGACCATCGGCAGTATCTATGGCGAGGGGGGACACGGCAACGCGGGTATCGAGAAGGGTTTCGACACCTATCTGTGCGGTGAGGACGGCGTGAGTGTTCGGCAACCCGTAGCGGGCAAGTTGCGCTATGTGCCGGTGAAAGAGGCGGTGAACGGGTGCGACATCTATACCACCTTGGACGCCAACCTCATGGACATCTGCGAGACCGCCTTGCGTCAGCGGCTGAACAAGACCGAAGCCGACTGGGGTTGTGTCGCGCTCATGGAGGTATCCACAGGCGAGATTAAGGCTATCTGCAACTTGGACAGAGCCGAAGACGGCACCTACTATGAGGCAATGAACCACGCCGTCACGCGTGTGGAGCCCGGTTCCACCTTCAAGACCATCGCACTCATGGCGGCATTGGACGACGGCAAGATAGACATCGACGACACCGTGGAAGTGTATCGGAAAGGCTGGACTTACTACAACGCACGGCACACCGACGCACACCCGCGGGATACGGTGTACAGCATACGCAACGCATTGGCTGTCAGCAGCAACATCGCCATGGCGAAGATAATCACCGAGGGCTACAAGGGCAGCGCACGCAAGTTCGTGCATAAGTTGGAGCGTATGGGCGTGTTGGACAGCATTGACTACATCATCCCGGGTGCCGACCAGGCACGCATCGACATCCCCAACGACACCGTCACCGTCTCGCGCATGTCGTACGGCTATTCGGTGGAGATGAGTCCCATGCAGACTATGCTCTTCTACAACGGCATTGCGAACGGGGGCAAGATGATTTCGCCCGTGCTTGTACGGGAGGTTCGGAAGAACGGCAAGCCGATAAAGACCTACCAATCGGAGACCATCGAGAGCAGTATATGCGGGTCGTCCACGCTGCGCGACATACAAGCCTGCCTGCATGACGTGGTCTGGGACAACCATCTGGGCACGGCGTCGGTGAACCCGTGGGGCATGAGGAAAGCCCAAAGCCATCTGGTGCATATCGCGGGCAAGACGGGCACAGCGCAGTTGTTTGAGAACGGCAGGTACCGGAGCCGCCGACACCGTATGTCATTCGTGGGCTACTTCCCCGAGGAGGACCCGCAATACACATGCATCTGTGTCATCAGCGGTCCGAAATACTATGGCTACTACGATGCGGGTATGGACTGCGGCACGGTGGTTCGGCAGATAGCCGAGAAAACCATGGTCTATGCCGCGGAATATGTGATAGAGGACGGGCAGAAAGTGCTCAAAATCAAAAATGAATAATAACGAATATAATATAAGGAATAGCAAATCGGGTAACAGACGAGACATGCAATTCCTAATTCATAATTCTTAATTCATAATTATATGAAACTGAGTGAGTTGCTGAAAGATGTGGAGGTGCTGCAAACCGTGGGCGGCACGGATGTGGAGGTACAAGGTATCCAATTCGATTCGCGCCGTGTGGGGGACGGCGATGTGTTCGTAGCCCAACGCGGCACCACCGTGGACGGACATACATTCATTGCCCAATGCGTGGAGAAAGGTGCGAGAGCGGTAGTGCTGGAAGACAGCACCTATCTGCCCGGGGAATTAAAAATGAAGAATGAAGAATTAAGAATTGCAAGTCAAGATACCACCTATGTACTGGTGCGCAGTAGTGATGAGGCATTGGGCAGAATGGCGCACACGTGGTACGGCGAGCCGAGCAAGCACCTGCACTTGGTAGGTGTTACGGGCACCAATGGCAAGACCACCACCGCCACCCTCCTCTACCGCCTGACCCGAGCCCTCGGACACAAGGCAGGGCTCCTCTCCACGGTCATCAACTACGTGGACGACCAACCCGTCGAGGCTACGCACACCACCCCGGATGCGCTGGAACTCAATGCCTTACTCGCCCGCATGGTCTCCGCCGGCTGCGAGTACGCCTTCATGGAGGTCAGCAGCCACGCCATCGCACAGGAGCGCATCGCGGGCTTGCAGTTCGCGGGGGCATTGTTCACCAACCTCACACGCGACCACCTCGACTACCACAAGACCTTCGACAACTACCGCGACACCAAGAAGCGGCTCTTCGACAACCTCCCCAAGACCTCCTTTGCCGTCACCAACATGGACGACAAGAACGGGCTAATCATGACGCAAAACTGCCGGGGGCACGTCTTCACCTACTCCACACGTAGCATGGCGGACTTCCGCGGCAAGATACTCGAAGAAGGCTTCGACGGCATGCTCCTGCGCATACAGAGCACGCAAGGGGCGGTGGACACCGATGTATTCGTGCCGCTGGTGGGGCGTTTCAACGTGAGCAACCTGCTCTTGATATACGGTGCGGCTGTCGAACTCGGCTTCGACCCCATGGAGGTGCTACGCGTACTCAGCAGCCTGCACCCCGTCAACGGACGCTTCGAGACCATACACGCCCCGCAGGGCTGGACGGCTATCATCGACTACGCCCACACACCCGATGCGGTGGAGAATGTGCTCCGCACCATCAACGAGATAGTATCGTCCACGGCTGCCAAGCAGCAGCAACCCGCACAGGTCATCACGGTGGTCGGTTGCGGTGGCAACAGGGACAAGGGCAAGCGTCCGATGATGGCGCGAATAGCCTACGACCTGAGCACGACACTCATACTGACCTCCGACAACCCCCGCGACGAGGAGCCCGCAGCCATTCTGCAAGACATGGCGGCAGGTCTCACCGAGGACGAACTCCGCCACACGCTCATCATCGAAGACCGTGCCTCCGCTATCAAGACCGCCTGCACCCTCGCCCGCAAGGGCGATGTGATACTCGTCGCCGGCAAAGGGCACGAGGACTACCAAATCATCAAAGGCGTCAAACACCACTTCGACGACCATGAGGTGGTAAAACAATGCTTATCTGTATGAGATTTTATATGAGACACGATGTGATTAACTTTGGGAGACGACGCGGCTCGCGTCGTCAAGGCTTACTATTGAGCCCCTCCCTTGGAGGGGTTGGGGAGGTCGTCGGGTCTTTATCGAGTCAAGTGTATGAGATTAGTATGAGATTAGTATGTGATTAGTATGTGATTAGTATGTGATTCAGCAAGGGATAAGCAACCCATCCCGACAGCAAAAAATCACCTTACGGATATTAACCATTAATTATTAACTATTACTTAAACAACATGTTATACGAGTTATTCAGCCATCTGAGCAGCGTGCCGGGAGCACGACTGATGACCTACATATCGTTCCGCGCCATCGTAGCGGGCGTATTGGCATTGTGTATCAGTATCTGGATGGGCAACTGGTTTATCAATCTGCTGCGCCGCAAGCACATCTCCGAGACGCAGCGCGACGAGAAGACCGACCCTTTCAATGTCAATAAGAAAGGCGTGCCCACCATGGGCGGAGTGGTTATCATTGCGGCGATGCTCATTCCCTGTCTGCTTATGGGCAGGCTGACCAATGTCTATATGCTGCTTATGCTACTAACTACCATACTGTTAGGCGCACTTGGCTTTGCCGATGACTACATCAAGACATTCCGTCACAACAAGGACGGCTTGAACGGCTGGATAAAGATAGCAGGACAAGTCACCCTCGGACTTATCATCGGGCTCACCCTCCGCTACTGTCCCGACGCGGTGATGAACGAGGTCGTAACCTCACGCATCGAGAACAACATCGAGGTGGTGGAGAAGTCGCCCGACGTCAAGTCCACCCGCACCACCATTCCCTTTGTGAAAGCGCACAACTGCAACTACGCCGACATGTTCTCGTGGCTCGGCGAGACCAACAAATACAAAGCCGGTTGGGTCTTCTTTGTGCTACTGACGGTGCTCGTGGTGGCTGCCGTGAGCAACGGAGCCAACCTCAACGACGGTATGGACGGCATGTGTGCGGGCAACTCGGCGATTATCGGAGCGGCACTTATCGTACTGGCGTATATCAGTGGCAATGTGGTGTTTGCGGACTATTTCGATGTGATGTACATCCCCGGCAGCGAGGAACTGGTAGTCTTCCTTGCCGCATTCGTCGGGGCGTTGATAGGCTTCCTTTGGTGGAATGGTTTCCCTGCGCAAATCTTTATGGGCGACACGGGCAGCCTCACCATAGGCGGTATCATCGGTGTGTGTGCCGTCATCATTCACAAGGAGTTGCTGCTTCCTATCCTGTGCGGTGTGTTCCTCATGGAGAGCGTGAGCGTCATACTGCAGACGCAGGTGTATAAGTTCGCCAAACGGCGCGGCAGGCATATCCGTGTATGGAAGCGCACGCCGCTGCACGACCACTTCCGCACATCCATGGAGCAGGTCCTGCGCAACGACCCCACCTGCTCCGTACTCTGCAAAGGCCACGGCAACCTTCAGCACGAGACCAAGATAGTACTCCGTTTCTGTATCGTCACCCTCCTACTGGCTGCCCTCACGATACTGACACTGAAGATTAGATAGACCCCCTCCGACTCCCCCTTCAAGGGGGGAGGGAGCAGAGTCTATAAAATAATAGACCTATTAGTCCTATAAGACCTATTAGTCCCATTAGACTAATTAGACCCATCGGGTTAATACAGACAACAAATGTATAACAACTAACAAAAATACCCTCTCTGCATTCCCCTCCTTTGAAGGAGGGGTTAGGGGAGGTCTTCTATCTATGAAACGAATAGTCATTTTAGGCGCAGGCGAATCCGGCACAGGCGCAGCAATACTGGCGCAAGCCAAGGGGTTTGATGTCTTTGTGAGTGACATGGGCGAGATAAAACCCATGTACCGTGCTTTGCTCGACCAACACGGCATCGCATGGGAAGACGGACATCACACAGCGGACAAGATACTGAATGCCGACGAGGTCATCAAGAGCCCCGGCATACCGAACACTGCACCGCTTATCCTGCAACTGACGGCACAACACACACCCGTCATCTCCGAGATAGAGTTCGCCGCACGCTACACGCAGGCTAAGATGATTTGCATCACGGGCAGCAATGGCAAGACGACAACCACATCCTTGCTCTTCGATATGCTGCGCCGCGCAGGCTTGGACGTAGGTTTGGCGGGCAACATAGGCAACTCGCTGGCGTTGCAGGTGGCGCAGCAGGACCACGCATACTATGTCATCGAGTTGTCGTCGTTCCAGTTGGACAATATGTATGACTTCAAGGCGGACATCGCTATCCTGCTGAATATCACGCCCGACCACTTGGACCGCTACAACTATGAGTTCCAAAACTACGTGGACGCCAAGTTCCGTATCACACGCAACCAGACCTCGCGCGATGCCTTTATCTACTGGAGCGAGGACCCTGTGATTGACCGTGAGATAGCCAGAATACGCCCGCAGGCAACGCTCTACCCGTTTGGCAGCAACAGTCAGAATATGGCATACACCGACGGCAGCCACCTTGTCTTGGCGGCTCCCGATGCAGTGGAACCGCTGCGAGTACCCCTTGAGGAACTCAGCCTCCAAGGCAGGCACAACCAACTCAACTCCATGGCAGCGGGCTTGGCTGCACAGATACTGCACATCAAAAACGAAGTCATACGCGAGAGCCTGCGGCAGTTCGCAGGTGTGGAACACCGTCTGCAATACGTGGCAACAGTGCGCGGCGTACGATACATCAACGATTCCAAAGCCACCAACGTCAATTCCTGTTGGTATGCACTTGAGAGCATGACCACACCCACCGTGCTTATCCTCGGCGGCAAGGACAAAGGCAACGACTATTCCGAGATAGACGACTTGGTACAAGCCAAGTGCAAGACGCTCATCTTCATGGGCTTGCACAACGAGAAACTGCGCGAGCACTTCGGGGCGTTGGGCTATGTGCCCTCCACCGAGGCTACTCCCGATACCGAGCGCATATACGTGGACACCGACAACCTGCACGATGCCGTACAAGCAGCCTACCGGTTGGCACACGAGGGCGATACGGTACTCTTGTCTCCCTGTTGCGCCTCTTTCGACCTGTTCAAGAGTTACGAAGACCGCGGCGAACAGTTTATGACCGCCGTCCGAGTCCTCTAACCCCTAATCCCTAACCCCTACCCTCTAATTCCTAATCCCTCAGACATGGACAAGAAAGGACTCATAGGACTCTGCCGCGAACGCCTTCGGTACGTGGACAAGACGTACTGGATTCTGTTCGGCATACTGATGATAGTGTCTATTATCGCATTGTTTTCCGCCAGCAGTAGTTTGGCTTTCAAGCAGGACAGCGCACTCGAACCCGTGGCGAAGCATATCCTGTTCATTGCCCTTGGTGCAGCGGCGGCGTTTGTGATACAACTGCTACCCAGCAAGTGGGTGCGCGTATGCGCGTATGCGGGCTTGGCGTTGTCGTTTGTATTGCTGTTGCTCACGTTCACCCCCTTGGGCGTAGAGCATAACGGTGCCAAACGATGGCTGCGGTTAGGCGGCTTCGAGTTCCAACCGTCCGAACTCGCAAAACTGACGCTCCTCATTGTGGTCAGCGACCTACTCAGTCATATCCGCACAGCGAATGACGAGAAGAAGTATTTCTTTATCACACTGGCGGTCACGGCAATGATTTGCCTGCCCATCTTCCCCACCAACCTGTCCACTACGCTCCTCTTGGGCGGTGTGGTGTTTCTGATGTTCTTCCTCGCGCGCGTACATATCAAATACTGGGGGACAACGCTCCTTGTGGCTGTCGGACTGCTGATTGCAGGGTACTTCATTGTCGAGAAAGCGTATATCGAACCCAACCGCGAGGCGGACGGAGTAATGAAGCGTGTTACCACATGGGTGGGACGTGTGGACGACTTAATTGCGGAAATCAAGACCCCTGACGAAGAGTTCACCTTGAACGATGACAACTATCAGCGTTCCCTGTCCAAAGTGGCAGTGGCACGAGGTGGCAAGTCACCCTTAGGCGTACTGCCGGGCAACAGCACCATGCGCGACCGCTTGCCACTGGCGTATGCCGACTATATCTTCGCCATCATTGTCGAAGAGACGGGCATGTTCGGTGCTGTCGGACTGATATTCCTGTACTTGGCTATTCTCTTCCGTGCCTGTCTCACCAGCAGCCGCTATGCCGACTATGCGGCTATGTTGATGGTCATGGGGCTTGCCCTTATGATTACCTGCCAGGCACTGGTGAGTATGATGGTGGTAGTCGGCATTGGTCCCGTAACAGGGCAACCGCTACCGCTCATCTCCCGTGGCGGAACCAGTGTGCTGATAACGGGCATCTATTTCGGTGTCATTATGTGTGTCGCACGCGAGCAGAACGAACTCCATGCCCGCCAGCAAGCCACTGCCGAAGACAGTCGTCAGGAAGTCCCCGACATCCGCTTGGACTGATACGGAATTAGCATCGGCTATATATTGCACATTAACTATTAATTATTAACTATTAACTGAAAACATGCGTTATTTGATTAGTGGAGGCGGCACCGGAGGGCATATCTTCCCCGCCATTAGCATAGCCAACGCCTTGCGCGAACTGGACCCTGAATGTGAGATACTCTTTGTCGGAGCCTTGGGCAGAATGGAGATGGAGCGCGTACCCCAAGCGGGATATAAAATCATTGGTCTGCCGGTACGCGGCTTTGACCGCAAGCATCCTTGGCGCAATATCAGCGTACTCATCGACCTTATTCGCTCCATGCGTCAGGCACGCGACATCGTCCGCGACTTCCGCCCCGACGCAGGGGTCGGCGTAGGCGGCTACGCCAGCGGAGCAGCCATGAAGGTTGCCGCACGTATGGGCGTGCCTATCCTCCTGCAGGAGCAGAACGGCTTTGCGGGGGTCACCAACAAACTCCTGCGCAACGACGCTGCCAAGATTTGCGTTGCCTACGAGGGCATGGAACGGTTCTTCCCAAAAGAGAAGATTATCCTCACGGGCAATCCTGTGCGACAGAACCTGACCTCCGGCACACGCCCTGAGGCACTCGAGTACTTCAATAGCGAGTTCGGTGTGCACTTCACGCCCGACCACAAGACACTCCTCATCATCGGTGGCAGTCTCGGCGCACGCACCATCAACGATGCCCTGCTGGAGGGCATTCATCGCCTTGCGGAAGCCGGCATACAGGTTATCTGGCAGACGGGCAAAATCTACTACGACCATATCCGTGAGGCGGTCAATGCCCTGCCCGATGCGCAGACTATCCTCGCCAACACCATCATCACGCCTTTCCTCAGTCAGATGCCGCTTGCGTATGCCCTTGCCGATTTGGTCATCTCACGCGCAGGCGCGTCGTCCATATCCGAGTTGTGTCTCTTGGGCAAACCCGCTATTCTGGTGCCGTCACCCAACGTAGCCGAAGACCATCAGACGCACAATGCCATGGCACTCGTGCATAAAGACGCTGCCGTCCTCGTCCGCGATGCCGACGCACAGAAAGACTTGGTCACCACGGCACTGTCATTGATTTCGCACAATGCCCGTCTGCAGACTCTCCACACCCATATCCTCGCCCTTGCCCTCCCCGACTCAGCCCGCCTCATCGCTATGGAAGTCATCCGCCTCGCCAAACGAGGATAAAACGCTGACCATTCATTGATTTTTCGCTGTTAACTACGGTACATACACGGTAGATATACGGTTGATATACGGTAGATACACGGTAGATAATCGGTATATTATAACGACCTTGTCCTAACCTTGCCGAGCCCCTGCAGGGGGCATTACCGTATCCATATTGTATCTTCATAGGCTATTATTAGAACTCGGTGCCAATCTCCCGCAGGGGACGCGGACGCCTCGTCCGCGGTGTGTTGGTGTAATGGGGACGACGCGCCCCGCGTTGTCAAAAGGGATTTAGAATCTCAGAAACAGCCGCCAATCACCCATCTGCATACAAAAATGGCGCCCGACACATTGCGGACGCCATTTTCTTATATTCACTCAATAAAGATTACTTCATGAAGTTCAGATTGTAGGTCAGTTTCAGACCTGCATCCAGATAACCCATCTTGCTTGCTTGTGCGTTAGTAAGGCTCTGAATATCTATCTGAGCCATCTTGCCTCCGTCAGGAGCCGTCAACTCCAATACAGAGCCGTCGCCTGCGTTCTTGTACATGCTCCACAAACCATAGTTTGCGTACACGCCCAAACCGATGGAGTTACCGCTGCGCAGTTGGAACTCATAGCCCAACTCGGCACCCAGCATCACGTTCAGTTTCATCTTGTTGTCCGTAGTGCTTTTCAGCGTTTGCTGTTCGGCACTCACTACACCTGTTACGGCTTCGTTAACCACATGCACACCTTCCTCTGCAAAGTAAGCGTCCACATTCGGATTCGTAATAGTCTGATTAGAAGGTGTATAAACAGGCAGCAGCAACTTCGGACCTGCATTCAGGAAGAAACCGCCGGGGGTTATCATTGAGAACATTACGGGAATCTCCAATTGTACTTGACCCGTCTTGTCCTTCACCTCGTCGGCTGTTATTGTGTACAGAATATCACCATCTGAAGTATTGGCTGTGAACTGCTCATTCCAACTCTGTTTCAGACCACTTTGCATATAGCCTACACCGAGTCCTACCAACAGACCCAAGCGGCACTTGTCTTCTGCTTTAGCCCAATAGTGAGCATACTGCAGGTCAAGCATGACATCATACCCCGCCAGACGTTTCGACTCTTCGGTTTTGGCCATGCTATTGGCATAACCGCCACGCACGCCTGCCGTGAAACGGTTGAAGGACAAGCCTTGTGCCGCAGGTGTAGTTTCCGCAGGTTCAGTAGTCTTCGGTTTAGCAGGCTGTGCAGACTCATTGGCAGATTCCTTGACAGGCTCCGTCACTTGTGCAGGCTCTGTAGTGGTAGCAGGTTGCTCATTGACAGGCTCTGTAGTGGTAGCAGGCTGCTCATTGGCAGACTCTGTTGAGCCCGCTCCTTGAGAGGGTTTGGAAGACTCTGTTCCTGATACATTCTCCTGCTGAACAGGGCTTGCGGTAGTCGTTTGCTGGGTAGCCTCGCCTTTCTTTACTGCCGTCCCGGGAGTAATCCACGAGTCGATACCACCCACCAAGATACCATTCGGGTGCGACTTGCTATCCACCTGACGTACCGTGTGGTCCACTTCGTACACCCATGTTGAGATACGCTCACCCGTCATATAGCGCAAACTGTCACGACGGATACTAATCGTATCACCTTTTTGGAAGTCCGACACCGTCGCCGGTTGCGACGGCTCTGTAGCCGTCGCAACCAACGAGAACGTCAGTCCCATCAATGTTAACACTATGTTACGCATTTGATTATTCTTATTCGTTTTCATCTGTCTGTCCTCCTCTTATTTAACGATGTAACGTAAGGTCACTTGCTCACCGGCACTCTCTACTTCTACCATATAGTAGCCCGACATAGATGCAGCGTGCATCATAAACGATGTTGCTGCCTCCGACTCGTATGTCTCCAGCAACTCGCCCGTTGCACTGTACACACGTATCTGGCTTACTACACTCGGGTCTAAGTTCAGCACATGGATAGGCTCTTGTGCACGTGCCACACTCGGTGCCAACTGAGGTGCAGCCTTGCTGCCTGCACATACCAGTGCTACAGTACGCAATGTAGCCGCACAGTCATCAGCCGACACTGCCTTGTGCTCTATCTGGGCATAGTATGTACCCTCCAAAGCAGCACCTACCGTGTAGTAGAAACCACCCTGTTGTACCATCTCATCCTTTGTAGCATCAGGCTCAGTACCTGCTTGCTTGTACCATGTCACATCTTGCTCTTGCAAGTCCCAACCGAACTGTTCTTTGATGGCATTTACATTGACCATCAACAGCGAACCGTTGTACTTGCTCGAAGCAGCAATATCCTTCATCTCAGCATCATTCTCAGGTGTCGGTTTCTCCACCTTCAGTATCCTGACTTCCGATACTGCCTCGCCGCAGTCAGAAGTTACTTTGCAGCGGATTGTCACACTCTCCACACTACCTGATATGGCAGCGTCAGTCAATGCTATCCATGCGCCGTTCTGCTCTTCTTCCCATACTATCGTTGCATTCGGAGCGCACAACGGCTCGGCAGCCAACTGTGCTTCTACTGCCTGCGTAGCAGCCGTCACGTCAATAGCCTTACCGCACAATGCCAGCATCTCAGCATCAGCGATATTCGGTGTCGGCAGGACATAAGCACGTATCGTATAGTAATAGATGGAGTCGATATTCATACCACCTTCCATTATACGTACCGAGTCTTTCCAACTCGTCTCCTTTGTAATGGTCTTGGTGGTCAGACGACCTGCATACTCCGTGCCCGCGCATACTGTGTCAACAATCTGTTGTTCTATACGTGTCAGGCACTCATTCTCTGTCAGTACCAATGTGTAGATGACGCTGTCGCACTCGTAACCTACGTACTTCTCGGTAGCCGTATAGGTACCTGCAGCCGTCAGTGTCTGACCATGCCATTCATAACTTGTACCCTTGCAGAAAGTAGCCGTCTCCGGTGTTTCCGTAGTAGCCTTCAGTGCCTGCAAGTCAAGCACGTACATCACGCTGTCGCATTCCTTGCCGGCATACTGCTCACTGAACGTAATCAGTTTGCCTGCATCGGCAGCCGAATAGGTCTTGCCATCACGTACCCATGTATAGGTATCGCCATCGCAGATAGTCTCACTCTCCGTTATCGTCTTGTGCATCAGCACCTTGATATCGTACATATAGATAGAGTCGGTCAGCACACCTGCTACCTCCAAGCCGCGCACGGTATCATTCCATTGAGTGTCGGCATTGATAATATGCTTCGTAAGGCGACCTGCATACTCCGTACCCGGACAAACAGCATCTTCTATCTGTTTCTTAGCCTCAAATGCTACACAGTTCTTTGCCTTGATATCATATACATATACCGAGTCAAATGTCACCGTCGGGTCTGTGGTGATAGTCACGGTATCGCTCCACTGAGTATCGGCATTGATAGTATGCTTCGTCAAGCGACCTGCATACTCCTCACCCTTACATATCTCATCGGTGATATTCTTCACATCGTAGCGATATGGGGTAGCAGCGATTTCAAAGTCTTGGCTGGTCAGCGTTGTACCGCAATCCGTGGTCACTACATAGCGCAGTGTTACGGTTGTCACATTCCTGCCTACATGTGTGGCAGGAATAGCCTCGTAGGTACCATCCGCTTTCTTCTGCTCCCACGTGATGGTCTTTACTGCCATCGTCAACTCATCTGCATCTGCTTCAAAAGCAGCCTTCAATGCCGTCGTTGCGTTAGTTACATTGATAGCCTTGCCGCATGCCACTACAGGTTTTACTGTCAGCGTTGTGTAGAGAGCAGGCTCCTTATATACCTTCAGGTTATAGACCTTCACGGTATCCATCTGGCGGTCCATGTTCAATGTATCTTTGACAATCACGTTGTGGATAGTATCGTTGATGATGGTATCTTTCATCACGACCACACTCGGCAACATCGTGGATGCCGTACCCGGGCAAACGGTGTCTGCTGCCTCAATGGTAGCATATTTCCATGCGCCTGTCATAAACGTAAACTCAGGATATAGCACATTCTGGCACTCATCCTCTATTGCCAAATACAATGTATAGGTATCAGTGCCCTTGGCAATATACTGTGTGGTGTCTGCCTCCGTGTAGTTGCTGCCGTTCTTCGTTGCCCAATACATTTTGGTTATCTTTGCTATCGTATCTTGTTCTTGGCTTGTGTAGTAAGCCTTGATAGCCTCCAACGATGGAGTCAGCGATGGTTTCATACCCTGAATCAGCAGCGGAGTGGCATTCAAGGTAGCCAAGTCTGCTGTCGTCAGTGTCTTCACAGCCACACGCGGACGGACAATAAACGTAGTCACTGAGTCGCAGAACGTAGTACCATCACGGAAACCTACGGTATCTTCCCATATCCAGCCTTCACGGTCATCCGACATAATGGTGTGAATCTCACCGGTGATAGTATCCAGGTAGTCCTCGCCGTCGCACACGATTGCACGTATCGTGTCATAGACATAAGTCTGAGGCGCTGCCGGTACCAACTCTGCATAAATCTTTGTGTTGTGGTTGGATGTGTAGTTAATCAGCATATCAGCCCAACCCATGTTTACCAACAGGTCACGGTCAATAACACGGCTCACCGTCTCACCAGCACCGAATTTGTAAGACAAGGTATGTGTCTTTGCCTCGTTGCAGTCAAAATAGAGGTCTGCATTGGCTGTTGTCGAGTCATTCTTATCCAAGTTAACTACATACAAGCGCATATCCTTGTTCTCTGGTATCACCGTCGAATCCAACTCTACTTGATACCACAGGTACTTGCCTGCAGGATGAATATGACCATTCACCCAGTCAAACAAGATAGCATTGCTACACTCGTCACCGCGGCTCAATGTCAATTCCATACGGAAACGCACTTTCTTATCCGTGGTCACGCGGATATATGCCAGCGAGTCTTGTGTCGAATTGATGACAGCACGTTGTATCGTGGTGAAGAGCGAATCCTTAGCCGCAATCACGCGGGTCTTGCTTGTCATAGCATGCTCCACTGGGCATACCCACGACAACTCAACTTTAGCCGTTACCTCGGTGCTCTCTTCATTAAACACTTTCAGCAAACCGTCACCCGTGGTGTTGGCACGCAAGTCTGCCATATTCACCACATACCATGCCTCACCGGCTGCCTGCTCGTAGTCTTGATTAGGAATAGCGGCAATAGCATCCTTGCAAACCTCAATAGGTGTGATAGGAGCATGGTCATTCAGTTTGGTCATGAGTTTCAACTGCTGCGCAGCCGTAATCTCCAAGTACAGATAGTCACCTGCCAGACCGCTGAATACATCGCTCGCGAAGTCGCGGCTGATAGTAGCATTCGCATTAATCGTAGCCCCGCGAGTGTACAATGCAGCCGAGTCGCAACTCATATATGCACCCACCGTCACTGCACCACGCTTGCCGTCAATATTCTGCATCGCAAACGTAATCATCTTATCCAATGCACGGGTGGCATTCAAGTCCAACTTGTACCACATCGTCGTACCGGCCTCTTGCACGTAAGTGCTGTCGTATGCCACTTGCACAGCATGTACGCAGTCGTCACCCGTATTCGGGTCCACCAACTCTGCCGAGAACGAGAACGGCTCCTGACCAATCAGTTGAACCAATATCATGTCCTTGCCGGCAATCATCTGCTCGGCGGTAGCACGCTCAATCAGTTTGTACAACTCCTGTCCTGTCTTCACGCTCACCGACTTCGACATCATCGCCGAGGTAATCGGGCAGTGGTATGCCACATTGGCGGTTATCATCTGTGCCTTCGCACCATTTGTCAGGTGCAGACGCGGCGTCATATACGTCTTGTTCAGACTATCCAACACGGTCTTACTCAAAGAGTACCATACCGTATCCTCTGTTTGGTTGTAGGTCTTGCCCCACTCAAAGACCACGGGGTTCTCTGGGCATGCTATCTCTTCAAATGGTTCGGGGTCCGCCAGCGCTGCCTCCACGTGCAATGCGCCCGTAGCGTGCAGACGTACATACACGGTGTCGCCCACGGTCTCCAGCAGCGAGAACGGCAAGGTCTTCACTTTCGTCTCTCCTGCTTTGAACGTAGCCTTCTGTACTTGCGGGGCATCACAAGGGCAATCCAATGCCACACCTGCCGTAACGGTATTGGCAACGCTCGCCTTGTTCACTACCGTCAGTTTGATATCTTTCTTCGCAGCCTTGGCAGCCTTCACGTCCACCATATACCACATAGTAGCGTTGGCCTCATGCTCATTGCCGCTCACCCAGTTGAACAGCACTGCCGAACGGCAGGTTGCGCCCTCGTCCTCCTGTGTCATCTTCACCTCAAAGGCAATAGCCTCCGTGGAAACGATGCGGAAATACAAGGTGTCAATCGTAGTTGTATCAATGCCGTTGAGCAGGTCGCGGGCAATCGTCTTCTCGTAGGTGCCGCCTGCGGCAATCGACAAGGTACGTTGGGTATTGGCAACATTGTCGGGGCACTCCATACTCATCTCACCCTCAATCTTCGCTGCCTTGCTGCCCATATTGCGAATCACAACGGTCGGCAGCATCGTCGTACCCGTGAGGTCACGAGTAGCCACCTTGTACCATACCACATCATTCGCATTCTGCTTGTGTCCGTAGGTCCAGTCAAAGAGCACTGCCTGCAAACAAGCATCGTCCGGCTCCTTCACGGGAGCGTCGCTCAACTCTGCCGTCAGCATCACCTGCTCGGTGGTGGTCAGCCCTACATAAATGGTGTTCGTCGCCAGCATGCCGAACATCGCGTAGTCAATCACTTTCTCACGCAGTTCGCCCGCAGCCACGCTGCGTGTAATCGTCTGTACGTCCATATAGGGGCACTCAAAGGCCACCTGTGCTGTCACAACGGCAGCCTTGCCACCCTTGTTCAGCAGACGTGCAGTGATATTCTTCTTGTCCGCCTTGGCAGCCGTGATGTCCACTGCATACCATGTGGTGGTATTGCCCATCTGCAAGTTGCCTTTCTCCCAGTCGAAAGCGGTAGCCGTCTTGCAGGCATCGCCCTCATGCACACCTTTCAGGCGTCCCGAGAAGGTCAGCGACTCGCTGGTCGTCAGGCGCACATACACATACTCCACATTCTCGTCAATGGCGTCAATCAGGTTCTTCTGAATCTCCTTCACGGTCGTTGCGCCGGCACCCAGTCGGATATTCTTCTCCATCACCGTGGTCGTCGGGCACTCAAAGGCTACTTCACCCTTGATTTGTGCTGTCTTGCTGCCGTTGTTCGTCAGCGTCAGTTCGGGCTGTTGGCGTACGCCACGCAATGCAGAGGTCTTCACCTTATATAGATAGGTGCCTGCCGCAATGGTGTACTCCTTGTCCATCGACATCTCTTGTGCCTCTGCGCAGTTGTCAATCACCGGCGTAGCTGGTACGTCCACCAACACGGCACTAATCTGCAATGACTGCGTAGTCGTCACCTTCACATACACCTCTTCCTGCGCTAGCATATTCAAGGTCGTACGCGCCAAGGTCTTGGTGCGGGTCTCGCCTGCTGCCAGCGTCATCGTGTAGTCTGTGGTTCCCGTACTCGGGCAGTCCATACTCAATGCCCCAAGCACTGTCGCACTCTTGGCACTCGTGTTCTTCACGCGTACCTCAATCTGCTTGCCTGATGCCTTGGCGGCTGTCAGGTCCACCTTGTACCATTGCTCGCCTGCGGCTTGTGCATGACCTGCCGTCCAATCGAAATCCACGGCGTCTTTGCAACTCTCGTCCACATCGCCACCGGCATACACCTTCGCAGACAATGCCACTTTCCTGTCCGACTTGAGCGTCAGGAATACCTCCGTCTGCTTGGTCTTCACCAGCATGGACGCTGCCACAGACCACAACTTGTTCTGTTTTCCGGAAATCACATAACTGCGGCTCTCCGTTTCTCCCATCAAGGAAGCCTCCAAATGCACATTGGCATCCTGAGCCTCCAAGTTCGTCAGATACAAGGCCAACATCGGATTCTCCTCCTCATACAGAGGGGTCAAATCCACACGATACCAACGCGGATAGGCGCTCGCCTCGTGTGTGTTTCCGTTAGCCCAATCAAAGTCAATTGCATTGGCTTTGGTACTGCCGTCACCCCTGCCTATGCCGAACATCGATATAGACAGCAACACGGTGAAGGCACTAAGTAAAATTCTTCGCATCACTCCGATTGCATTAATACGTTAAACATTATTTTTTCATTATATTTTTGTCATTCCATATCGGGCATCCCCATGCTCACTCTCGCCATACCAATCGCCCGTTCTCTATCACCACCCCGCGGTAGTCCTCGCCTACCCGCTGTCCGAGCAGGTTGTATCGCCCTGCGGCTCTGCCGGTCTGCTCCTTATGCTGCTCCACACCCGTCATCTTGTTCTCTATCACCGTCAGGCGCACTACACGGGTGCACTTGTTGCGTGCCCGCCATTCATACTCCATATCCCCGAATGCTGTCACCACCACGCGCAAAGACTCATAGTAGTATCCTGCTCCGTCCCCGTACAACTCCGCCTGTGTCAGATACAGCGTGTCATACTCCAACTCGGGTGCCGTGAATGTCACCTTCAAGTCCACCACCGAGCGGGTGTCATCGTCCGTCCACACCGTATCACGCCACTCCGTGTCCTCCGTGTAGTTCTTTCCCGCAAAGGTGTATATCTTACCTTGGCACAACGTGGTATCTACCGTCGTCCATGTCGTCTGCACCGCGTGCTCCACGTGCAGCAGATACAGCGCATCGCACTGCTCGTCCTTATGCTCCGTATAGCGGTAATCGCCATATCCGTCCTTCGCGATATACAGTTTCTCCCTATACAATCTCGGCAGTTCTGCTGCACGCACACGCAGTGTGTCATATTGTGGCTCGGGAGGTGTCACTGTCAGGTGGTAGGTGCGTATAGCCACGGTATCACGCACCTCCCATACCGTGTCATTCGGATACACCGTCGTCTCCGTCAGCAGCGTGTCTGCCAACTGCAGTCCCTTGCCCTGACACACGGTCGTATCCACCTGCTGCGCCACATACTTCGGCACGCGGAAGTTAATCCTCCCCGCGGTACCCTTCGCATGCTCAAAGCGGAAATACAACGACTCCCCTGCTTTCTTCGCGGCCTGCAACATAGTCTTGTCAGGAAAATATAATTTCGTAGAGTCCGACAGCGTGGTCGTTGCCACCACCGTCCCCTCGCAACCGCCGCGTAGCACCTTCACCGTACAGGGGCTGTTGGTCTTCTCTTTCCACTGCACAAACAATTCCCCCTTGCTCGGTATCGTCTGCGGCTGCAATTCATACACATCGTATGTATGCGACGACACGTATGTCATACTTGTATATATCGGCAGCAAGTCCGTGCATGTCGAGTGCGGACCCTCGTTGTATGGATAGCACATCACTCGCCCCTGCCCGCCGCCTATGGGATATACGCGGATTCGGGGTGTCATATTCTTCACCGTCTCGCCCAACTCACCCATTGAAGCCAACTTGTCATTGATGCTCGTAGCGTCCATCTCGCGCATCTGGTTCTTCCCCACACGCATAGTCAGGGTCGGGGTCTTGCTGGCACACATGGCATACACTTCCATCTCCACGCTGCAATCCGCAAACCAATACGCCGACAATCCCTTCAGCAAATCATTGGCATCCGCCTTCAGCCACACAGTATCGGTTATCAGCACGTCCAATGGAAAGCCAAACGGCTGTGCCGTCATGCGGCAATCGCAATAGTAATACGGTGCATTAAACGGTATCCAACTATTGTCCGCACAGCGCAATGCCTGCGGAGCAGACGACGGTTCCTCCGCCTGCGCCGTTGCGCGCAACGGGCACAACACAATCAGCACCGCGCACACAATCAGCACTTTTGCACGCCATGCTCCCATACATCTGTATATGAACCTCTCACTCATCTGCAATACACTATTTGTTTCTTTATTCTACTTTTCGTACTCCACTTGCACTCCGCGCCACTCAGTCTCTTACCCCTCGCTTTTTTACCCGCATCCTTGTCGGGTCTTCATCGGGTGATTATCGGGTGATTAACGGGTGATTAACGGGTGATTCCCGAGACCTTGCCGGGACCTTATTGAGACCTTATCACGCAAATCACCTCACTAACTATTAATATTAACTATTAATCATTAACTATACTAACTATTAATATTAACTATTAATCATTAACTATTACTTAATAACCACCGCTTGCCCCTGCAAGTTGTAGTACAAGGTCTCCCCCTCTGTCTTCACCTCCACATACACCCTGCCGTCATACATCACCAACCGGCGCGACGGACCTGCGGCACTCATCTCCGCATCGTCCGTACCGGAGTACGCAGCCCGTACCACCAGCGTCAGTTCGGCTGTCACTTCGTTGCTGCCCATCGTGGCAACACCCGCTATCACGGCCTCACCGCCCTTGTTATCGGGTTTGGTCACCACTTTCATGCCCTTCACGGCATCATACTCATTCGTCAGTTCTACCAGCCCGTGCCCGCTCATCAGTTTGTACGACAGGAAGTTAGGTCGCAAGAACGACGGCGTGAACACCGCACGCACATACACCGAATCCACTGCCTCCAACTCATAGCGGTTATCCGCTGTCTCTAATATCATCGTCATAGAGGTCACGTACTGCGATGCCTGTATCTGTGCCACGGCCGACAGATTGCTGCCGTCGGTGGTCTTGACCAACAGCCGTACCAAACCGCCTGCATTACCCTCTCGCAGCGTCACCACGCACGACGGAGCAGCCGTCACCGTGGCTTGCGTAGTCACGGTATCCACTATCGGATTGCCCTGCACGTCCTTGTTGTCCTGCAATTCCCACACGATGGCTTTGTTGCGCGCCTCGGCAGGTGCTATTGTCACCACGAAGGTCTCACTCAACTGTGTATCACTCAAATGCGCAAGGGTGGGCGTAACAGCAATACTCGTCACTAAAATAGGCGTCGGGAGCACCGTTATAATTAAGGTGTCTGTCACCTGCACGTCCTCTTTGCTTGTCGCCGCAATGCGGATAGTTCCCCCGTTCCTGTTCTCTTTCACGGTAATGGTCTTGGTCGGCTCGTCCCATGTCGCCAGGCTTGCCGTATCAATCACTGCCCACACCATATCCTGATTGGCAGCGTATGCCGGTTGTACGTTTGCCCTTATTATCAGCGACTTGACAGCATTGCTCAATTCTGCCGACTGCTGCTCCACGCCCGAGGCATCCACAGCCGTCAGGGTGATTCCTGTCATCTTTGCCGTATTCGGCACCGTGATATACGCGGTGTCGCTCTTGTCCGTACCGTCCGTAGTGGTAGCCGCCAGTTTCACCACACCGCCCGCAGCACCTTCTTTCAGTGTCACCGTACACGATACAGATGTTGTATTCGCTGTATCTACCAGCACATTGCCATAAGCATCCTTGTTATCTGTCAGTGTCCACTTCACAGCCTGCGTCTTCACGTTGGCAGGACTCACGGTTGCGGTAAACGTCTGTGTCGGCGTTGCCGTACTCAAGGTTGCCGTCTTGGGAGTGATAGCAACGCCTGTTGCCTCTATAGTCGTAGGTTTCACCGTGATAGTCAGTGTCTCAGACACCTCGCTGCCGTCGTTGGCACTTGCCGTCACCGTGATAGTACCACCCTCACCGTTCTCTTTCACCGTCAGCGTGCTCGTCTTATCATCCCACGTAGCCAACCCGTCTTGGTCAGTCACCACTATTGTCAGCGACTGGTCTGCGGCATACACAGGCAACACATCGGTCTTGATAATCAGCGATTTCGTCGTGCTGCTCAACTCTGCCGGCTGTTGCACCACTCCCACAGCGTCCGTAGCCGTCAGAGTGATGCGCTCCACCTTCGTCGTATTCGGCACCGTGATATATGCAGTATCTGTCAGTTCACTGCCGTCTTTTGTAGTGGCAGCCAACTTCACCATTCCACCGCGCGACGGAGTAGCCATCGACACCACCGCGCTGTCTTCTCCCCAACCCAATGTCAACAGCGGCTTACCGTCCACGTCCTTCTCACCGATTATTACCCACTCCAACTCCTTATTATCCGCATTGGCGGGCGTAATCCTCGCGCGAATGGTATCTTTCGGGTGCGTCGCACTCAGCGTCACTTGCTCGGGCACAAGAGACAGCCCCGTCACCTTTATCTCGGGAATAGTCGGGGCAACCGCCACAGTGGCAGTCTCGTATGCGCACAGGGCTACTTTCACCTCCGTCTTGGGGTCTTCTGTCTTCAAACGGGTAAGCAGGTCTTCGGGCATGGTGAATACATACTGCATCTTGCAATCGGAAAACAGCATCGTGCGCACCATATCCGTGTGTTCTGCTGCCTCACAGGCCATCTGCGTGTATGCCGTTGGCAACGGGCCAAAAGCCGTATCGGGGTAATACACCACCGTCAGCGGCAACTTGTCCACCGTGATGCCGAACCACGTGGTATCCGCCTGCACTCGCCCGCTCCACGCTGCCTGTACCTGCACCGCATCCGCACATTTCGTCGCCGAAACATGCGCAGAAAAAAGTACAATAAACAAAGAGCAAAGACCCAGCACCTTTGCGCACCACGTGTTAATATGTCCTTGTGTCTTATCCAACAAATATGTACCGTTAAGTTCCCCTTTATTTGTCTGTCAACCACCACTCTCCACTACCGCATCATCATTTGCTCCCCCGCCTCACTTACCATTCTTAATTCTTCATTTTTAATTCTTAATTACTCTCTCGGCACATACACACAGACAAGCCAACGCGCAGAGTTCCCTCCGCGAATTGGTCAGCCGTTGCTTGTTTCTAATGCCTTATGAGATTTACCAGATTTCAGAATGCCTTAAAAACCAAGCGTTCAAGTGCCTTAATCACCATGTCATATCGCCGCTGCGCGCATTCGAATGACCTCCGTCAACGACCGCCCTGCTGCAGGACCGCACACAACAAACGAAATTCGCCGCAAAGATACTACATTTTTTGTTACTGACCAAACAAATTGGTTATTTTATTGAAAAATCCCTCATTTTATTAACACAGCCTACTATTTATGGGGGGGGGTAAAAATAGATTAACAACTCAAAATTCTCATGTTTTTCTCGTAGTAAGTATGAAAGATTAGTATGTGATTCAGCAAGGGATAAGCAAGGGATATGCAAGGGATATGCATACGATATCAGTCGAATCATGCAATTCTTAATTCTTCATTTTTAATTCTTCATTCATCGGGAAAAGGTGCACGTACTTTAGAAAAAGATACCCATAGTTAATAATCGGCTGAGGTGAGCAAACGCAAATTTGCCGATTTGAAATGTTAGCATTAAATTTGCGGCGTGTTTTAGGGGAAAATCCGTCTGTTTTATTCGGACAATCTTAAAAAAACGACGTTTTTATAGTACAGAAAAAATCCATAGATTATGAAGAAATTTTACATACTTTTGTTGGCTGTTTTGAGCAGCGCAAATGTAGCCGTGCAGGCACAACAAGTACCCAACGCAGGGTTTGAAGATTGGAGCGGAGCAGCATTTGACGGCAACGCACAGCCTGCCAATTGGAACGCGAGCAACGTGGCGCAACTCGGGTTTAAGTTCAATTTTGCCCACAAAGAGACAGGGCATACAGGAAGTGCGTCTATGATGGTGCAAGGGCAAGAAGTGGGGGCTATGGGTATTAAGGAACCGTCGCCAGGATATTTCTCACTGGGGCAGCCTTGGGCATATATCAAAAATCTTGATACAGACGGAGCCACGGCAGGAACCGAAGGCGGTATCAGTTGGACATACCGCCCTGACACTATGTCGGTATGGATAAAGAGAACAGGCAACAATACCGACAAAGAGGACTTTTACTTGTTATATTACGCATGGTCGGGAACAGCCAAAGGGTCGAAATACACAGGCAAGAATGGTAAATGCACCTCGGTGAGCAAGACCAATGAGGAGAGTGACATCCGACAGGCATTGGATGCCAACGGCTGCGGTACAGACCAGAAAGCCAATCAGATAGCCGAAGGAATGTGGCGTGAGAGGAAGACGTATGGCGAGTGGACGAATATCCGCGTACCTATTTACTATTTCAACAACGACGTGCCGACGATGATGAATATCATCTTCTCGGCAAGCAACTACCCGAACTTCCGTGCCAACAACGGTTTGAATCCGGGCAACTCACTGTATGTGGACGACGTGGAATTGATTTACGCTTCCACAATTCAGAAATTGTATATCAGCGGCAAAGAGTGGCGTGGCTTCAACCCGAACACTAGTGAAGAGCAAGTATATTCGTTGGGGCGTGCAGCAACCGCATTGCCCGAAATTAAGGGTTTGCGTGGTGCAGGAAGTCTGACAAACGCTGCAGGAACAACGGTCACATTGGTAGGACGCGAGTTGGGCAGCAACGAGATGAGTATAGTGAATGGTGAGATAGATGGAGCACCCACAGTGATTACGGTGAAGTCGGAAGACGGCAAATCAACCACCACCTACAAGATAAAGTTCGTACGCGAGGCAAGCAGCAATGCAAACTTGGCGGGGATAAATATAAACGGCAAAGCACTGGAAAACTTCCAACAGGGTGTATATGCATACACGGTAGAGTTACCCTATGGCACTACCGCAGCACCCGTGATAAGCGCTGATACACAAGAAGATGCACAGACGGTGGAGATTACACAAGCCTCATCCACAACGGGCAAGGCAACGATAGTAGTCACAGCAGGCGACAAGACCACACAAGCCACCTATACCATACAGTTCAAAGTCGGAGCATTGTCAGATAACACACTGATTGATATACAGGTAAACGGCACTTCTGTAGCAGGCTTTGCGCCCAACAAGATGGCATATCAGGTGTCACTGCCGACAACCACTACCACGATGCCCGCAGTGAAAGGCATATCGGCATACCCCGACGGTGCACAGACTATCAAGTACATTGCACCTGCCACGATAGACCGCGGCATATACCAGATACAGGTATCCAGCCCGGGTAACCCTACCCCGAAGACATACAAACTGACCTTCAAGTTAGAAGCATCATCATACTCGTACCTCAAAAGCCTGCAAGTAGGCAACGGACTCATCAGCAACTTCGACCCCGAACAGACCACCTACTATGTCAACCTGCCGATTGGTACAACCGAACTGCCAAAGATAAGTTACGAATTAGGCGAACCAACACAGCAGGTGAGCGTGCAAGAAGGCGGTTTGGATGGTACGACCAAGGTGATTGTGACAGCTGGTGACGGTGTCACGCAGACGGAATACAAAGTGGTATTCTCTACGGAAAAATCGGACATTGTGACGCTGAAGATGATTTATATTGGAGGCGAACCGTTGGCGGACTTCAGTGCCGACAAGACGGATTACACCCACCTGCTGCCCATCGGCACAACGGTAATGCCTGATATCACATTCGACAAAGGCGATGAATATCAGACAGTTCGCGTAGTAAGCGGCGGGCTGAACGGCATCACACGTATCACCGTAGTGGCAGGCAACGGAAGCAGTATGCTGTACCAAATATCCATGCGCGTACAGCAGGCAACGAATGCAACACTCAAGATGATTTATGTAGGCGGCAAGCCATTAGAAGGTTTCACACCGCAACAAACAGAATATGACTATCGGCTACCCAAAGGCACTACACAGTTGCCCATAGTAACGTATGACAAGAACGATGACTACCAGACTGTTACCACTCGCTCCGGTGGTATAAATGATGACTACAAGATTACGGTTCGTCCGCAAACAGGTGCCAGCATGACCTATGTGATTCACTTCTCTGTGGAGACATCGGACAATACAGCATTGCAGATGATTTACTTGGACGGCAAGCCACTGCCCGAGTTTGACAGTGAAGTGCTTCAATATACGCACACACTGCCCGTAGGTGTCAGCAAGATACCTTCTGTGACCTTCGACAAAGGCGAAGACAGTCAGAAAGTGTTGAGTATCTTCGGCAACAATGTACAAACCATCACAGTCACAGCCGAGAGTGGCAAGAGCCGCACATACACAGTCACATTTGTGATTCAGAGGTCGGAGAGTGCGTACCTGAAGATGATTTATCTGGACGGCGACAGTCTGCGCGGGTTCGACAAGCAGACATTCGACTACACCATGACCCTCACAGGCAGTACATGCCCTCGCATCACAGTGGATAAGGAAGACGGACAACAGGTTACCATCACCACCCCTTATGCTGCAGGACGCGCACAGATTGTGGTGCGGACAGAATCAGGGGCATCCAATATCTATACGGTGGAGTTCACGAGCAACACCAAGAGTAGCGCACTGCTGCCTATGATATATGTAAACGGTCAGGCTGTCAGCGGGTATCAGTCCGATGTCTTTGAGTATGACTTGGAGTATATCGGCGCATATCCGAGCGTGACTTATGACGCTGCCGAGGGACAGAATGTAACCGTATTCAGAGAGCATAATACGCTGACTGTCTATGTAATATCAGGTGCAGACAAAGCCAAATACACACTGCGTTGGTTGTCTATGGCATCCGCTGATTGCACACTGCGCAACATTCTGTTGGACGGAAAGGCATTAAGTGGTTTCAGCCCCAAGCAGAAAACATACAATGTTCAGTTGCCCGCAGGTGCCACGTTGCCTGCCGTAACGTATGAGGTGCAGAACGACCGCCAGACCATATATGCGGGGTGGCGAAATGGCAGTGTCTATGACCTGTTGGTAAGTGCCGAAAATGGCGATACCACACGGTATAGTCTGCAGTTCAATATCGCCAAGTCCGACAATGCCAACCTGCTCGATATGAGTGTGGACGGCTACGATATTCACTTTGTTCCCACTACCTATGAGTATCGCCTCAACATTGCCGAGGGCATCAAACTGCCTGCTTTGCACATCACACCCGACAGCCGACAGAGCACCGAGATGCACAATGTGAATGACCATGAGCAGCAAGTGACGGTAGTTGCCGAAAGCGGCAAGACCAACATCTACCGCGTACTTTACACCCGCACGCAATCGGCTATTACAGGATTGGCGGACATTCTGATTGACGGACAAAGCCTACAGGGTTTCCGTAGCGATGTGCACGAGTATGTGGACTCATTGGCTTGGCGCACCACCGTGGTGCCTTGCGTACAACCTATAGGGTTGGTGGACAACCAGACGATTACCACATACCATAGTGCCGTCAACGGCATCACACGCATTCACGTAGAGGCGGCAGACGGTGTCACCACAGCAGACTATCAAATCGCTTTCCCCGTACGCCAATCGGGCAACACCGCGCTGAACAATATCACCATTGAGCATGAGTCAGTATCTATTGACTTCGACCCCGCACAGACAGAATACACGATTCGTATGCCATTAGGTGAACAGGTTGCACCGATGGTGTCGTATGAGGTGACAGAAGAAGAGCAGAATGTACGGTATATCGCACGCCCGTTAGGGCAAACGAGCCAACTGATTGTCACCGCCGAGAATGGTAACTCACGCACCTATAATCTCTCATTCCTGCCCACGTATGCGGAAGGCGACAACCTCCTTGCTGCTATCAAGATTGGCGAAACAGGGCAGGTGCTGCCCCCCTCGGACACGGTAGCAACTATCGCCTTGCCGTATGGTTGCCGCACCCTTACTGCCCAATACACCAAGTCTTTCGCAGGACAATCCGTTTGGGTACAACCGGGTGGCATCAATGCCCCCACCATCATCACTGTGCGTTCCAACCGTCCTAACGACAAAGACGTCACCTACACCCTCACCCCGCAAGTAGAGACACAGAACCCTGCCGTCCTGACAGGAATCACAGTCAACGGACAACCCATCAAAGACTTCGACCCGAACCGTTTCTCTTATATTGTTAATGTAACCTCATACCCAATTATAGAGTACGAAATAAGCGACGAAGTAGAAGACAGGGTTCTTATCACAAATAGCAAACATTGGCAAATTAGAGTGACCGCTCAAGGACAAACTAATCTATATGACCTATGGTTCTACTACAGCAATGATGTTATTCCCAATGGTGAATTTTCAGAGTGGGCAACTGCAAAATACAATAATGCACAAAAACCTGCAGGTTGGCAAGTTTTGGCAGATGCTGCGGAAAAGGGTAGTACTGTTTGGGGTACATATAAAAGTGGAGATGAATGTAAGCAATCGGATGCAGGTATCGCTTTCTTGAAAACAGCCTATAGTGCTAAATTAATGCGCAGTACACCCGGATTCATGACTTTGGGAACTATATCAGGAGAACTTGATACAGAGAATAGTTTCCAAATTACGGGAGGCATACCTTTCCATAATTCACCTGACACATTAAAAACGTACTATAAAGCACCTAAAATAGTTGATTACAACCGAATCGTATATATATTGTCAGGTTCAAATGGTACATATACGGAGGAACATAATGATTCGAAGACCTTTAATGACTATCAGTTGCTTACGATAGATTTGGCAGATATTAACCAAAAGGCAGGAATGCCCAACTCTATAAACCTTATTTTCAATTCCAATTGGAGAGAAACGGGTAATTTAGGGAACCAAGGTGGTATGGGTACTCAAGCCGAGATGTATGTTGACTGGGTTCGTTTCTCCTACAACAGCACCCTTACTGCCCTCACCGTCAATGGCATAGACGCTGCTATGGAAGGTAATGCTTTCACGGCTACCCTCACCGATGCCGAGCAAACAGGCATACCTGCTCTCTCCTTCACCGGCGAGGTCAGCGACCAGGCGCAGCAAATAGAGTGGCAAGACGAAGTAATTGATGGGGCTTTCGGTGTCCGCAACGCCGTCATCACCAACTACGCCGAGGACGGCACTTCCACCCGCTACACCCTCAATGTACGTCGCCCGTTGGACACGCGCAACACGTTGAAAGACTTGCAGGTAGATGGCATCACGTTGTCTGGTTTCACACCCGATAGTACGGACTACACCTACCACCTCAATGCCTCCAACCGCTATATTCCGGACATTACCCCCGTGGCACAGGGCTACCTGCAAACTGTCACCACCCACTACGCAGACTCCACCTGCACCATCACCGTTACCCCCGAATCAGGCAACAGCAAGGTGTACACCATTCGCTTCGTAACAGACCTCTCCGATGATGTACAGTTGGCAGGTATCTTCGCCGCAGGCATCACATTCAATCCCGAGCAAACAGAGTACGACATCACAGCCGACAGACTGCCCGTTATCTCTTTCACCAAGAAATCTGATGGTCAGACCGTTGACCTCAGCAACGGCATTCTCACCGTCACCGCCGAGAACGGCAACCAAGGCACCTACACCATTCATCTCCATCGCCCCGCAGTCACCACTACGGCACAACTCGATGAGATAGAGTTGGACGGCATCGCTCTCCGCGCTTTCACAAGCGACACCTACGACTACACGCACGAGCGTCCTGCACGCGCAGCCTTCCGCCGCACTTGGAAGCAAGACTCCGTCGTCTTCGTCCAATCGCCCAAGCAGATGCAGTGGCATGTCTTCGGCACCGGCGCACAGCACACCTACACCATCACCTACCCCACCACGTTGTCCGACGACACCACGCTCGACAGCCTGCTGCTCAACGGCAAACCCTTGCCTGACTTCAACCGTGACATTACCGACTACACTGTCACCACAGACCATGAAGTCCACCTCCACGCCTTTGCCAACATCTCCGCACAATCGCTCACGGTAACCCGTGACACCCTCAATGGTGCCAACGCCTATCTCTACACCGTCACTGCGGAGAACGGCACCGTCGGCAAGACCTACCGTATTAATATCCTGCCGCAGCGTTCCTCCGAGGCACATCTCAACGGTATCTACCTCAACGATGTCCTGCTCAGCGACTTCCGTCCTGACCAATATCAGTACACCTTCACCCTGCCCGCAGGTGCATACAAGGAGGCTGAACCTGTCCTCCCGTCATTGCGCTACGAACTCGGCACACCGCACCAGCAGGTCAGCCTTGAGTATGGTCGCTTGGGCGAGACAACCAACATCTTCGTCACTTCCGAAGACGGCACTGCTTCGCAACTCTACACCGTCCTCGTGCAGGCGGAACCCAGCCATAATGCGCACCTTACGGGCATTGCCGTCAACGATGTGCCTGTGCAGAACTTCAAGAGCGAGCGCCTCTACTATTCCGCCCGCACCTCCGATGCCGACATCCGTCTATCGTGGTCTGCCGACGACCGTTTCCAGACCGTCACCACCACCCGCGACGGCGACTCCTACACCCTGCACGTCACCGCACAGGACGGCACCACAACCAAGGATTACCTCATCGACATCTATCGTGAGTCCCCGTCCAACGACGCCACATTGGCTGACATCCTCCTCGACGGCAACACCTTCAGTGCTTTCCACACTGACCTCAACCCCATCCTCACCTTCTCGCCCACGCAGCAGACCTACACCATCAACCTGCCATCAGGCACTACTTCCACACCCGAAGTATCTGCCCGTCTCAAACTCGATGGTCAGTCTGTCGAGGTGCGCCAACAGGATTGGACTACCTATCTCGACGTCACCGCCCCCGATGGCACCACCGTCATCACCTACGCGCTCCATTTCCTGGCACCGCAGTCCGGTGATGCCAACCTCCGCATGATATTCATCAACGGCGACTCGCTCCCCGGTTTCGCACCCGACCGCTACACCTATTTCGTCAGCCTGCCTATCGGTGAGACCACCCTGCCCGACCTCATCTTCGAGCGCGGTGAGGTACATCAGACGGTTCGCGACTCCCTCACGGGCACTATGCAGCGTACCCTCTTTGTCACTGCCGAGAACGGCAACACACGCCAGTACACCCTCACCTTCACCCGCATCCTGTCCACTATCGACACTCTCCGCGCTATATATGGTGATGGTATGCTCATCAGCGGGTTCCGCCCCGACTCTTTCTACTACGCCTACACGCTCCCCGTCGGCACCGACCATATCCCCGACCTCACGTGGGACAATGGCGACCGTTGGCAGACTATCGACACCGCCACGGTCATGCGTAGTGAATTCAGTCGCACCACCCAACTGCAAGTCACTGCCATGTCGGGCAGCAGGAACACCTACACCGTAGCCTACACCATCGCACGCTCGTCATGCGACACGCTGCAGATGATTTACTTCAATGGCCAACCGCTC
>ERZ808278.212-NODE-212-length-47261-cov-5.753548_pt1 | contig 47261 bp, 31 predicted proteins | sample MGYA00521239_ERZ808278 | MGnify/ENA primary metagenome ERZ808278 (study PRJEB31516, sample SAMN03275600) | gut metagenome | biome: mammalia-associated habitat; material: feces | host: Papio cynocephalus | place: Kenya | collected 2012-07-17 ... | reverse complement strand
CAGAGCACGTGATTTGTAATCTCGGGGTCGTTGGTTCGAATCCGACAAGAGGCTCGAAATTTTGGGTAGGTAGGTAAGTGGTTAAAACGGGCAGACTGTAAATCTGTTGCCTTGCGGCTTCGGCAGTTCGAATCTGTCCCTGCCCACAAATAATGCGGAAGTAGCTCAGTTGATAGAGCATCAGCCTTCCAAGCTGAGGGTCGCGAGTTTGAGCCTCGTCTTCCGCTCAAATTTTATTATTGCCTGTGTAGCTCAGGGGTAGAGCACTTCCTTGGTAAGGAAGAGGTCGCGGGTTCAAATCCCGCCACCGGCTCCAATTTAAAATATGATGGCGAAACTTCGCCTCTCGGTGGTGGATTGTGCCCCTGGGGGTGGAGTTGAACACATAAAAATCGCGAAGATTATTTAATAAAAAAATAAAACAAAGTTATGGCAAAAGAAACATTCGTAAGAACCAAACCGCACGTAAACATCGGTACTATTGGTCACGTTGACCACGGTAAAACCACTCTTACCGCAGCTATCACCAAGGTGCTTGCAGAAAAAGGTCTTTCAGAAGCTCGTTCATTCGATTCTATCGATAACGCCCCTGAAGAAAAGGAACGTGGTATCACTATCAACACTGCACACGTTGAGTACCAAACTGCAAATCGCCACTATGCACACGTTGACTGCCCAGGCCACGCCGACTATGTGAAGAACATGGTTACTGGTGCTGCTCAGATGGACGGTGCTATCGTTGTGATTGCTGCTACCGATGGTGTGATGCCTCAGACTCGTGAGCACATTCTGCTCGCTCGTCAGGTGAACGTGCCTCGCTTGGTTGTGTTCTTGAACAAGTGCGATTCTCCAGATGTTGACGATGAAATGATTGAACTCGTGGAGATGGATGTTCGTGAACTCCTTTCTGAATATGACTACGATGGTGACAACACTCCTATCATCAAGGGCTCTGCACTCGGCGCATTGAACGGTGAACCAAAGTGGGTTCAGTCTGTTGTTGACCTGATGGACGCTGTTGACACTTGGATTCCACTTCCTCCACGCGATATCGATAAGCCATTCTTGATGCCTATTGAAGACGTGTTCTCAATCACTGGTCGTGGTACTGTGGCTACTGGCCGTATCGAAACTGGTGTTGTGAAGGTAGGCGACGAAGTTCAAATCATGGGTCTTGGCGCAGACATGAAGTCGGTGGTTACTGGCGTTGAAATGTTCCGCAAGATTCTTGAAGAGGGTGAAGCTGGTGATAACGTAGGTCTGCTCCTCCGTGGTATCGACAAGAGCGCCATCAAGCGTGGTATGGTGATTTGCCACCCAGGACTTGTTAAGCCTCACAGCGAATTCACTGCCGCTATCTATGTGCTGAAGAAAGAGGAAGGTGGCCGTCACACTGCTTTCCGTTCTAAATATCGTCCACAGTTCTACATCCGTACACTCGACGTGACTGGTGAGATCACTCTTCCAGAAGGTGTAGAAATGGTGATGCCTGGTGATAACGTTGAGATTAAGGTTAAGCTCATCGAGCCAGTTGCTTGCGACGAAGGTCTTCGTTTCGCAATCCGTGAAGGTGGCCGTACAGTAGGTTCTGGTCAGATCACTAAGATTCTTGACTAATATCCATAAGGATTAAATATATCAAAAAAGGCCTCGCTAATGAGGTGGGGCCTTTTTATACACGGGAATAGTTCAGTTGGTAGAACGACGGTCTCCAAAACCGTAGGTCGTGAGTTCGAGTCTTACTTCCCGTGCTAATTTTTAAAATAATATGGCAAAATATAAGATACTTACGGATTTGCAGGACAGCTACAATGAACTCGTTCATAAGGTGTCCTGGCCCTCCAAGGCCGAGCTAGCCAATAGCACCGTGATTGTGATGGTGGCTTCCATACTCATGGCAATCGTGATTTGGGCTATTGATATGGTCTTCGACTTGGTGATGAACACTATCTACGCTCTCTAAAATATATATGACTTCCTAATGAGCTGGCACTATCAGCTTCTCCCTGATTACGCTGGCGTATAGGAGAGCGTGAATGTGTATAATCATCGTGTTTTAATATTTTCTCAACAATTTTTTTATCAACAGACGCATTTACAGTAATGGCTGAAGGAAACAAACAGTGGTACGCTCTACGAGTGGTTTCGGGTAAGGAATTCAAGGTGAAAGAGGCTTTGGAAAAAGCTTGTGCTAACTATGACGTTCTTAAAGAAAATCTCGAACAAGTGCTTGTTCCGACGGAGAAGGTGTTTGTCACCCGTGCCGGTAAGAAAGTGCTGAAGGAAAAGGTACTGATTACTGGTTTAGTGTATGTGAAGGTGTCGTTTGCAGAAGGCGTTGAGGAAATGTTGGTCAATACCACGAACGTGTCTAATTTTTTCCGTACTCGTGACGCTGGCAAAAAGCCAGAGCCAATTCCTGAAGAGCAAATAGCCCGTATGGTGGGTGATGCAAGCGCTGACCCCACGCAGTCCGACGACAGCGTTCCTAACGACTTTATCGTGGGCGAGACAGTGAAGGTGACCGATGGTCCTTTCAATGGATTTATGGGTGAGGTATCGGAAGTGAATCGTGAGCGCAGGAAACTTTGGGTTAACGTGAAGGTGTTTGGCCGTTCAACCCCTATGGAGTTGGATAATTCGCAAGTAGAGCGCGAATAGTTGCATATTATGTTACGAGTTGCAGCTTTCGCACTTGTTTTTTAACACAATAAAAAAACAAAATCAATTAAGAACAAATGGCTAAAGAAATTGCTGGACAGATCAAATTACAGATTAAAGGTGGAGCAGCAAACCCTTCACCGCCAGTAGGCCCTGCACTGGGTTCTAAGGGTATTAACATCATGGAGTTTTGCAAGCAATTCAACGCCCGTACCCAACAAAAGGCTGGTAAGGTGTTGCCTGTAGTAATCAACTACTACACCGACAAGAGCTTCGACTTCGTTGTTAAGACTTCTCCAGTTCCTGTACAACTTCTTGACGCTGCAAAGACAAAGAGCGGCTCCGGTGAACCTAACCGTAAGAAGGTGGCTACAGTTACTTGGGACCAGGTAAAGGAAATTGCTGAAGACAAGATGCCTGATTTGAACTGTTTTACTGTAGCCTCGGCGATGCGTATGGTCGCTGGAACAGCAAGAAGTATGGGTATTACAGTTAAGGGCGAATTCCCTGAAAACGTTTAAAAACTTCGATTGACAATGAGTAAACTTACAAAAAATCAAAAGGTTGCCAAAGAGAAGATTGAAGCTGGGAAATCTTACACCCTTTCAGAAGCAGCAGCTTTGGTGAAGGAAATCACTTACACTAAGTTTGATGCTTCAGCTGATATCGATGTACGTCTTGGTGTTGACCCTCGTAAGGCCGACCAGAATATTCGTGGCGTGGTGTCGCTGCCTCACGGAACTGGTAAGACCGTCCGCGTGCTGGTACTCTGTACCGCCGACAAGGAAGCCGAAGCTAAAGAAGCCGGTGCCGACTATGTAGGTCTTGACGAGTATATCGACAAGATCAAAGGTGGTTGGACCGATGTTGATGTGATTATCACTCAGCCTCAAAATATGGGTAAACTTGGTCCTTTGGGCCGTGTGCTTGGTCCTCGTGGCCTTATGCCAAACCCCAAGAGCGGAACCGTTACCCAAGATGTAGCTAAGGCTGTAAAAGAAGTAAAACAAGGTAAGATTGACTTTAAGGTTGATAAGAAAGGTATAGTGCACACTTCAATTGGTAAGGTGTCGTTTACTGCTGACCAGATTAAGGAGAATGCCCAGGCATTCATTAACACCCTGATCAAGCTCAAGCCTAACACCGCCAAGGGAGCCTATATCAAGAGCGTTTATCTTTCAAGCACCATGAGTCCTGGTATCAAGATTGATACAAAATCATTCGATGCTTAATTTTTAAAATTGAAGAAAAATGAAAAAGGAAGATAAAGCAGTATTAATTGAAAAGATCAAGGAAACTCTTGCTTCATATAGCTGTGTATATTTGACCGAGACTACCGGTTTGAATGCAGAGCGCACCACCGACTTGCGTCGTGCCGCTTTCAAGGCTGAAGTAAAGATGCTTGTGGTTAAGAACACCTTGCTGAAGAAGGCTATGGAGGCCTCAGACCTCGACTACAGTGGCCTTTATCCTGCGCTGGTTGGCAACACCACGCTCATGCTGAGCAACACTGGCAACGCCCCGGCTAAACTTTTAAAAGACTTCCGTCAGAAGAAAGAGACTCAACCTGCCCTGAAGGCTGCTTACGTAGAGGAGACAGTGTATATGGGTGCGGAGAACCTCGACACTCTGGTTGCAATCAAGAGCAAGAACGAGCTTATCGCCGACGTTGTGGCTTTGCTTCAATCTCCAGCGAAGAATGTTATCTCTGCTTTGCAGTCGGGTGGCAACAAGCTCCACGGAATTCTCGAAACATTATCAAACAAAGAACAATAAAAAAAATAACAACAATTAAATCATACAAAAATGGCAGATTTAAAAGCTTTTGCAGAGCAACTTGTTAACCTCTCAGTAAAGGAAGTAAACGAACTCGCTCAAATCCTCAAAGAAGAATATGGTATTGAACCTGCTGCTGCAGCTGTAGCAGTTGCTGCTGGCCCAGCTGCCGCTGGTGCTGCTGCTGAAGATGAAAAATCTTCTTTCGACGTAATTCTTAAAGCACCAGGTGCTGAAAAGCTCAAAGTTATCAAATTGGTTAAGGAACTCACTGGTCTTGGCTTGAAGGACGCTAAGGATCTCGTAGACGGTGCTCCTAAGCCAGTGAAGGAAGGTTTGGCTAAGGACGAAGCTGAAGGTCTTAAGAAACAACTCGAAGAACTCGGAGCTGAAGTTGAACTTAAATAATATCGCCTGAATATCAGGTGTTTAGGTTAAGAATCCTCTTAAAATGTCGATTCTTAACCTTTTTGTGTCATATTAAAATTTTGAGTTCACTTAATCTATTTTTCAATGTCAGTTTCCAACAACCCACGAGTAAATTTTGCACGTGTCAAGAATCCTTATCCTTATCCCGACTTTCTTGAAGTGCAATTACAATCTTTCAGAGATTTTCTGCAATTAGATACCCCAACTGAGAAGAGAAAAAACGAAGGACTCTACAAGGTTTTTTCTGAGAATTTCCCTATTGCGGACACCAGAAACAACTTTGTGCTGGAATTCCTTGACTACTTTATCGATCCACCACGCTATTCTATCGATGAGTGTTTCGACCGTGGTCTCACTTACTGTGTGCCTTTGAAGGCCAAGCTCAAGCTCTATTGCACCGACCCCGACCATGAGGATTTCGCTACCGCTGTGCAGGATGTGTATCTCGGCACGATTCCTTACATGACTGATAAGGGTACGTTCATCATCAATGGCGCTGAGCGTGTCGTTGTGTCTCAGTTGCACCGTTCGCCTGGTGTGTTCTTTGGTCAGAGCACCCACGCCAATGGCACAAAACTCTATTCGGCTCGCATTATCCCTTTCCGTGGATCATGGATTGAATTTGCCACCGATATCAACAATGTGATGTATGCCTACATCGACCGCAAGAAAAAATTGCCTGTGACCACGCTGCTTCGTGCCATTGGCCTTGAGTCGGATAACGACATCATCAAGATTTTCGGTCTGGCCGAAGAACTCAAAGTAAACAAAACAAACCTCAAGAAAGCTGTGGGCCGCAAATTGGCTGCCCGCATCCTGAACTCATGGAACGAGGACTTCGTGGACGAAGACACCGGTGAAGTGGTTTCGATTGAGCGTAATGAAGTGCTTGTTGACCGCGATGAGGTTTTGACGGAAGAAGTGGCCGCCAAGATTCTCGAAAGTGGCACAAGCGTGATTCTGCTTCACAAGGAGGATGTAAACACCAGTGATTACCAAATCATTTTCAACACCCTCAGTAAAGATACGTGTAGCACCGAGAAGGAGGCTATTACCTACATCTACCGCCAGATGCGCAATGCTGACCCTGCCGACGACGCTTCGGCTCGCGAACTGATTCAAAACCTCTTCTTCAGCGACAAGCGATATGACTTGGGTGATGTGGGACGTTTCCGTATCAACAAGAAGCTCGGTTTGCACACCGACGCCTCTGTGCGTGTGCTCACCAATGAAGACATTATTGAGATTATTAAGTATCTCATCGGACTGATCAACAGCAAGACTGACGTAGATGATATCGACCACTTGAGCAACCGCCGTGTGCGCACCGTGGGCGAGCAACTCTACAACCAGTTTGGCGTGGGCTTGGCGCGTATGGCACGCACTATCCGAGAGCGAATGAATGTGCGCGACAATGAGGTGTTCACTCCAATGGACCTGATCAACGCGAAGACCATCTCCTCGGTGATTAACACCTTCTTCGGCACCAATGCCCTGTCGCAGTTTATGGACCAGACCAACCCTCTTGCCGAAATCACTCACAAGCGCCGTATGTCGGCTCTCGGCCCTGGCGGTCTGTCGCGAGAGCGCGCGGGCTTTGAGGTGCGCGACGTGCACTACACCCACTATGGCCGTCTGTGCCCGATCGAAACTCCTGAAGGTCCTAACATCGGCTTGATTTCTTCGCTCTGTATCTATGCGAAGATTAACAAGCTCGGCTTTATCGAAACTCCTTACCGCAAGGTTAAGGATTCGAAAGTGGATATGAACAACGACGATATCGTCTATCTCACCGCTGAAAGCGAGGAAGGAAAGATTATCGCCCAGGGCAACGCGCCACTGAACGATGACGGCACTTTCGTGCGCAACAAGGTGAAGGCGCGCCTTGAGGCCGACTTCCCAGTGGTGGCACCCGACCAGGTGGAACTGATGGACGTGTCGCCTCAACAGATAGCGTCGGTGGCAGCGGCGATGATTCCATTCCTCGAGCACGACGACGCTAACCGTGCCTTGATGGGCGCCAACATGATGCGCCAGGCAGTGCCACTGCTGCGTAGCGAGGCTCCTATTGTGGGCACCGGTATTGAAGAGCGCCTGGCTTACGACAGCCGCACCCAAATCCAGGCCGCAGGCCCTGGCGTGATTGAATATGTGGACGCTGATGTGATTCGCATCCGTTACGACCAGACAGAGGAAGAAGCTTTCGTGAGCTTCGACGAGCCTGTGGTGGAATACCGCTTGCCTAAATTCCGCAAGACTAACCAAAGCACCACCATCGACCTTCGCCCAATTTGTGAGCGCGGTCAGAGGGTGAACAAGGGCGATATCCTCACCGAGGGCTACTCTACAGAGAAGGGAGAACTCGCGCTTGGACGCAACCTCAAGGTGGCTTACATGCCTTGGAAGGGCTACAACTACGAGGACGCCATTGTGCTTAACGAGCGTGTGGTGCGTGAGGATATCCTCACCAGTGTGCACGTGGACGAGTACACCCTCGAAGTGCGCGAAACCAAGCGTGGCATGGAAGAGCTTACCAATGATATTCCTAACGTGAGCGAGGATGCCACCAAGGACCTCGACGAGCGTGGTATTATCCGCGTGGGCGCACATATCCGCCCAGGCGACATTATGATTGGTAAAATCACTCCTAAGGGCGAGAGCGACCCAACTCCAGAAGAGAAGCTTCTCCGCGCTATCTTCGGCGACAAGGCTGGTGATGTGAAAGACGCCTCACTGAAGGCTAACCCCTCACTGAAGGGCGTGGTAATCGGCACCCGTCTATTCTCGCGCGCTATGAAGAAGCGCACCCGCTCCCGCGGTGGCGATCCTGAGATTGAGAAGATGGATACCGAGGCACAGGCACAGCAAGACGAGTTGAAGGCTCAACTCATCGACAAGCTCCTCACCCTCACCAAGGGGAAAACCTCGGAGGGCGTGATGGACTATGTGGACACCGATATTATTCCTGCGGGCAGCCCGTTCGCAAAATCCACACTTGAGGGCATCGACTACGAGTCGGTGAACTTGAGCAAGTGGACTTCCGACGTTCACACCAACGACTTGATTCGCGCATGTGTGATGAACTACTTGCGTAAGAGTAAAGCTATCGAGACCGAATTGCGCCGCAAGAAGTTTGACTACCAGATTGGCGATGAACTCCCATCCGGCATCATGCAGATGGCCAAAGTGTATGTAGCCAAGAAGCGTAAAATCGGCGTAGGCGATAAGATGGCAGGCCGTCACGGCAACAAGGGTATCGTGTCGCGCGTGGTGCGCCAGGAAGATATGCCATTCCTTGCCGACGGCACGCCGGTAGACTTGGTGCTTAACCCATTAGGTGTGCCTTCTCGTATGAACCTTGGTCAGATTTTCGAGGCAGTGCTTGGATGGGCTGGCCGTGAACTGGGTGTGAAATTCGCCACCCCAATTTTCGATGGTGCTCAGCTCGACGACCTCGACGCATGGACCGACAAGGCTGGTCTGCCACGCGGTGGTAGCACACAGCTCTACGACGGCGCCACCGGTGAGCCATTCGACCAGAAGGCAACTGTGGGTGTGACCTACTTCTTGAAACTCGGCCACATGGTGGAGGACAAGATGCACGCACGCTCCATTGGCCCGTACTCACTCATCACCCAGCAGCCTCTCGGCGGTAAAGCGCAGTTTGGTGGCCAGCGTTTCGGTGAAATGGAAGTTTGGGCAATTGAGGCCTTCGGTGCTTCACACGTGCTGCAAGAAATCCTCACCGTCAAGAGCGATGATGTGGTGGGCCGCAGCAAGGCTTATGAAGCAATCGTTAAAGGCGACCCAATGCCCACCCCCGGTATTCCAGAGTCACTCAATGTGCTTCTGCATGAATTGCGTGGCTTGTGCTTAAGTGTGAAACTTGAATAATAACGTCTCTCATAACAAATCATCATAATGGCTTTTAGAAAAGACAATAAGATAAAGAGTAACTTTTCGAAGATTTCGATTAGCCTCGCTTCTCCTGATGAGATTCTGGAGAACTCATACGGTGAAGTGCTCAAGCCTGAGACCATCAACTACCGTACGTACAAGCCCGAGCGCGACGGTCTGTTCTGCGAGCGCATCTTTGGTCCTGTAAAGGACTATGAGTGCCACTGCGGAAAGTATAAGCGCATCCGCTACAAGGGCATCGTGTGCGACCGCTGCGGTGTGGAGGTAACAGAGAAGAAGGTGCGCCGCGAGCGCAGCGGCCACATTTCACTTGTGGTGCCAGTGGCCCACATCTGGTATTTCCGTTCCTTGCCTAACAAGATTGGTTATCTGCTCGGTGTGGCTACCAAGAAACTCGATGCAGTTATCTACTATGAGCGTTACATTGTAATCAAGCCGGGCGAAGGTCTGGTATTGAATGATAAAGAGGTGCAGAAGCTCGACCTGCTCACTGAAGACGAGTACTTGAGCATCCGCGCCACACTCCCCAAGGACAACGACCTGCTTGACGACAACGATCCGAAGAAGTTCGTGGCCAAGATGGGGGCAGAGGCTGTGTATGACCTGCTTTGCGACCTCGATCTCGACTCGCTTTCATACCAGCTCCGCGACCAGGCCAGCCACGAAAATTCGCAGCAGCGCAAGACTGAGGCTTTGAAGCGCCTGCAGGTGGTGGAGTCGTTCCGCGAGAGTAAAAACTTGAACCGCCCAGAATGGATGGTGCTCCGCGTGATTCCTGTCATTCCACCCGAATTGCGCCCACTCGTGCCACTCGACGGCGGACGTTTTGCCACCAGCGACCTCAACGACCTTTACCGCCGCGTGATTATCCGCAACAACCGTCTGAAACGCCTTATTGAAATCAAGGCGCCAGAGGTGATTCTCCGTAACGAGAAGCGTATGCTTCAGGAGGCTGTGGATTCATTGCTCGACAACTCTCGCAAGAGCAGCGCCGTGAAGAGTGAGTCGAATCGCCCACTCAAGTCGCTTAGCGATAGCCTTAAAGGTAAGCAAGGACGTTTCCGTCAGAACCTCCTCGGTAAGCGTGTTGACTATTCTGCACGCTCGGTGATTGTGGTGGGTCCTGAACTGAAGATGGGCGAGTGCGGTATTCCTAAGGATATGGCCGCCGAGCTCTACAAGCCATTCGTAATCCGCAAGCTCATTGAGCGTGGCATTGTGAAGACAGTGAAGAGCGCCAAGAAGATTGTGGACCGCAAGGAACCTGTGGTTTGGGACATCCTCGAAAACGTGATGAAGGGCCATCCTGTGCTCCTCAACCGTGCGCCAACCCTTCACCGCCTCGGTATTCAGGCATTCCAGCCTAAGCTCATCGAGGGCAAGGCTATCCAGCTCCACCCATTGGCATGTACGGCATTCAACGCCGACTTCGATGGCGACCAGATGGCAGTGCACCTTCCATTGGGCAACGAGGCCGTGGTAGAGGCGCAGATGCTGATGCTCGAGCCCCACAATATTCTCAACCCTGCAAATGGTGAGCCTATCACTGTGCCTTCACAGGATATGGTGCTCGGTCTGTATTATATCACCAAGCTCCGTAAGGGCGACAAGGGTGAAGGACTTGTGTTCTATAGCCCAGAAGAGGCGCAGATTGCTTTCAACGAAGGTAAAGTGTCGATGAACGCCATTGTGTCGATTCGCGTAGAGGAGCCCGACGAGAATGGCAACCCCGTGTCGCGTATCGTGACCGACACTTGCCTTGGCCGTGTGCTCTTCAACAACTTCGTGCCTTATGAGATGGGCTATATCAACGAGCTCGTGTCGAAGAAGAGTTTGAAGAAGATTATCACCGCCGTGATTCGCAAGTGCGGTGTGCCACGCTCTGCCAAGTTCCTCGACGATGTGAAGAACATGGGCTACTATATGGCCTTCAAGGGAGGTCTGTCGTTCAACCTCAACGACGTGCTTATTCCTGCAGAAAAAGCCGCAATCATCAAGGAGGGCGACGATCAGGTGGAAGAGGTGATGGCCAACTACAATATGGGCTTCATCACCAACAACGAGCGTTACAACCAGGTGATCGACATCTGGACCAACGTGAACAACCGCCTCACCAACTTGCTTATCGAGCAGATTTCTGCCGACCAGCAAGGCTTCAACTCTGTGTATATGATGCTCGACTCTGGCGCCCGTGGTTCGCGCGACCAGATTCGTCAGCTCTCCGGTATGCGTGGCCTGATGGCCAAGCCACAGAAGTCTGGCGTGGAAGGAGGTCAGCAGACCATCGAGAACCCAATTCTTGCCAACTTCAAGGAAGGCTTGAGCGTGCTGGAATACTTCATCTCCACCCACGGTGCCCGTAAGGGTCTTGCCGATACCGCACTGAAGACCGCCGACGCCGGTTATCTTACCCGTCGATTGGTGGACGTGGCTCATGATGTGGTTATTACTGAGCAGGACTGTGGCACACTTCGTGGCTTGATTTGCCGTGAGGTGAAGAAGAACGACAATGTGGTGGCCACCCTCGGCTCGCGTATCGTGGGCCGTGTGTCGGTTCACGACATTATCGACCCAACCACAAAGAATGTGATTGTGAAGAGTGGCGAGGAAATCGACGACAAGGCTGCCAACCTTATCAACGAGCTTCCTATCGAATATGTGGAAATCCGCTCCGTGCTCACATGTGAGGCCAAGCATGGCGTGTGCGCCAAGTGCTACGGCCGTAACCTTGCCACTCACCGCATGGTGCAGAAAGGCGAGGCTGTGGGTGTGATTGCAGCCCAGTCAATCGGCGAGCCTGGTACGCAGCTTACACTCCGCACATTCCACGTCGGTGGTGTGGCAAGCAACATTGCCGCTGTAAGTAACCTCGTGTCGAAATACGATGGCCGTCTGGAAATCGATGAACTGCGCACCGTTAAAGACAAAGATGGTGTGGATGTGGTGATTGGCCGTATGGCAGAACTCAAGATTCTTGACAAGAACACCGATATGGTGCTCACCACAGCCAACATCCCTTATGGTTCTAAGCTGTTCTTCAAGTCGGGCGACGAAGTGAAGAAAGGTGATATCATCAACACCTGGGACCCATTCAACGCCGTTATCGTGAGCGAAGTGAGCGGCACCCTGAAATTCAACAACCTTGTGGAAGGCGTCACTTACCGTGTGGAAGTGGATGAAACTTCTGGCAACAGTGAGAAGATTATCATCGAGTCGAAAGACCGCACCAAGATTCCTGAAGCAATGTTCATCGATGAAAAGGGTGAGGTGATGAAGACCTACTCACTGCCTGTGGGTGCCCACTTGATGGCCGATGAAGGCGAGAAGCTGGGCGCAGGTGAAGTGTTTGTGAAGATTCCTCGCTCATCGGGCGGTGGCGCCGGCGATATCACCGGTGGTCTGCCTCGTGTGACCGAGCTCTTCGAGGCGCGTAACCCATCTAACCCAGCCGTGGTGAGCGAAATCGACGGTGTGGTGAAACTTGGCAAAATCAAGCGCGGTAACCGTGAAATTTCGGTTACAAGCCGCTTGGGCGAGGAGAGAAAATATCTTGTGCCACTCTCAAAGCAGATTCTTGTGCAGCAAGACGACTTTGTGCGTGCCGGCACACCACTCTCCGATGGCGCCATCACCCCTTCCGACATTTTGCGCATCATGGGTCCAACAGCCGTTCAGGAATATATTGTGAACGAAGTTCAGGATGTGTACCGCTCTCAGGGTGTGGGTATCAACGACAAGCACTTTGAGGTGATTGTGCGTCAGATGATGCGTAAGGTCACCATTCTTGAGCCAGGCGACACCCGCTTCCTCGAACTGCAGATTGTGGACAAGCGCGACTTTATGGAGGAGAACGACCGCATCTGGGGCAAGAAGGTTGTGACCGACGCTGGCGACAGCCAAGAAGTGCAGCCTGGTCAGATTATCACAGCCCGTAAGCTCCGCGACATCAACTCCGCTCTCAAGCGCCGTGACTTGAAGCAAGTGGAAGTGCGTGAGGCGCTGCCTGCAACTTCTGAGCAGATTCTGCAAGGTATCACCCGCGCCGCACTCCAGACATCAAGCTTCATGAGTGCCGCATCATTCCAGGAAACCACCAAGGTGATCAACGAGGCCGCTATCAAGGGCAAGGTTGACAACTTGGAAGGCATGAAGGAGAACGTGATTTGCGGTCACCTGATTCCTGCCGGTACAGGTTTGCGCGAGTGGCAGTCGATCATCGTGGGCGACAAGGACGAGTTTGCTCGTGCAGGCGCACCCGATGCCCTTGCTGAAGAGCTTGCAGGGCAGTCAGAGTTCTTGAAATAAATAGAAAAACACTCAATCTAATATAGGTCGCTTGAGAGCCGTATGGCTTTCAAGCGACTGTTTTTTTTCCCCCCCCCTCAGTGTAACCTTGCTTTCACCATGCACCTACACATTTGTGGAAAAAGAGTGCAGCTGTGATAGTATGTGAAAAAAAATAAGTAACTTTGTATCATTGATTTGGCGTCACATTTTAGCGTATGTGATGAAAAGGGAATCAGGTGAGAATCCTGAACAGACGGTGCTGCTGTAAGCGCTCCACAAGAAAAGCGTTGCTTCACTCAAATATGCCACTGATGGCCGTTTCCGCCATTTTCTTTGCTTTTGGCGGGGCGATGCGGGAAGGCGTGAGGCAATGTGCGCAAGTCAGAAGACCTGCCAAGTCGGATGGACTGCTGGTAGTTTAAGCAGCCCAAGAAGTACAAACAAAACACAAATTGCATAAGACCCGTTAGCTCTATGTATCGACATTTACTTACATTTATGATGGTGCTGTGCCTTGCCCTCACCTCTGTGGCGCAGCAAAACACTACTAAGCCTATTTCACGCATCGACTCCATGCAATATTTGGAGGACGTGGTGGTGTATGCAAAAAAACCGTATCAAGAGGTGATTCCAGCCCAGACATTGAGTGGCAAGCGCCTACAAGGGCTGAATAGCCACAGCGTGGCCGATGCCATCCGCTATTTCGCCGGTGTGCAGATAAAGGACTATGGTGGCGTGGGCGGTGTGAAAACCGTGGATATTCGCTCCATGGGCACTAATCACATGGGCGTGTTCTACGATGGCATTCAGCTTGGCAACGCACAGAATGGACAGATTGACCTTGGCAAATTCTCGCTCGACAACATCGACGAGATTTCACTCTACAATGGTCAGAAAAGTGAGATATTCCAGCCTGCGCGCGACTTTGGCTCGGCTGGAACCATCTATATCCGCACTCATCATCCACGGTTTTCCGATGGAAAGGCCGACAATTTTAATGTCACGCTCCGCACTGGCTCGTTTGGCCTTGCCAACCCCTCGGTGCGATGGGAGCACCAGTTTTCCAAAGCGCTGAGCATGAACCTCAATGCGGAGTATACCTACGCCACCGGTCAGTATCATTTCCGCTATCGCAAGAAGTTCAGCGACGGCACTCTGGCGTGGGACACCACCGCTGTGCGAAAGAATGGCGATGTGAATGCGCTGCGAGTGGAGGGTGGCCTTTTCGGCAACATTCCGCATGGCGTGTGGAACCTCAAATTCTATTATTACGATAGCGAGCGCGGTATCCCTGGCGCCATTGTGAACAATGTGTGGAAAACCTCGCAGCGCCAATGGGACCGCAATTTCTTCACGCAGGGCACGTTCAAGAAGGAGGTGAGCGAGCGTTATAGCCTGATGGTGAACGCCAAGTATGCGCGCGACTACATGCGCTTCCTCAACCCCGACACCACACTGCTTTACCTCGACAATAAATTCTGGCAAGATGAAATATATTTGTCGGTGGCCAATAAGTTCGACATCATGAAGAACTGGGAGGCCGACCTCTCGGTGGACTATAAATGGAATTACCTGAACGCCACGCTCGTGAACTTCGCCTACCCCACACGCCACACCGCGCTTGCCGCCATAGCCACTGCCTACACCTATCAGCGGTTTAAGACTCAGGCTTCGCTGCTCTACACCATGGTGAACGACCGCTCCACCGCGCGCAATGCGGGCAATGTGATGGCGCGCAACAGCAAGTGGATGCACAAGTTCACCCCTGCTGTGTTCTTTAGCTTTCAGCCATTAGAGGATTATGACTTCTATCTGCGTGCGTTCTACAAGCGCATATTCCGAATGCCCACATTCAACGACCTTTACTACACCGACATAGGCAACGCCTCGCTCAACCCAGAGTATGCCAACCAGTATAATGTGGGCCTGCAGTGGCAGACGGTGCGAGCCTATGGCTTCTACCGTGGTTTCCGCTTCACTGCCGATGCTTATTATAATTATGTGACCGACAAAATTATTGCCGTGCCAAAAGGCACTGGCATGTATCGCTGGATGATGATGAACATAGGCAAGGTGAAAATCCGCGGTATTGACCTCACGGCGCGCACTACGCTCAACTTTCCGTTCGACATTCTGGTGGACGTGAGCCTGAACTACACCTATCAGAAAGCTCAAGACTATTCAGATCCGTCTGACAATCTTGACGGCGGATCCTACAAGGGGCAGATAGCCTACATTCCTTGGCACAGCGGCAGTGCCACGGTGAATGCCGTGTGGCGCAAGTTCACGCTCAACTATAGCTTTATCTATGTGGGCGAGCGTTATCACAATAGCAGCAACATTCCTGCCAACCACGAGCAGCCGTGGTACACCCATGATATCAGCGCAAACTACACTTTCCGCCTTGGTGGTGTGAATATGAAGGTCACAGGCGAGGTGAACAACCTGCTCAACCAGCAATACGACGTGGTGCTCAACTACCCGATGCCCGGTCGCAACTATAAGTTAATCCTAAAATTTGACTTCTAAGATATGACACGCTATATTTTAATATTATTGGCAACGCTTTCGCTGGCACTCACAAGCTGCCGCAACGACGACATTATCTTTATTCCGGAAGAAGTGCCTACCACGCAGCCCGAATACACCGATGTGGAAGGCTTCTACCTGCTGTGCGAGGGGAATAAGGACTCTAATAAGGCATCGCTTGACTGGTTTGATGCTCGGACCGGAAAATACACCCGCAATATATATCCCCAAGCCAACCCGAATGAAGTGAAGGAAATGGGTGATGTGGGCAATGATTTAGGTATCTATGGTGGCAAGCTGTATGTGGTGGTGAACTGCTCCAATAAGGTGCTCGTGCTTGACAAGCGCACGGCGAAGAAGGTGGGGCAAATCAATATTCCCAACTGCCGTTATGTGAAATTCTATAAGGGCTATGCCTACATCACCAGCTATGCCGGGCCTGTGGAACTTAACCCCAATTACGAGCAAAAGGGATATGTGGCAAAAATCGACACTGCCACATTGAAGGAAGTGGATCGTTGCATTGTGGGCTTTCAGCCCGACCAACTCGACATTGTGAACGGCAAGATATATGTGGCAAATTCGGGGGGCTATATGTTTCCAAATTATGAAAACACGCTCTCGGTGATTGATATTGCCACTTTTAAGGAAGAAAAGCGTGTGCCGATTGACATCAACCTATACTTATGCAAGGGTGATCGGCATGGTGTGCTGTGGGTGGTGTCGCGCGGTGACTATTATGATGTGCCCAGCCGAATCTATGCCTACGACACCCGTAAAGACCGGATAGTGAAGATTTTTGATATACCGGCAAGCAGCATTTGGCTTGATGGCGATTCACTTTATGTGACTTCGGTTCAGTGGAGCAACATTACGATGACCAACGACATAACGTATGCCATCGTGGATGTGGATAAGATGGAAGTGCTTACACGCAACTTTATCACCGATGGCACAGAGCAGCAGATAAAGATACCCTACGGCATAGCAGTGAATCCCGTGACCAAGGACATTTATGTGGCTGATGCTAAAAATTATGTCACACCTGGGCGCCTTTATTGCTTTGGACAAGATGGCAAGAAAAAATGGGATGTACGAACGGGGGATATACCGGGGCACTTTGTATTTTTAGGAAAAAACATCAATGAACAATAATCAAAAAATTAACTAAAAGATGATGAGAGAATTATTTATAATATTAGCTGCGGTGCTGGCTCTTTCCGCCGAGGCAAAGAATGAGCCGTTCTTGACCAAGGTGTATGACTTTATGCCAGCTCCGGGGCAGTTTGTGAACACGCTTCCTGAATTCAATGCTGGTGACACGAAGGCTGATGTATTGGCTCGTGCGGCTGAATATATTTGTGGATATTATGACGTGGAAGATGGAGACTCCACTATGGTGTATAAACCGTCTATGGTAAGCCTTGGCGGCTTTGGCGGCTATGTGGTGGTGGGGTTTGACCACCCTGTGGTGAACGTGAAAGGCGACTATGATTTTCAGATTTTCGGTAATGGCTTTTTTGCAACGGGTTCTTCTGCTGGCGGCAGCAGCGAGCCGGGTATTGTGATGGTGAGCTACGATGCCAATGGCAACGGCATCCCCGACGACCCTTGGTATGAGCTGGCTGGCAGTGAATACAATTCGCCAAAAACACAGCACAATTTCACTATCACCTACTACAAGCCTGACGAGAACAAGGAAAAAACTCCAGACCCCATAGTCAAACCTATTATTGATAACACTTATATAAGGTGGACCAGTAATGATGTGAATCCCGACAGTGTGAGCGGATATGTGTATAAGAATCAGTATCACTCCCAAAGCTACTGGCCACAGTGGGCGGAGGGCGAGACACTCACTTTTACAGGTACAAAACTTTGCAACAACGCAGAGGATAAGAGTGGAAGAGGCTCATACTGGGTGCAGTACTGCAAGGATTGGGGATATGTGGACAACCGTACCGACTATGACCCCTATTCTCCTCGTGAGGACATGGACACTGCACAGATGAATCGTGGCTTTAAGATTGACTGGGCTGTGGATGCCGATGGTGTGCCTGTGCACTTGCCGATGGTGCACTTTATCAAAGTGTATAATGCCATGAACCAGTATTGCGGCTGGCTTGGCGAGACCTCCACCGAGGTGGCTGGCGGTATCGACTTCCACCCACAGGCTGTGGCACCTCAAGTGCTGAAAGGCGATGCCGACGGCAATGGCACTGTGGATGTGAGCGATGTGACGATGGTGATTAACCGCATCTTAGGTCAGAAATCAGCCGGCTACAATCCGCTGGGCTTCGACCTTGACGGTAATGGTGCCGTTGACGTGAGTGATGTGACGTCGCAGATTAATGTGATTTTACAATAATAACTTTTATAAATTGAATATGAAGAAATCTTTACTTTTCATGGTGGCTGCTTTTGCGGCTACTGCTATGTCGGCCACCGACTATGTGCTGGATTTGAGCGCACCTGCCTATCCGGAAGTGATTAACTATACCGCAAAGGGCAACGCCCAGGTGTGGACCGACACCTACAACGAGGAGGAATACATTCTGGAGTTCTCCCCATTCATGTTCAGCCACCTGTCAAGCGGGTCGAGCTGGAACGGCACCTACTGGGACGGATTTACTCTGGTGAAATGTGCCGACAACGCTGCGCAAACCGATTGGATTACCAACCAGTGGGGCATTATGGCCGCCGGTGGCATTGGCGCTCAAGGGAAGGCTGACGCCAGTGTGCCCTATCTATATGCCTATTGCCCCGACTTTATGGGCACAAGCCTGTGCACGATGATGTATGACGATGAGAAAACTTATTATGCCAAGGGTATGTATGTAAACATTTCGGCTTACAGCTATTATGCATGCAAGAATGGCATTTCTCCAGCCAATGCCTTCACCAAGGAGGGCGATTCCTTCAAACTGACGGTGTCGGGCAAAAATGCGGCAGGCGAGGAAAAGTCGTGTGCTATCGAACTGGCTGGCTATCATAATGGGAAGTTCTCAGCCTTGACCGACTGGACTTGGTTTGACATGACTTCGCTCGGTGCTGTAAAGGATATGGCGTTCACGCTCACAAGCACCGATAATAGTGCCTATGGAGCCAATACGCCTCTCTACTTTGCTCTCGACAAACTCACCGTGAGTGATGAGCCTCAGGTGCCTACTGCAGTTGACGACGTGGCAGTGGCTAAGACGGTGGCTTCGGTGAAGTATGTGAACTTGGCTGGCCAGATGAGCGATGTGCCATTCTGTGGCGTGAATGTGAAGGTGACTACCTACACCGATGGCTCCACACGCTCTGAAAAGCTGATGAAGTAAAAATTATCTCGGTAATCCTCAAAACGAACAATGGCACCTGTCCAATCACGGATGGGTGCCATTTTGGTGTTACTATATATATTATTGTGTTTGTGCTTGGCAAATTGAGTTGCCTATTGGATTATCTTTTTGATGGCAGTGTGGCTGCCGTCGGTGTAAGTGGTGACCATGATGTTCACACCGCTGAAAGGCTCGTCGCTGCTCACGCCAGCCACGTTGTAGTATTTGACTGATGCCACAGTCTTTTCCTCTACGTTGGTGTCGGTGATGGCGGTTGGCGTTTTCTCGCTTTGGGCAAACATTACCATGGCAGGGAACCAGTAATTGCCGTCGAGCTTTAGCTGGTTGCCCACTTCCTCGCCGTTCTTATTGTAGAAGTGCAGATAATAGTTTTGTGAACTGTATTGCTCGAAAGTCACTACCACAAAATTGCCGGTGTAGGGGTCGAGGTCGCACACGTTGCCGTACATATACTGTCCGTCAGGAAGCGTGATGAATGTTTCGGTGAACTCGCCAGAGGCCATATCGTATTTGCTGATAAAGTTGCCACCATCGGCTGGAGCATAGTAGAGCGCTCTGTTTTTTACATCTACGGCAGGAGAAGTCTTCTTCCATGCGAAAGAAGAATTCTGGCACGCCATCGTCACTGCCACTGGAGCTTTAGGCTCCATGCTTTGCGTGTCGATTTCCACTAACTGTTCGGTGTCGGAAGCTGAAGGCGTGCCCCATGTGCAGGTGTTGATGGCCACCCACACCTCATTGCCCACCTTGAATATGGTGCCGGTGCCACTGCCAGTCGCGATGGTTTTCACAAGCTGGTCGGTTCTGGTGTCGATCACATATACGCCCTTATTGAGCACGCACACGAGAAGCTTTCCGTTAACTTCCACCATTTCGCCAGGCTCGCCGGCGTCAGTGCCAGCGATAGGGGATTGGGTGATAGAGGCAGTGGTGGGATTGAAGATGTAGATACCTTTGGTACTGCCCACATACACTTTGGTGTCGCTCAGCGGATAGCATGCGCGGGTGTCGCCACCGCCGCCAAATTCGGTAATGCTGTGCTTTAGCCTCAGCGTCTTGCGGTCGGCAATGTCGAAGCGTCCGCCAGTGTTGCCATAGTTCTGCTTGGAGCAGAAATAGATGTTATCGGCGTCCTGTGTGCAGAATTGGGTGGTGTTGCCGAGCGTCTTGCCTGGGTTCTCTTTTTGGAATACACGATACTCCATAGCGGCATCGTCGTAGGAATAGAAATTGACGGTGCTTGCGTTGTGGCCATACCAGTCCTCGTTCAGAATATACACGCCATTGGTGTAGTCGGCAAAAGCGCTTGTCGCCAAGGCCGCTGATGCGATAACCGTGAATAGTGTTTTCATAACGGTGGTCAAATTATTTGATTACCTTAACAGCGCTTGTTGTGCCATCGGTGTAGGTGGTAACCACGATGTTTACGCCACTGAATGCTTCGCTGCTTGACTGGCCGGCGAGGTTCACGTATTTCACGTTAGCCACAGTCTTGGCGGCGTTCACATCGCTCACTGCGGTAGATGTCTGGTTAGAAGGAGCCGACACGAGTGGACCCCAGTCGTTCTTTCCTCCTTTGAATGGTGAGAACATCCACATGTCCCAGCAGTTGTCAGTGAGCTTGCGGCCACTTGCGCCAGTGCTGGCATATCCTGGCTTTTCTGGACTGGTGGCCACCCAGTAGCTCCAGTAGCCTTTGCTCATCCAGCCGCTGTTCCAGTAGTCGGCGTCGCTGGCAGAGACATAATTGTCAAAATTGTTGGTGGAGCTGATGAGGTAAACGCCTCTCTCGTCTGGCTGCACAGCATTGCCATCGGCATCGTTGAGGGTGAAACCGTTGTTATCTGCGTCCCATCCGAAACCACCAATGGCTGCGCCATAGGCTGTGGCTCCGGCGGCGAGCACGAAGAAGCGTGGGTTGTTGGCTGCAATGTCGTAAACCATGTCGGCGCCGGTCTTCTCACCATCGAAGTGGTAGCCAAACACCAAGGTGTTGTCGTAGCCGGTCCATTTGATGGCAAGCACAGCGGTGTTGCTGCCTTCTCCGCTCCAGTTCTTAATGTCGCTCACGGAGAAAGAGGCTGCGTTGGCTGGGGCTTTCTTGATTTCTTTGGTACGAACCACATTGGGCTGTTGTGCCACCATAGTGGCAGCGCAGAGCGCTGCAAGGATAAGGGTGTAAATTTTTTTCATTTCGTTGAGTTTTTTTATTTTTGTTGATAAATAAGAATTGCGTAACTCATAACTAATGTTTTAGGATTCCGTGGGGGGGGGAAAGGGGCACAAAAGCTGTGTCATATGGCGAGTGGCGGCATCTGTTGGGCTTGCCGACGGCCATAGGAGTGTGCGCAGACAGAAACCACACAATATATAAAGTGGCTTTTGATGTGTAGGGGTAATTTCTGCGACTACATCATTCAGTTTGTTTTGCGCCTCGGTCCATATCCACGTGAACCATAACAAGGCTTTATGCGGAGGTAGGTATTCTGACTTGTTTCCGTCGCTTCACGCCTTCCCAGTGATGATGTAGCCGCCAAAAGAGGAGCAAAATAATTACCAGTGGCTTTATTATGATTGTGAAACGACAAAAGTTATACTTTGGAAACTCACAGCAGCGGGACTGTCCGGGATTCTCACCCGATTCCCTATTAAACTCTCTTTGTGATTAAGAGTGCCTCACATATAAGTTTTGTCGGTGCAAAGGTAGTAATATTTTCTAAATCGGCAAAAATATGCGCACCACAAAAAAAGCCGCGCGCCTTTGAGTGTCTGGCGTGCGGCTTTTTGCCTGTGCTTGGCCAAAAGGGGATTTATTCCTCCACTTGGCGGAGCTTCTGAACGTAAATGGCCTTGGCCATCTTCTTGCGGTTGATTACTGATGGCTTGTCGAACTGCTGGCGTGCGCGAAGTTCTTTCACGATGCCAGTTCTTTCGTATTTACGTTTGAATTTCTTAAGGGCGCGTTCAATGTTTTCGCCTTCTTTTACTGGAACTACGATCATAATTCTAAAAAGTTTTTTTTAATTGTTTGTTATAATAATTATTTGATGTTTTGCTTATTTTTTTTACTTCCGCAGCTTAATGCATTGCACATGCGGTAAACATACTGAGACTGTGGGCAGTGGTACAGCCTTTTAGTAGCCGTGGGGGAGAAGCGTGGCTAATGTCCTCGCCTTTTCCGCTTGGTTTTGCTTTTATGTATGAATGTTGGGCTTTTCCCGTTAGAAATGTTCATCATCGCATCATCACTCCGCCATTTTGAATGTATAGCGAGTGGCTTCAATGATTGACGTGGCGTGGTACGGGTCCCTACGCCTATAATCTGATGGGTGATATGTGTGATTAATCTGTATGTCTGTTGGGGTAAAAATCAACCTCCTTTCAGTTTTCGGGTGCAAAATTAGTAAAAAAAAGCGGAATGGCAATTTCTTTTCCGCCAAAATCAGCGCTTTACCTTGAAAATATGTTAATTTTTTTCGGTTCATCGTTCTGAATGAGATGTCTCATTTTTTTTTTGAAGTGAAATGCCTATTTTTGTGATTGCTAAAGAAGCTTGACTATAATGGTGGCACGGAAAATATTGTTTGTGGTGAGCGCGTTAGCGCTGGCTCTTGGCGCATTTGCGCAGACCGACACCTCTATGCGCTTTAAGCCAACGCTGCCGCCGTCGGTGGCGATGAAGGTGGTGGGCGCTTATCCGCAGTTCTCCATCATGATGCCTAATATAGTCAGTCCGAAGTTGAACAACTATCTGCCACCCGAACCGCTCAAACTATCCAACAAACTTTCGGACCTCCCCGACAGCCTTAAGACGGCTCCAGAGCTGAGCGTGAAACCACTGGTGTATCGCAGTGAGAGCAAATTCGACTTCAGGGGCAATCCCTTTGTGCACGACTGGAGCGCTGGCGGTGAAGTGCTTAGGCTTGCCGATGGATTGAGTGTGGTGGGCAGTGGAAGCTACACCGCATTGCCTGCTTTAGGCACGATGGGCACGGGTAGTCTCGGATTCCGTGCCACGCCCACCGAGAGGTTCACGCTTGGCTTCGGCGCGAGTGGCGTGAAATATCACATGGGCCGCTCGGCGTGGAATGATTTCGGCCTTTACTTGAATGGCAGCTACAAGCTCACCGACCGCTTGAGTGTGAACGCTTTCGGGCAGTATTACTTCGATAAAAGATTTCACTCTGTGGCTGCGATGGGCTATATGCAGAGCGCGGTGTATGGCGGTTCGCTCGACTACCAGTTCTCTGACAGCTTCAGCTTGGCAGTTGGGGCGCAGCGCTACTACGACGCTTACACCCACACTTGGAAGACCGTGCCCATCGTGGCGCCTACATTCAAGATTTTTGGCGCGCCACTGTCGGTCGACGTGGGCGGACTGCTTTATAATATTGTGGAAACACTCATCAACAATGCCCGTGAGGGCAGCAGCCACCATTATTCCGCACCTTCGGGCTCGTGGAGTTCTTCCCCCTCCAGTCATTTCCAGAGCCGCCGCGCCCAAGGTGGCGATATCCGGTAGCTCATTCTCCAGCAGAAAAAAGTTTGCGAAAACACTTGGTTTGTGCAGTTTTTCACGAAAAACCGCACAAAATATCCTTGTGGGTGTTAGTTTGAATTTGTGGCGCATTGGTTTGTTTGAAATTGTCTGAAAAGTGTCATAAAAATTTAAATTTATTATTTGTTTTTGTGGTTATTGTTAATAATTATGATTAACTTTGCTTCTACAAATAAAAAAGAATGCCACTTTTTTGGGGAATATTATAGATAATTTTAGCGAAGTAGAGGATATGAGATTAAAAAATGCAAGGAAAATGTTGAAAGCCGTGTTGGCGGCAATGGCTCTGGTAGGCGGTTATTCGCAAGCCTTTGCCGTGGAGGCATGCCCTGATCCGGCAACCGTTACCCAGCCCGATGGATCCACCATTACACTCTTGCTTCATGGCGACGAGTGGTTCAGCTACAGCACCACAGTAGATGGCTACACTGTGGTGAAAGACGAGGCTGATGGCTTCTTCAAATATGCGGTGCTGAACCATGATGAACTTGTGGCAGGCTCCATTGTGGCGCACGACGCGGCCAATCGAACGGCTGTCGAAAAAACGGCACTCGAGGGTACTCCTCGCTATATCTCTCCTGATGCAACTACGGTGGCATCCATTCGCGCCAAGCGCCGGCTGCATGGCACCACCGGACGCTATGACTACAAAAACTTTCGAGGCTTAGTGATTCTGGTGGCCTACAATGATTGCCCATTCGTGTTCAGCGACCCTCACACCTTATTCAATGATATGATTAACCAGCACGACTACAAGGGGTTTATGAGCAACGCGCAGTTTCCAGAGCTGATTCCTTACACAGGCTCGGTGCGTGACTATTTCTACAGCAGTTCGGCAGGACTGTTCGACCCCGTGTTTGACGTGGTGGGCCCGGTCACCATTGACTATTCGCAGTATTCTGCATTGAAGTCGAACAATGCGCAGGCACTCGTGAGCGCGGCCTTGACAGCCGCCGACTCGCTGGTCAACTATAAGGACTACGACCGCAATGGCGATGGGGTGGTGGACATGGTGTTCTTTCTGTTTGCCGGCGGTGGCAGCAACTTCTCTGGCAACGACAGCCGTCTGCTGTGGCCCCATGCCTCCACGGTGATGGGCAAGTCGCTCGACGGCGTCAGCTTTGGCCGGTATGCCTGCTCCACAGAGCTTTACGGCCGTCCGCAATCGGAAATTATCGATGGCATTGGCACCATTTGCCATGAGTTCAGCCATGTGCTCGGCCTCCCTGACCTTTACGACACCGACGGCACCGGCAGCGGAGGCGCAAGCGTGACCCCTGGCCGATGGAGCTTGATGGCGCAGGGTAGCTACCTTAACCAGAGTCGCACCCCATGCGCCTACAGCACCTACGAGCGCTATGCGGCAGGGTTTATCACACCAGAAAGTTTGACTAAAAAAGGGGATTACGCCTTGCCTGCTATCACCACTTGCAACAAAGGTTATCGCCTTGAGAGCAACACACCCAATGAGTATTTCCTACTCGAGACACGAAAAAAGGAAGGCTGGGACGCCTATCTGCCCGGTGAGGGAATGCTGGTTTGGCGTGTTGACTCCACCAATGCCAACGTGTGGGAGAACAACAAGGTGAACTGTGATCCCTCACACAGCTATTATCAGCTGCTGCGTGCCACCAGTGGCACCACTGATTCAGGCGCCGACCCATTTCCTGGAACTGGTGGCGTGACCAGTATAGACGGCACCACCACACCGAGCCTTAGCTCCTGGAGCGGCTTAAACAGCGATTTCTCCATCTCTAATATAGTCCGCAGCACCGACGGCACAGTGCGTTTCCATCTTGCCGTGCAGCAGTTCGCCACCTATGTGGAAGATTTTGAGAACGCTACGGTGAGCGGTGCAACCCTAACAGGAAAATTCGCAGCGTGGACGCTAAAAAACGGAGCAAAGCTGGCGTCGACCGCAGGCGAGAACGGAGGAACTGGGCGGGCGGCATGTTCAATGGTACGCAGCAGCGAGCTGATTAGCGATAGTCTGCCATGGGAAATCAACTCTTGGTCGTACAAGTTCTTCAACCCCACGTCGTCGTCCACCATTGTCCGCACCTACTATCGCACACCCGACGCCACCTCGTGGTCGTCGCTCAAAAATGTGGACGGCCTTGAGTCTGTGACGGTGGGCGCAGGCACAAGCGCCGATTTCAGTTTCTTCACTCAGCTGCCCAAAGGCACAGAGGTGCGCATTGTGGAATACACTGGAAATCGTGCCTCCCTATGCTATGTGGACGATATTTCATTCGTAGTGCCTGTGGAGGAGCAAACCACCAAGGGCGACCTGAACGCCGACGGCAATGTGGACGTGACCGATGTGACGATGCTCATCAATGCCATTTTATCACCCACCGACCTCGCTGGGGCAGACGTGAACGGCGATGGGGCTGTGGACGTGACCGATGTGACCCAACTTATCAATATCGTGTTAGGCAATTAGCCTCACTTTCCCCCACACGCCTGTGGGGCACATCCTCACGGCAAACCAAGCCAGCGACAATATTTGTAAAATACATATCAATTCATTTTTTTATTAACTTAATTCACAACACAAGATGAAAAGACTCAACTCTTTTTGGGGACTGCTGACGGCCATGGCCGTCACAGCCTTCAGCGCTCAGGCGCAAGAGGAGGTTTCGCAGTTGCGTGCTCCTGTCAATCAGGATGCTCCAGCCTCGGTCGTGAATACGGTGAAAGGAGGCTCTGCCACCTATATGGTGAATGAGGCTTCCGAACTCGTGCCGATGACCGACTTCAAGGCTGCCGCGGCTACCGAAACCCCGACGGCTGCCAAGAGCGTCAAGAAAGCCCCTCGCAAGGTGGCTTCGGTGAATGAACTTGCTGGAAGCTACGTGCTCACAGGCAAGTCGATGCTTACATCGGGCTACAATGGTGTGGCCGTGACCGTGACAGCGGTGGGCACCGACTCCATTGCCATGGCCAACTTCTGGGCAAAAGGCTACAGCACCGTGGTCAAGGCCAAGGTGGACGTGGCCACAGGCGCTATCACCATCCCTTACCAGGTGATGGGCCAGCATGAAACCTATGGCGACATCGTGTTTGCCAAGACGAACCTCAACGATGGCTCGCCACTGGATGGCGAAGCTGTGGCAGGCGTAATCACTGCAGATGGCGTGATTCAACTCAGCGATGCGTGGGGCGCCTACGTTAAAGCCTCTGCCACCGCCACATCATGGAGCTTCTTCTCGGTGGTGCGCGGCACTGAACTTGAAAAGTGCAACGCCGTGTTCACAGGCAAGAAGCACAACGGCGGCGACACCGAGTCGTATGGCGTGGTGTTTAAGCAGACTGCAGAGAATGTGGCTGAAATCAAAAACTTGGGCGACTACGGACAGACTGTGAAAATAGAGCTCAAGCGCAACAAGACAGCCTCTATTCCTTCTTCACTGATTGCCTACAACTCAACGTATGGCGATTTCTATTGCTATAACCTCGTTTTCAGCGAAACGGGGGCAACCCTGAACACCGACGATGCCGTCACTTCCGTGTCCACCAACCCTAAAAGCCTTGAGTGGGCAAACTGGGGCGTGGTAACCGGAACCACCAAAGGCTCTCGCTACTTGGTGTCGGCTTATGACTCCTGCGGCATCACTACGAGCACCGACATCGTGTACCCAACGCTCAGCGTGACCGAGTTCCAGGGCGAGGGCACCGAGGCGAGCCCTTATCTGATTAAGACTCGCGACGACCTTATCCTCTTGAGCGACAAGGTGGCAGAAATCACCGATTTCGACTGCACCACTCCTCCGCTGACCGCTAAATACTGCCGTGCATTCTTGGGCAAGTATTTCCGTGTGGAGAACGACATCGACATGGGTGGCTATAAGTTCACCCCTATCGGTGATGACTGGCAGCACATTTTTGCCGGCACCTTCGATGGCGGCAACCACACCATTAAGGGTCTGTATGTGGATAAGAGCACATCTTACGCAGCACTCTTCGGACGCACCGACACTGTGGCTGTGATCAAGAACCTGAACATTGAAAACGCTACAATCACCACCACGGCCTCTTATGCTTCGGCTATCGCAGGCTGGTCGCTGGGTACAATCCAGAATGTGTCGGTGAAAAACTCCACCATCAGTGGCGACGGCTATGCTGTGGGCGCTGTGGCTGGTATCACTTACGCTATCAGTGACGCTAAGGTGGAAAACTGCCAAATCAATGGCAAGTATGGCTACACTGGCGGTGTGGCTGGCGAGGCACATGCCCCTATCACCAACTGCTACGCCAAGAATGTGAAAATCGTTTCGGCTACTACCAGCAGCGACACTCCTGGCCTGCCAGTGGGTGGTGTGGTAGGTAACCTCTACTATGCTGATATGGAGAACTGCTGGTTTGCCGGCACTATCGACGGAAGCTCATTGCTGTCGCAATATCAGTCGATCGGTGGCGTGGCAGGTTTCGCATCGGCCTCTACCGTTAAGAACTGCTTTGCAGTGGGCAACCTGAGCACCTATGGCCCCGGCGCTATCGTGGGCGGTATCGTGGGCTTCTTGCGCGGTAATATTGAGAACTGCTTCTTCAATGGCCGCGTGGATGCCATGTCGGCCCGCTCCTCTGGTGGCGCAGTAGGTCGCCTTTGCGCTTACCGTGTGGCCACTGGCCAACCACTCACCGAATGCAAGATGACCAATGTGTACTCTGCCGGTAGCGTGGTATCGGAAACTTACCAGTACCAATCACAAACCGACGCTCAGAACAATGAAATCATCGGTGTGATTCTGAATGGATCAAACCCTGTACTTACTAATGTGTACTTCGACAAGCAAGTGGTAAGCCTTACCAACTCGGCTTACGGTGTGAACACCGACCAGCTTGTGGGCGCACAAGGCCCTGCCGGCTTCGACGCCAAGGCCTGGACCTTTACAGAAGGCCGCTATCCAGCCCTCACCACATTCAAGGACCTCGATGCTTCGAAGGTGGCCACTGTGGCTGTGGTGATGCCAAATGGCGCTACTTTCGACAAATTTACAAAGAGCGCCACTCTGAACAAGGACGCATCAGTGGTGGTGGGCTTCCTGATGGGTACTACCCTTCGTAGCAAGGGCAACTATGCAAGCATCAGTGGCAACACGATCACTCTGAATGAGAATGGCGAATTTGGCAACGACACCTTGTTCTATGCCTCAGCTTCCGACAATTACGTGCGCTATTACCGCATCGTGAAGGTGGCTCCTATTCCTTATGAAGGCGGCGGTGTGGCCGAAAATCCATACCTTATCAAGACAAAAGCCGACCTCGTGCTTCTCTCACAACTCACTACCGTGAAGAAGCAGCTCTTCCCCGAGACTTACTTCAAGCTCGCCAACGACATCGACCTTGAATACGACGAGGCATTCCTCGGCATTTGCGCAAACTCCGACGATGCCCACAACTACTTTGCTGGCTCTATCGACGGCGACGGCCACTACATCCACAAGATGAAATTCTATCCAGTGGTATGGAAGACCGAAGGCACAGCCACCTCTTGGGGTACGCTCAACACTTCCGACTGCAAGGGCTACAAGGGCTTTGTGGGTCGTCTGTCGGCTGATGGCGTGGTGAAGAACGTGAACATAGCCTCTGACTGCGATTTGAAATACTTTGCTACTTCTGGCGCAGTGGTGGGCTACAACAGCGGTCTGGTGGAAAACTGCCGCAACTATGCCGATGTGCTTGGCTACTCATGCTGGGTAGGCGGTATCGTGGGCCAGAACCTCAAGGAAGGCAAGATTCGTAACTGCTACAACGCCGGCCACATCGTGGGCGGCTACGGACAGGTTGCAGGTATCGCCGGCGCCACTTACAGCATCATTGAGAACTGTATGAACGTGGGCCGTGTGGAGCTTCGTCAGCTCGCCACCAACTTCGCCACCCAGCTCCAGTCGGCTGGCGGTATTGCCGGCACTTCGTCGTCGGGCGGTAAGTTTGTGAACTGTGTGAACGCAGGTACAATCACTGCCCAGATTAAGCGTGTGGGTGGTATCGTTGGCTTCTGGGGTCCTGTCACCTCTACCACTGCCAGCCATTACCTTAACGATATGATTAACTGTGTGAACTATGGCACCGTTTATTCGCCAACTGCTTCGACCAACGGCGCCCTCGCCGGCGGTGAGAGCCAGAGCGACTCGAAGGACATCAGCGGTAACTACTGGGATGAGCAAATTCTCGACATCAATCCCGATGCAAATGCAGCTCATGAGGGTATGAACGGCGTGGAGACCAGTGTGCTCACTTCTGGAAAGGCTCTTGATGGCTTCGACACCTCCATCTGGCAATTTGAGACTGGCAAGTATCCAGTGCTCAAGGCCTTTGCAGATGAAGACATGGTGAAAGAGGCTTGCGCTGCCAAACTTCTTGTGCCTGCCGGTGTGACAGTGAAGAACCTCACTGCCGACGCCACAGTGGAGAATGGCACCCCCGTCCTTTCACAGGGCACCAAGTTCACCCTTTCTGGCAATGTGGTGAAGGGCATTCCATCCACAGAGGATGTGGTGACCGATACACTCACTATTACTAATGGCAAATTCGTTAAGATTATCGCACTCTCTGCAATGCCAGTGAACCCACTTCAGGGTGCCGGCACTGCAGCCGATCCATATCGCATCACCACTCCTCAAGAGTGGAATGCTTTGGCAAGCTTTATGTCGAAAACAGCCAACAACCTCCAAGGCGAATATGTGGCTGTGATGAACGACATCGACTTCACCGATGTGGCTGAGGGCATCACTCCTATTGGCAACGACGGTGTTACGCCATTCGACGGCAACTTCGACGGTAAGGGATTCTCCGTGAAGGGTTACTCTTACAAGACCAAAGTGGACGGCGAAGGCGCGCTCTTCGGCACTATTGGCGCTGAGGGTGTGGTAAGCAACATCACCTCTGCCGGTGAGATCACTGGCGGACTGGGTGGCGCTAAGGGCACTACCAAGCTCGGCCACGTTGGTGGTGTGGTAGGTCGCCTCTATGGCAAGCTCTTGAAGGTGAAGAACACTGGCAAGGTGACCGGTATTGCCACCTACAACGCTGGTGTGGCTGGCTTCGTGCAGCAAGGCGCAGTTCTCGACAGTGTGGAGAACTACGGTGAAATCACATCGTCCGCTGCTTATGTGGCTGGCGTGGCTGGTTATGTATATGATGGTGCCGAATTCAACAAGTGTGTGAATCACGGCAAGATTTCTTCCAGCGTGGCTGCCGGTTATGCCGCAGGTATAGCCGCCACCGCACTTCCTGGCAAATTTGTGGAATGCGTTAACAATGGAGAAATCAGCGCTGGCTCAAGTGCTGGTATCGTGGCCAACTGCTCTGGCAAGACTGGCGGGCTCACCTATACATTCGACCGCTGTGTGAACAATGGAGAGGTGACCGGTAACGGTATTCTCGGCGGTATCACCGCCACACAAGGCGCTACTGCCGGCAACAATGTGTGCCACTACATCAAGTGTGAGAACAATGGCGACATCACTGCCACTGCCACTAAGGCGGTGTCATCGTCTGCAATGGCAGGTATCGCCGCATTCTATAGCCCAGGTTCAGTGTTTGACCACTGTGTGAACAATGGCTATGTGACCAACACCAAGAGCGTTTACACTGCCGGTATCGCCGCTAACAACAAGGGCTCTGCAACAGAAGCGTATCCAGTGGTGTTTAAGGGCTGTGTGAACAATGGCAACATTGCTTCCTCCGCTCAGCAGATTGCAGGTATCGTGGCATATATGAGCAACTATACCTCAATTGACAGCTGTGTGAACTACGGCACAATTGAGCAAGGCCTTTGGGGTGCAGCAGGCATCTGCTACACTATGGCTGGAACTACCAGCTCGCTTGCCCACTCTATCAACTATGGCGACGTGACCGTGGCCCAGTACAATGCTGGCGGCATTGTGGGTAACTGCGCAAGCACAGCCGCTGTGATTGAAAGCTGTGTGAATGTGGGTAATATCACATCCACCACCACTGCTACCGATAAGAACAACTATGGCGTTGGCGGTATCGCAGGCTCATCTTACGCTACAATGAAGAACTGCTTCAATGCAGGCAATGTGGCTGGTAAGGTGCGCGTGGGCGGTATCGTAGGCTCTCCAAGCTACAATGCCAACGGATCACGCACTCAGATCGTGAACTGTGTGAACATCGGCTCTGTGAAGGCTGATGAGGGCTGTGGTGGTGCACTTGTTGGCACCACTAAGGGCGAGGAAGAGAAGTACTGGGGCGACAACAACCACTGCACTAACTCTTACTACCTCAATGATATGTCGGCCAAGGAAGAAGGCGCTGGATTCGGCGACTACAACCTCATTGGCACTGGCGTGTCGGTTAAAGAACTCGTGGCTCTGAATATGAACGCCACAGAAGGTGGTGCCTCTGCTCAGGCCGAGGCCCAGGGCACGCCAGCATGGGTGAGAGCCGACAACTTCTCATATCAAGTGCCGGCAGTTGCCCTTGATGAGGCACAGGTGCAGGCTTATGCAGCAGCTGTAGTTCTCGCCGACGGCGACACTTACGGCAACGTGACCAAGAGTAAATTCAATGTGGGCCATCCAGAAGGCGTAGAGTGGAACGCGCCAGAGGTGATTTCCATCGACGGCAATGTGGCTTCTGTTACAGAGGCAAGCAAGGCCTCCGTTAAACTCGTGGCTACTGTTGTTGTGAACGACAAGGTGACAGAAGTGCCTTGGAACCTCACCCTCAACATTGATGAGGTGTCGGGCATCAACGATGTGAACGGCAAGGCTGTGGTGGACGAGGCCTACTACACCGTGGGTGGTGTGAAGGTATCGAAACCACAGGCTGCCGACGGACAGATCTACATCGTGGTTCGCAAGTTCAGCGACGGCTCAGTAGATGCAGTGAAGCTCCGCAACTAACATTTTTCCCGCATGACAGAAAACGCCGCTCGACGTTTTCCTCATAATCCCAATATGGGCGACCTCACGATTTCCGAGGTCGCCCATATTTTTTCGACACAGTGCTGAAGCCAGCTAATTTGTGAAAACACCGGAGAAACCAGGTGAAATAGAAGCTGAAACACCAGGGAAACCTGGTTTTGCTTATTTAAGTAGTGCATAATCTGGTGTTTAAGTGATTGTTTGTTTTTGGGTCGAAAAAATAAGGATAATTTTTACAGATTTACGGTGATTATATAAGATTTTATTGGGGGATAGGGGGAATTTGGGTTGTGCTAATTCGGGGGAAAATCGTTATCTTTGTGTGTGACAAATTTCGTGTGACTTAAAAAGCGTAATATATAATGACCACAATGAATAATGATACAAATCCCCGGCTTGATGCGCTTCGCTCTTTGATGCGCAGCAAGCACATTGATGCCGTGATAATTCCTGGCACCGATCCTCACCAGAGCGAATACCCCTGTGCGCACTGGAAATTCCGTGATTATATTAGCGGCTTCACAGGAAGCAACGGCACTGCTGTGGTCACCCTCAGCGACGCAGGGCTATGGACCGACTCGCGTTATTTCCTCCAGGCCGATGAGCAGCTCGAAGGGTCGGGGTTCAAGCTCCACAAGGAGCTGCCCGATGAGTCTACCACGCTTGAGTGGCTTGGTGAAGTGCTCGACGAGAATGCCGTGATAGGCGTGGACGGCCGCCTGTTCACGCTTGTGGAGGCTAACCGCATAGAGATGTTCTGTGCTCAAAACGGATTTATGTTTGCCCCGGATTTCCGTGCGGCAGAGGCTGTGTGGCCAGAGCGCCCCTCACGGCCTATGGGCGCGGCTTTCGTACACGATGAGACCATTGCCGGCGAAACGGTAGAGAGCAAAGTGGAGCGTGTACTCGACGCTGTGGACAAGGCTGATGCCGACGGACTTCTGGTCACATCGCTCGATGAGATTGCATGGCTTTTCAACGTCAGGGGCTATGATGTGGACTACACTCCTGTGGTGACGGCTTTCGCCTATGTCAGTTTTGGCGAGCGAGTGCTATTCATTGACTCTGATAAGTTGACCGATGAGGTGAAGGCGCATTTGGAGAAATATAATGTAAAGGTCAAGCACTACGATGATATTGAAAAATTCCTTGGCAAGCTGCGCAGCTCTGCCACGGTGATGGTGGACCCCAATCAGGTGAGCGATGCCCTTGGGCAGGCCATGATCTGCAACAAGACGTATGGCCCTTCGCCCATCATTGCACTCAAAGGCGTGAAAAACGACTGCCAGGTGGCAGGCTTCAGACAGGCTATGCTCTATGATGGCGTGGCGATGGTGCGCATGATGATGTGGCTGGAGCAGAACGTGAAAAATGGCATCACAGAAATGGATGTGGACCGAAGGCTTCAGCAGGAGCGTGCCAAGTTTGACTCCAACCGTGGTGACAGTTTCCACATGATTGCCGGCTACAACGACCATGGCGCCATTGTGCACTATGAGGCTACCTACGAGTCGGCTTACAGGCTTGATGCTGATGGATTGCTGCTCATTGACACTGGCGGCCAGTATTTGGAGGGCACTACCGATGTGACCCGCACCATCTGCCTTGGCCAGCCAACCGCAGCACAAAAACACGATTTTACACTCGTGCTGAAGGGGCATTTGGCGTTGAGCCGTGCTGTATTTCCGAAAGGTACCACCGGCGTGCAACTCGATGTGCTGGCGCGCGGACCGCTATGGCAGGAGGGCATGACCTATCTGCATGGCACCGGACATGGCGTAGGGCAGTTTTTATGCTGTCATGAGGGACCTCAGAGTATCCGTATGCAAATCAACGACACGCCGCTCGAGCTCGGCATGATCACCAGCAATGAACCAGGCATCTACAAAACGGGACAGTATGGCATCCGCACCGAGAATCTGCTTCTATGTGTGCCAGCCTACTCCAGTGAGCAGTGGGGCGAGTACTACAAATTTGAGACACTCACCCTATTTCCTTACGACGTCACCTTAATCGACGCCGACATGCTCAATCGCGAGGAAGTGGAGCAGATTAACAGTTACCATGCCATGGTGTGCGAGCGGCTGAGTCCTGAACTGAGCGCTGACGAGGCTTCGTGGCTAAAGCAAAAATGTAAACCACTATAAATGTAAAATATAGATATAATTTTTTATGGCTATCATTAGAAAAGTAAGAGGCTTTGAGCCTAAAATGGGCAAGGGGTGCTTCCTTGCCGACAATGCCGTGCTGGTGGGCGATGTGACCATGGGCGATGAGTGCAGCATCTGGTTTGGCGCTGTGCTCCGTGGCGACGTGAACACCATCAAGATTGGCGACCGTGTGAACATTCAGGACAACTCTGTGATTCACACGCTGTATGAGAAGTCGGTGACCACTATCGGCAACGATGTGTCGATTGGCCACAATGTGGTGGTGCATGGCGCCACCATTCACGACATGGCGCTCATAGGCATGGGCAGCGTGATTCTTGACCACGCCGAAGTGGGCGAGGGCGCTATTGTGGCTGCCGGAAGTGTGGTGCTCGGAGGCACAAAGATAGGACCTCACGAGCTGTGGGCTGGAAGCCCTGCAAAATTCAAGAAGATGGTGGACCCTGCGCAAGCCAAGGAAATCAATGTGAAGATTGCCAAAAACTATCTGATGTATTCCACTTGGTATGAAGATTAGTGGGGGCTGAAGATACAGCATGAAGGAAGGCCGGCAGTGTCGCAAGTGGAATTGACGACTACATTGCCGGCCTTTTCTTTATGTGGTATTGGTGTGTGTGATAGCGCCCGGTCACAGAATGGGGCTTTCCTGATAAGGGGTGAGCACGGGCGCACCAGCAGCGAGCGATTCTTTCACGTTGAGGATACGCTGGTTGCCACTGCCACGGAATCGCAGCGTGGTGTCACGCTGTGCCAAGATAAACGGGCTGTCGACCAGCACATCTATATAGTGGAGCAACGCTCTCTTTTGGGAACTTTCGAGTAGCTCTTCAAATGTGTAGCCCGTGAAGCACCACACGTTCAGCCCGTGTGCTTTCATTCCTTTCAATAGGCGAAGCAGCTCGTCGAAAGGCTGCTGCAGAGGGTCTCCGCCCGAAAGGGTGACATGCTCATCGTTTTGCAGCACTTCATTCAAGAGCGCTTCCGGGGTGATTTCCTCGCCACCGCCAAAATCCCACGACTGCTCGTTGTGGCAGCCAGGGCAGTGGTGCGAGCACCCAGCAAAATAAATTGATGTGCGAAGTCCCGGTCCATCAACCGATGTTCCCGGGACTATCTTAAGGAATCTCATTGTTTGGAAAAAATTGAAATTCAGGATCTGTTGTATATGTCGGTGGAGTGTGAGGAGAATTGTGTATTGCAGTTTTTTTGCTGACGCGGCATGCCGCGTCCCTACATCATCAAGCCCCTCTCTAACCCCTAATTTCTAATCTCTCTACTTATGTACCACACGGTCGTTGAGCTCGGCGAGTTTGCCGGAATTCCAGCGGTCGGTGGTGCCCACGAGGTAGCCGGTGATACGCTGTAGCTTGTCGAGGTTCTTGCTTCCACAGTGCGGACATTCTTTCAGATTCTCAGTGGCGTCTTCATAGCCGCAGTCCATGCAGCGGTTGCGGTTGTGGTTCACCGAGCAGTAGCCCATATTGTACTTGTCCATCAAGTCCACCACGTTGGCAATGGCCTCAGGGTTGTGTGTGGCGTCGCCGTCAATTTCCACATAGAAGATGTGGCCGCCACGAGTCAGATCGTGGTATGGCGCTTCCACTTCCGCCTTGTGCTTAGGGCTGCACTTGTAGTACACCGGAACATGGTTAGAGTTGGTGTAGTATGCCTTGTCGGTCACGCCAGGTATTTCGCCAAAGTCTTTGCGGTCGCGCTTGGTGAACTTGCCGCTCAATCCCTCTGCCGGGGTGGCGAGAATGCTGTAATTGTGCTGATATTGCTCCGAGAAGCTATTGGCGCGGTCGCGCATATAGGTGATGATTTTCAAGCCGAGCTCTTGAGCCTCTTCACTTTCGCCGTGGTGCTTGCCCACGAGGGCGATGAGGCATTCAGCCAGTCCGATGAATCCAATGCCGAGTGTGCCCTGGTTGATTACGCTTTCAATGGTGTCGTTGGGCTTGAGCTTGGAGGCACCGTTCCACAGCTGTGCCATCAGCAGAGGGAATTGCTTTGCCATGGCGGTCTTTTGGAACTGGAAGCGCTCGTGCAGTTGCTTGGCGGTCACTTCAAGGGCCTTGTCAAGTTTTGCGAAGAAGAGGTTCTCGCGGTCCTCTTTATTCTTCACGCCCATACATTCTATGGCCAGACGCACGATATTGATGGTGCTGAATGAGAGGTTGCCACGTCCTACGGAGGTCTTGGGGCCGAAACGGTTTTCAAACACACGTGTGCGGCAGCCCATAGTGGCTATTTCATAGTTGTAGCGCTCGGGGTCGTCGGCGCGCCATAGCTCGTGCTGGTTGAAAGTGGCGTCGAGGTTCACGAAGTTGGGGAAGAACCGGCGTGCCGTCACCTTGCAGGCGTACTGGTAGAGGTCGTAGTTTCGGTCTTCGGGCAGATAGCTCACGCCGCGCTTCTTTTTCCAGATTTGGATAGGGAAGATGGCGGTGCTTCCGTTGCCCACGCCCTCGTAGGTGCTACGGAGCAATTCGCGGATAATGCAGCGGCCTTCTGCACTGGTGTCGGTGCCATAGTTGATGGAACTGAACACCACCTGGTTGCCACCACGGGAGTGGATGGTGTTCATATTGTGGATGAATGCCTCCATGGCTTGGTGCACGCGGCTCACGGTGCGGTTGATGGCGTGCTGCTTGGCGCGTTGCTCACCAGAGAGGAAGTCGAGAGGCTTTTCGATGAAGTCGTCGATTTCTGCGTTGTAAAGATTGCTGAAGTCGCTGCCAGTGAGTGCTTCCACATTTTTCACTTCCTCAATATAGCTTTTGCGCACAAATGGCGCCAAGTAGAAGTCGAATGCCGGAATTGCCTGCCCACCGTGCATCTCGTTTTGAGCGGTTTCCATCGAAATGCAGGCTATCACGCTTGCCGTTTCGATTCGCTTGGCTGGGCGACTTTCCCCGTGCCCGGCCATGAATCCGTTATGTAGCACCTTGTTGAGAGGGTGCTGCACACAGGTGAGGCTCTTGGTGGGGTAGTAGTCCTTGTCGTGGATATGGAGAATGTTGCCAGCCACGGCTTCGCGCACATCCTCGCTCAGCAAGTAGTCGTCGACGAAGGGCTTGGTGGTTTCGCTGGCGAATTTCATCATCATGCCGGCAGGGGTATCGGCGTTCATGTTGGCGTTTTCGCGCGTGATATCGTTGTTCTTGGCGTTGATGATTTCCTTAAACACGTTGGCGGTGGCGGCTTTGCGTGCCACGTTGCGCGAGTGGCGATACTTGATATAGGTGCGCGCCACCTGTTTGTAGGGGCTCTTCATCAGCTCGTTCTCCACCATGTCTTGGATGGCCTCTACGGTCATCTGGCTTTTGCCGCGCATGCCAATGCGGTCGGCAATGCGCTGGATGAGCGCTTCGTCGTCGTTTACTTCTGCAGCTATCATCGCTTTGCGGATAGCTGCTTTTATTTTTTCTTCATTGTAGCCAACTTGTCGGCCATCGCGTTTGAGAACGGTTTGAATCATAGTGGGGATTTTTGCTATATTGATAGGTCTTTTAATTGATGCTCAAGTCGTAATAAAAGCCCACCGCTTGTGGACTTGAATTATGATGCTACAAAGGTATTATAAGCTGCTTGAATTTGCAAAAAAATATATAGAAAAATTTTTAAAAAATTTTCGTTTTGGAAAACTTTTCGACGTATTGAAAAAGTTAATTCACTGATAAATAGTAATATATAAAAAGTTTTGGAAAACTTTTTTGTTTGATTATTGAGAAATGTGCGCAGATTTTTTTGTCTAAGGCATGCCACGATGCTGATATATAGAGGGTTGGAAAAATGCAAGAAAAACACGCTATTTTTTTGCGAAAAACATGTCCATTTTTATCCAATTTTCCTTACCCATTTACAGCTCATGATGTGTGTAAAAAAAGAGCCGGGCAATATTGCAAAGCCGACCAATTTTTCAGTGGTTTGTATAGCCGATTCACTTGGGCAGGCGGGCATTGTGTGTGGAGTTAGTATTAAATATATTAACGTGGCTTGCCGAGGATGATTTTTCAGTTGAATATTGGGCAAGAAGCGAAAAAAATAGTAAATTTGTACCCCGTATTTTAGCGATGGCGAGAATGGTCGTGGCACTGTTTCTTTTCGCGCGTCGCTTTTCTCCATATTTGATTAATCCGCTTTTACGCAATCAGAACATAAAATATGAAATACGGCTTCGACAACGACAAATACGTTAGAATTCAATCAGAGCACATTAAGGATCGCATCGCTCAGTTCGGCAACAAACTTTACCTTGAGCTTGGCGGCAAACTCTTCGACGATTACCACGCCGCGCGTGTGCTGCCGGGATTTAAGCCCGACAGCAAACTCACCATGCTTCAGCAGCTGGCCGACAGCGCCGAGATCGTGATTGTGATCAGCGCGGTGGACATCGAGAAAAACAAGGTGCGCCAGGATTTGGGCATCACCTATGATATGGATGTGCTCCGCTTGCGCGACGAATTTATGAAGCGCGGCTTTGTGGTGAGTAGCGTGGTGATTACGCACTACAACGGGCAGAGCAGCGCCGACGCTTACCGTCAAAGACTTGAGCGTCTGGGCATCCGCTCGTATTACCACTACACGATTGAGGGCTACCCCGACAATGTGGACCTTATCGACTCCGACGAGGGCTTCGGGAAGAACGACTTTGTGGAAACGTCGCGCCCGCTGGTCATCGTCACCGCTCCCGGGCCTGGAAGCGGCAAGATGGCGGTGTGCCTGAGCCAGCTCTACCAGGAGCACAAGCGCGGAGTGGTGGCAGGCTATGCCAAGTTTGAAACGTTCCCCGTGTGGAGCCTTCCGCTGAAGCATCCTGTGAACATCGCCTATGAGGCTGCCACCGCCGACCTCAATGATGTGAACATGATCGACCCTTTCCATTACGAGGCATACAATAAAATAGCCATCAACTATAACCGCGATGTGGAGATTTTCCCCGTGCTCAACGCTCTGTTTGAGGGAATATATGGCGAGAATCCCTATAAGTCGCCCACCGATATGGGTGTGAACATGATTGGATTCTGCATCAGCGACGACGAAGTGTGCTGCCGTGCCGCCAAAGACGAGATTGTGCGCCGCTACTTCACTGCCCTCAACAAACTGGCTGAAGGTGGGGCAAACGATGGCGAGGTGAAGAAAATAGCCCTCCTGTTCAAGCAGGCGGGCATCAACACGGCCTATCGCCGCACCACCGTGGCGGCCCGTGAGCGCCGGGAGCAATCGCTTGGGAAGCCTACGGCGGCCATCGAGCTTGCAGATGGAACTATCATCACATCTGAACAGAGTGCCCTGCTCGGCACAAGTGCCGCGCTGCTGCTCAACGCCACCAAGCATCTGGCGGGCATCGACCATGCGAAGAAGTTGATTCCACAGAGCCTGATAGAGCCCATCCAGCACACCAAGATAGAATACCTACGCGGCCACAATCCCCGTCTGCACACCGATGAGGTGCTCGTGGCGCTGTCGGTGCTCAGCACCCAGGACGATGACTGCCGTCGCGCGCTTGAGGTGCTGCCGCAGCTCGATGGCTGCCAAGTGCACAGCACTGTGATGCTCAACGAGGTGGACCGCAAGATTTTCCGCAAGCTCGGCGTTGGCCTCACCTGCGACCCGAACCGCAAAAAGTGATACACCACGTTTTTCTAATCATTTTACACAAAGTTTAGGAGAAAATAAATTTATTTTTATGCTTGATTTTATTACATGGACTGCGAGTCCGGATATTTATAGCGGCCTGGTGACCGTGCGCTGGTACGGGCTGATGTTTGCCATTGGATTCTGGTTCGGCTACGAAGTGGTGTGGCGCGAGTTCCGCCATGAGGGCGCGCCCGAATCGTGGGTGTCGAAGCTCTTTATATATGTGATAGTGGCCACAGTGGTGGGCGCAAGGCTTGGCCATGTGCTGTTCTACGACTGGGCCTACTATAGCCAGCATCTTTCCGAAATTCCCAAGATATGGGAAGGCGGCCTGGCAAGCCACGGTGGCGTGGTGGGCATTATGATAGCCATTTGGCTGTACAGCAGGCATGTGACGCATCGCCCCATGCTGTGGACGTTCGACCGTGTGGTGGTGCCTGTGGGTGTGGTGGCCGCGCTGATTCGTATGGGCAACTTGTTCAACCACGAGATCTATGGTGCTCCCACCAGTCTGCCTTGGGGCTTCCGTTTCATTGAGAACATTCCTCAATACCTTGCTGGGGCGGAGCCCGTTTTCTCGGCCCCCAGCCATCCTACGCAAATCTATGAGGCGTTGGCCTATCTGATTACGTTCGCTGTGGTGATGTGGCTCTATTGGAAGCACAACGAGCAGGAGCGCCCGGGCCTTATCTTTGGCGTGTTTATGTTCGGCATTTTCGGTGCGAGGTTTCTCGTGGAGTTTGTGAAGAATGTGCAGGAGCCTTGGGAAATAGAGATGCGTGCCATCTGCGGCATGGACATGGGCCAGGTGCTCAGCATTCCGTTCATCATTCTTGGCGTGTGGGTGATAGTGAGAGCGCTTCGCCGCCCTCGCCAGCCGATGCACTACCCAAACAAGTTTCCTGAAGAGGGAAAGTGATCCGCCGGCATTCCACTGCCTCATTCACGAAATGAAGAAGTTTTGGCCTCGAATTAGAAGAGAAAATAATCGGGCGTGGTGGTCTTGCAAGAAAGCGGGAGCGATACGTGGTTAAAAATCTCATTTGCCAGTGCCGTGATTTTTTACTACATTTGCACTGCTAATTATAAATGCTACAAACCCATTAATCATGGACAAGAATACGATTGATTACGAAGCCAAAAAGGCTTTTGTAAAAGACAGCAATCAAGAATTCGACACTATTGTGCGCCGGTTCACAGTGGCCGACACTTCGCTAAATGCCGAGCAGCTGGCTTGTGCTTACTATGCTTCGCCATTTGCTGGCTATAAGCCTCTTTCCAGCCTTGTGGACACTGCCAACAAGTTGTACCGCATTCGCGACTACCGTGTGGCTTACTATATGTATCGCGACGCTCTGGAGCAATCCCCCTTTTCATTACTTCTGCTCAAAAAGGCTGCCAACTGCTGCTTCTTTGGCGTGATCGACAGCGCTGCCACCGCATCCTTGCGCGCACAGGTGAAGATGCTTCAGGAGGCGATACTCGCCTCGGGCGACGGTGCCTCGGCTGCTACGCCTATCCGTGTGGTGCAGACAAGCGACGCTTACCAAGTGCTTTGGGATGTGATGGGCGTGAAGGATGTGCTGAGCTGCGAGGTGGTGGACGGCGGTGACGGAGAGCCAGTGGACGAGCTTCTTGTGCAGGTTCGCGATGAAAAGGAGCCTCGAAAAGTGTATGTGGCATGTTATGGCGAAACTGAAGCCGACCGTGCCGACTTCTTCATTCGCAAGAAGGGATTCTGATATTCGCCCACTGCTGGAGGCGTTACGGTGCTTAAGAAAGAAAAAAGAATGCGAGTGTAGAGGCTGTGTGCTGCCCTATACTTGCATTTTCTTATAGGTATAGAATTTGGTGATGATGAATGTGCTAATTCTCAATGCCAGCCCACGGGCAAATGGCAATATTTCCACAATGCTCCGCGTCATACAAGGCGTATGTGAGGAAAATGACGCCAAGGTGGAGGTGGTGCGTGTGCAGAATTTGAACATCCACCCTTGCATGGCTTGCATGAAATGCCGCAGCACGCTTAAATGTGTGCTGCCTCCCGACGATGCGCAGCGGGTGCTCTCGCTCATAGAGGCTTGTGATGCCTTGGTGGTGGGCGCACCATGCTATTGGGGCAATATGCCAGGCACGCTTAAGCTGCTTTTCGACCGCATTGTGTATGGAATGATGGGGGAGAACCGCTTTGCCGTGCCTCAGCCCCTGCATAAGGGCAAGCGCTGTGTGATTGTGTCGGCGTCGAGCACCATGTGGCCGTTCAATATCCTTGCCAACCAGACACGGGGCGTGGTGCGCGCTTTGAAGGAGATTCTTGGCTGGAGTGGGTTTAAGGTGACGAGCACCATTCAAAAGGCTGGCACTTTCCGTCACCCGGAATTCACCGAGCGTGACAGGAAAAAATGTGTGAAGGCTGCGCACAAGCTCCTTAATCGGTGAGCTAATCACGGCGTGTGGGCGCTCCATTTTGATGCCTATGCCATGGGTTATTTTTAATCTTCTGAACAAAATTGATTTCCCTATGGAAGAACATCCTGTACTGAACCAGCATAACAAGGCGGAGTATCCGCAAGCGTCATCTATTGTGATGTACACCACTGATGACGGAGAACTGCAACTTCAAGTTCATGTTGAAAATAATGATGTGTGGCTGTCTCAAGCTCAGATGGCTGCATTGTTTGACACTACATCTCAAAATGTAACTATGCATATTAAGAGTGTGTATAAGGAAGGTGAACTGATGGAAGAGTCAACTTGTAAGGATTCCTTACAAGCTCAATTGGAAGGAAAAAGAAAGGTGACCAGAAAAAGAAAAATCTACAATTTGGATATGGTGATCTCTGTCGGTTACCGTGTGAAAAGCCGTAGGGGAGTGCAGTTCCGTATTTGGGCAAACCGTATTTTGAAAGATTACCTTATCAAGGGGTTTGTGGTAAACCAGGCAATGCAATTAGAGAGGTATGAGGATTTGAAGAATGTGGTGCGATTAATGGGACGGACTATTTCGCTGCAAAACCATCTGACATCAGATGAATACGAGGGACTGTTCTGCGTAATTGGGGATTATGTATATGCCCTCGACACTCTCGACCATTATGATTACCAAAATCTTCCTATTGAGAAAACCACCAGCAAGGTGAGTTTTCGGGCCACTTATGAGAATGCAATGGATGTTATCAACCAATTGCGGAAACGGTTTGGCGGAAGTGCATTGTTCGCCAATGAAAAAGACGACTCTTTCAAAAGCTCGATAGGCCAAATATATCAAACTTTTGGTGGCGTGGAGCTATATCCAAGTGTTGAAGAAAAAGCGGCAATGCTGCTTTATTTGGTCGTGAAAAACCATTCCTTTAGCGACGGCAACAAGCGAATTGCGGCAATGCTTTTTCTTTGGTTTCTCTACAACAACGGAATCTTGTATGGCGAAAATGGACAGAAGCGAATCGCTGACAACACTCTCGTAGCCATCACCCTTATGATTGCAGAAAGTAGGCCATCAGAAATGGAGGTGATTGTGAAGGTGGTGGTGAATCTTATTAATCAGAATAATCAATAATAAGTGATACAGTAAAGCTATGGAAGAACATCCTGTGCTGAACCAGCATAACAAGGCGGAGTATCCGCCAATGCACACGGCGGAGCATTTGCTCAATGGCACGATGGTGAAGATGTTTGGCTGCTCGCGGGCGGTAAGCGCCCATGTGGAGCGTAAAAAGTCGAAGCTCGATTATGATTTTCCGCGCGAGCTCACCGCCCAAGAGGTCGCAGAAATCGAGCGGCGGGTGAATGAGGTGATTTTGGCAGATGTGCCGGTCACCTATCACTACGTCAGCCAGCAGGAGGCTGCCGAAAGGTTCGACCTGAACCGCCTTCCCGATGGCGCTTCCGATACGGTGCGCATAGTGAGTGTGGGCGACTACGACCATTGCCTCTGTGTGGGCGCGCATGTGAGCCACACGATGGAAATAGGCCACTTTCGCATCACCAGTGTGCGCTACGATGGCAGCAGGTTGCGCATCGTTTTCCGTTTGGGCTGAAAATTTTCATTATCTTTGCAAAAAAGGATTTATAAAGCACTCTATGATGAAGAAATTATTGCTGATCGTTTGTGCGGTGATGCTTGCGGTGTCGCCCTCGAAAGCTGTGCTGATAGAGAAGAACCTCGACGAGGCGCTTGTGGTGCTTCGAGGCGAGCTCGACCAGGCCATCAAGAAGCAGAAGCAGAATATGGCCAGTTATAGGCAGTATAACGAAAGTCAGAAAAAAACATTGAAATCCACGATGGACCGATGCGGAGAGGTGTCGCTGATGCTGTATTCGCAAAATCAAGACTATGTGTTCGACCTCACATATGCCTGCAATGAGGCCACAGAGCTTTACCGTAATTTTATGACCGTGAACAAGAAGCCCTACGACTTAATCAACGCCCGAATCAATAGCGAGATTAAACGTTACGACGGTCTTATTTTCAGTCTGAAAACATTGCCTCCGATGCTGATAAATGTGAAGGGAAAGCGTAGGCTGCACACCACCGACACGCTTTCACTTTCGGCGCAGGCCGACCGCGCGGCATGTATTAAAAGTGCCACACAGCTTCGCGACAACATAATCAAGACTCAGCGTCTGATTACGGCCGATAGTATTGCGTTTTCTCACGTGTCGTCGGTTTTGGGGCGTCTTGATAATTATGCAAAGAAGCGATACGACGACATTCAAAGCTCTATTTTTCGCAACAATGGAAGCAACTACTTCGTGATTCTGGCCAACGCAAGGCAAAATGCCTCCCGAGCCGCCCTTGATGTGAGCAATAAGTATAATCTTGGGAAAGAGTCGCGTTTTGCGAAAAGCCAGTGGCGAGGCTCGGTGATTATGGGCTTCGTGGGCTTCGTGGTGTTCTACCTTTTGGTGTCGTTGCTGTTGGGCTTTTTGCTGACCAAGCTCCTGTACCATTTCTTCAAGAAAGTGCGGTGGGTGAATTTTGGCTCCGATGAGCTCCGGAAGGCGCGTCTCGACAAACTTGAGAAAATCAGGCCTGCGGTGATGTTCGCTTTGGCGGCGTTGCTGTTTGTGGTTACCATCATGGTGCTGAGCAGAAACCTATATAACCACTTTTTTATCATGGCGTCGCACCTTTTGGTGGACTATGCAATGCTGCTGGTGGCCATCACGTTTTCGCTGCTTCTTCGGTTGCGATATAATCAAATGTCGCACGGCTTTGCTATCTATATGCCTATGCTTGTGCTCGGGTTGGTGATTATCCTCTTCCGCATTGTGTTCATTCCTAATAGTGTGGTGAATCTTGTTTTCCCTCCCATTGTCTTGTTTTTCCTCGTTTGGCAGTGGCGGGCTGTTAGGCACCACACTGGCAAATTGCGCGTCAGCGAGGTTGTTGATGACGAGAATGAGCGAGAGGAGGAAACCGACGATGACGATGACGACGACGATTTGATCGTTGAGGAAAACGAGGCTGAAGAGCGACGGAAAGAACGTGCAATTCGTAAGCAGATAGAGGGGCTTGTGGCTGATGACACTATTGTGGCAAAGGGCTTGGCCTCGTTCCTGAAGATCCGCAAGAAGGCTCCGTCGGAAAAAGAATTAAACGATCCGCTTACCGACCAAAACCAGGTGCCGCCCACCGACCGCATTTATGCCTGGCTGTCGTTTGTGGTGATATTGATGGCCACATTGCTCACATGGTTCGGGCGCACGCTGATGTCGGTTGAGGTGGTAATATGGTGGCTCTTCCAGCTTACGGCCATTCAAATGGTGATTGCCGTATTCCGTTTGCTCGACATCTATGAGAAGGCGCGTCTTTACGATTCGCTTCGCGACAGTGGCAAGAAGTTGAGCGAGATAGCGCAAGGTCTGCGCGATGGCGACTATATCAACCGCACTTGGTTCTTTGATTTTGTCCATAAGGCTTTTGTGCCCATCACGGGTGCCTACACACTGCTGCTCAGCATTTGGCTGGCGGCTGATGTGTTTAACCTTGCCGACACTTGTCGTGATATATTTATGTATAATTTCTTGGATATTCCTAATGTGATACAGTTGTCGGTGGGCAAACTTGTGGTGCTGGCGGCTGCGTTCTTCTTCTTCCGTTATCTGAACTACTTGTTCAAGGCGCTTTTCCGCTTTGTGAGCTACCGCCGTTTGCGACGCAAAACGGGCAAGGAGAAGGTGCGTACCAATGAAATCAATCTCACATTAGGCTATAATGTGATAGGCATCATTGTTTGGGGACTGTTTGTGATTCTCGCTTTTATCTTGCTCAAGATTCCGAAGTCGGGTATATCGCTTGTTACGGCAGGCTTGGCCACAGGTATCGGTTTTGCCATGAAGGACTTGCTCAACAATTTCTTCTATGGCATATCGCTGATGGCAGGCCGCCTGCGAGTGGGCGACTGGATTGAGTGCGATGGCGTGCAGGGCAAGGTGGAGAGCATTACCTACCAGAGCGTGCAGGTGGTCACTAACGACAACTGTGTGATGTCGTTTCTCAATTCCACCCTCTTTTCCAACAATTTCCGTAACCTCACCCGAAACAACTCGTATGAACTGATAAAAGTGCCGGTGGGCGTGGCGTATGGCGTGAATGTGGAGCGTGTGCGTAAAATTTTACGTAAAGCTGTGCTTGATTTGCAGTATGCCGACAAGTATGGGCGCAATGTGATGGATATGAACAACGGACACGATGTGCTGGTGCTTTTCAGTGATTTCGGCGATAATAGTGTGAATCTGAATGTGGCTGTATGGGTGCTTGTTGTAGAGAAGGTCAAATTTATAGCCCTTGTGAAGGAGACGATCTACAAAACACTTCAGGAAAATGGCATTGAAATTCCGTTCCCACAGCAGGATGTCTACATCAAGGAACTTCCCGAAAACGCATCAATTTCTCCAAATTCTCCGAAGAAATAATGATAAAAGTGCGCGCAAAGTGAAGAAAAACGAAATCTTTGAGTGAAGATAGATTTCCCCGTTTAATATTATATCAATGTGCAGGCTGCTGTAGCGGCCTGCATGTTGCATTTTCAGGGGCGTTGCCAAT